>ERZ1031292.308-NODE-308-length-15168-cov-7.046715_pt1 | contig 15168 bp, 15 predicted proteins | sample MGYA00518215_ERZ1031292 | MGnify/ENA primary metagenome ERZ1031292 (study PRJEB33718, sample SAMN03159822) | human skin metagenome | collected 2014-02-25 | study: EMG produced TPA metagenomics assembly of the PRJNA266117 data set (Human skin bacterial metagenome... | reverse complement strand
GGTGCTGAGATCAGATTCCCGCGGATCTTGCGGCAGATAGCCAGTCTTACCGCTTCGACTGACCTGACCGCCAGCCGGCAAAGACTCGCCAGCCAAGATGCGCATCGTCGTCGTCTTGCCGGCACCATTTCGTCCGACGAGCCCGATCTTGTCTCCCGGGTTGACGCGGAAGGTCGTCGGCTCCAATAACAGTCGCGCGCCGACGCGCACCTCAAGATCCGTAGCTTGCAACATGACGCCTCCAATTATCGCCCTTGCGCTTGAGTGGCCCAACTTCAAACTCGAGGCTCACGAAGCCAGTTGACTCCGGTCATGTGCAGCTCGTGAGACCGTGACGTCAAAGGAGCGAGCGGCGGGGGTCTTCACGGGTAGGTCGGGCGTCTGACGAGAAATGTCGCGCGGCATCGAAGATGCCGAAGGAGCGACTTTCGAAGTCAGTGGGCGGGAAGGCCCCCGCCGTCGCGACGGACGCGAAGGCGACCACCCAGACGCGAACGAGGCAATCGGGTGACCAGCGGACACCCTCAGACCAGTTAGACGGCTGTGCCGTCTAACGGTTCAATTGAGCAGGGATTAGTGGTCGTCAGGGCTCAGATCATGAAGCCGATCGAGCGCAACTGCTCACGTCCGTCTTCGGTGATCATCTCCATCGTCCACGGCGGCAACCAGACCCAGTTGATGGTGACGCCGCTGGCAATCTGCGACAGCGCGTGCTTGGCCGCGAATTCGATCTCGTCGGTCAACGGGCAGGCAGGGCTGGTCAGCGTCATGTCGAGGGTGATGTGCATGTCGTCGTCGATGTCGATGCCATAGAGCAGGCCGAGGTCGACGACGTTGACCATCAGCTCAGGATCGACGACTTCCTTCATCGCTTCGCGGATGACGGCCTCTCGCTCGGCAGTGGTCGCATTCGCCCAAGTATGCGGCACCTCGCCGGGCAGCTCGTCCTTGACGAGATCGGATGGCCGCGGTTCGGACTGGGCGGCGTCGGCGGCCTTGATCTGATCTTCGACGTTCTCGCTCATGCTTGCTCCTCAATCTCAGGGGTGCTGGCTAGCGATCGGGCGACTGCGTCACGCAGCGCCGACCAGCCGAGCATCGCGCACTTGACGCGCGCCGGGAATTGGGCGACGCCGACGAAAGCGACCGCATCCTCCAGGCGCTCTTCGTCGCCTGCCACATTGCCTTGGCCCTCCATGACCTCGCGGAACTCGTCAAACAGCGCCATCGCGTCGCCGACTTCGCGGCCGATGACCAGATCGGTCATGATCGAGGTGGACGCCTGCGAGATCGAACAACCTTCAGCCTCATAGGAGACGTCCGAAATCACATTGCCATTTAGGTTCACTCGCAGGTCGATCTCGTCACCGCACGAAGGGTTGACGTGATGCACCTGCGCGTCGAATGGATCGCGCAGACCAGCGTGATGCTTTTCTTTGTAGTGATCAAGAATGATGTCTTGATACATCTGTTCGACGCTCATCTTGCCATCCTGCGGTTGAAGAAATTAGCGGTCCATTCCAGGCTAGCCAGGAAATGATCGACCTCAGCTTCGGTGGTGTAGAGATAACCCGACGCCCGCGACGATGACTGGATGCCTAGCCGACGATGCAGGGGTGCTGCGCAGTGATGACCGCCGCGGACGGCGACCCCTTCGCTATCGAGCAGCTGCATGACGTCATGCGGGTGCACGCCTTCGACGGTGAACGCCACTGCCCCGCCCCGACCTTCGGTCGTATCCGGACCCATGACGCGGACATCTGGCAGATTCGCCAAACCGCTCAGAATCCGACCGGTGATGAATTCTTCGTGCGCGGCGATCTGATCCATGCCGATTGATTCGAGATAGTCGATCGCAGCCGCGAGCCCGACGGCTTGGGCGATTGGCGGCGTGCCGGCCTCGAAACGATGCGGCGGCGGGGCGAAGGTGGAGCCTTCCATGCGGACGACCTCGATCATTTCGCCACCACCCAGGAAAGGCGGCAATTCTGCGAGCAGATCGTACTTGCCCCACAGCACGCCGATGCCAGTCGGGCCACACATCTTGTGACCAGTGAAGACCAGGAAATCCACGCCGAGCTCAGCGACATTCGTCGGCCGCTGCGGCACCGCCTGGGAAGCGTCAGTGATCATCAGCGCGCCGACCGCATGTGCCTGCGCGGCGATCTGGGCGATCGGATTGACCGTGCCTAAGACATTGCTGATCCAGGTCAACGAGACGATCTTGGTGCGCTCGTTGATCAAACCCTCTGCCTCGGCTTTGGCGAGATCTAGCCGGCCCTCTTCGGTGATATCGAACCAGCGCAGGGTCGCGCCAGTGCGTTGGCAGATCAGCTGCCAGGACACGATATTCGAGTGGTGCTCCATTACCGAGATGACGATCTCGTCGCCCGGCGTTAGACCCGCGCCGAGCACATTGGCCAACAGGTTCAGGGCCTCGGAGGCGTTCTTGGTGAAGACAATCTCTTCGGGTCGAGCAGCTCCGATGAAGTTCGCGACCTTTGCCCGCGCCCCCTCGAAAGCCGCCGTCGCTTCGCCGCCCAGCATGTGCATCGCGCGAGCGACATTGGCATTGTGCTGCAGATAGTGCTCGGCGATCGCGTCGACGACCTGCCGCGGCTTCTGCGAGGTATTCGCCGAATCAAGATAGGCGAGCGGTTTCGAGCCGACCGTCCGTTCGAAAATTGGAAAGTCGGCTCGAATCTTGGCTACGTCAAAACTCATTTGCTAGCTCAGCCGCGCGCGGCCTTGATGTACTTGTCGTAGCCCTCGACCTCGAGCTCGTCGGCCAAGTCCTTGCCGCCGGAGGTGGCGACCTGACCGTCGACGAAGACGTGCACGTGGGTCGGGTGCATGTACTGCAGAATCCGCGTGTAGTGGGTGATCAGCAGCACGCCACGATCGCCCTGCTCGGCGAAGCGGTTGACGCCCTCGGCGACGATCCGGATGGCGTCAATGTCCAAGCCGGAGTCGATCTCGTCGAGGATCGCGACCTTCGGGTCGAGCAGATCCATCTGGACGATCTCACCGCGCTTCTTCTCACCACCAGAGAAGCCTTCGTTGATCGAGCGGGTCGCGAAATCAGGATCGAGCTCCATGCGCTGCAGGGCGTCCTTGACCTCGCCGGGCCAGGTGCGAACCTTCGGCGCCTCGCCAGCCAGCGCAGCCTTGGCGGTGCGCAGGAAATTCGTCATCGGGACCCCCGGCACCTCGATCGGGTACTGCATCGCCAAGAACAAACCCTGCTTGGCGCGCTCGTCGACGCTGAGCTCGGTCAGCTCGACGCCGTCCAGGGTCGCCGAACCGGAGGTGATGACGTACTTCGGGTGGCCAGCCAGCGCATAGGCCAGCGTCGACTTACCCGAGCCGTTCGGGCCCATCACGGCATGCACTTCGCCGGTCTTGATCTCAAGGTTGACGCCATTGAGGATCTGCTTGGGGCCGTGTTCGGTTTCGACATCGACGAACAGGTCTTTGATGACGAGATCAGCCATTTTTCGTGGTTCTCCTGTTTTCTTTATTTGCTCAAGCGTTAGTGGGTTCGTCGACGTCGACCCAAACCTGGCCCTCGTCGATCTTGCAGGGGTAAGTAGCGATGGGCTGGGTAGCGGGCAAGGTCTTGGCCGCGCCAGTGCGCAAGTCGAAAGCCGAGCCATGCAGCCAGCACTCGATGACGCACTTCCGGGCGTCGACATCGCCCTCCGAAAGGCGGACCTTGCCGTGGCTGCATTCGTCGTGGACGGCGAACAGCTCATTGTCGATCTGGATGATCGCGACGGGCACCTCATCGCCACCGGCTGACTCGACCTCGACCGCCAGCGCGGCATCGTCGGTCAGTTCGTCGACGGGAGCTACAGCCTGGAATGTCATTTTGCGTCCTGTTCCACAGCTTCAGGGGTCTGGCCGGCTGCGCCCATGTTCAGTTCGAGCTGTTCGTCGTCGATGAGCGCCGCCTCATCTTGCACACCCTCAATGTTCGCCAATGCTTCGGTCAGCGCCTCGACCAGGCGACCTTCGATCTCGGGCTGGCCGAGTTTGCGGATCAGGTCGAGGAAGAAGCCTTCGACGATCAACCGACGCGCAAGCTCCTCAGGGATGCCACGCGAACGCAAATAGAACAGCTGCTCATCATCGAAACGACCAGTCGAGCTGGAGTGACCAGCGCCGCGGATCTCGCCGGTCTCGATCTCGAGATTCGGCACCGAATCTGCCTGGCAGCCTTCGGTCAACATCAGGTTCTTGTTGGTCTCATAGGTCTCGATGTCGACGGCGACCTTGCGGATTACCACGTCACCGATCCACACCGAGTGCGCAGCCTTACCCTGCAGCGCGCCGCGATAGTCGACCAAGGACACGGTGTGTGGATGATTGTGGTCGACGAACATGCGGTGTTCGACGTGCTGGCCCGCGTCCACGAAATAGATGCCCTGCTGGGTCAGCTCGCCACCAGTGCCGGTGTAGACGGCGCGCTCCACCAGGCGGACGTCACCACCACCGATGCTGGCTTGGAAAGTACGCACGTTGGCGTCGCGACCGACCTGGACGGAGACCTGCCCGGCATGCACCGCGCCAGCAGACCAGTCTTGCAGGCTGATCAGCTGCAGCTCAGCGCCGTCAGCGACCTGAATCTCGATCTTGGAGGCTAGCTCGCCGGCGCCGCGATGACGCAGCACCACGACTGAATTGGACTGCTGACCTGCCTTGATGATCAGGTGCGAGGCCTGTGCGGCGGCGCCTTGCACGTCAACGACCAGCGGCTCGCTGAGCTCGGCCTTGGCGGCGATCTCGATCAGATCAGCTTGCTCACCGAGCACCGCGTTGGCTGCGACGAGGTCGACGGGCGCGTCGAAGGACAGCTCGCGGGCTTGTGCCGCGGCGATCTTCGAATGCGTGGCACCGTCAGGCAGCTGCAGGCTCAGCTGGGCAGCATTGCGCGCCCGACCGTCCAGCACGGCAGCGAAACGATCCAGCGGAGTGAAGCGCCAGGTCTCTTCACGGCCGGTCGGCATGACGTGGTCGGCGTGCTGCCAGCTCGGCTCGGGGTGCAGATGGGATTTCAACTCGACGCTTTGGGTGTCGGCCGGTTCAGTGATGATGGTCATGAATTCCTGTCCTCGATTTCGCAGTGGGATACGGGCTACGGGCCGCTTAGCCCACCGCGCCTTCCATCTGCAGCTCAATCAAGCGGTTCAATTCCAGCGCATATTCCATCGGCAGCTCACGCGCGATCGGCTCGACGAAGCCACGCACGATCATCGCAGCCGCCTCGTCCTCATTCAGGCCACGCTGCATCAGATAGAACAGCTGGTCTTCACTGATCTTCGAGACAGTCGCCTCGTGGGCCATTGAGACGTCCTCTTCGCGCACGTCGACGTAGGGATAGGTGTCGGTGCGCGAAACATTGTCGACCAGCAGCGCGTCACATTTAACCGAGGACGCCGAGTGCACCGCACCCGGCTGCACCTCGACCAGACCGCGATAGGACGAACGGCCACCGCCGCGCGAAACCGACTTCGAAACGATCGTCGAACTCGTCCGCGGCGCCAGGTGCACCATCTTGGAGCCGGTGTCCTGATGCTGACCAGGGCCTGCAAAAGCGACCGAGAGCGTCTCGCCCTTGGCGTGTTCGCCCATCAGCCAGACCGCCGGGTACTTCATGGTGACCTTGGAGCCGATATTGCCGTCGACCCATTCCATGGTGCCGCCAGCCTGCACGGTGGCGCGCTTGGTCACCAGGTTGTAGACATTGGTCGACCAGTTCTGGATCGTCGAGTAGCGCACCCGGGCATCCTTCTTGACGACGATCTCGACCACCGCGGAGTGCAAGGAATCGGTCTTGTAGATCGGCGCGGTGCAGCCTTCGACGTAGTGGACGTGCGAGCCCTCGTCAGCGATGATCAGTGTCCGCTCGAATTGGCCCATGTTCTCGGTGTTGATCCGGAAATAGGCCTGCAGCGGAATGGTGACGTTGACGCCCGGCGGCACGTAAATGAACGAACCACCCGACCAGACGGCCGTGTTTAGCGCAGAGAACTTGTTGTCACCGGCTGGAATGACGGTGCCGAAATACTCTTCCATCAACTCCGGCACCTGCTGCAGCGCAGTGTCAGTGTCGAGGAAGATGACGCCTTGGCGCTCGAGTTCCTCGTTGATCTTGTGGTAGACGACCTCAGACTCGTACTGTGCAGCAACGCCAGCGACCAGCCGCGCCTTCTCGGCTTCGGGGATGCCCAGCTTGTCGTAGGTGTTCTTGATGTCCTCGGGCAGGTCGTCCCAGGTCTGCGCCTGACGCTCAGTGGAGCGGACGTAGTACTTGATCTCGTCGAAATTAATCTCCGACAGATCAGCACCCCACTTGGGCATCGGCTTGCGCTCAAACAGCTGCAGCGCCTTGAGACGACGCTGCAGCATCCATTCCGGCTCGTTCTTGATCGCCGAGATGTCGCGGACGACTTCCTCGCTCAAGCCACGTCGGGCGTGGGCGCCGGCGACGTCCTCGTCATGCCAACCGAAGCGGTAGTTCGACAGTTGCTCGATCGCTTCGTCCTGGCTGACTTGCGCAGGCTGGGTTTGAGTCATCGCTCGCCTTTCTAGCTCGCTTTGTCTGTTTTCGGTCTAAGTCTGCTGTGGGCCGGCTATGGGCTTAGCCGACAGCTCGCATCGCAGCTGGGCCAGCGTCATCGCCGCTGGCGCGGACCTTCGGGTCAGGCAGTTTAGCTGAAGCATTGGTCACCACCCGCAAAACGCAGCTGTGCTGGCCTTGGGCAATCGTGTCGTGATCTTCGACCTCAGCACCAAGCAACTCAGCGATGATAGCGGCTTCGGCCTGGCAAAGCTCGGGATACTTGTTTGCGACCCGCACGATTGGGCAATGTCGCTGCTCGACGCTGATGTCATCACCGCACTCGATGCTGCTGGCGAAATAGCCGGACGCGTCCAAGGCTTGCGTCAACGCTGCCACCGGAGTCAGTTCTGGATCTGCGGCGAGCCGCGCCTCGAAATCGTTGCGCACGCCGTCGAAACGTGTCTCCGCGATGCGTCGAATCGCGTCCGGGCCGCCAGCTTTGATCAATTCCTCGATCGCGATCAACGCCAACTTGTCGTAACTCTGACCAAACGTGCCGCGTCCCCGGTTGGTGAGCTGATAAATCTTCGGTGGGCGACCCCTGCCTCGACCATCGGTCTGCTCCACTTCGACGCCTTCGATGAGCCCGTCAGCCTCTAGCATGCTCAGATGGCGCCGAATACCAGCCGAAGTGAGATCAAGAGCTGAACTGATTTCGTTGGTGGTCTTTGGCCCTTGCGCCAGCAAGAAGCCCAACACCCGGTCGCGGGTACGTAGATCGTCCTCGGACCCGCCGGCATGCTGAGCAGTTTTCACAACAACCATGTTCCTATATTTTTTGTCCGCATTCAAAGTATTTGGCGCGCGCTGATAAAGATTCGGACACGTCGGTGGCCTGATGCCCCCAATAGGGCGTAACGTATGGGAAGCATTACATTTTCGAGTTCAGCGACGTTGCTGAGCCCCATTTTGTAGTCGCCCAAATCGACCCCTCGGCATTTGATGCGCCGCGGGATCAGCACTCGGCAAAGGAGCATTTCAGTGAAGAAGACTCTAGCTGTGGCAGCGGCGCTGACCATGACGACCGCGCTGGCCTTGACCGGCTGTGGCGGCGGTGGCGAAACCAAACCGGAAAGCTCCGGCACGAGCAAGGGGTCGGCAGCCGCTGATGCGGGCAAGATCACCTTGTGGGTCGACACCAACCGGCAGCCCGCAATCGCCAAGATCGCAGAGAAGTTCAAGCAAGACATCGGCGTCACCGTCGAATTGGTCGTCAAGGACAACTCTAAGATCGTCGACGATTTCACCACCCAGGCCCCTAGCGGCAACGGTCCAGACGCGATCATCCTGGCGCACGACAATGTTGGTCGCCTGGTTCAAAATGGTGTCATCGAGGCCATTGAGCTGGGCGCGGTGGCCAGCAAGTTCCAGCCTGTCACCGTCAAGGCATTCACATTGGATGGCAAGGTCTACGGCCTGCCCTATGCCACCGAGAACCTGGCTTTGGTGCGTAACACCGATTTGGTCAAGCAGGCTCCGAAGACTTGGGACGAGGCTGTCGAGCTGGGCAAGGCTTCCGGCGCCGCGTACCCGATCTTGGTCGGCGGCGATGACTCGACCAAGGCGAGCCCGTACAACCTATACGCCTTCCAGCAGTCTTTCGGCGCCCCGGTCTTTTCGCTGGCCGCCGACGGCTCCTACGATCCGACGAAGATCGCTATGGGCGGTCAGCCTGGTGCGGACTTCGCCAACTGGGTGAGCGCGCAGGGCAAAGCCGGCATCCTGCGCTTGAGCATCGACAATGACGTTGCGATCAGCGAATTCACCGCCGGTAAGTCGCCTTACATCGTCACTGGCCCGTGGAACTTGGAGAAGATCAAGACCGCTGGCATCAAGTACGCGATCGATCCGATCCCAGCTGCTGGCCCGCAGGCTGCCGCGCCGTTCGTCGGCGTCCAGGGCATGGCGATGTCTGCGTACTCCAAGAACAAGATCGCTACGCAGAAGTTCCTGGCTGAGTACATGAGCCAAGAGTCGGTGCAGATGGACTTGTTCAACGCCTTGCACCGTCCGCCGGCCTTGACTAGCGCTTTCGAGAAGGCCAAGTCGGACGCTGACGTGGCCGGCTTCGGTGCGGTCGGCGCTAAGGGCGTGCCGATGCCGAACGTCCCGGCGATGAATGGCGTGTGGAACGACTGGGGCAATGCGCTGACTGAGATCGTCGAACAGAAGACCGCCAACCCGGCAGAGACCTGGCAGAAGATGGTCGACGCCCAACAGGCCAAGCTGAAGTAATTCAGGGTCGCTAACTAATTCCCCGCTGTATCGCTGCCCGGCGGCGCCCTAGCCCGCCGGGCAGCGGCAGCTCAGCAACACCGGAGGGTCGCATTGGCTACCAAGGCGCCGCTTGCTGACGGCAAGCTTGATCCCGATTCTCGGGAAGCGCGGGTCAAGTCCGCGCAAACTCAGTTCGCGCCGAAGTTGAGCGCGACGATAACCAAGATCGTCTTGCTCGGCTTATTCGACGCACTGATGATCTACACCCTAATGATGGCGATCGGCGCCAAATCGTGGGTGCTATTGGTCTTAATAGCCGTTGTCACCTTGGCGGTCAACGTCATCTACCTGCCCCCCAACCGCATGCTGCCCGGCAAATATTTAGCGCCCGGCATCATCTTTTTGATCATCTTCGCGGTCTCGGTGACGCTGTACACCGTCATCGTCTCGTTCACCAACTACGGTGATGGCCACAACTCAACCAAACAGGACGCGATCGTCGCGATTCAAAAACAAAACCAGCAACGCGTCCAAGATTCCCCAGAATTTCCTGCTGCAGTGGCGACCAAGGACGGCGCCTTGTGGCTGCTGATCGTCGACCCGAGCACCGATCAGGTGCGGGCTGGCAGCGAGGAACGGCCACTCCAAGACGTCGATGACGCTGAGGTCGATTCGCTGGGTCGACCCAAGGCGGCGCGCGGCTTCAATGTGCTGAGCTTCGCTGATATTTCCAGCCGTCAATCCGAAATCGCGGAGCTCTCCGTGCCGGTGTCTGAAGACACCAACGAGGGCTTCCTGCGCACCACGACAGGCTCGGTGGCCTATCAATATCGCTCGACGATGCACTATGACAAGGACGCAGACACCTTCACCAGCCCAGATGGCAAGACCTATCGCGATGGTGGGGCCGGTGCATATATCGACGACAATGGCAACCAGATCAACCCCGGCTGGCGGATCGGCGTCGGTTTCGACAACTACAAGAGCGCCCTGACTGAGCCGTCCATCCGGGAGCCCTTCTTACGGGTGCTGGCCTGGACTTTCGCTTTTGCGATCTTGTCAGTGCTGACCACTTTCGCGCTCGGCTTGGGCTTGGCGATGGTCTTCAACGTCAAACTCTTCGGCCAACGCTTCTATCGCGTCATCATGATCTTGCCCTATGCCTTCCCGGCGATCATGATGACGATGGTCTGGGCCGGTATGTTCAACCGCGACTTCGGCTTCATCAACCAGGTGCTATTCGGTGGTTCATCGATCCCCTGGCTGACCGACCCATTCCTGGCTAAGGTCTCACTGTTGATCGTCAATTTGTGGCTCGGTTTCCCCTACCAGTTCCTGGTCGCGAGCGCTGCGCTGACGTCAATTCCGCATGACGTCGTCGAAGCCGCCGAGGTGGACGGCGCTACCAGTTGGCAGATCTTCCGCACCATCAAATTGCCGCTGCTGATGGTCTCGCTGGCGCCGCTGCTGATCAGCTCGTTCGCGTTCAACTTCAATAACTTCAACTTGGTCTACATGTTGACCAAGGGCGGCCCGCGGATGCTCGACACCAATCTGGATGTCGGATCCTCAGACATCTTGATTTCAATGGTCTATAAGGTCGCCTTCGGTGACGCTAGCCGCCTGTACGGCCTAGGCAGCGCGTTCGCTGTGTTGATCTTCATCATCGTCGGCGTCATTTCGGCGATCGGCTTTAGGCAGACCCGCGCGTTGGAGGATTTGAACTCATGAGCACCAACGACCCGAAAGATTTGACTGCACCCGATAGCGCCGCGCTGGGCCCGATCCAACAAGCTGCCCGCAGCGAAGCCGCGGACGATAACGTCGCGAACTCGCAGACTGCCACGCGCAACTATCGTCCAAATGAAGCCGCCGGTGTGCGCACCAAGCCCGGTAATGAACTGCAGACGCGCGAAGTGACCAGCGCGGACGGTTCGAAGATCGTCGTCACCGAGCAGGTCGCAGAGAATCCAGCAAAGGATTTCCGACGCAACTGGTGGCGCCACCTGATTGGCATCGTGGCCTGCATCTGGGCGATCTTCCCGATCCTCTATGTGCTGTCGGCGTCCTTTGATCCGTCTGGCACCATGACGGGCTCCAATCGACTGTTCCGCTCGTTCAGCTTGGCGAACTACCAAGCGCTGTTCGCCGATCCGCTGCGGCCTTACGGCAAGTGGTATTTGAATACCACTTTGCTGGCTATCGGCGTCGCTTTATTGACGGTGCTGATGTCGGCGCTGGCCAGCTACGCGTTCTCCCGCTTCCGCTTCGCCGGACGACGAACCACGCTGCTGGGCTTGATGTTGATCCAGATGTTCCCGCAGCTACTTAACCTGGTCGCGATCTTCTTGTTGCTGACTGAGATGGGTCGCGTCATCCCCGCGATGGGTTTGGGTTCGCTGATCGCTTTGGGCTGCATGTACCTGGGTGGCGCGCTGGGCGCAAACACCTATCTGATGTACGGCTTCTTCAACTCGGTGCCGAAATCGATTGACGAAGCAGCCCGCGTCGACGGCGCCGGCCACGCCCGGATCTTCTTCCAAATTCTGCTGCCCTTGGTGACACCCACCTTGGCGACGGTCGGCTTGCTGAGCTTCATCAACACCTTCAACGAGTACGCAATTGCCTCGGTGGTCGTCGGCAACGACCCGGCCAAGCAGACATTAGCGCTGGGCTTGTACCAATACATTTCTGAAGAGACCAATACCAACTGGCCAATCTTCGCCGCCGGCGCCGTGCTGGCCTGCATTCCGGTCTTGTTGGTGTTCTTCTGGCTGCAGCGCTACCTGACCGAGGGCTTGACTAGCGGATCTGTGAAATAGGTTCGATCTAAGGGACGACTGGCCTCCTAAAAGTTTTCCACAGATTGATTTTGGGGGCTGTTCTAAACCTCGCACCAGGCTGACAATTGTCGCATGTAGTTGTCGCATTCATGGGCGGAGAAATCCAGGATGAATCTCGAGTACCAAGTGAATCTGACGGAGTTGGCTAAGGCAGCCGACGACTTGCGCAAGGTCAGCGAGGACGTCGCTGATCAATGTTCGGGCGCAAACTATTCGGCGTTCGAAGGTTGGGGTGGCGGTTTGGCTGCCTCGGCGGGCGCTCACTTCAATTCCATGATTCAACAAGCTCAGCGCGAGTTGACCGAACAGGGCGTGTCCCATCCTGCGACCTTGGCCCTGATCGCCCGGAAGTTTGCCGCTCAAGAAGCGGACGCATCGCAGGCCATCAAGAGCTTTTTCGAGGGGCGGGTGGATCGATGAATTATTGGCACAAAGGCATGACTTGGCCTACTGACACTTTGCGCGCCACCGCGTATGACTTGTTTTCCCGTTCCGGCGCACTCACCACGAACGCGAAGCGATCATTGGCCTGCAGAATGCCGTCCTGGGTCGGCACGGCAGCTGATATCGCAAAGGTTGACCGTGAATTGTGGGCGGCCAGGCAAAGCTTTATCTCTGAGAAAATGCTCGCCAAAGCTCGGTTGGACTTGCACGGTGCTGACGAACTGGAATCCTTGCAAGCCCAAATGCGGTCATTGAAGCAGCGCCTAGAGGCTCGCGGCTTCATAGTGTCGGCCACCGGCTCGTTGAAAGCACCTCCAGACGTCAAAGCTTACGAGTACGAGTCCGCGTCAAGATCGATCAGTGCGCTTTCCATCCGAGTCGAGCGACTCGACACATCGATAGCCAGTGCTATCACCACGCTGACGAGTAAGACCAAAGTATCCCGCCAAAACATCTCCGACCTTGACGACATGAATGCGATCCGGTTGAACGCGCTCGAGGACGTCACCTGGAAACCCAGTTTGCGGCGCGGTTACGCAGCCTTGAACCCCACCCGACGACAAGCCTTACTCACATCGCTTCGACGTGGCGAACTACCACGAGGCATTTACCACCAACTGATCAACGGTGTCGCGCCTTCGCTGACCGAACGCCTCGCCTTCACGGCCTACACCGCAGCAAACTCCCCCTTTTGGGATTTTGTCTTGAAAAACTGGGGAACGGTCACTACTCGACGCTATATCGGCCCCCTGATGTACGCCACATGGGGAAACTTCATGGCAGACGGCAAACCCCTCACCCCAAAACTGCTAGAAGATCAAGACGTCACAACCAAGCCGGCCTTTGAGGACATTCCTGGGCTCATTGCTGAGTTCGAGACCGTGGCAGACGAAATGAGAGGCAAGCCTCACGCCCAGATCCAAGTGAGCGTCACAGTCGATGCAGCCGGGGAACCGCACTTCACTGTGATCATCCCTGGCACCGCCGTCGGGTTGTTGAGTTATGACGGCTGGAACCAGCACCCTAAAGGACTGGACTGGCCAGCCAACCTCAAAGGCAAAGGTTTTAGTGACTCGGCTGTCACCCAATCAATAGCAGCAGGGATCGAGGAAGCCATCAGAAAATACGAAGTTGACACAGGAAAACCCCTACAGAATCCTCCCAAACTGCTACTGGCAGGTCACTCCCAAGGCGGCATCGTCGCGACCAACCTTGTCGCCGACCCCACATTCTCCGCAAAATTCCGGGTCGAACACGTCCTCACCATTGGCTCGCCAGTGGAAGACATCGAAGTCCCAAGCCACACCAAAGTGACGAACCTGGCCAACCAAAACGACCCCGTTCCACGACTAGACGGCGACCTAAAAGAATTCACGCGGCCAATATGGCGCGTTATCGACGCCGCATCCCCATTGCCATGCCCAGGCCCCATTATCGACGCACTACGGCCCTCCTGGACACCTCCGGATAATTATCAAGAAATCCGATTCCTAAACAAAGATCACCCAGACACGAACGTCACCATCGGGCAAAAAATTAATCCGTTCGATGATCACGGTACCGAAATGTACGCCACACGCGTCAAATCATCGTTGAGATCTTATCCAAATACCACTTTAACCAGCCTAAACGATGATTTGTCTCCCTACCTAAAAACCGAAGACGAAGGCGGTCGGATCGTATATACAGCTGAGGTGGGACGCAGATGATGCATAATTTTCCCAGAAGAGTCATACTTGTTATTGCCCTGATTATATCTTTGCAACTTGTGGTTGGATGCGGGCAGATCTATCGCACACGCTGGCCCGAGAATAACAGACCCGATATCACCCAGGTCAATGACGATATAGAGGCAGACTTGAAAACCATCGAAGGCATAACGAGGGTGCAAGTAGGACTTTCAGAAGACGGCATCAACTTCAACGGAGTAGTCGTGCGTATTTGGTATGCGTCGACTGATTCAGCATTTCTATCGCAATTCGCCAATGACATTGAGAAAAGAGTCGCCCCAACCCTGGTCGCCCTCAGAGATGATGGCACCCTGACAGTCGCAGTCATGAGCGATAACTACGAAGCGATGCCTTACGACGAATTCAACCCCGACCATGGGATCTTGGTGTCGTGGGACAGGCTTGCGAGAATCTATGGCTTGAAGCGCCCTAACCCGTGGCGGCGATGACCGTGAAAACTCGTGCTCATAGCTGCAATAAGCAGCAGTTGCCGCGCGGCTTTCGTAAGAGGATTGCTGCGGCTATCGCCCTGATTTTGTCTTTGGAACTTGTCGTTGGGTGCGGCCAAATCTACCGAGCACGCTGGCCCGAGAATAACAGACCCGATATCACCCAGGTCAATGACGATATAGAGGCGGACCTGAAGACCATCGAGGGCGTGACAAGAGTTGAAGTAGGACTTTCCGACGACGGCATAAACTTCAACGGAGTATCAGTCCGCATATGGTACTCATCGACTGATCCGCAGGTCCTAAAGCAATTCGCCAATGACATTGAGAAAAGAGTCGCCCCAACCCTGGTCGCACTCAGAGACGACGGCACCCTGACAGTTTCAGTCAAGAGCGACAACCGCGAGGTAACATCCACGACATTTTACCCTGATCATGGGATCTTGGTGTCGTGGGACAGGCTTGCGAGAATCTATGGGTTGAAGCGCCCTAACCCGTGGCGGCGATGACCGTGAAAACTCGTGCTCATAGCTGCAATAAGCAGCAGTTGCCGCGCGGCTTTCGTAAGAGGATTGCTGCGGCTATCGCCCTGATTTTGTCTTTGGAACTTGTCGTTGGGTGCGGCCAAATCTACCGAGCACGCTGGCCCGAGAATAACAGACCCGATATCACCCAGGTCAATGACGATATAGAGGCGGACCTGAAGACCATCGAGGGCGTGACAAGAGTTGAAGTAGGACTTTCCGACGACGGCATAAACTTCAACGGAGTATCAGTCCGCATATGGTACTCATCGACTGATCCGCAGGTCCTAAAGCAATTCGCCAATGACATTGAGAAAAGAGTCGCCCCAACCCTGG
>ERZ1031292.306-NODE-306-length-15240-cov-13.167929_pt1 | contig 15240 bp, 9 predicted proteins | sample MGYA00518215_ERZ1031292 | MGnify/ENA primary metagenome ERZ1031292 (study PRJEB33718, sample SAMN03159822) | human skin metagenome | collected 2014-02-25 | study: EMG produced TPA metagenomics assembly of the PRJNA266117 data set (Human skin bacterial metagenome... | reverse complement strand
GGGCGGGGGACTCCGTAGAAAGTCAAACCCTTGAGCTGAAAGAAGACCCAGCTCAGCACATGGAGAAGAAGAAGGCGGATGCAAAGATCGTTGAAATCCTTGTCGACGAATCGGTCTGTCTTGCCAATGGTGAAGGCGGCGAAAAACACCTCGTCGTAGGAATCTCGGACAAGAAGAGTGGGGCTGAGGCTTTCTCTGGCTGTCAGCGGGACATCCCCTGGCTTCGACGCCGCATTTTCGATCGCACAAGACCGCACCTGACCGTGGATGCCTATTCGTTCTACTTCCACGAGGTCCGGCTAGTGTGGATTCGTATTCCAGAAGCGCTTGCCCTTTATACACGTACCGATGGTGCAGCAAAGCGGAGGGTAGGTAAACGCTGCGAGGTCCTCAATGAAGAACAGCGTAGGGAAATCTCGTGGCGTCGAAAAAATCCTGATCGGACTGCTTCGCCAGCGAATATTGTTCTGGGTGATCTCGATCCACTGGCGTTGGAAGCGGCACGAATCAACCTTTCCAGGAAGAACCCAGCTTACGAACCTCCACAGACAACCCTGGCGTTGTTGGGGGAGTTGGGCCTCTTAACCGCCGATGGACGTCCCACCTATGCTGCTCAGCTGCTCTTTTCTCCTGGTGAAGCCTCCGACATTCGTGTTCAGCACTTTCACCGTAGTTTTCCTGGTGGAACTCCGACGGTGCAGAGCTTTAATGATCCCATCATCTTGGCGGTCGAAAAGGTAAAAAACCTGATCAGGGACAAATCATCAGCGGAAGTAGCCCGGGTAGAGTTTCCCGACGGCCAGGAGCTGGCTATTTCAGAATTTCCACATGATGCCGTCGACGAGATTGTCACCAACGCGTTTGTTCATCGTGACTGGGAGATGCAAGGCCCAATCATCGTCGAGCAATCGCCTTCGTCCCTCCGAGTCATTTCACCTGGGCCACTTCCCGAGGGAGTGAATATCGATCGTCTCCTCTCCACCCGTTCCGTCCCACGCAACCCATTGCTCATGGCAGGCATGAGAGCACTTGGACTCGTTGAGCAGCAGTCCAGGGGGTTTGATCGAATTTGGCTTTCGCTCCTTAACTCAGGAAGGCGTCCACCTCAAACGAACTCAGATCAGCTGGATTTCACAGTGAACATGGCTGCAGGTAAGCCGGACACCGGTTTTATACAGGCCATTGCAGAAGTGGAGAAGCTCTTCGGCGAGCGCATCTCCGGGAGTGTGTACTCGATGCTTATCTTGCGTCATCTATTTGATAACCAGCTTGTCACAAAAAAGACTGCGGAAAAACTTATTCAGGCTGATCCGTACGCGGTCCAGGAAACGTGCGACTGGCTGGAGGGGCTCGGCATCATCCGAGATGTTCGCGGAACCGGGTGGGCACTTTCTGAAGCTGTTGCCCGGGTCTATGGGCCGTACACCGGTATTCCCGCCGAACAAGCCGTGGACAACCTGGATCAATGGATTGTCGAGAAGCTGAAAGCTGGCGAGAGTGTGAAGGCCGGAGACGTGGCAAATAAGTTCGGGGTTTCCCGAAAACAAGTCACCGAAGTCCTAGTCGGATTGCGTAGTCGCGGATTGGCGCAAATCGATCCCGAGGGGCCACAACGTGGGCGCGGTACGCGGTGGGTTCGAGCCTAGCCTTCGTTTAGCAGCTATTTAAACAATTCCAAAACAATTTCTACCTGCAGATTCGCCCTAATACGAACAATTAATTGTTTGTGAATTGTTTAAACAATTCGCCAACAATTCTTTCCATGCTCCGTGACGAAAACTCGGACTTCGTTTTCATGCATCCGTCGCATCCCTGCGGAAACCTAGCCTGTCAAATCTGCTACCCAAACGAAGTCCGAGTTTTCTCAAAGTCCCCGCCAAAAACCACCACGCACCAAGCCACTCCCACTAGTTCTAACTGTGCCTCTTACGGTTCCCTGGCAAAAGGTAGACGGCTATTCTTGGGTTGCAACCATCGACCCAGTCCGTCACATCTGCTAAGGGACAAACGTCTACCTTTTTCTCGCACCCTGCGGTAGCCCCGCCAAAGATCACCCAGAATCGGCACGCGTGCGGACGATTGTCTCTGCACGAAAAACTAACCGCCTATTGCTGCATTTCCCTATCTCCTAAGGCAGCCATACATGCCTGCTATCTAAACGAAGTCCGAGTTTATGTGGGGATCTCAATCGGCCTTGGCCTGGATTCACCACTAATTACTTAGCGATCCTTCCATAAAGGGGCGTGATAGAAACACAGATGGCTCCTCTAATTAGAGGAGCCATCTTCCCTTTTATTGTGTACTCACGATTCGCCGATAGATACTCAATCGTATTCTGTTGGGGCAACGTATCGCGCCTGGATGTCCAGGATCTAGGCTTAGAGTGATTTGAATGAAAGGCCACTCCCGAAGGAGCGGCAACCACCGGCGATCTTTTTCGGTCCGAGCTTTCCGGTGAACCCTCAATGAAAGGCCACTCCCGAAGGAGCGGCAACCCCGGGTCTGGTAGCCCGGCGGAGAAATCAATCACACCCTCAATGAAAGGCCACTCCCGAAGGAGCGGCAACACTGGACGCGCCAACGCCGACCGGCCGCTGCGTCCCCTCAATGAAAGGCCACTCCCGAAGGAGCGGCAACCGTCACCATCACCACCGTGCCACTCGTTATAGTCACCCTCAATGAAAGGCCACTCCCGAAGGAGCGGCAACTCATCGACGAGGTTATCGGTATCCTCACACGTCATATACCCCTCAATGAAAGGCCACTCCCGAAGGAGCGGCAACAGTCGCACAAGCTGGATGCGTACACGGTCGGTCTCCCCTCAATGAAAGGCCACTCCCGAAGGAGCGGCAACTGTTCGACTCTCCGTTCCTGAAGAATTTCTCTCCGCTCCCTCAATGAAAGGCCACTCCCGAAGGAGCGGCAACCCTTTTTTCCTCTTGCCGTCTCGTCAATGTCCGCCGACCCCTCAATGAAAGGCCACTCCCGAAGGAGCGGCAACTATCCCTCACAAATAACACGCGTTTTGTCGGGAATGCCCTCAATGAAAGGCCACTCCCGAAGGAGCGGCAACGCGTTTACGGGCGCGTTGGCCGGACGCACCGAGCCACCCTCAATGAAAGGCCACTCCCGAAGGAGCGGCAACCGGTCGGTTAGCTTGACGTAGTCAAGAAGATTGCCACGCCCTCAATGAAAGGCCACTCCCGAAGGAGCGGCAACTCAAGGTGCTCCCACCACTCAGCGCCGTGGTCAGACTTCCCTCAATGAAAGGCCACTCCCGAAGGAGCGGCAACCGGTCGGCGACCCCGCAAACGTCCTACACCGTTGGCCCCCTCAATGAAAGGCCACTCCCGAAGGAGCGGCAACTGCAGTAGGCTGGTGGTGCGTAGCGTGGGGTGGAATCCCCTCAATGAAAGGCCACTCCCGAAGGAGCGGCAACGCCAACCGCAGAAGAGTCGCGCCGACGGTTTAGCCCCCTCAATGAAAGGCCACTCCCGAAGGAGCGGCAACCTCTCAGGAACCACCTGAAGAAAGAGCGGCTGCCACCCTCAATGAAAGGCCACTCCCGAAGGAGCGGCAACTGGTGGATACGGAGCCACGCCGAATGCAGTTTCCGCCCTCAATGAAAGGCCACTCCCGAAGGAGCGGCAACCTTCCCCTCGTGCATTGATCGCCGTGTTGTAGTCGACCCTCAATGAAAGGCCACTCCCGAAGGAGCGGCAACCCACACCTGGGGGGTTGTTTATGCTTGGGGTGAGGTTCCCTCAATGAAAGGCCACTCCCGAAGGAGCGGCAACATGCTAGCGGGATGGGCGCGGTGACTGGTACTTCTCCCCTCAATGAAAGGCCACTCCCGAAGGAGCGGCAACCACCGGGTGCCATGTGCGCAAGTGGTCGATGAGTGGTGCCCTCAATGAAAGGCCACTCCCGAAGGAGCGGCAACTTGGGATATTATCCAGCGCGAGTGGCCAAATTTGGAGGCCCTCAATGAAAGGCCACTCCCGAAGGAGCGGCAACTCAGCCCATGATGCAGAGTGAGAATGGCGAGTAGTTGCCCTCAATGAAAGGCCACTCCCGAAGGAGCGGCAACCTGTGCAAGATAACGATACGGCTGTCGCAAAGAACCCTCAATGAAAGGCCACTCCCGAAGGAGCGGCAACAGAGCTTATCATAACCCTTCATAAAGGCTTGGGTGACCCTCAATGAAAGGCCACTCCCGAAGGAGCGGCAACACGAATCTTAGCCAGCACGGCGGTATTGCCAATGACCCTCAATGAAAGGCCACTCCCGAAGGAGCGGCAACATCGGTACTTGCTAACTATCCGGTCCACTTTGAGGACCCCTCAATGAAAGGCCACTCCCGAAGGAGCGGCAACATGCCAGCCAATTTTGTTCTCCATCGGATTGCTTATCCCTCAATGAAAGGCCACTCCCGAAGGAGCGGCAACAAAAGAATTTGACAATGTAGTTAGTGTGTTGTAAACCCTCAATGAAAGGCCACTCCCGAAGGAGCGGCAACCGCCCCTGGATTTTAGGGGCATTTAGCAGGGGGAATCGTGGGTTTTCCTATCGCGCCTAGATTTGATCGTAGCAATCTAGTGAGTAATTGGCTTCACTATTGAGTTCGCGTGTGTTGACCTGTGGTTAAGCCTTTGCGAGCGTACCCCGGATAATCTTGTGCGATGTCGCACTCGCAGTTCTGGTGGAAACTAAAGAATTAAAACATTGTTATCCGTCACCTCTCTAGATCTACCCAGGTATCCGAACCGAGACTCGGAAAGTTCAGCTACTCGCCCTAAGTCACAAAACAAGATCGAATCTTCCTTCGAGTCGATGACAAGGGAAAGACGATCCTTCAATCGTAAAAGTCGAGCTGGAGAAATGTCCACGACAAAGACACTATATTGAACGCGATCACCGAATTCGGAGAGGATATCTGCTACTTTACTGCGACGGCCGTCACTAATGATGTCGTAGCAAATCAAAGTTCTACGGGTGTCATCTCTCATCGGATAGTCACTCCTTCGTAGTACGACTGGGTTCCAGTTAGAACTCCTAAAACCATTCGTGCTTGTATTTCGATGACGCGGCGCCAAGTGGCATCGTAATCGAATATTGGATGTTTAATACTCGTTTGAATTCGTCGTTCAAAAGCAGAAATGATCTTCTTCCGCGAAGCGTCCTTTAACCGAGCTACACCTCTGATCAGTACGAAATCGTCCTTGCCAATTTCACGACGATTAATCATAGAAGTGACAACTGAGTCGGCGATCGGTGCGCGAAACTCTTCCATGAGGTCTAGAGCCATTGCCGGCTTGTTACGCACACAACTGTGTAGAAAGCCAGCATGTGGGTCTAGCCCGCATGATAGTAATGCGCGAATTACTTCAGTTTTCAGAAGCCCGTAGCAGTAATTGAGCAGAATATTTATTGGGTCGGAAGCCCCTCGGCCGTGCCGACCTGGCCAGTGCCATCCAACGGCATCCAGGCGCTCAGGTTTTAGCATTGTCGGAAAAGCTTCAAAGTAACGGGAGGCAGCTTCACCTTCGATGCCTAGAAGCTCGAGATTATCCCTAGCTTCCTCGGTCTCCTTCGCAGCTTTCTGCAAAAACGCCACCGCGTCCGTCGCATTTCCGTTTCGTCGCAGCAGTGTAGCTTGATTGAGAATCTTTGACTTGATCATTCCTCGTGAAATGTCTAAGCATCCTCTAGAACTCAGAATATGCTGGTTAATTCGAGCTACGGCATTCGGTCCGTCGGTCGGCTTCGAGAACCCATAAACACGCCCAGTAGACGAGCACCAAACTGTTGGAATATCGTTCCAAAGCAGATTTCGATGTAACGCACTAGAAATATCAATATTACCGTGAACGACTACGCCAACAACTCGCCCTAGAGGTGCATCTGCTATTTTCTCTCCGAGCTTTTTCACGACCACCCGGCCTTTACGTAGGCTCGCGCGAGAACCTTGAACCGTTAGGTGCAGAACCTGCCCGTCAGGATCTGCAACGTTAATACGCCGATGGATCTGGCAGTGAGCTTGCTCATCGGGAAGGCACACTGAGAAGTGAGAACATCGGAAACAGCGCTCATCATCAAGAAGAGGTGGTGGAGCAATAGATTTTTCGACTATCGCTCGAGTTTTCTCAACAACTGCTTCGGCCTCCGAAATGTCGTTATCTGAAATCTCGATGGGGATTTTGCGATGATGGTCGGTGAAAAATATGGACTGGTCTACGACATCGAAGCCAGCTTCTTCCAGACAGCTTCGTTGAAGCGTCAGTTGTAAGCGGTTCGCTGGGGTTACATGTGCCTTCTTCCGTACCGGTGTCGATTTGTACTCGACTAATGAGACTTGATTACCATCGATAACCTCGACAGCATCAGCCTTACCGACCAAACCAAGACGCTCGCTTCTGAGTGGCATTGAAGTTAGTTTGGTCGATCGTCTATTCGTCGGGTTATCGACAAATCTATGCGCGGAAAAACCAGCTTCCATCTGGTAAGTCGCTGTACGCTCGCCATTTGCTTCAAGCCAGGTTCTGCGTTCGCAGAAGATCGTGTGGAGCACCAAGCTGATGGGCAGGAAATCATCTTCGAGATTCACAGAAGCTGCACCATGCCTTTTTCGAAATACCGCTCTGGCACTTTGACAGGTGTGTAGTGGATTCTAAATACTGCGACTGCTGTGAGCCCCAACTGCTTTAGTGTAGTGCTTGTCTCAGCAGAAAGTATCCTAATCCCAGAGTTGCTAGAAAAAAGCAGCCCTAGCTCAGCTATTGCAGCTGCCCACTCAGCAGAAAGAACTACAGATTCGAAACGCTCTGGAGTCATTCCTGATGTTGATATCGGAAGCATGGCGAATTTAGGGCTTGATGATGACGCAGGATAGCAAATTGGTGTGATGGACAGTCCCTGTTTGCGGTGAGAAATAGCGAATTGTCCTATACCGATTAGCGCAGCAAAAGCTAAAGCGAGATCGGTGGTACCAGGGGGCGTGAAGCCCGATGGAGTTCGTGATAGTGATTTTCCCTTTGCATTAGGATCAAATATTTTCTTCCCAGTGATTCCGGCAAGTATATCTGCATTTTCCCAACCTGCGAGTTCAGTCGTGAAATCGTAAACTTTTGTCTTAACGAATTCCTTTCCCGCATTGCGCGTGACCATATCCAGTCGTGATGCACCCTTGTCCGGATCGTCGTCTGGTGCATTCCAGTAGGCGGCTTCCCCTAGGCTCTCTATGAACTGGAGAGCGAGATGGTCACCTTGTTGGAATAAGCAATCCAAGTGTTTAACCCGGGTGTTCTGGTAATCTGCCCAGTCTTCTGGATGTTTTGTGGAGTCTATTTTTTTGAACCGTGGGCTGAACGGGGAAAACTCACCACCGGAGTTGGTCACCCGCGCTGAACACCATCCTTCAGACCATCTCTTGGCAGTTTGTTGGATTTGTTGAGCCAATTGATTCAGAGTGACATCTTCCATCTCCAAAGTACCTTTGGGGGTAGGATCCTGACTCCAGTACGTCACCACCCGCTGATCAGTAATTGAGCGGGCGATAAGGCTAAGCCCGGCAAGGGCAAAATGCGAAAGCCCAGATGTTATACCGCCTGGGATTGTTAGTTTATAGTTCATCGTCCCTCTCCAGATACCTGTGCGTCTGCTGCTCTTTCGATTGATTCACAAAGCGCAAGAGTGTAAGCCCCGTACTCACGCGTAAGTTTCCGTACTCGACTCTCCCAAATTCCTTCGGTGAAGAGACTGTGAGCTATCTCTGATTTCGCGTTCACCTGCTCACCAATCTGCCTGAATAGGTCTCGCCCTCTGCCGTGGCTTACTCCGATGATGTGGGTTACGAGGTCATTTATGCGTGTATCGCCTTGCTCACGCATTTTCTCGGAGACAACAGCTGAAAGCTGTTCGTGGCGCCAGCCAAGAGGGAGTCCGCTTGCTGCTTTTGCGCGACGTTGCTCTTGTTTGCTCCGCTTCTTGCTTTTTGCCCAGCGACCGTTGCTATCCTTGTTTCCTAGCATCCTTTGAAAACGTGGATCTTGTTTGCCTTCATCGTGAAGAGAACTAGCGACAATTATTGAGCGAGTAACGTTTTCGGAAATTCCGAGAGATTCACAGATAGCTTTCGAGCGCTCAGCTACTGCTGCCTGATGTGAATCAAGGGTGGCGGGTTGCACAGTGCCTTGCACTCCTGGCGACATCTCTTGAAGAGCCTCGGCGTCATTTCTAATGGTCTGAGCGTCACGGACAAGAATCCATGCCACCATGTCGCCCTTACTATCTTCAACAGTGGATGCAGAAACCTCAATGTGCCGACCTTTATCTTGAGGGAAATGCTCACACCAAAGTTCCACAAATTCACTCGGATCCATCGTACGGGCGCTGCGGAAAATGCTGTCGTCTACAGACCTAGAAACTCCTTGAACGTAAACGTCGGAGTCTGGAATTGGAACCTCTTGAGGCGCATACTTATCCAGAGCAGCAGTTCTGAGGACATTCTCAGTTGTGATTGGAACCTTTGCGCCGAGGATTACAACATCCCCAGGCTTCAGGGTTGATTCACTTGTGAAAGTGCTGACGTCCCCAGAACTATAGATAAACAATGGCAGAGGATTGTTATCCTCGTCGGTTGTGTCTAGTAATTCTTTTGTCAGAGCACGAACAGTAGAAATGGTTCCCGGGAAGACTTCTTCAGCACGTGGAGGAATGTTGTTCAGTAATTCTACGGCAGCTTCGGGTATTTCCGGTAGACCATAGCGAACAGCGACACCAGCGACGGGTTGCTCATCATCGAAAGAGTCCCTCAACCAAAGAGTTAAGTCGGGTGGCGTGTTACGGAATTCGGAAGTCTTGGCGAGCAATTCGATGTCCCGGAACTCTACACGTTGGTAGAGTAAGCGGGCAGGTGCACTCGGGGGTGCAGGAGAAAAAGAAATACGAGCCGGGTTTATATCGGAGCCTTCTCCGAAATTGCGGATCCAGATATAGCCATTTGTGAGGTCGACCGCCTTGTATGGTGGAATATCTTTTAGCTTTGTTGCGTCTGCAGGTTCGACGACGACTAGTTCTGATTTTTCAAAGTGACCTAGTCGGTTTAGTCGACCTATACGTTGTTGAAGCGAGGTTGCGGGCGCTAGCTCGGTAATGAGATGTTGGAAATCTACATCCACTCCAACCTCAAGTGTTTGCGTGGCAACGATGACATCTACCTCTGAGTTCCCTGTTGGAGTTAAGAGGTTGGGGTATTTCAGTTGTAGTTGCTCTAGATCAAATGGGCGTAGCCGTCCGACGAGCAGCACCAGCTTGACATGATGCTTACGCAGGTTTCTAGCGATTTCCACCGCAGTATCTACATGATTCACAATGCAGCCTACGGGGCCAGTCCTGTCGGAAGATTCGAGCCAACTAGTGATCTGTGAAACGAATTTGCTGACCACAGTTTTGTTCGGTATATGACCAGGCCATTTGTTGATTTCGGCATGGTGGATGGTCTTCGTTGCGAAGAGTCGATCTCGCAAGACATCGTCTTGTACAGAGATCAGGTTCTCTGGGTCCACAGAAACAGTCGTTAGATCGCTATTCCCTGAGGCAGGAGTCGCAGTAGTTTCCACGACTTGTAGTGGTGGTACACCTACTTGTTTTCCTGCTAGCTGGATTTCCCTGATTCTTCTCACAGTTGCAAGTAGCTGGCGGTTGAGATGAGCCTCATCGAGCACAATGACAGAATCCCAAGTCATGAGCGTCGTTTCCCGTGGGCGTGCATAGAGGGTTGAGCCGTACCCTTGGAATAGTGCTCTTGATCCAAACATATCTGGTGTGGATGCAATGACTGCACAACTTGTTAGATCATCTACAGGTAGCGAGCGGGTTGAAAGCCCGCCGCGGAGCACTGACACCTGGAAAGGATGCTGTAGTTTAGTAGCACAGAGACTGTGCAATGCAACAGCGACCTGCTTGAGGATGAGGGGAGTATTTTCATCCTCAAGGTGATTGGTCAACATGCCTTGAATTTTTTCTGCCTTTTGATGCTGGTTGTCTACTAACCCCCTGCGGTTCACCACTGTATGCAAGCGACGTGGTACACGGGGAATAGTTCCCTCTGCAGCCAAAGCGTTCAGAAAGAGATGAGCTTCAACAACAAATGATTTGCCGGAACCTGTTGGAGCGGAAATCTGGTCAGGCCAGTGACCAGTAGTAGCCACGTGTTTGACCGTTTCGCATTGCCAGCTAAAAGGTCTTTTACCGTTGTTCACCGCAGCGAAGAATTCACTGAAGTCATCCACTTGTAGCTTCGTCATTGTTCAACTCCAAGACTGGGAAGGGAAGAAATATCGATATCAAGAGGCCGAAGTAGCCCGGCACCTAGGTGGCGGGATTGGCCAAGCATCACGGCAGCTTGTGGGTGAGCGAGAGTACCTAGATCAAGAGTTGCGTGGTATGGCTGTACCGGAACGCTCTTATGGCTGTGGTGGACGTAACGAATCGTATCGTGTGAAACAAGGGAGGTGTCGAAGACATAAACCTCTCGTTCGGCTACTTGGTCGCGCAAAGACAAGTATCGATGCTGCCCAGAGCCACTGGTATCAAATTCATCACGCCACACGTACGCTGCCGAGAGCATTGCTGAGTCGCCGAGAGACCAGGTGCGTCCATCTTGCTTAATCCTGCGAGTTTCCGGAACAATCGGCATCTCGGTGGTCCAAAGTCGGATGGTGTTGTTTTCCGGAGCCGGCCAGAATCGAGCGGCCGAACGAGTTTCGTTTTCAAAACTGATGTTTACTCGACCGAGAATCCGTGAGTAAAGTCGCTTGATCTCGATGGCACGTGTGATCTGAGCGAGCTCTTCATCGGAAACGCCAGTGGGTACAAAAATCGCTAGTAGAGGACAATTATGCCCCAGTAACTGAGCCAGATCTGTAGGGATGTATTGAATAGCTAGCCGGTTTGCAGGTTGTGGTACACCTTGATCGTATTTTCCGGTGATGATTGGTGAGGCACCGTATCCGATAAGGGAAATTATCGATCGGTGCATTGTCGTGCAAAGCCTAACCCTGTCACGCTTGCGAAACGGTCGCTCTAACTTAAAAAGAAATACTGAGAGCCACGGTGAATCTGCTGCTAGCTCGACCTTCTTAGGCATATACCTAGCCTCATCGGTGTTTTCCAGAGTCGGTATTTCACTTTGAGGCTTCTGACTCTTACCGAATTTATCTTTACTCTTTGTTGGCTTTTTGCCTCCGTGCTGTGCGTTGTGGGCGCGAATAAGGGTATCAGTTCTCCCTTCAGCAGGAACTTGCTGCGCTTGAGCACCTCGCGTGAAGCAGTTAGCGGTGGGCGCGAACAGCCAATTAGGTTCAATCTTTTCGGTAGCAAGAACCACAACACTGTGGCTTTCACCGAGGTAGGGAACATCTTCTGCAAGGCGAGAAATGGTTTCGGCAAACTCTTCTGGTACGTCGTTCCACACATATCCGAATGAAGAACGGACCGCCACGCCATCCGAAATGGGTCGTGCAGCAACCTTCTTCCTTATGTGTTTCGAATCAGTCTTGATAGCGTTTTCGAAGGTTCCAATATCCCGATAGCTGAAGCGGTTAGTGGACTGATTCTGAAACACAGTCCCTGGTTGGTAAAGGCCAGTTGGAGGATGTGTTTCCAACCATTTCAAAGCTTTTAGGGCTTTATCAGAAGGTTGGCCGTCTTCCGAAGCTGTCCCCTCTGCTGCTGCGTTCAACAGGGCGGAATGTAGACGAAGTGGCGATGGGAAATTCTCGATGGAACCATCACTCTTATGCCCGTAGTAAACGCCGAGCGGGAATGACGCTGTGAGCGCCAACTGCACTACCATTAGGCTTCCTCTTCGCCATCGTCGGCGGCACCTTCAATGATGGCCGGATCGCCGGTAATGTCCTTGACCTGCCCGTGCCAATCTGCAACTCCAAGTTCCTCGGCGTGCTTGAGTGCTTCAGCCAGGAGGCTATCTGCTTCTTCGACACTGAATGGATCCAGTGCCTTGCTTCTTCCGTACCGCTGGTCGAGCTGAACATCGGGGGCGCTGACCTCAACAAGGTCACAGTTCGACCGGTAGAAGAGCTCTTGCTCTGCTCGTGCGATGAGCGCGATGGCAAGTGCTGCCACAAGAGCGCGACCTGCAGCGTTCTGCTCGGTGTTTCCACCGAAACTGAGTTGGCGGATTGCTGCGAAACTCAAAACCCACGAACGAATGATCCGCTTGCAAGAAACGCTGCCCAAGGGATCGAGGCTCGGTGGCAATGCACCGACGCCGATCTTGGAACCGGACATGAGCTTGCCCTTCTTGAGCCCTTTAACTTCTTTCGCGAAGGCATCGACTTTGCCTGCAGAAAGATCTTGTTTCTGGCGATCAATTATGCGAGTAAAAGCTTCTCCATCAAGTTGCACAGAAGCACCGACTGGGTCTACTCGAGCTCCGCTTCGAGCACCTTGCTGCTCGTATCCTGGACGATCCTGATCTGCGAGGACACCGATGGTCTCACCGGTTATGGAACGTCGGATCCGTACTTGGTGGGTTGCGACCGTGGAATTCCATACACCACAAACTAACGAAATCGGAGAGGTGTTGAGAATCGCGGAGTAGTCCTGGGGCGTGGATAAACGCATTGCTCGGTACCACTCGCACTGGGTGACCGGTTGTCCTTCAAAGCTTCCAGCACGGATGTGACCATCGGTGAAGCGATGGGGGAGATCAAGGTCAGTGAATTTCTCTTCACCGTAGGAAACCTGGATGCGGGGGATACGCGAAAGAAGTTCATCTCCATCCTTAATTGCTTGGGAAATGGCAGCTTCTCCGCGATTAGCAGACGATGGGATGCTGTCGATGACGACAGTGCGGGTTGCTTCGCCATCTACGAAACGAGTTTCGTAGGCGAAAGTTGGGTTTTTTCCAGATAGAAACTTCGCTGGCGTGATTCCAGCGTGGGGACCCGCTGCAGCAGAGAGTTCGGTGACTGAGGTAAGGACGGATGCGCCACCGGGTTTGCAAGCGGCAAGGAGATCTTCAAAGTTCATGGTGGAACCTTTCTCTAGGAGATGGTCGAAAATGCATCATGACCATGTGTGAAGCACGCCCAGATGCACTTACAGTGGGGAAAGCTCAAAGGAATTGGCTTTCTGTAAATAAACGTAGCAACCGACCACCACGCGCGGTTGGGGCATTGGAACAAAAGTGCGAAAAGTTGATATCGAACCAGATAAACAGGTATTTCGCTTACGTTTAACAATTTATTTCCGCAGCCCCGAAAGGGGGACTCCAGACGAAGTTTTAGAACTTAAGCGTGAAATTTGAGGTCGCTGCATGCTTTGTCCAAGTAAACGTGCGAGAAAGGGCGAACCTACCGCCGGAACACCACCGCAACCACCCCGAAAACAACTGCCAGCACAGCAGCAACGATCAAACCGGTGCGAATCTGCGCGGGGTCGCCAAAGAAAGCGGCGCAGGCCCCGCCGACAAGAGCCCCGGCAAGGGCGGCAGAGCGGCGACCAAAGGAGCGTCGAAAAGCAAGCGCCAGGAAGAAAACCGCGAGGGCGAGGGCGGCCGGCACCACGTACATGGTTACTTGCCTACGGCGCGCCGAACCAGGCCGCGGACGGAGGCTTCGACCTTGTCGTTGACGTCGATGATGGCGTAGGAGGTGGGCCACATGTGGTTTTGGTCGAGCTGGGCGTTGTCGTTGAACCCGAGGGTGCAGTACCGGGAGCCGAATTTGGCGGTGGTCTGCAGGAAGATGGTAACTTTGCCGTCGTCGCCGGCGTAGGCGGGGAAGCCGTACCACGTGCGCGCGTGGAGTTCGGGGGCTTCGGAAATGATGATGGAGTGGATGCGCTCAGCGATGACTTTGTCTTGTCCTTCGAGCTCATCGATGGCGTTGAGGAGCGCTTCCTCGTCCCGTGCGCGTTTTTTGGCGCCGGTGACGCCGCTGTCGGCGTCGGCTTTGAGTTCGGCTGCGCGTTGTTTCATTGCGTCGACATCGGCGTCGCTGAATCCTGCCATTAGGTTCTCCTTCCCGTCGCTATAAGTGTAGTTATTTTCGCGCGTTGATGTGGCTCTGGGCCTTCGCAAACCCCTCGTCGAGGATCGCCCGCACGGCCTCCGGCGCGCCGTCGATCGCGCCACCGGGCGTGAGCACCCAGTCAGGAATGCTCTGACCTACAGGAGGCCGCCCAATTCCCACGCGCACGCGGATATAGTCGCGCGTCCCCAGGCGCGCACTAATGGACTTCAGCCCGTTGTGCCCGTTCTCGTTGCCGCCCATGCGCACCTTCAGCTTCCCCTCGGGGAGGTCGAGTTCGTCGTGTACGACAATGATGTGGTCCGCCGGCACCTTATATTTCCTCGCCAGCGGCGCCACCGCGTCGCCGGACAGGTTCATGTACGTCATCGGCGTGCAATAAACCACATCACCGATCCGGGTGTACCACGCTTTCATCTGCGCAAGCTCGTTTATCACGCGAAACCCCACGTTGTGGCGGGTATCCGCGTATTCGGGCCCGGGGTTGCCGAGCCCCACAACGAGCCAACTGGCGTGCCGAGGTGTAAAGAAGAATCTCACCCCTATAGTCTGGCATATATGACTAACCCAGCACTCGCATACGTCGTCGCCGGCAGTGAAGCCACCGGCGGCGCCGGCTTTCAAGTGGACCTGAAAACCTTCCAGCAGCTCGGCGTTTACGGCGTCGGCACCCTCAGCTGTATCGTCGCCTTCGATCCGGCAAACAACTGGGGTCACCGTTTCCACCCCATCCCGCCCACGCTTATCGACGAGCAGATGGAGGCCGCCCTCGCAACTCACCCGACCGTAAAGACCGTGAAGGTCGGAATGCTCGGCACTCCGGACACCATCGATACCGTTGCCCGGAACCTGTCGTCCCACGACTGGGACAACGTCCTTGTCGACCCTGTCCTCATCTGCAAGGGCCAGGAGCCCGGCGCGGCCCTCGACACCGATAACGCCCTGCGCGAGAAGATCCTCCCGCTGGCCACCGTCGTCACCCCCAACGTCTTCGAGTCCAAGACCCTGTCCGGCATGGACTCCATCGAAACGGTCGAGGACCTCGAGGAAGCCGCCCGCAAGATCGGCGGGCTCGGCATCCCGTACGTCCTGGCCAAGGGCGGCGTCGAGCTCCCCGGCGACGAAGCTGTCGACGTCCTCTGGGACGGCGAGAAGATCACCCGCTTCGCCACCCCCAAGGTCG
>ERZ1031292.304-NODE-304-length-15266-cov-14.864900_pt1 | contig 15266 bp, 14 predicted proteins | sample MGYA00518215_ERZ1031292 | MGnify/ENA primary metagenome ERZ1031292 (study PRJEB33718, sample SAMN03159822) | human skin metagenome | collected 2014-02-25 | study: EMG produced TPA metagenomics assembly of the PRJNA266117 data set (Human skin bacterial metagenome... | reverse complement strand
CGGGCTTGGCCAGGAGCAGGGCGGCGGTGCCGAGTTCCCACACGCCGGAGAAGTACGTCCACTGGGTGGGGGTGCCGGGGAGTGCCTCGGGAATGAGTTTGTTAAATGGCTCCGGCTTGGCAAAGTGCAGCACGCCCATCGTTCCGAATGCTGCGGCAAGAATTCTTCTCATAACACCAACCATACGGCCGGGAGGCAAATTCTGGCAACGAGAGGCGTAAGCCCCGCAATTTCATTAGATTCACAGGTATAAAGATTGTTTCCCACGTTGTTCCCACACTGACCGTCGACGGAGAAACGTTCCGTGACCTGGACCGTGACGGAGTCCTCAGCCCCTTCGAAGATTGGCGGCTCACCCCCGCCGAGCGCGCGGCAGACCTTGCCCGTCGCCTGAGCGTAGAGGAAAAGGCGGGTCCGATACGTCCAAGAAGGTCTACACCTTTGCCACCGGTCGCACGTCCATCGGTGAGGTGCAAGAAAAGCTGGACCAGGCCGTCGACAAGCGATTTACGCGAGCTGACCTGGACGATGCAGACATCGCCATCGTGTGGGCCCGCCCTGAGATCGAACTTTTCGAGGACGACCAGGAGGGCGTGACCCTCTCCATCAACCCGGAGGATTGCGGTGTTGACCTCGAGGAAGTCAAGCGGATTCAGGAGCAGGTGCCGACGATTGTCGTGGTGAACTTCACCAACCCGTGGATCCTTGAACACCTCGAGCCGGGCGCCGACAGCCTCGTCGGCAGCTTCGAAATTACCCCCGACAATCTCCTCGACTCGCTCGTAGGGGGTGAGGCGAAGGGCCACCTCCCGTTCGCCGTGCCGGCATCCATGGAAACCGTGAAGGCCTCCCCGCGCGACGTGCCGGGCAAGTACCTAGGCGATGACTACGCCTACGTCGATTCCCGGGGCAACCGCTACGCCTACGGCTTCGGCCTGTAGCTGGAAACCGTTTCTAACAAGCGGTTTCCCGTTACAGTGGCGGGCATGGATAAGGTACAAGCAGTCATTTCTCCCGCCAAGGGTGAGCCGGTAGAGCTCACCACCATTTGCATCCCCGAGCCTGGTCCGAACGACGTTGTCGTGAAGATCCAGGCGTGCGGCGTATGTCACACCGACCTCGCCTACCAGCAGGGTGACGTGGAAGACGCGTTCCCCTTCCTCCTCGGCCACGAGGCCGCCGGAGTGGTAGAAACCGTCGGTGACCGCGTCACCCACGTCGCTCCCGGCGACTTCGTCGTTTTGAACTGGCGCGCCGTGTGTGGCGAATGTCGCGCCTGCAAGCGTGGTGAACCGCAGTACTGTTTCGCCACTTTCAACGCCTCAAAGAAGATGACCCTCGAGGACGGCACGGAGCTCACCCCCGCCCTCGGCATCGGTGCCTTCGCCGAGAAGACCCTCATCCACGAGGGTCAGTGCACCAAGGTGAACCCGGATGCCGACCCGGCCGCCGCTGGCCTCCTCGGCTGTGGTGTCATGGCCGGCCTCGGCGCCGCCGTTAACACGGGTAAGGTTACCCGCGGCCAGTCCGTCGCCGTCATCGGCTGCGGTGGCGTGGGCATGGCTGCCATCGCCGGTGCCCACCTTGCCGGCGCCACGACGATCATCGCCGTCGACACCGACGAGTCCAAGCTGGAGCTCGCCAAGGAGTTCGGCGCCACCCACACCCTCGTGAGCTCCGAATCTGTCGTTGAAGACATCCAAGAGATCACCGAGTTCGGCGTTGACGTCGCCATCGATGCCGTGGGCATCCCCGCCACCTGGAAGCAGGCCTTCTACGCCCGCGACCTCGGCGGCACCGTCGTCCTCGTCGGCGTTCCCGCACCGGGCAAAAAGGTCGAAATCGAGGCCGCCGACATCTTCAGCCACGGCGGCGCGCTCAAGTCCGCCTGGTACGGCGACTGCCTGCCGGAGCGCGATTTCCCCATGTACACCGACCTCTACCTGCAGGGTCGCTTCCCGCTGGACAAGTTCGTCACCGAGCGCATCGGCCTGGACAAGGTCAACGAGGCCTTCGAGACGATGAAGTCCGGCAAGGTTCTGCGCAGCGTGGTGGTGCTCTAATGGCTTTCCACATCGATCACGCGGAAACCTCCGGCCTGTTCAAGCTCGACGGGGGCGAGTGGGAGGTCGACAACAACATCTGGGTTGTTGGCGACGATAAAGAGGTCTACATCATCGATGCCGCCCACTCCGTCGACCCCATTGCCGAGGCCGTCGGCGACCGCACTGTCAAGGGCATCATCTGCACCCACGGGCACAACGACCACATCACCGTCGCCCCGGAGCTTTCCGAAAAATACGATGCCCCCATCTTCCTGCACCCCGGCGACACCATGCTGTGGAAGGAAACCCACCCCGATGTCGCCTTCCAGGAGATCGACGACCGCCAGCGGTTCTCCATCGCCGGCACCGACCTTGAGTTTCTTTCCACCCCCGGCCACTCCCCGGGCAGTGGCTGCCTCTACGCACCGGAGGCCGGCGTGCTGTTCTCCGGCGACACCCTTTTCCAGGGCGGGCCGGGTGCCACGGGCAGGAGCTTCTCCTCCTTCGAGGTGATCATCGATTCGATCCGTGAGCATCTCCTCACGCTGCCTGCCGAGACCACGGTGTACACCGGCCACGGCGAGCACACGACAATCGGTGGCGAAGCACCCCACCTGGAGGAATGGATTAAGCGCGGCTACTAATCCGCAATACAAATAAAGTCTCCACCACCTGCATCGGCGCTGGAGATTTTTCTTACTTCCGCTTCGCTGTAGCCAGATCGGCAACCTGGAGAACCAGTGCCACGGTCACAATGCCGAAGATGGCCATAAACGTCGCCGTGATGGCGTGGTTCCAGTTGGTGGCCGGCAGGATGGAGAACAAAATACCCGTCATGATGGCGTTACCGATAGCCGTGGCGACGCGCTCCGTAGTCTGCTTGAAGGCGCCGGCGGTACCCCCCTCGGCGGGTGGCACGTCGAGCATCGTGATCGTCTGGTTGGCTGAGCCGAACGCGCCCTGACCAAGCCCGACGACAGAGAACGCGAGGAACAACCACCAGATGTTCACGTCATGCATGCCGTTCATGTAGATGATGGCGATGGCCATCGCCATGCCCCCGACCATCGCACCGAGCGAGGCGATGCAAATCTGGCGTCCATACTGCAGCGAGTAGTTACCGGACAGGTAGGCGGTGAGAGCGGAGGTGACCGCGCCACCGAAGCCCATGATGCCTGCACTCAGCGCGTTGAAGCCCTGACCATTTTGCAGGTAGATGGCGAGAGTGGAGAAGATCGACGTAGAGCCCATGAACATGATGCCACTGATGACGGTTCCCCAGCCGAAGGAGTGAAGCTTAAACAGCCCGAGATCCACCATGGGGGAGCGGCCACGTTTCTGGTAGCGCTGCTCCCACACAATCCACGTGAAGGCGAGGACGGCGGCGAGGGGAGTAAGCAGCCAGATGAAGTGGTTGTCGCCGTGGTACATAAAGGGGTACATGATGCTGACGACGGTGGAGGCGAGCAGAACCATGCCGACGGGGTCGAGGTCGAGCTTGCCTTTCTTCCGGTGCGCCTTTTCATCAGCAAACGGGAGCCACTTCAGTGCGAGGTAAATGCCAAGGATGCCGATCGGCACCATGAACCAGAATGACCAACGCCAGCCCCACGCCGGATCCATCGCGGAAATGATCGTGCCGGCGACGACCGGGCCGATAGCCACAGCCACGGAGACGGTGAGGCCGAACATCGCGAACGCGCGGGCGCGGTCCTTGCCGTGGAAGTACGTCTGGATAATGCCAGCGGTCTGCGGGCTGTAGACGGCGGCGGCGAAGCCCTGGATGAAGCGGAACACGTTCAAGGTGACGGGGTCGCTAGCAACGCCGCACAGTGCCGTGGACAAGCAGAACAGTGCCAGGCCAATGGTGAAGAACGTGGACCGTCCGAGGAGGTCGCCCAAACGCCCGAAGGGAACGAGGAACACGCCGAAGGTCAGCGCGTAGCCGGCGAGCATCCACTGCAGCTGGGATGCGGTAGCTTCCAGCCCGTGCTCAATAGAAGGTAGAGCAACGTTGATTGAGCTGACCGCAACAAGTGCCATAGCCAGCGGAATTAGAAGAACGATGAGAATCTTTTTTCTGGCACTCATAAATACCTCCTACAAAAAAGCAACCCACATATGATACTCATTTGAAAATAAACTACAATTTGACGATATGCGTGCACTTGTTACTGGCGGAGCCGGTTTTATTGGTTCCCATCTTGTGGAATTGTTGGTTGCTGAGGGGCATGAGCCTGTCGTGGTGGATAACTTGTCCCACGGCAAGCGGGAGAACGTCCCCGCAGGCGTCCCCCTCGTCGAGGCTGACCTTTTGCAAATCGATCTGGATGAGCTTTTCGACGAGTACGCCCCCGAGGTCGTGTTCCACTTGGCAGCCCAGATCGATGTGCGGAAGTCCGTTGCGTCCCCGCTTTTCGACGCAGAGACCAATATCCTCACCACCATCCGCCTGGCAGAAGCCGCCCGCGCCCACAACGTGAAGAAGATTGTGTTCACTTCCTCCGGTGGTGCAATTTATGGTGCGCCGACGTCCTTCCCAGTTTCGGAAGAAACTCCCGTTGACCCGCACTCCCAGTACGCGGCATCGAAGGTTTCCGGTGAGATTTACCTCAATACGTACCGCCACCTGTATGGGCTCGAGTGCTCCCATATCGCCCCGGCTAACGTATACGGCCCGCGTCAGGATCCGTTCGGTGAGGCCGGTGTGGTGGCTATTTTCAGTCAGCATTTGCTCAATGGCCTGCCGACGAAGGTGTTTGGCACCGGTTCCAATACCCGTGACTATGTCTATGTTGGTGACGTTGCTCGCGCGTTCTACCTGGCCAGTGGTGACAAGGGTGGTGGCATGCGTTTCAACATTGGTACGGGTGTGGAGACCAGTGACCGTGATTTGCATTCGCATGTGGCTGAGGCTGCTGGTGCTGTGGATGATCCGGAGTTTGCTCCTGCTCGCCTGGGTGATTTGGAGCGCAGTTCTTTGGATTCGACTCGTGCACGTGAGGTCCTTGGTTGGGAACCGCAGGTGACGCTGAGGGAAGGCATCGCCAAGACGGTGGAGTACTTCCGAAGCGTGAAGTAGTCTTCGACCACCCGCCCGGCAGCATCCCCGCTGCCGGGCTTTTGCTGTCTTCCCCTCCGCCCCTCCCGATTGCGGCCCATCCATCGTCAGCCCCCGAGTACTCGGTAGGGGTTGGGCCGCATTGCGTACCTCTTGATCCCGTTTGCGGCCCGTTTGTATCTGATCCCCGTGTGGGTGGAGCCTCCTGGGCTGTGTTGCGGATGCCGGTGTCCCAAACGCGGCCCATCCATCGTCAGCCCCCGAGAGCTTAGGAGCCCCTGGGCCGCATTCCGTACGTGCTTATCCCGTTTGCGGCCCATCCATGTCTGAACCTTGTGAGATCCGCATCGGCTGGGCCGCAAAAGATACGACCCCGAAACCCCGCGTGCACGGGGCGCACAACTGGAGCAACTCCATAGTCAACATTTAAGTGGGGACCTCAATCGGTCAAATTAGCCCCGAACCGAAGCTAATTAGGCCGATTGAGGTCCCGACGATTGCATGCAAAAGCCGACGACCGAAAAGTCGGCTTAAGGTCCCAAAGCCCGAAGGCTAAAAGTGCTGGCTACTTGTTCAGCTGCTGCTCGATGGCCTGCTGGAACACCTCGTAGGGCTGGGCACCGGAGACGAACTGGTCGCCGATGATGAAGGACGGGGTGCCGGAGATACCGATGGCGGCACCGAACTTCGTGGCGTTGGTGACAGCTTCGGTGTAGGTTCCGCTTTCTACCTCAGTGCGGAAGCGATCCAGATCCGGAACGCCGGCTTCCTCGGCAAATCGGACGAAGTCATCGATGCCGTTTTCGGGGTGGCCCTGAACGTCCTTGCTATCCGTGTACAGTGCCTCGTGGAATTCGTGGAACTTGCCCTGGGCGGCAGCGGCGCGACCGGCTTCGGCAGCCTTCACAGCGTCCGGGCCGTTGACGGCCATGTCGTTCCATTCGATGCGGACGAGTCCCTTGTCCACGTAATCCTTGAGCACCTGTGGGTACGTCTCGTTGGCGTACTTGGAGCAGAAGGGGCACTCGAAATCGGAGAATTCGCTGATCACCACAGGGGCATCGACCTTGCCCACGGCAAACGGGTCGTTGGCCATGCGACGGTGGACGAGGGTGATGTCATCGCTGGTGGCGATGGTTTCACCGGGACCCCAGAGGAACGCGCCGGTTTCGCCGGACGGCTCAATCTTCGCGGTTGCCTGCGCCTGCGTCGTTGGCGCAAGCGAGGACACCGTGGTGGGATTCGGTGCGGGTGGCTCAGCCGCGTCCTTGTTACCACCACCGAGTGCGTACCCGATGAGGACGGCGGCGACTAAGGCAAGCGCACCGAGGATCCAGTAAAGCGACTTCTTCATTCGATTCCTTCCTAGTTTTCGTCCCAGCTTACAAGGCAGCCCATAAGCCTAGCGACGTTGCACTCGCAGGAAGGCCCAAATCTCCTCGGCCAGACAAGACGTGCGTTGCGCCACTGCCGCTCGATGATGAGTTTGGCCACGAAGACACCGAGGAAGAAGTCCAAAAGCCGCGTTACGGGGAAGTAGTAGGCCAGGAAGTACGTCATGTCGACGGGAATTTCCGGCTGTTCAAAAAAGATTTCCGAGGCGTGGAATTCGGCGATGGGGGAGATGTCGCCCTTCCACAGCCGGGGCACGAAGAAATTCTCTGTGTCTTTGTACCCCGGTGCGAACAGGTGGACGCAGGTCAGAAGGCTTATCGACGCCAGGTAGGTGCCCACAAGGCCGATCCAGTTCCCTCGCCCGTGCACTTTCCTGAACAGCGGGACAAACAAGGGGAAGGACAGGTAGAAGAGCATCTCGGACACGAGCGACCAGCTCGGCGTGTTCATGCCACCGAGTGTGGCCCACTCCGGGCGCCACGTGTGGATGAGGAGCGCGTTGGGGAGCCACAGCTCCAGGCGGGAAAAGTCGAGCACCAGGCTTACTCCGTGCGCCGTCACCGTCGCCGAGGCAGCCACGAACAGACACAGGGACAGCAGGTGGGTGGGGTAGATCTTGGCCACCCGTCGCAGCAAGTAGCGTGCCACTTCATTCACCGAGCGAATATGAGAATTGGACCAGTAGATGAGGAAACCGGACAGGATGAAGAAGAACGTCACACCGGCGCTGCCCAGCTGCATGGGGATGAACCGGTGGATGGTGGCAAACAGCTCCGACTTCTGGAATGGGTAGACCTGCAAGAACACGAGGGAATGTAGGACGAAGACACACAGCGCGGCCCACCAGCGCGCGCCTGTCAGGGAGGGCAGCTGGGGGCGTCGGGGAGTGTTAATGAGGTCGATCAAGGCTGCGGGTTATCGTCCGGGGTCACAGCGTTTTGGAGCGCTACGGCGCGGGCGAGACGTGCATACCTCAGTTCCTGTTCGCGGAACCGAATATAGGCCGACATGGTCACGAACAAGAACGCGATGACGAGGGCGTACAACATGAGGTCCGTGCCGCGATCGACACCGACCCAGTTGGCCACAATCGTCAGATCATCGGGCCGCAAAATGGCCCACACACTCGCGATGACGAAGAGCACGAAGCCGATCTTCACGCCGGCCTTTGCACGCGACTTGCGACGGTTGGAAAGGAAGAAGATGGCGAGCACCGCGGTGGCGGTGAGGAGCAGGATCTGAATCATTTGAGCCTCCTTGCTACAAAGCCGTCGGCAAGAATGTTGACACCGTTGATGAGGGACTGGCCCTTGCTCATCGAATACTCGGTGTAGAGGATGTCCACTGGCTGCTCCGATACGCGCCAGCCACGCTCGTCCATCTGGGCGACAAACTCCGAAGCGTGGCTCATGCCGTTCATGCGGATGTTCAGCTCATCGGCGACCTTCTTGTTGAAGACGCGCAGGCCGTTGTGGGCATCGGTGAGCCCCAGTTTGCGTGTCCTGGGGGAGAGGAGCACGACGGTTTTCAGCACAAGGCGCTTAATCCACGGCACCTGATCATCATCCTTGCGTGGGCGCCCGAAGCGCGTGCCCACGATGATGTCCACGTCTTCGTTGCGCAGCCGGTCGAGCATGGCCACCACGTCTTTGACCTGGTGCTGACCGTCGGCGTCGAAGGTGACAAAGTATTGCGCGCCGGGCTGTGACCGGGCGTATTCCACGCCGGTTTGGATGGCCGCGCCCTGGCCGAGGTTCACGGGGTGATTGACGAGGTGCGCCCCCGCATTGTGGATCTCTTCTGCGGAGTTATCCGCCGAGCCGTCGTTGACGGCCACGATATTAGGGAATGTCTCGCGCGCGTGGCGGATCACATCACCAATGACCGTGCCCTCGTTGAAGCACGGAATGATAAGCCACGTGTCTTGATTCTGCATAACACCGTAAACAATAGCGGGTCAGTTAAACAGAGTCTGGTATACCCGCCGGACAAGTCCTGCGGGGATCGCCCGGTATGCCGTCCGGACGAGGAGGTTGAACACCCCTCGCTTCTTGGAAATGAGTCCGTACGCTGCGAGATTGCGTTGCAGCTGGACTTCGGATTCCCACATTCCCTGGGCCCTGCGGGAGAACACGGCATCGTCGAGGCGGAAGCGAACAAGTGGCTCTGGAAGGTTGTGCAGACGCATCCCCGAGGCAAGCATCCGCGCCCACAGGTCGTAATCCTCGAGGTTCTTGATGGGCTGGTAGCCGCCGGCATCGCGGACAGATTGCGTCCGGAACATCACCGTCGGGTGGTTCATGGGGCTGTTGATCTTGGCGTAGCGCTGAATCTCGATGGCATGCTCGGGCATGGCGCGCACGCCCAGCTCCCTATCGCCGGAAAACTCCAGCAGGGCGGCACCGAGCGCGTCGGTTTCGGGGTGGCGGGCAAACCAGGCGAGCTGCGTTTCAAAGCGGTGCGGGACGCTCACGTCGTCGGTGTCCATCCGCGCGGTAAACTCCGCGGTCACGTGCTCTAGCCCGCGGGCCAGCGCAGCGCCGAGCCCGCAGTTGCGCTCCAGCGGCACGACCGTGACCGCGTCTCCGTAGAAGGCAATGACGGCCTCGAGCTCGTCGGTTAGGGGCCCGTCTTTCACGAGGATGACCTCGTCGGCCGGCCGGGTCTGCGCAAAAATCGAGTCGAGCGCCTCGGCGAACTCGGTGGGGTCTACCTTGTGGTACACCGACATCAACACGGCAAGAGTCTGCATAGCAAGTAGATTACCGCTTGTCGACGCCCTGTTGTTCCGCACTGCGCTGTGGTTCCGCTTTGTACCCACCAAGGTGGACAAGGATGCCCAGTGCGGGCCCCACCGTCAGGGCTGCGAGCACCGCGGCAGTTGTCGACAGCGGCAGCAGGAGGACGGCAAACGCTGATACCGAGGCGACGATCCACCCGAGAACATACAGCCGGTGCTGCTCCGCCGCGAGGGTGCGCGTACCAGTGATGATGAGCGCCCCCATCCAGGCCGCAGCAAAGGTGAGGACCGCGAGGATCCACCCCGAGACGTAGTAGTCAGGGGAGAAGAAGGTGCTCAGGATCCACGGCCCGATGAGGTAGGCAGCCACCGCGCCGATGAGCCCCAAGGCGATGACAGCGAGGATCGGCTTTATGGGGGAGCCCCTCTTTTCCACGAAGTACACGATGAGCGCGGACTGGAATCGCTGCAGCGGGACGAGGATGGGGGCGCGGGTGAGTGTGATGGCGAGCATGAGACCGGCGAGCGTTCCCGCATCCCCAGTGAATTTCATCATGGCGGGAAAGCCCGTGATAAGGGCTGCAGAGGCACCGGAGGCCAGCATGGCGGCACCGACGCGGCGCATGAATTGGCGGCTGGATACGTCGGCAAGCGAGGTGAGCAAACCGTGACGGGCGCGGGGCGAGCACCCAATGATGATTGCCCAGCTGATCGCACCGATGACCGTGACGATGAGGAACGAAGTGAGGCCCCAGCCTGCAGCGAGGGCGATGAGGACGAGCACGAGGCGGATACCGGAATCGAGAATGAGCAAGACAGCGTAGTGATTCCACAGCTTCAGCCCGGAGAGAATGCCCGACAGAGCTGCCTGGTAGGCGTAGCACACAATACCCACGGTGAGCAGCGCAGAAGCGGTGACCGGGCGCTCGTCGACAATGCGGGGGAGAAGAAGCGGTCCGCAGACGATGGCCAGCAACCCGATCGCCCCACCGAGGATCAGCGCTGCGACGTGCGGACGGGCAGTACCCCGTGGGTGCGGGGAGGAGACGGCGCGGGTGGTTTCCTGCATGAGCCCGTCGATGAGACCGGCGACGGCGAAGAACAAACCCCAATAGGCGTTGAACTGCTCAAAGATGGGGCCATCCAGAGCGAGGGTGGCTACAAAGATGACGATAAACCCCGACAGTGCGGAAAAAATCGTCGCTATGCTCATCGCCTTCATAGGGAGAATCCTACACAGCAGCCACACCCCGCCCGCACCCCGAACCGAATGCGGCCCACCGCCTCAGCGACTCTCCGCCTTCAACCAGGGTCGGGCCGCATTGGAGACTCCGGCGTACCGAGTGCGGCCCAACCGGTTCGGATGTGCGAGCAGCTGGAAGGGGATGGGCCGCGTTCGGGATAAGGCTGCGGGGTGAGCGTCGAAAAGCCAAAAAATTTCCCCCCACCGTGAGGTGAGGGGAAAGGGGAGTGAGGACTAGCTTTCGGGCGTGATCTCGTCCTCGATGCCCATGCCGCGAGCCAGTGTGGGCCAGGAGAGGTGCATGTCATCTTCCCAGTAACCCCACTGGTGCGTGCCCACCGGGCGGAAGTTCCAGTCGGCGGGGATGCCGGCCTTGTCCAGTTTTGCCTTCAGCTGGTGGGTGCAGAAGTTCGTTGCGCCCTCGATGACGCCACCGACGACCTCCACCTCAGCCATGGCGGCGGAGTTGCCGCGGGTGCGCGGGCTGGACCAGTAATCCCAGCGACCGGACAGGCCCGAGGCGTTGGAGATGTACATCGTCTGGCCACGGAGCTTCTCGGCGTTGACGAGTGCGTCGTTGTACTGCAGGTAGTTGTCGATCGGCGCATCGGCGTAGCCAGGCTGGAAGGCCTCGCCGTTGCCCCACATCTCGTTGATGTTGGAGTTAGCACGGTCGAGGGTGAGGTCGATGGCGATGCGGCCCATGGAATCGTTGGTCTGGGCGCAGCCGGAGAAGCTGCCGATCGCGTCGTAGAAGCCCGGGTGGTGCTGGGCGTAGAGGAGCACCGTCGTCGCGGACATCGACATGCCGGTGATGGCACGCTTATCGTTCGCGTTCAGCTCCTCCTCCATGACGGGCGGGAGTTCCTTGGTGAGGAACGTCTCCCACATCTGCTTGCCACCGAGGCCGTCCTTCTTGTTGACCCAGTCGGAGTAGTAGGAGAACTTGCCCTCCATGGGGACCACAACGTTGATGTTCTTCTTCTTGTAGAAGTCCATCATTTCCGTCTGCATGATCCAGTTAGCAGAGCCCTCGCCACCGTCGCCGCCGTTGAGTACGTACAGCGTCGGTCGGTTCGGCTCCGTCGCGTGGATGACGACGAGCGGGATAGTGCGGCTCATCGAGGGGGAAACAGCCTGGTAAACGCTGACCCTGTCAACGACAGATCCAGTTGCGTAGACGTAGCGCTGGTGGTTACCAGGACCTTTTTCAATCTCGCGTACGAGTTTCGGCTTGCCGTCCTCGCCCATGTGGACGTTTCCGGCCTCGTCCGTGGCCGGCACCTGGCGATAGCCACCAATCCTGCCACGCCACTTCTCGTAAGCTTTGTCGCCGTACTCTTCCTTTTTCAGTTCAGCGAGCCCATTGGTAGTAGGCGCTGCTGTGGCGTTTGCTTCCGCAGCTGCGGTATCCGCCGGATCGGCGGTGACAGCCGGGGCGACGGGGGCTTCCTGGGCTGACGCGAGCGCAGGCAAGCCGGCGACCATCGTGGCTACAGCAACGGTGCTGGCAGCGAGACGACGCGCGCGACGAGAAGCGGAATGAAGGTGGCTCATCGTAACATCCTCACATTTATGGCTAGTATCTATTTATTCCTGCTCCCGGAGGGAGGGGCACAAACTATATCGAAATACTAGCTGTTTACGTTAACACGCGGAACCCCACGGTTCATCTGGTGTAACGTAATGGGCGCGCAAAGTGAATAAAGCTTATAGAACCGCCACGACAGCAAGCGCCGTGACCACCCCGCGGGTGGGGTGCTTCACGCCGGTGGCGCCCACGTGAAAGACACCTCTAAAGAAAGGCTGACCATGGAATTCTTCCCCCTTGAGCCCCTCGAGCAGATACTCATTTCAATCAACGAGTTCTTCGGCATGCTGCTGCACAACGGCTCCTCCTCGCTTGCTATCTCCAGCGCGGAACTGGGCCTTATTTAATCCGTATCTGCCCGCGGTTTTGTAGCCTGTCTACGACGAAACGGGCACTGCCACCTGACCAGCCTTTTTAGTACTACCTAAATTCGGGGGCTGGCGGAGGCGGAGTTTTATACGCCCCGGCGGGGTCGGAAATCGCTTCCAACCTCGCCTTTTCCCTATTCATGCATGGAAATTGTTTTCAAATCACCAGCGGGGAATACAGTGTATCCGTACACTTAGACAGTATGAGTGAACATTTTGATGTAGTTGTACTCGGTGCGGGCCCTGGCGGCTATGTTGCTGCCATTCGCGCAGCCCAACTGGGTAAGAAAGTGGCAGTGGTAGAGAAGCAGTACTGGGGTGGCGTGTGTCTCAACGTCGGGTGTATCCCGTCCAAGGCGCTCATCAAGAACGCAGAACTTGCTCACGTACTGACCAAGGAAAAGAAGACCTTCGGCATCGAAGGCGACGTCACCATGAGCTTTGAGGCAGCGCACAAGCGCTCCCGCAAGGTCTCCGGCAACATTGTCAAGGGCGTCCACTACCTGATGAAGAAGAACGAGATCACCGAAATCAACGGCCTCGGCTCCTTCAAGGATGACAAGACCATCGAGATCACCGACGGCGATGACAAGGGTAAGGAAATCACCTTCGGCGATTGCATCATCGCAACCGGCTCTGTAGTCAAGAGCCTGCCGGGCGTGGAGCTGTCCGAGAACGTCGTCTCCTACGAGGAGCAGATCCTCAACGAGAAGCTCCCGGAGTCCATGGTCATCGTCGGTGCCGGCGCCATCGGCATGGAGTTCGCCTATGTACTGGCCAACTTCGGCGTGAAGATCACCATCGTCGAGTTCATGGATCGCGTCCTCCCCAACGAGGACGAGGAAGTCTCCAAGGCTATCGCCCGCGAGTACAAGAAGCTTGGTGTCAAGCTGCTCACCGCACACGCCACTAAGGCAGTCCGCGACAACGGCGACTCCGTCGAGGTGGACATCGAGTCCAAGGATGGCTCCAAGAGCGAGACCCTCACCGTCGACCGCGTCCTCGTCTCCGTCGGCTTCGCACCGCGCACCGAGGGCTACGGTCTAGAGAACACCGGCGTGAAGCTCACCGAGCGTGGTGCCATCGACATCGACGAGCGTATGCGCACCAACGTTGAGCACATCTACGCCATCGGCGATGTCACCGCCAAGCTGCAGCTTGCTCACGTGGCTGAGGCTCAGGGCATCGTGGCTGCCGAGACCATCGCCGGCGAGGAGACCCTCGAGCTCGGCGACTACATGATGATGCCGCGCGCCACCTTCTGCAACCCGCAGGTCGCCTCCTTCGGCTATACCGAGGAGAAGGCCAAGGAGAAGTTCCCGGACGCAGAGATCAAGGTCGCATCTTTCCCGTTCTCTGCTAACGGCAAGGCACAGGGCCTCGGCGAGTCCCAGGGCTTCGTGAAGATCGTTGCCGACGGCCGCCACGGCGAGCTGCTCGGTGCCCACATGGTGGGCTCCAACGTGTCCGAGATGATCCCTGAGCTGACGCTCGCGCAGCGCTTCGACCTCACCGCTGAGGAGATCGCCCGCAACGTCCACATTCACCCGACCATGTCGGAGGCAATGAAGGAAGCCGCACACGGTATCGCGGGTCACATGATTAACTTGTAACACGCTGTCCCCACCTTTTAGGGTGGAAAGCAATCGGCGCCACGCATAGATTCTGTGCGTGGCGCCTTTGTGTAGGGTGCCAGGTCAAGGGTTATGCGGCTGAATTACGCAACAAATTCCGCGTGAATATAAAGGCGAAAAATTAGGCCTGACCGGGGGAAAATGCCAGAATTTCCGGCCTTACATGTTACCTTTAAGTTATGCCAGCAGAGCCGAAGTGCCCGATTCGCTTTGGAGACCCATGCTCGCTTTGCGTGCCGGGAGCGACCGGGCCACAGGATTGTCAGTTGGTTGCTCTGGTTCGTGACGATCCAGAGCTAATGGAGCTGCGCCGTGAGATGATCACCCGCAAAAAGGGTGAGAATCGGACGGACAGTGCCAGTAATAATTAAAAAGATTTACCACGTTCGAGGGCGTAATACGTGCTATCACGAACATTTCGTGGCCGTGAAAACTAGGTTATTGCTGAGCACTGTTACTCACGGGCTACTACGGCTCTGCGCTCGATGTGTGACGTTAAGCACGTCAAAATACGGAAAGTGGGAGATTTTTTCCGCTAGGCCGTAAGGTAAAAGGGACACTGGAGGTGCCATGACTGTTAAATATGATGACCGTGAGGCCATTGCTCACGGTAAAATCACTACAAAGCCGCTGCGTGAGCGGCCGAGCGCGCCCTCATGGGCGTTGAAGCTCATTATGGCGATTACGGGCATTATTTTCGGCCTGTTCGTCTTTGTCCACATGATCGGAAACCTGAAGATCTTCCTTCCGGATACCGATGGAGTTAACCACCTGAACGAATACGCGGCATTCCTGCGTGAGTTCGGTGAGCCGATGCTCCCCTACGGATCTTTCCTGTGGGCATTCCGCATTGTTCTTCTCGTGTGCTTGATTGCACACATTTACTCCGCCTTCGCCCTGCACGGGCGCGGCCAGAAGTCTCGTGGCAAGTTCCGCCGCACTGGCCTGATGGGTGGTCTGAACAGCTTCTCCGCACGCACAATGCTCGTCACGGGTATTGTGCTGCTGCTGTTCATCATCTTCCACCTGCTGGATCTGACGATCGGCGCTCAGCCGGCTGCAACCGCCGTCTTCGAGCACGGCGAAGCATACGCAAACGTGCTTGCCAGCTTTAGCCGCCCGATTGTTGCTATTTTCTACATCCTCGCGATGGTCATCCTGTTCTTCCACCTGAGCCACGGGCTCTGGA
>ERZ1031292.296-NODE-296-length-15503-cov-35.717633_pt1 | contig 15503 bp, 14 predicted proteins | sample MGYA00518215_ERZ1031292 | MGnify/ENA primary metagenome ERZ1031292 (study PRJEB33718, sample SAMN03159822) | human skin metagenome | collected 2014-02-25 | study: EMG produced TPA metagenomics assembly of the PRJNA266117 data set (Human skin bacterial metagenome... | reverse complement strand
CGGAAGGAGAGTCTGTGAGGCTCATCAGGGCCATCGTCACGTTCCTTGTCAGCATGGCGCTTGTCTTCGGCCTATTCATGCTCGTCAAGTGGGTCACGGGCAGCGCGATGTCGCTTTCTTACTGGGATGTCGCTGCGATCGGCGTGGTTGTCATCGTGCTCGAGGCCGCGAGGGGGATGAGGGATTCGCGGAAGCGCGGGACTTAGAGCGGCACGACGAGGAGAAACAGGTCGCGTGCGTTGATAATACGGGCGTGCTTCATTGGGTTTTCTCTGGACGATACGCGTAGTTCTAAAGAACTAGGTCTGGACCTTTCGTTCCTTGCGAGGTACGAAAGTGTCACAAAGTGTGAACGAATGACCCCGTTTTGGCGTTGAGGAGTTCCCTACCTGGTCGTAACTTAATGCGTATGTTCACAAAAGTAGCGACGACAGTAGCAGCAGCAGCGCTCACCATCGGTGCGATCGCACCGGCTGGTGCTGTGCCAGCGATGCCGCAGGGCTACCCGATTAGCAACCTGTACACCACGTGTACGCAGGCCAAGGACCCCGAGTGGCACTACGGGGAAACGGCGCGTCGCTACCTTAACGATGGCACGCTCCAGTTCACGAACCGGACTAACCAAACCGTCCCCTACACGGCGACGGTGGAGACCGGCACGAACCACGAGATCTCCGCGAACTCCGCCGCCAAGCTGCCCAACGGGTGGAAGACGACGGCGAAGTCCGATATCGGCCTGAAGATGAATAACGGCTGGGTCGAGGGTGAGACCGTGGGGCCGATCGACCTCAAGCCGGGCGAATCCCTGCGGGTGGAGTACGGCACCGTGGAGAAGGACTTCATCTCCATGTTCGTCACCTGCGACAACGGCATCGTCCGCAACGCGCCGGGGGCCAACGTCATCCGTGGCACCGGCCCCGCTGAGCGCTACGCCTTTGCCTACGTCGTGCGTGCCGACGGTTCCATTTCCGACCTGGCGTTGGAGATCCCGTCGCGCTCCCCCGGCGCGAACAGCAGGCCGGTGGGTGACACCTACACGAGCGTGTCGGGGCCGAGCCTGGAGAAGGTAGCAGACCCGAAGCGGGACCGTGTTGTTGAGCCTGCGGAACCGTTGCAGAAGGGTGACGACTGGCCGTCGACAAGCGAAAAATGCGAGGGCGACAAGGCGTGGTACCCACTCGATATCACCGCCGTCGCGCCGACGTTTAGGAAGCCCGGCTACAGCCAAGACTTCCTCAACTGGTCCAAGGGCGAGTACGAGTACCACCCGGTCACCGACCACGTTGTCGGTGCGGAGCACAACCCGTACACGAACTGGCTGGGCAACAACAACCACGTGCCCGACGGCTGGCTCCACTCCGTCGGCGCCGTTCAGCGGGCCTACATGCCCGTCGGAACCAAGCTCAAGCCCGTGCAATTGCGCCCCGGTGAGCGTGTGCGCGTGGAATACGGAACCACGATGACCAGGATCAACTACCGCGAGATGCACTGCGGCAAAGACGGCACCTACTCCCTCGTGTCCAACTACCCGCAGACATCCGCACCCAGCGGATTTTGGGCAGAGGCGACCATCACCTCCCCCGACGGAAGCACACGCGTGGAAGATATCACACCCGATACCTACGCGACACTGCCCGTGCCGACCCAGACCAACAATTAAAACAAGGAGAAAACAATGTCCATCCGCACCATCGCAGCGCTCGCCACTGCAGCTACTCTTGCCCTCGCCCCCGCCGCCCAGGCACTGCCCTCCCGCGACTTCGGCGTAGCCAACCCCACCACCATCGGTGAGGCCTGCTCCAACCCCGGCGACCGGGGCCAGACCGTGGAGATCACCCGCACCTACTTCGACGGCTCCGCCGGCAGCTGGACCATCTCTAACTTCAACGACGAGCCCCTGCCCGTCACCCGCACCGTCGAAGAGACCAAGACCAAGACGTGGAACGTCTCCGCCGGCATCGATTTCCCGATCCTCGACCTCATCCACTTCACCTTCTCCTCCAGCTACACCGACTCGCAAAGCTACACCGTCGGCGAGCAGATCGGACCGTACAACGTCCAGCCCGGCAAGACCGCCGTCCTGCGCGCCGGCTGGGTCGTCTCCGACTTCACCGGCCAGCACACCGTCTGCGGCTCCGACCACACCTGGCACGGCGAAGGCGACACCTTCCACGCCACCCTGCCCAAGGAGCGCCACGTCCAGATCTCCACGCGCGACAACGGCAAGCAGGAGTTCTAAATGCGCCGCCTAGCGATTGCTGCTGCCGTGGTGGCGGTGGGATTGTCGGGCACCGGCGTGGCTGGGGCGGCTGATGCGCTCGAGTTTGAGCTCCCCAGCAGGTGGAACACCGACTACACCCCCGGCTCGCACTGCGCGACACCCGGCGCGAACGGCACCTACGTGGAGGCCACCCGCCACTGGTTCAAGCAGACCGACGCCGCCAGCGTGGCCAACTTCAACGACGAACCCATCCCCGTCACGCACACCGTGACGCAGAAGCGGACGCAGACGACCGAGGTCTCCGCCTCCGCCAAGGACAAGGGGGAGCTTGCGAAGTTCGTGTCCAACGCGTTCGGCTTCACCTACGTCAACCAGATCTACTGGAAGTTCAAGCAGGTCGTCGGCCCGTACATGCTGCCCCCGCAGACGCAGGGCCGACTGGTGTGGGGCTTCAGCATGCTCGACACCGACAACCAGGACGTCACCTGCGGCGAGGATCAAACCTGGCACGCCGTTGGTGCGCCGTACACCGCCTCGTTCCCCGAGGCCAAGTACTCGGAACTGCGGATCGACGAGCCCGATTTCGAGGTGGATTAGGGGCTCGGGCGGCTAGGCATAGGGAAGCCTTGTGTGCCTAGGCCTTGGCAAGCCTGAGTTTCAGAAGCTGGTCAGTTCGAATAGTTTTGTGGCCCATCTTCGGATGGGCCCTCGCTCTATCTTCCCGGATGGGCCACACTGTGGCCTACTGGGGCTGTCGAGGGCGAATCCTATGGGCAGACTCTACCCCATGTCGAGCGAACTAGTTCTGTAGTGAACAAAGACGGTGAGGCTCTCACGAAAGTGACGCGTTAGCCATGAGAACAAGAAGGTCTATAGGACGAGACGCGCCTGTGGGCCTTTTACTTTTCATTGATTAGGTCACTCCTTCAACATCCACGGTATAATGCTGGTTCCTGACGCCCAATGGTCAGGCGGTTTCAGTTTTCACCCCTCTCTTCTTCCATCAGGGACAGCCTCCACCCGTGCGAAAAACACCTGAAAGATACCACCGGCTGCGCGACTCATTTGGCTCATCATTTCTCCTGTTCAACACCACCATCCGAGATTTTCAGGACGTTTTATCCGAGATTTTCAAGCAGCATTTAGAATATTTGTTCTACTACTGCGACAGTTATGCTTTCCCGCCCTGTTAGCCTTAACCCATGTTCGAACCCGAAACCGTCGATGGCTACTTTGCCGCTCATATTAATGAGATTGCTGCTGGTTACAACAAGATCAAGCCGTTTTTTGACCTCATCGATAACGCCATTATCCGCGCGCAGTTTCTATCTCCGTTCAACGCGCTCATGGTGGAAATTATGAGACCCGGTTCCTCTTTCGCTATGACGGAGTCGGAGTGGGCAAAGCACGGGCGTCGGAAGGTCCCCTTCAGCCCGCCTCTGCTCGTACTCAAGGCCTTTGGCCCGGTCATGCCTGTGTACGAATACAGCGATACCGAGCCCATCGAGGATTACGAAGGAGAAGTTTTGGATGTCACGCCAAGCTTCGACTTTGTTACCGCGACGGAGGATCCCAGTCGACACATCGCGGCACTTCTTTCCCATGCCCACTACGTGAGTATCGACGTGAATGGCGTGGATATGGGGACAAACCTTGGTGGCGATACAAGAAGACTGGATCGGGGCACCCGGATTGTGCAAAGGCAAAGGAGCGAGTGGCATTTCAAACTCAACTTTCTGGTCAGGTATGACAGGAATGCGCAGTCGGCATCCATGTTTCACACGCTCGTCCACGAGTACGCCCACGTTCTTCTCGGACACCTGGGGCCACTCAGCGATAGGAAGCCACGAAATCAATGGGACAAGCAGGCTCGTGATCGCGCGAGCATACCAAACGGGGTGTGCGAAATTGAGGCCGAAACCGTTGCATACCTCGTCGATAAACACGTGGGTGTCAAAGGAAACGGGAAGGAATATCTGGAGCCTTACCTCCGACAACTGGAGAAAGAGGGCAAGAACTGGCTGGATGATTTCAGCATCACGCGAGTGGAAACGGCGGTGAAAGACATCGTGGATCTGCTCGGGCCGGAGTCGAAGATTCACAAACCAGATGGAATCTGGTCCAGTCATCCTCTTGGCACCGGAGGAGGGGCCACGCCAATGGCACAGCCCCCATCAGAGGCGACGCTTTTCCAGAGCGCGTGCACCAGGTTGTTTAGCAGAGTTCGTTGATAGTGGTGAGAATCGCACGCGCTGCTTTTTCAAAGGCTTCGGGTTCCAGCAGCAGCGACAGGCTCACAAAACCGGGTACACGCATGTCGAAGAAGTAGCCCGGCTGGACGGTTATTCCCGCATCGCGGATGAGGGTGAGGACGAGCTCCTCCTCGTCGATGACATCGGGAAAGCGCAGGAGCACGTTCCAGCCACCTTCCGGCGGGTAGACGGTGGTGACGCCGGTGGACAGGCGCTGCATAGTGGCGAGGTTGGTGGCCGTGCGGGCACGGACGCGTGCTTGCTGGGCGGGGATCGCCTCGAGCATCTGGGGCAGGTGATCGAGGATGAGGTCACTCATGGGGAGGTAGGAGTCCGCGATGATGTCGAGGCGTCGCTGGGCCTCCCGGACATCGTCTGCGGGGCCGGAGACTTCGATCCAGCTGAACTTGGCATACGGAGCGGCGAGATTCTTGGACATCCCGTCGAGGGCGAAGGTGAGGGCGCGGTCCTCGCCGGCGATGCGGTGGCGGGGAGTGTCGGTGAGCGGGAAGTCGAAGAACACCTCGTCGGCGATAAGCGGCAAGCCGAGGGAGGTGAAGTGGCTTATTTCGTCGCTGGTGAGGTAAGAGCCTGTCGGGTTGTTCGGGTTGATGAGCACGATCGCTCGCGTACGTGGCGTGGGGGCGATCGAGGAGGCGTCGACAAGCCACGAGCCAGCCCACTCGAGACGGTACGGGAGCATGGCGACCGACTCGAGCGCCGCCAGCGACTCCACGAGAGGGTAGCCGGGGCGGGGGGCCAGGAGCGCGTCGCCCGGGTCGCACAGCAGCTTGGTGAGCCACGCGTACGCCTGCGACGACGAACTGACCAGGTAGAGGCGGTCGGGGTCGACGGGACGATTATCGCGCGCGGAGACGAATTCCGCGAGGAGTTCGCGGGCGCGGCTGTCGCCCCGGGGGTCAGCGGTGTAGACGCGCGGCGCGAGCCCGTGGTGGGTGGGGTTCGAGTCGGAGGCGTCTAGCGGGTGGTTTTCCCGGGCTGCGCTGGTGATGCGGTTGGGTTCTTGCGCGGAGAGGCGGCGGGAGAAACGCACTTAGCGCACTCGCCTCCCGTGAGCGAGATCGATGAGGTGACGAAGGACATCGCCACCCGAGGAACGCAGGCCACTGTGCTCGTGCTCGCTGGTCACGTACGTCTTGACGCCGGGCAGGAGCTTCGCGGTTTCCAGCGAGAACTCGAGGGGCACGTAGCAATCGTTGACGTAGACGGCGGCGGCACCGGTGGCACCGGAATTGCGCAGCGCCTCGGCGTCGTAGATTGACGGCCACTCGACCTGGGCGACCTTGTCCACGACCTCCTTCCAGGGCTTAAACGCCGGGACAGTGTCCGCCCACTCGCGGCGCACGTGCTCGCCGGTGAGGAGCGTGGGGTCGTCCTTCCACGCGTCCGGCAGGGTGCGCTCGGCGGACCAGTTGGTGACGAAGCCGTCGGAGTAGCTCGACTCGTGGATGATGTAATACAGCGGGTTGCGGCCGCCGAACGGCAGGGCGTGCGCGAGATCGTAGGCGAACGCGTTGGTTTCCGGATCGAGTTCCAGCAGGTCATGGAGGACAATCCAGCCGTTGTCCGCGCCCAGGAGGTGGCCGAGGGAGCGGATGCGCGACGGGGAGACGACCTCGCCAGTGGGGAGTTTTATCTCTTGGTCCTCGGCGCGTTTTACCAGGTCCCGGACCTTGTCGCGGTGCGCGGGGAAGCGGCGGTAGTAGGCCTCGGTGTAGGCGCGGACCTTCTCGTAGCACAGCGCGTAGACGTCGTCGGGGTGGTGGCCGACGGCGGAGAGTCCGCCAGTGAAGTACGCGTTGTCGATGCTGTCTGGGAATACAGACAAATACGCAAGCGTGGTGAAGCCGCCGAAGGATTGGCCGAGGGTATTCCACGTTTTTGCGCCGAGGTGCTCGCGGAAAGCCTCGGCATCCTTGACGATGGAATCGGCGCGCAGGTGGGTGCAGTATTCCGCCAGGTAGTCGGCACCTTTGGGGAGGTCTTTATCGCCGATGGGCGTGGACTTTCCGGTTCCACGCTGGTCAAGCATGACGACGCGGTAGTGCTCAAGCGCCACGTCGAGCCAGTCCGGGTTCGTCGGCGAATGGGTCACGCGCGGGGCCTCGGAACCGGGCCCACCCTGCAGGAACGTGAGGTAGGGCAGGTCCTCGCCGCCGGGGCGCGTGACGACGGAGGCGAAGATGTCGATCGTCCGTTTATCGTCGGGATCGTCCCAGTTCAGCGGCACGTTCAGGGTGTGGTCGTCGATGCGGAGGTCCGCGATGTAGCGTGTTGTCGTCATAGTTACCTAGCCTACGCTTGTCGACGGGGGTAGCCGGGGGTTACGGTCACCACCTATCTCCCCCTCTCTGAACTGCAGTTATAACGTATTGACACTTGCTTTTCTAGGTGCTACCAGCGGGGATCGGCATCAGTTTTGCAATTCTTCGCGCAGGCGTAGGATTCCGCACCATGCGCAAGTATGGTTTCGCCTCCGGCGCGGCTATGGTAGCTGCGCTCGGTGTCGTCTTTGGCGACATTGGCACAAGCCCCCTGTACACACTGCAATCCGTATTTTCCCTAGAAGATGGTGCCATCGCACCAACACAAGCAAATATTTATGGCATCGTGTCCACCATCGTGTGGGCGCTCATCATCATCGTCACCGTCAAATACGTGCGCTTCGTCATGAGCGCAGACAACGGCGGTGAGGGTGGCATCCTTGCCCTGACAGAGCTCGTCTACCGCTCCGTCTCCCAGCACAAACCGTGGGCGCTCGCGCTCGGGATCGTCGGCGCGAGCCTGTTCTACGGCGATTCCGTCATCACGCCCGCAGTCTCCGTCATGAGCGCGGTTGAGGGCATCGGGATCGTCGATCCGCAGCTCTCCCGCCTCGTCGTGCCGGTCGGCGCGGCGATCCTCATCGTCCTGTTTGTGGCCCAACGCTACGGGACTGCCGTGGTGGCGAAGGCCTTCGGGCCGGTCATGGTCGTGTGGTTTGGGCTGCTCGCGTTTTTGGGCATCGTGCAGATCGCCGCGCATCCCGGGGTGCTGCGGGCGCTATCCCCCACGTACGCGGTGGGGTTCATCGTCGGCGCGCCGGGCCTCGCGTTTTTGGCCTTCGGCTCGATCGTGCTGGCGGTCACCGGCGCCGAGGCGCTCTACGCGGATATCGGCCACTTTGGGCGAACCCCGATTAGGCGCGCGTGGGTGTACCTTGTGCTCCCCGCCCTCGTCCTGAACTACCTGGGGCAGGCCGGCATGCTCGTCGACCACCCGGAGCGCATAACCAACCCCTTCTTCCTCATGGTTCCCAGCTGGGCGACGGTGCCCCTCGTCTGCGTGGCCACCCTGGCCACAGTGATCGCCGCCCAGGCCGTCATCACCGGCGCGTTTTCAGTGTCCAAGCAGGCACAATCGGTGGGACTCCTGCCGCGCCTGGCGATCCGGCAGACGTCCAACAAAGAACGTGGCCAGATCTACATTCCGGCAGTGAACTGGTTGCTCTTCGCTGGGGTGATGGTTCTGCTCGTCGTGTTCCAATCGTCGGCAAGGCTAGCGACAGCCTACGGCCTGGCCGTGACAGGGACCTTCCTCATGACAACCTCACTGTTTACCTGGTACGCGGCGACGGTGAGGCACTGGAAACCGTGGCGCGTGGTGGCCTTTGCTGCGGGCTTCGGCGTGATCGAGATTGCCCTGTTCAGCGCCAACGCTGTCAAGCTGTTCCTCGGCGGGTGGATCCCACTCACCATCGGTGTCACCATCATCTTCACCATGCTGACGTGGCGGCACGGCATGCGGATGCTCATCGCCCGACGCAAGGAAATCACGATCGGGTGGGGGGACGTGCACGCGCCCGTCACCGTACCCGGCACCGCCATCTACCTGCACCTCAACCACGACACCCCGCCGAGCGCCCTGGAAACCAATGTGCGGTTCAACCACTGCCTGCATGAACACAACATCATCGTGCGCGTGGTCACCTCCAGCTGGCCGCGGGTGCTTCGCTCGCAGCGGGTCACCGTGGATAAGGTGATAGGCGACGGGCACATCACGTTTGTCACGCTCACATACGGTTTCTTCGAGACCCCCAACGTGCCGGAGGCCCTGCCCTTGCTGCGGCGCGCGGGTGTGGCCGTGGATGACAAGCCGTTCTACTTCACCGGGCGGATGATGCTGGTGAACGGGCCGAACACGGAAATGACGCGGTTGCGGAAGAAGGTATTCGCGTTCCTGTACCGCACGCAGGCGCAGCCGGTAAGCTATTTTCGGCTTCCCGCCACGCGCACCGTCAACTACACCTCGAGGCTCATTTTGTAATGCTGAAAAAGGTCACGGCCGTATTGGTCTTGCTCTGTGTGGCGCTCATGGGCACCCTGTCACCAGTTAGTGTGTTCATGCGGACGTGGCCGGTGTTGTTGTTTTTGCTCATTATGACGGCCGTATCCGCGGTGCTTGACCAGCACGGCGTGTTCGACGGTGTGGCCGCGTGGCTCGTGCGCCGCACCGGCGGGCGGCCGGCTCTCGCCTTCGGATTCTTGTGCTTTGTTGTCACAACGATATTGAGCCTGGACACCACAATCGTGCTGCTCACGCCCGTGGCGCTGACGCTTGCGAAACGCGGGCGGGTGTCCGCACTGCCGTACCTCTTCATCACCGTGTGGGTGGCCAACACCGGCAGCCTGCTCTTGCCCGTGTCGAATCTGACCAACCTATTGGCGCAGCAGGAGGCGGGCCTCACGGCGATAGAGTTCATGGCCGTGATGGCGCTCCCCCAACTGTTCGTGCTGGTTGTGGTGGCGCTCGTGTTCGTGCTGTTTTTCAGAAAACAGGTTGTTCCGGTTAGTGCATTTACGGCCCCACCCGTGCGGTTCACACCGTATGCGCTGGCCATCGGCGCGTTCACCGTGGCGATCCTTCTCGGCGTGGCCCCGTGGATCGCGGCTGCTGGGTTATTAGCGATTCTCTTGGCAATCCGCCCCGTGCCGTTTGTGAGGGCGCTCCCCTGGACGATGGCGTTGTTTGCGCTGGCGCTGTTCATCCTCATGGACGGGATATCCATGGATGTCCTCGCCCCACTGATCGAACTGCCGCCGTTTACACAACAGGTGGCGTTTGCGGCGGCGGGTGCGGGGCTCGCAAACCTGACCAATAATCTCCCCGCCTACCTGGCGCTAGAGACCATGGCGCCGACCGTCCCCCTGCTCATTGGCGTGAACGCGGGTCCGCTCATCACGCCGTGGGCATCCCTTGCCAACCTGCTGTGGATGACGCTCGCCGCCGCGAAGGGCGTGCGGATTCCACTCCGCTTGTTTATCGCATCAGGTCTCGTGCTCGTCCCGCTGGTTATTGTTGCGGGGTGTTTAGGGCTTCAAGTGCTGGGTTAACCGTTCCCTTTACTTTTTGCAGCAGATTTCACGGAAACCCCATTAATTTCAGGGGTTTGGGACGAATCTGCTGCAAAAAGTGAAGCGCTACTCGAACTCGATGTTGTTGAGGGCGGAGTTCACCGTGCCGACGAGCACGCCGAGGGCGGTGACGGGCATGGCGAGGATACCCAGGCCGATGCCCCAGGCCGGGGAATCGTCGCCCTCGGTGTAACGGGCAAGCTCGGCAAGGGTGGCCAGGGAGAACGCCTGGAGGCCCAGGGTCTGAGCAGACAGGGAGGCATCGATGGACTTGTGGCGGTAGGCCTCGACAAGCGTGAAGGCGGTGAAGCCGAGGGTGACAAGGACGGGCACGGCGGCGGCGGGGCGCGCGGCTGTGAGACGATCCGGTCGCAGGTCGAAGCCCCAATGCGTGGGGAGTTTTCCGTCGCGCATACCGACGAAATGGCCCACGACGGCGATGAGGCCGGCTCCGGCAAGGGGTGCGTAGGTTAGTGCCTTGGAGACGGGGGCTGGGATGTGTTCTTGCAGGTCCGGGAGGGAATCGTCGGGGCGGACAAGGCCTGCCTTGACGGCGAGCTTGCCGAGGTTCAAATCCCAGCCGATGCCGACGCGGCGCGGGACGAGCCAGTTCGGGTTTTCTGGGTCGAAGGCGGAGAAGCGGGTCATGATTAATCCTTTCCTACCAGCGCGGATACGCTGGCGCTGAAGCGTTGCCATTGGGAGGTGAGGTCGGTGAGGTGGTTTCTGCCGGAGGTAGTGACGGTGTAAATCTTCCGCGGGGGGCCGGAGGGTGACGGCTCCCAGGAAGTATCGACGTAGCCGGCCTTTTTCACGCGGGAAAGCAGCGGGTAGAGCGTGCCCTCGCTAACCTCGAGATCTTTTGCAGCGAGGCGCTCGAGAAGCTCGCCGCCGTAGGAGGGCTGTTTGGAGAGGAGAGTGAGAACGACCATCTCTAGCACCCCCTTGCGCAGTTGGGAATCCATACAGTCCTTTCAGTAGCTTGCTTTACATGGTACCTCGGTTAGCGATGTACTGCAAGTGCAAGGGTAAGCACATTGGCGTAAGGTTCCGCCTACACCACCAGTTTCAAGGAGAAAACCACCATGCCACCCACCAAATGGAGCTGGATTATTCCGCTCTCTATCGCATCACTCATTTTCATAGAAGCCAGCAGGCAGGCAGAGGGGATCACATCCTTCGGGATCCTCTTGTTCGCGTTCTTATGCTTCAAGGTCGCGGTCGACATCTGGCGCGGCCGCTTCCCCGGGAGCGAACAGTATAAAGAAGAGGGAATTAGTGAAGCGCAAACGCCCACGAAATTTCACGACTTACCGAACTCGTGAAATTTGGTGGGCGTTTATCCTGTAGCAGATGTGACCACCTGGGGTAGCTGGTTTGCTTAATTTGCAGACGCCCACAAACTGTCACACTAGGAGCAGCGGACGATGGGGACCGGGTCGTAGACCGTGGTGGTGGAGGTACGCGACAACTCATTTCCGGCGAGGTCAGTCACTACCCGTGTATCCGATGTGGTGAAGCCGGGGGCGCCGTTTGAGGGCGAACAACTCGACCCGCTGACGCTCATCGGCTGGGGCTGGGTGTAGCTCCACTTGCCGCCGGGGATGGACTGGACGTTCGTCGTCTTTACGCCCTTGAAGGTGACGGTGACCTCGTTGCCGCTCACGCCTGCCTCGATGAGGACGGGGTTCGGGGTGTCGTTGCGGAAGACGAGGTCGATGGCACCCTCGTAAACGGTGGCCTCGCGGCCCGCGGGGTAGCGGGAGATGTAGTAGCTGTGCGGGGTGTGGGCGATGTCGGTCATTGCCGAGAAGTACGAGGCGTTGTAGAGGGTTGTCGCAAATTGCGAAATACCACCACCGACGGCGGTGTCGGCGTGGCCGTTAAGAATCACGCCGGACGAGACATAACCCTGGGCGGTGCCGCGGGGGCCTGTATATCCATTCAAAGAGAAGGTCTCGCCGGGGGCGACGATGGCACCGTTGACAGTCTTCGCTACCAGGGCAATATTCGTCCCCGACGGGCCGGAAAAGCCGCCGGTGGTGAAAGAGCCCACGACGTCGTTAAAGGTGGCGGCGTTAGCCTGCTCCGTGGTGAAGGTGGCGGGGTCGGGTTTGTAGGTGACGTCGAATTCCTTCTCGTCGCCTAGAACGCGCTCGGGGAAGCCTTCGAGGGTTTTCTCCCAATCGATGACGGTGCCGTCGACGTGCGGGGTGACGGAGCGGCCGCCGCCGGTCAGGGTGAGGGTGGCGTTCTTGTGGGCGACGTCGGTGGTCTGCAAGTTCTCGTTCAGGATCTCGCGGGCGCGGTCAACGTTGACCTCTGGCCGGAGAACTCCGTTCTCCGGCGCGAAAGTAAGAATCTCACCCATCCGGGTGCGGGGGATGATGCCATCAACCTTGTCGTTGCCGTGGGCGACAATGTCGGCGGCCAGGGCCTTCTTGGCGGGTCCCTTCTCTGCGGCGTCGATCTCCTCGTCGCCGATGGCGGGCGGAACCTCGGTCACCTCGACGATGACGCCGTCGGGGTTGAGCCAATTGTGGAGGACAGCATCGGAAACGGACTCCTCGGTAGCAGTCTGACCGATGACGGGAGGAATGCGGTTCACGGAACCGTCGACAAGCGAAAGACCACCGTCGACGGGGTCACGGGTGAGCTCCGTGGCGACCGCCCGCATGGCAGGTGAAAATGCATCACTAACGTGGGACTGGATCGGGACCTCGGTGGTGGTAAAGAAGGAGGTGATCTTGGTGATCGGGTTGAGCGACGGCGTGCCCGCAGATTCGATGGTCGCGTCCCAGTCGGGGGCCAGACCCGCGGCCTGCGGATCGATGGTGGTGCGCATGTCGTTCGCCGAAACCTCGACGGGGCGGTAGGTGAAGGTGGAAGTTAATTTATTTTTTGCATCGGCGGGGTTCATCCCACCGATTGCGACCCCACCCACAGTGGTGCCACGGGGAACGGTGCCCTGCGTGAGGACCGTATCCACGCCATACAGGCCCAAGAGGAGCAACACAAACAGGCCTACGGCAAGTCCGATGCGTTTCATCTACATCCCTTCGTGGTTGAGCTGGGCGACCCGCACCGCCGAGTCATACATGCGCTCACGACGGTACGCGCCCGAATCTACGGCCGCATTGACCGTATCAATCGTCTCCACCAATGTATCGGTGGAAACCCACAAAGCGTTATCAGCACCCGCCTGAAGTGCAGCAAGAACGGCCTCCGGAACGGAATGCTCCGCCGAGACCGCCTTCATGCTGGAGAGGTCATCGGTGTAAATGACACCGTCGAAGGGGGTTCCGCGCGTGTACGCGCCGGAGCGGATGAGTTCGTAGACCTCGGGGTTCAGCGACGCCGGCGCGTCGCCCATCCCCGGCACCGTCACGTGACCGACCATCAGCCCCGCTGCGGGAAACTCCGTCAACGCCGGGCCGTACGGGAGGAGATCCAGCCTCTCCAGCTCCTCCAGCGGCGGTGTCTGCACGGAACCCGTGTGCGTGTCCCCCGTCGCGCGGCCGTGGCCAGGGAAATGCTTGAACACGGGGGTTACGCCCGCGTTGCTGAGCCCCCGGGCGAAGGCGATGGCGTACTCCGTCGCGCGGCCCGCCTCCGCTGAGAACGAACGGTCCCCGATGGCACCGTCCGCCGGGCCCGCGTCCGTGTCCAGGACCGGGGCGAAATCGACCGTGATGCCAAGGTCAGTGAGTTTTTGGCCGAGGTCGTAGGCCACCTGCTCCACCTGCTGGGTGGACATCGTCTCCGCCATGACGCGCGGGGAGGGGATATCGCCGAGGAGGGCGGGCTGGCGGACGACGCGGCCGCCCTCGGCATCGATAGTGACGGCGAACGGCCGACCGATCTCCCGGCGCAGCGTGGCGATGTTCCGCTCCGGATCCGTGAGCAGCGCCGGATCTGTCCAGCTAGCGATGAAAATGCCACCCACGCCCTGGTGCAGGGCGAACAGCGCATCGTCGTAATCTTTCACGCCCACCGTCATGAGGGAGGCAACCTGTGCCCGCTGATCAGCGGGGACAGGGACGGGCATCGGCTCGGTGTGGGTTTCCGTTTGAGTGGTGACCTCTGTGCTCGTGGCGATGGATGTTACCGTCTCCGGCTCCGGGGTGTAAGAACAGGCAGAAAGGAGGCCTGCGCACCCGAAAGTGGCGCACGCCAGCGCTGCGGATGCTCGTCCTGCCATGAGAAAATCGGCCCTTTCGTGATACCTGGAAACGTCAACCAGAATACGCGGTGGTTCGACCAACGGCTCAACGCGGTATAGGATTGTACCCACATTAGAGATGTTAAGGGGATTTACGTGCCATTTACGTATCAGTCGCTGACGCGCCGCACCGCGGGCCCGGCCGTGGCCTCCGCCGTCGTGGGGCTTGTCGCCGGTGTCGCCGCCGTCATCGGTGTGGTCTCCCTGACATCCGAGGATGGGAGCACGGTTGAGCACACGGTTAGTACCGACGACGCCGTCCTTGGCAACCCGGATTACGGTTCAAGAGAGTAGCGTAATAGCCCTCCTGGGCATCCTCTGCTTCCTGCAGTCCCCCGGCCTGACCGTCGCCGATACCAAGCACGACCTCGCCGCGAACCCGTGGGGTTTCCTAGCCGGTGCCACCCAGCTTTTCGCCCCGTGGGGCCTGCAAAACCAGGCCTACGGTTATCTCTGGCCCCAAGGCCTCTTCTTCGCCCTCACCGATTTTCTCCCCGACTGGGTCGCGCAGCGCCTGTGGTGGTGGCTCCTCCTCGCCATCGCCTACACGGGCACAACAGCTCTGCTCAGGAACCTTGGCTACAAAAAGACACTTTTACCAGCGCTCCTCTACGCCTTCTGCCCGCGCATCCTCACCACCATCGGCGCCATCTCCTCGGAGGCGTGGGTCGTGGCGCTCGTGCCGTGGACGGTGGCTCCGCTCCTCAAAAACAAACCCTACGCAAGCCTCCTCGCCGTTGCCTGCATGGGCGCAGTCAACGCCACCGCGACAATCGCCGCCCTCGTCCCCGCAGGTCTCGTCCTCCTCGCCCGGCGCGCGTGGAAGGCGCTAGCCATCTGGTGCGTCGGTGTCGTCGCCGTCTCCGCGTGGTGGATCGGGCCGCTCTTCATCCTGGGGAAATACTCCCCGCCGTTCACCGACTACATCGAGTCCGCCTACGTCACCACGCGCTGGCTCAATCCCCTGGAAATTCTGCGCGGCACGACGAGCTGGTCGCCCTTCGTCGATGATGAGCGCACCGCCGGGTTCCTCCTGGTCACCGTGCCACTCCTCGTCCTCGCCACGGTCGCCGTCGCGGCGCTCGGCCTGCGCGGCATCGCGGGATCGCCGTGGGTGATGATGTTGCTCGTCGGTCTTGCGGTGCTCTCGTTTCAGTCTCCGCTTCTCGACGGCTCGTTGGCCGCGTTTCGCAACCTCCACAAGTTCACTCCCCTGGTCACGATTCCCCTGGTCATCGGCGTTGCGTGGTTATGCGACCGGGCAGATAGGACATCCCTCGTGGCCTTGAGCCTTGTCACCTGCGTGGCGATTTCCCCGGCGCTGACGGGGCAGCTCGCGCCCAAGGGTGCCTACCGGGAGGTTCCCTCGTACTACCAGGAAACTGCGGACTTTT
>ERZ1031292.295-NODE-295-length-15554-cov-11.308794_pt1 | contig 15554 bp, 11 predicted proteins | sample MGYA00518215_ERZ1031292 | MGnify/ENA primary metagenome ERZ1031292 (study PRJEB33718, sample SAMN03159822) | human skin metagenome | collected 2014-02-25 | study: EMG produced TPA metagenomics assembly of the PRJNA266117 data set (Human skin bacterial metagenome... | reverse complement strand
CACCACACCGATTCACGATCCCCACCCCGCCGCTTCAAAATACACGTTCCTAACAACGTGCGGATTAGGGGTGTTTATAAACACTCCATTGTTCAATGCCTCGCTGGATACCTGCTTGGCGATCTCGGCATTGAGTACAAGGCCGAGCATAAGACCACGCCCACGGACCTCAGCGACGTGGGGGAGCGCAGCACACTGTGTCTTCAAAGACTCGCCCTTGTGTTTGACTTCGTCAAGGAAAGCATCGTCGAGCATATCGAGGACGGCATTGGCGGCTGCGGCGACAATCGGGTTACCGCCAAACGTAGACCCATGATCGCCCGGGCCGAGGAGCGTTGCTGCTTGCCCGCAGGCAAGGACAGCGCCCATTGGCAGCCCACCACCGAGTGCCTTTGCCATGGTCACCACGTCGGGGACGATGCCGGCGTGGCTAAAGGCGAAGAAGCCTCCGGTACGGCCGACACCGGTTTGTACCTCGTCGATGATGAGGAGAATTCCATGCTCATCACACAGCTGTCGAACAGCGCGGAGGAAATCGTCTGCTGCAGGAATGACACCGACCTCGCCCTGGATGGGTTCGAGGATGATCGCCGCCACGGTGTCGTCGACAAGCGAAGACAGCGAGTCCACGTCACCGTAAGTGAAGTACTCAACACCGGCGGGAAGAGGGGCGAAAGCCTTCTGCTTGTCCGGCTGACCCGTCAGCGCGAGTGAGCCCATCGTGCGACCGTGGAAGCCATCATGGGCAGCGAGAATCCGTGGCCGTCCCGTACAGCGGGCGATCTTAAACGCAGCCTCGTTGGCCTCAGCACCGGAATTGCAGAAGAAGACGCGGGCATCGTCGGCCGGGAAGTGCGCCACCAGGCGCTCAGCCAGGTGTACGGCGGGCTCAGTAATGACGAGGTTGGAGGTATGCCCAATCGTCCGGGCCTGCTCCTCGATCGCCTTGGTGACGTGGGGGTGCGCGTAGCCCAAGGCGTTGACGGCGATGCCGGAAACCATATCGAGGATCTCCGTGCCGTCGGTGGTCACCAGCCAGGACCCATGCCCGGTGGCAACCTCCAGGGAGGGGGTTCCGTAGTTATTCATCATGACGGCGTTCCACCGGGCCGTCAGTCCAGTCGAGTTTGGAGAGTTGTCAGGTGTATTCATCGTCTTCTATGCACTTTCTGTGAGGTCAGGGTTTTCTGGGGGGAGTGTCCTTCGCGGTCGGGGTAACCATCGTCCCGATGCCGGAGGAGGACATGAACTCGAGGAGGACTGCGTGTGCGACACGGCCGTCGATGACGTGGGCGGCAGACACCCCGCTGTCCACGGCATTGAGGCAGGCCTCCATTTTGGGAACCATCCCTGAATCGAGGGTGGGCAGCAGGGTGCGCAGCGCATCGGTGTCGAGCGAACTGATGAGGCTAGCTTCGTCCGGGTAACTGGCCAGGAGACCGGGGACATCCGTGAGCATCACGAGGCGCTCGGCGTGGAGCGCGGAGGCGAGAGCGCCGGCGGCCGAGTCCGCGTTTATGTTGTAGATTTGTCCATCCTCATCGGGGGCGATGGTGGACACAACGGGGATCCGGCCATTGGCGATGATGTCGGTGATTGCTTCCGTCTGCACAGAGGCGATGTCACCCACCAGTCCAACGTCGGTCGGCTTCCCCTCAACACTGACGTATCGCTTCGTGGCGGTGAAGAGGCCTCCGTCCTCACCGGTGGTGCCCATCGCATAGGGGCCGAAGGAGTTGATCAGTCCGACAAGTTCCCGACCAACCTTGCCAAAGAGCACCATGCGGACCACATCGAGGGTGTCCGGCGTCGTGATGCGGAAGCCACCTCGAAACTCTCCTTCGATACCGAGTCGATGCAGCATCGTGGTGATCTGTGGGCCACCACCGTGGACAACGACGGGGTGTGCGCCGACGGTGCGCAAAAAGACCATATCTGCTGCGAAGGCCTTCTTCAGATCGTCGTTGACCATGGCGTTTCCACCGTACTTCACGACGATGATTTTGTCTTTAAAGTGTTGCATCCACGGGAGAGCCTGGGCGAGTACCTCCGCCCGAATGCTGGGAGACACATCTACTGTCATGGATTTCCCTTCCTCGGTTGATGTTTGATCCTGGGCCGGTTTACTTTCGTGCTTTGTGCGCCTGTGCCGGCTATTTACGTGTGGTAGGCAGAATTGATTTCCACGTATTGGTGAGACAAATCCGTCGTACGCACCGTGGCGGTACCGTCACCTCCGATGCCCAGGTCGATGGTGACCGCGATATCGGGGCCGGAAAGATCGACTTCTTTTGCGTCGGCTGTGGGCGTGGACTGCGTGCAGACGGTGTGCCCGTTGAACGTAACGGCGAGGTTTTCCGCATCAAGCTCCGCATCTGCCATACCCACTGCGGCGAGGGTGCGACCCCAGTTGGGGTCGGAGCCAAACATTGCGCATTTGAAAAGGTTGTCCCGGCCCACGGTCCTGGCTGCATTGAGCGCTTCCGCATCCGAGGCAGCGCCTGTGACGGTGATGCTCACCCGCTTGGTCGCGCCTTCTGCGTCGCCTTGCAGCTGGTTCGCCATGTCTTCACACGCTTTCCGGACTGCGCTGTTGAGTTCGTCTTGGCTGGGCTGATAGCCACTGGCGCCGTTGGCGAGGAGGATAACGGTGTCATTGGTGGAGGTGGTGCCGTCGATGTCTAGGGTGTTGAAGGTTTTATCGGCGCTGCTCTGTAGCGCCTCCTGGGCCATTTCTGGGGTGACGGCCACATCGGTGGCGAGGACGCACAGCATGGTGGCAAGCGATGGCGCCATCATTCCCACGCCCTTGCCGATCCCGCCCACGACAAAGCAGTTAGCTTCTACATAGGTGGATTTGGCTACCGTGTCCGTCGTCATGATTGCTTCGGCTGCCGCAGCGCCTGCATCGGCTGTGGCTGCTAATGCTTTGACCGCGGTCGGGATTGCCGGTGTGAGGGTTTCCATGTCCAGCTGTTCGCCGATGATGCCAGTGGAGCACACCGCAACGTCCTCCGTCGCGATACCTAGCTCCTTAGCTGTTATCTCTGCCTGAGTATGGGCGTTGTCATAGCCTTGGTCACCCGTACAGGCATTGGCGTTGCCAGAATTAATAATCACTGCCTGAAGCGATCCGTTAGCAACGTGCTGCCGGGTCAACTTAACGGGTGCTGCAAAGACCTTGTTCCGCGTAAAAACGGCGGCTGCCGTGTGCTGTGGCCCATTGTTGGAGATAACGGCAAGATCCTTCTTGCTGGATTTTTTTAAGCCTGCGGTAATTCCTGCTGCGCTAAAGCCGGGGACTGATGTAATAGACACTGTATTTTCTTCCTTTGATTCGTAACGTGTTGTTGTAACTAACGGGTGGTGGTGCCCCTGCGGATCCATGGCGCAGAGCGATGATGGTGTGCAGACGACGCTGCGGTGCGCTGTTTCGCTAGCTAAGGTGCGACAGCTACGTGAGTGAGCCCGGAGTATTCCGGCCACCCCAGCGCCAGGTTCATGGACTGAATGGCGTTTCCTGCTGTTCCCTTGGTGAGGTTGTCAATTGCTGAGGTGATCACGGCCTTACCCGCATGCGGATCTGCCGTCACCTGGATGTGGCAGTAGTTGGAGCCACATACGTTTTGGGTCGCGGGCTGTTGGCCTTCAGGGAGGACAACAACAAATTCCTCGTCCGTATACCATTGCGTATACAAAGCGTTGAGATCGTGTGAGCTCATTTTTTCGTCCTTGAGCGGGCCGACAATGGTGGTGAGGATGCCACGTGTCATGGGGGCAAGAACCGGAGTAAACGAGACGTTCACGGGCTCGCCCGCCACGTGGGAGAAGTTCTGCTCCATTTCTGGGGTGTGGCGGTGAATTCCTCCCACGTTGTAGGCCCTGGCTGAATTCATTGTCTCCGCCCCGAGGTTGGCTACGGAGGCTTTCTTTCCGGCACCTGACACGCCGGAGAAGCTGACGATGGTCAGCTCAGGTTCGATGACATCCTTGGCTAATGCGGGGGTTGCCGCGAGGGCTGCTCCGGTGGGGAAGCAGCCGGGCACGGCGATCGTCCGCGACTGTGTGAGCTTCTTGCGCTGCCCAGGAAGCTCCGGAAGGCCGTATGTAAATGTTCCGGCGTGTGCCGAGTGGTAGAACTTTTCCCACTGCGCGGCATCCTTTAGCCGGAAGTCCGCGGAGAGATCCAGGATGAGGCAATCGCCTTCCACCTCACGGGCGACTTCGGCGGAATGGCCGTGGGGGAGCCCTAAAAAGACAACATCGCATTGATGGAGGTGCTCGGCATCGGTCGGCTCGATAACGCGGTCTGCAAGAGGCGACATATGTGGAAGGAGGGCGCCCACGCGTCCTCCTGCGTTGGAGTTGCCCATGAGCGGTCCAATGATGAGCCCGCCTGAATTGTATGCGGGGTGGTTGAGCAGGAGGCGCACTACTTCAGCTCCTGCATATCCGGTTGCACCGGCGATTCCTACTGTAACTGTCATGCCTGAACTCTAATGAAGCATGCACACAAATGCAAAGTATGCATTAAATTTTCCGGATATACACCCTCAAAAGTGCCAATGAGGTGAGTGCAGGTGAGCCACGCCTTCTCGTCGCACATGTACCTACAGCGCTGGTCGGCCAAGGATGAGGCGAGGAGAAACAAGAAGAAGTTAAACGTGCAAGAAGGGGGGATCGATAGTCGGAGTTAGCTGTCGGAGTCAACAGGACCTGGCGTTGTCGTGGCGAGAAACGAGAAGGAAGTGGCGAAGGGGAAACTAATCTGACCGGGGAAGACGGGGAGGAGTGCGTCTCCGAAAGGTGCTTCTCGCCGGGAATATTCTCCTCATGCCAGAGCCCAACGCGCAATCGCGGCGGTGCACGTCGATCTAGGACGTCGCTACGTTATTCGCCGCGGAGGGACTCTTCAAGGAGCCCAGCGACAAGTTCTACCTGCCAGGGGCGGGCACCGAAGCCCGTGAGCAAGTCTACGACGGGGGTGTCGTCCTCCTGAGCGAAGCGTTGCCACACCACATCGCGAATGACAGCGGGGGCAACCAGCACGATGGGATCGATCTCGAGCTCATCAGCGCGATCTGCCACAGCAGCGGTTGCCTCGTGCAGGGCATCCCACGCGTCGGGGCACAGCCTTTTCCACGCGCTCTTTGTCGGGGTTCCCTCTTCCTTGGGCAATGTCGCCCACGAATCCTTTGGCTTGCCCAGTGCCTGGCTGATGACCGAGGCCCACATATGAGGGTTGGACCGGTTGCGGAGAATGGAGTGCACGTCGTCGGGAGTGGTCGGGTGTTTTTCTGCCAGCAGGCTGAGCAGCTTGTTGCTCAGCACCCTCCCGGGGGCGATGTCCTTGCTGCGGGCAATCTGCTCTCGCTTGTTAAACAGTGCCCGGGCTGCCTGGACCTGGGGGCCGTGCATGCGCCGAATTCCCTTAACGTCGTGCCACGTTTTCTCATGCTGGACGGGAGGAAAATCAATGATGTGCTGGAATTCTGCCTTTGCCCATTCAAGCTTCCCCTCGCGGTCGAGGAGTGCGGTGAGGGTATCGGCCAGCTCAATGAGAAGCTCCACGTCGAGGGCTGCATATATAAGCCACGACCGGGGGATGGGTCGTTTCGACCAGTTTTCGGCGGCGTGACCTTTTTTGAGGTCAATGCCGAGGATACGGCTCGTCATGGCAGCCAGGTTGACCTTGTCAAAGCCGAGGAAACGGCCAGCTACCTCAGTATCGAAAAGCTGCTGTGCCGTCATCCCCACCTCACCCAAACACGGAAGATCACTTACTGCGGCGTGCAAAATCCACGGGCAGCTGTTCACTACAGGTGCCAAGACGGTTGGAAGCTCAGTGCGGAGAGCTTCTGCATCTACAAGAAAGGTGCCAGCAGTTTCCTGGCGGAGTTGGATGAGGTAAGCACGGTCATCGTAGGTGTAGCCGGAAGCGCGCTCTGTATCGATAGCGATGGGTGCTCCCGGTTCGAGACTGGCAGCGCAGTCAGCCAATTCGGAGGAGGTAGTTACCAAGGGGGTCTTTCCATCCCGCGGGGCTGTCAGAAGCATCGCTAACCTGTCACTCTTTCTAGCTACGTCATCCGGCGCAGCGTCTGTATTTCGTGTGGCCCTCGGACGGGCTCAGCGCGTGAAGCGGAGAGCCACTATGCGTGCATGGTTCCATCATCACAGCACCAGTTCTCACAGTACCGCGCCCGAGCGCACGACGAGTGCGCATCCGATGTGGCTACGAACCGATGTTGGTGACACCCACTGGCGGTAGGCCAGCTACCGCACTGAGTACATGGGCAAACCCCTCGACGTGGGAGGACAAGTCGGTGCTCGTAGCAGTCCAGGATGCGCGAAGCTCTACCTGATAAGCGCGGGGTGGTCCACCGATTTCACCGTAGCGGACGGAGGCGGTGGATGTGACTGTTCCTCCCATGTTGGTATAGCTTGCGGAAGCTTCTTCCAAACCTTCCTTCAGCCACTCCCAGGCGACTTCAGGCAGCAGCGGATCGCTTGCTACCGAGCTATCCAGATCTGCTTGGATGTAGGCGACGAGTCGCATGGGGGAGTCCCATGCCTCCTCAGACCGGGGATCATAAAGAAGGATGAGGCGCCCGAAAGCATCACCATCGGAGTCGAGGGCGCTCACGGCCTCATCTTCGGATTCTCTGTCCACTTCGAGTCCAATTGCATGACTGAACTTAGCAATCTTTTGTGGCGGTCGAATTGTCCCCAGGACGATCTCTTTGCGCAGCTGGGCTGCGTGCATGGACTCCGCTGCCGCGGTGAACTCCTGTGGAGTCTCCGCTTCCTGGGTCCGTGCATGCGTCAGCTTGTGCACTGCTGCGCTTGGACGCTGAGAAGATACCTGTTGGTCAGTCACGTGCACAACGGTAACTAAGCGCCCCTGGTAACTGTAGGAGCCACGCCGGTCTAGTCCAACGTGGGCGCAAACAAGTATGATGTCCTAAGTGAAACTAAAGGTTGATGTAGAAAGGCATCAGTAATGGGTAAATTCAGTCATCCTGATTTTGCTGCCCTCAATGAGGTCAAGCAGTACTCGCAGTTCCTCGTGTTCGATGTCATCCCGGGCGTGCTTCCCGACGACCGTACGGAGGTCATCGATCAGCTCCACAGCTTCTTTGCCGATCTGAAGGAAAAGGGCATCACCGTCCGCGGCGTCTACAACATTTCCGGTGTGCGCGCGGAAGGCGATTACATGTTCTGGTGGCACGCGGAGAACCTGGAGGACCTTCAGGACGCGTACAACCAGTTCCGTCGTGAGACGCTCCTCGGCGCCGCCAGTGAAAAGAACTGGATCGGCGCGAGCATTCACCGTCCCGCGGAATTTAACAAGTCCCACCTGCCGGCCTTCATCATGGGCATGGAGCCGGAGCGCTGGATCACGGTGTACCCGTTTGTGCGCTCCTACGACTGGTACCTTCTCGATCCGAACGATCGTCGCAAGATCCTCGCCGACCACGGCCAGGCCGGCCGCAAGTTCGGCAACGTGCTCGCCAACACCATGAGCGCCTTCGCCCTGGGTGATTACGAGTGGATCCTGGCCTTTGAGGCACCGGACATGGAGACCATTAACGAACTCATGCACGCGATGCGCTACACCAAGGCGCGTGAGCACGTCCGTGTTGAGATTCCGTTCTACTCCGGCCGTCGCGTTGACGATATTGCAGAGATCGTCAACGTCCTGCCGTAAGAAGCCTGTTGGTGGCGACATACCGTCTGGGGTCAGTGGCGTAAGAGTCACTTCGCCTGGTCGTGGACAAGCTGAGTGTCGCTTCTCAGCCTCCACAGTCGTTACCGCCCTCGTACGTAGATAAAAGCCGTGGAAACGCCTAGCGCGTTCCACGGCTTTTATCTTTGTATCTTTGCGCGGTGCAGTTCCTAGCCCGTGTGTACTGTCTGCATCGTGCGGTTCTGATTACTGTTCCGGCTGAGCGGGCTCAAGAGTGAGACACACGGAGTTGATGCAGTAGCGAAGATCCGTCGGGGTGTCGTACCCCTCGCCTTCGAAAACGTGGCCGAGGTGTGACTTGCACCGGGCGCAGAGAACCTCAACGCGACGCATTCCGTGCGACAAGTCCTCGCGCTCAATAATGCGGTCACCGGCGAGAGGGGAGAAGAAAGACGGCCAACCACAGTGAGAATGGAACTTCTCCTGGGAACGGAAGAGCTCGGCACCGCAGGCCTTGCAGGAGTACACCCCTTCTGTTTCCGTATCGGTGTATTCGCCGGAAAACGGTGGTTCTGTTCCCTTTTGGCGCAACACAGCAAAGGAGAGCGGATCGAGGCGTTCGCGCCACTGTTCGTCAGTAAAATCTTCGTAATTCGTCATGCGCCTAGCCTACCCACCCCAGGGGCCACGAGAATGTGCCACGGACGGTACGGCTGCCGGAAATGGGGGCTTAGGTGCCGGCAGAAGCAGGGGCTACCTGGTGGCGAGACGAGTGACGAGAGCTGTACGAGCTGTACGCCCGCGCGATGGCACCAACAGAAATGACGATAATGAGGATTGCCCAGCCCGTCGTGGGAAGGAAGTACTGGGCCCACATTCCCTCGGCGGGGAAGGTAGCTGATTTCCAGCTGTCAGGTGTGAACATGCAGTACGCAGCAAACCAGGCGAACGGGGTGCGGGCAAGGGAGCCTGATTGGATGACCGCAATAAAGAAGGGGAAGAGGAACATCGAGTAGTACATCTGGCCCAGGGAGGACAGGAAGAACACTCCAACGAGGAGAAGTGTGGATGTTGTCACAATCCACCACAGGCGATCCGAGTAGCGGAACTTGAGTGCGAAAAGAATGCCGGCTGCAACAATGACTGCGAAGATAATCCAGATTGTGGCGGTCAACCACGTGGGGGCACCAGACCACAACGCCATCCCACGCAGGGAGGAGTTGGAAAAGTCACGAATCTGCGCGATGTACGGGGTTGTGCGGGTGATGTAATCGGTAGCGCCCGGAACGAGCGGCCACGCGATGAGGTTCATCACGATTGGAACCCCCACGCCGGAGACGATCGTCTTCCAATTCAGCTTGACCAGGGGCAGCACAAGGAGGGGAAGGAAAATTGGTTTGAAGACGATGGCAAAACCAATAGCGAAGCCAGCCAGCCACTGGCGGTCACGAACGAGGAAGTAATAGAACCCCACCAGCAGAAGGAACAGAATTCCGTTGATGTTGGAGAAAATCAGGGTGTTTCGCACCGACTCGGTCAACAAAGCGGCCGCCACAAATAGGGGGAACAAGAAACTCGTTGGCCTTTTCCCCAGCAGTTTGAGGAAGAAACCAATAGCGGCGATGACACAGCCTGCGTTGATCAGAATGAATCCGAAGCGGGCGATGGCAAGACGTGCGAAGGAGAAGGGGTATAGGAGGATCGTCGCGCCGGGGGACCACAGGTAGTGTGGATCCACGTACATGTAGTTCTCGTTGTATACGGGAATTCCTTCTCGCATGCGGGCGATGGCCTCGTACACGGTGGTGAAGTCGTCGGTAATCGCCCCGTCGATGGATAGAAGGAAAATCCTATGGATGAGGAGCATGACTACGAGAGGCCAGAACATCCAATTCAGCACGGCATTCCAGGAAGGAGCGTCGCGGTGGGGCTCAGGAGCGTCGGCTACCCATGTGTTGCGGAGCGATTCTGCGAGACTAGACACGCAATAACCCTAACTAATCCGCTACTCCAGGGCTCGCATGTGCCCCTGCGTGTTGCCTGTGGAAAAGTTTTTCGGCACGTAGGTACCGTCACTGTTCCCAATTCCTAGCCTCTCATGCTTGTCGACGCCCACCTGCCTCCCATGGCTCCTCCGTAACGGTTACTAGTCCGCACCCAGAGCACAGGGAATAGGAAATTGTCCCGTTGTGATTTAGCCGATGATGCTTCTTTGGCCTTTGACCTGGCGATTAGTTACCCGCCGGGGAAACGTGTAACCTATTCAGACGTTGGTCCCATGGCTCAGTGGAAGAGCGTTCCGTTCACACCGGAAAGGTCGCTGGTTCGATCCCAGCTGGGACCACTGCCGGCCCGCCTCGTGCGGGCCTTTTGTTTTGCCTGTATTTGGGGTTAATCCCGGGTTAAGCGCCAAATGTGTGCTTTTTTGGGGTGGGATGGGTGGGTCTGGGTGTGTTGTGCTGGGGGTTTATGTTCGTCCTGCCCAGCCGTGTCGGATGGCCCAGGAGGGGTTGAAGTCGGTGTCGATGCCGGTGTCGTAGACCTTTCGGCCGGCCGTCGGGTGAGTTGGCTTGGTCGCGTTGACGCATGTGTGCCTGGCGGGCGTGTGCGTAGCCGACGTGGCCGAAGTTTTGCTCGATTGCTAGTGCCAGCGGATCATCGTGGTGCTGGGTGTGCAAGTAGAGCCACCAGTCCATGATGATTCGTTGGTGTTCGTCAAATGTGCCGCGGTGGGCTCGGGCAAGGTGTTTGAGTTGTGCGTCGACGCCGCCTTCCAGGCTGTTTGTGGTGGTTTTCAGTCCGGTTGTAGTGTGGTTTTGTGGGGTGAGCCAGACGAAGAGGTGGCCTTGTTCGTAGAGGCGCTCGAATCGGCGGTAGGGCTCCGATTGCCGAATCTTCGTTGCCGACACGAACCCAGCTGCCAGATTCAAAGGTGATAGGGGAAAGGGAAATAGTTACGATGACCTCCGGGAATAGGGTGGATGGCTGAGATTACCGGGCTCGTGATTGTTTGTCCGGTCGGGGTCATTGAAATGAGCGACTGGTTAAGCGTGTCAAGATCGATTGGGCGGATTCGGGTATTCACTGCCGTTAGACTGAATGAATAATCTCCCTATCCGCGACCTTCCAGGAGTGGCAAACGTGACATTGACGAACACTCAACGCAAAATTGCAGCCCAAGAATTTTCGAAGCGGTGGGCAAATGAACCCGGTAAAGAAAAACAACAGGCCGCGCCGTTCTGGCTGGAATTGGCGAGTGATGTTCTCGGTATCAAGCGACCCACGCAAAGCATTTTCTTTGAAGAGGAGACTAACTATCACGGCTTTATTGACGCCAAGATCCCAGACGCGAAGACATTCATCGAGCAGAAGAGTCGTGGCGTTGACCTTGACAAGAAGGAACTGCGTCAGGGGCAGATGGTCACGCCGTTTGAGCAAGCTCGGAACTATGCCAACGCACAAAAGAACTCGGATCGGCCTGAGTGGATCATCGTTAGTAACTTTGACGTAATCCGAATCTATAACCTCGATATTGATTTCCCTGAAGAGAACTACATTTCGTTCAAGGTTGACGACCTTGCAGACAATCTTCATTTGCTTGATTTCATCGCAGACCCGACTGCTAAGAGACGACAATTCGAGCGGAAAGTCTCTTGGGAAGCTGGTGAGTTGATCGGCAAGTTGTATGCCCTCTTGCTGAAACAATTTTCGGATCCTGAGTCTGGGGATGCCAAGCATTCTCTGAACGTCTTGGCTGTGCGATTGGTGTTCTGCTTGTATGCCGAAGACGCAGAAATATTTCCTAAGAACTCGTTTCATGATTACTTGGTCGGAAAAGATCCTGGATCTGTGCGACGGGCATTGCAGATTTTATTCCGCCATCTCAACACGCCAACTGAGCTGCAGGATAAATATGATAAAGAGCTGATGAAATTCCCCTACGTCAATGGTGGACTCTTTGCCGATGAAGTCGAAATTCCGTCCTTCACACAAGAGATCGTGGATTTGTTGGTCGATGAGGTCTCTGGTGGAACTGACTGGTCGTGTATCAGCCCAACGATTTTTGGTGGCGTATTCGAGTCAACATTGAATCCTGAAATTCGACGCAAAGGTGGAATGCACTACACCAGCCCAGAGAACATTCATCGCGTGATTGATCCTCTGTTTCTTGATGCGTTGGAACAGGAGCTGGACGAGATTGTGGGGCTTCCGGACAAGACACGGAAAGAAGCAAATGTGCGCGAGAAGGCACTCGTTCAGTTCCAGGACAAACTCGCTAGTTTGTGCTTTTTCGACCCGGCCTGTGGTTCGGGCAACTTCTTGACGGAAACGTTCATGTGTTTGCGTCGACTTGAGAATGTGGTTCTTACACATTTAGCAGGCGGTCAATCCTCATGGGGTTTTGAGGATGTTGCAGAGTCGCCGATTAGGGTCTCCCTTAATCAGTTTCATGGCATTGAAATCAATGACTTTGCGTGCGCAGTAGCGGAAACTGCATTGTGGATCGCAGAACTCCAAGCGAACCAAGAGACCGAAATGATTGTTGTTCGTTCCATTGAAGACCTACCGCTTCGTGACAAAGCAAACATAGTCAAGGCCAACGCCCTGCGGACACCGTGGGAAGAAGTGCTGGATCCTGCTGAGTGCAACTACATCATCGGAAATCCGCCCTTTACGGGAAAGATGACACCTGAGCTCAAAGCTGATCGTGCACTTTGGTTTGGCAAGGAGGCGGGCCGCGTGGACTTCGTAGCATGCTGGTTCTTGGCTGCTGCGAAGTATATGAAGGGAACCAAGATTGAGACGGCACTCGTTGCGACCAATTCTATCTGCCAAGGCACTCAGGTTGAGCCGATCTGGACCCGTCTCTTCAATGCTGGAATCCATATTAACTTTGCTCACCGTTCATTCCTTTGGACGACGGAGGGGCGAAAGGGCGCAAGCGTTGTAGTGGTCATCATCAGTTTCTCGTATGTCGAACGGGAAACGAAGACGCTTTGGGACTACACGGGTAGAGAAGTCTCGCAAGTTGAAGCGCGACACATAAACCAATACTTGATTGATCACGCGGACATGTCGGTGAAGAGTCGCGGAAAGCCCTTAGATAAGGTGCCAGAATTGGTCAATGGTACTAAGCCTGCCGGTGCGCCATTGACTCTTACGATTACGGAGTACCAAGAGATCGTAAGGAAGTATCCGCAGGCATCTCAGTATTGCAGAAAGTATCTCGGTGCTCAAGAACTTACAAACGCAACTCACCGATATATCGTGTGGCTTACTGAAGGAGACCTGCCAGATGTCGCGGGCATCCCCCCTATTGTCGAGCGATTGAAGAGGACCTCAGAGCAACGGGCGGACTCGTCGCAAGAAGTCACTTATGCGCTTCGAAACGAGCCGTGGAAAATGTTTTACGTGGGGGACCCTGCAGGAGCGCCTTTCCTGGTGATTCCTTGTACGACGTCCGGTAATCGTCGCTACTTTCCGATGGGGTTTATCACCGACGATACTTTGCCCAGCAATTCAGTCTTTTTCTGGTCGAATGCGGGGCTGTATGAATTTGGCATTATGACAAGTCGAGTGCATAACACCTGGCTTGACGTTATCGGCGGCAAATTGAAGAGTGATTTTCGGTATTCGAATCAAATGGTCTACAACACGTTTATCTGGCCCAAGGCATCGTCGGCTCAACGTGAAGTGATCACTCAACTTGCCGAGGGGCTTTTAGAGGCCCGTGAGGCAGCATTTGGCGGTGGGAAGCGGACGCTAAATGAAGTTTACAAACCAGGTAATGAATGGGCGTATCCTGCTCTGTTCGCTGCACATCGTGACTTGGATGAAGCAGTCGAGCGCTTGTACGGGTTAGAGCCTGGTTGCGGCGAGCCATCGATTATTACCCGGCTGTATGCGCTCTACGAAGATGCGCTTGCGGAAGAATCTTCAAAGAAGCGAGCAAAGCGCAAGTAGTGGTTGGCAATTGAAGTCGAGTGAATCTGCTTATCTCTGGATGGGGCGAGCGGATTCATTCTTTTGGTAAGCACGCTTGCCTCTGTTCATTTCAATGAGCGATCTGCGATGGGTGTCCTGTCGGCGCATCGGGGGCGTGCAGCTCAACATTCGATGAAAATTCGCTTACATCACGAAGGTCTTCAACCGGCCCACCGGACTGTTCAGACCACCGATTTAGTAACGCCATGGTGAGGATCGAGTAACGCACGGGTGAGTATCCAGTAACACCCGGGCGTTTGGGGGTTGGGTGGGGTTAGTGGGTCAGGCGCATGTTGTCTCCCTCTAGTGTGATGATCTCCGCGCCGACGGAGGGGTCTGGGGTGGGTGTACCACCATTGCTGGTTGTCGCGAAGGTGTTTTGGGCTCTCTTTGTCGGTGACTTGGTCGCGGTAGGTGCGGTCTTAGAGCCAGTCGCCGTAGAGGTCATGGAAACGGTTGAGGTGAAGTGCCCAGTCAATTGCCTGTTCACGGGTGGTGATGTGGGTCAGCTGGTTGCCGAGGCGAAGGAGTGCTTTGTGCGCGGTCAGTGTTGGCTGGCGTGTGGTGTCTTTGATGGTGTCGCGTCGCACGTGGACGAGGCAGCGTTGGATAGAGGCGTTTGGCCAGCATTGTTTGAGGGCTTTGTGTGCGCCACCGGAGCCGTCTGTGGTGACGACGATGGGTTCGGCGATCAGGTCGAAGAGTTTGGCGTAGTCATAGGCGGTTTCTCGTGTGCACCAGTGCCAGGCGACGACGTGATCGCTGGTTGCGGCGACAAGCAGGCATTTTTTGTGGAAGTAGGTGCCGTCTATAAAGAGTTGGTCGTAGACGCGGTACGGGTCTGGTTTGCACGGGACGATGATGAACCAGAAGAAGGTAAACCAGCGGATAAGTGTGCGCCTGGAGACGTTGTGGGCTGCAGCGACGGCATTGAGGGGGCGCTGGCCGGTAATCCAGTCGATGAAGATGGCAAGCCGATATGCGTTGGTCTTTGCCACGTTGGGGTTGGTGAAGGTGTGTCCGCAGTGTGTGCAGCGCCATCGCTGTGTTCCGCTGGAGGTGGTGCCCATTTTTGTGGTGGTGTGCTGGCATGCCGGGCACAGAGGTCTGTTGTGTTTTCTCTTTCTGTGTTGAGTTGGCATGCAGGTTGGTTTAACAGCCTGTGCCTGTAGCACATCTCATGACTGAAGTGGTGGACCTTCACGTTGCAAGCCGGGAATCCCGATTCAACGAGCACTTTCCCGCCGTAGCCGGAGGTAAGACCGGGAATCTATAGCTCAAAAAGCACACAAACGTGTGTCTTTTCGGCGTGTCGCTGCTAAGGGAAGTTTCGTGTGTCTGGGGGCGGGACCTCAATCGGCCTAATTAGCCTCATTTCAGGTCTAATTAAGCCGATTGAGGTCCCCACTGAGGCGGACGCAGCCGAGCCACCTGTAATTCTGTTGAGTGGAGTGAGCGGAGAAGAGTGTGTCTCCGGACGGCCTGCTAAGAAAATGCGGAAGAAATATCTGTGGGGCCACACACCTGTCCTCCTTTCTCTTGCAGCAATCGGGAGAGTGGCTGTTGTAGGAAAAGGTTGGGACAGGGGCACGTTGGCCCCAGCCCATTGCGAAGAGGGGCGTTGTGGCGACGGTGTGGTGGCAGGGAAGGATCCACTCTGTCCGTCACTGTTTCCCGCCCGGAGCTCACTAATGTCACGGATGTGATTTAGATACTTCGAGCAAAAGACGCAATTACCAGCGGATTTGTTTCATCTTTGAGTTAACGCTATTGTTTTGGGAGCAAGCAACGCACAGCACAGTGCAAAACAGTGCGAGGTTGGTTGCAATGCGGATGTAGCGCAGTTGGTAGCGCATCACCTTGCCAAGGTGAGGGTCGC
>ERZ1031292.292-NODE-292-length-15835-cov-10.797592_pt1 | contig 15835 bp, 13 predicted proteins | sample MGYA00518215_ERZ1031292 | MGnify/ENA primary metagenome ERZ1031292 (study PRJEB33718, sample SAMN03159822) | human skin metagenome | collected 2014-02-25 | study: EMG produced TPA metagenomics assembly of the PRJNA266117 data set (Human skin bacterial metagenome... | reverse complement strand
ACCAACACGCTTCACGACCCCCACCATGCCGCTTCAAAACACACGTTCTGAACACGCACGTCATCAGGCTTGTTCCACCACTTGTCATTACCGACGAGGAGATTACCCACGCGGTGGATGTTCTCCAAGCAGCACTACAAGAAGGCTAGGAACACAAGAAAGCTAGAAGCTGGTGCGACCAAGCTATCCGGAACGCGGGCGCGCAGTTTGTCAGCTAGACAAAGTGGTAAGAGCGGGCCGTCTTGCAAATAAAACGCGTACCCGACTGCTGTGAATAGCAGCCGGGTACGTCGTTATCGAGCCTGTTCCAGCGCTGGCCGGGGCTGGGTAACGTGGATTTCGAATTTTTGTACTTGTTTTACTTCCCGCTGTGGTCGCCGGAGGCTCGCAGGTACGACACGCTCGACTGCGCGTCCTCGTGAGCAGGACTTCCGGCGTTTGGCGTGCACCAGCCACGGATGGATTCGGCGATGCCCGGTGCGTCCATGCCAAGTTCAGCCAAAACCTGGGAACGGGACGCGTGGCGCAGGAACTTCTGTGGCACGGCGATGATGCGCACCGGTGTATCCACACCGCACTGATCGCACACGGAGTCGATCATCGAGCCAACTCCGCCATGGATCACACCGTCTTCCACGGTGACAACGGTATCGTACTGCTCGGCGAGTTCGGGGATCACCGGGTTGACGGGAATCACCCAGCCGGGGTCAAGGACATCGACTGCGAGTCCATCCTTTTCCAGCATGCGCGCTGCCTCCACGCAGGAGCCAGCCAACGCACCAATGGAGACAATGAGTACAGAGTGGCGCTCATCTGTAGCTACGCCTTCACTGCCCTCTCCGCCTGCACGGCTCGACTTGTAAATGTATTCCGCTCCGCCGTCAACGGTTTCGACCGGATCGATGACCGGAACGAGAGCGCCCTTGGGGAAGCGAACGATCGTCGGCCCGTCCGCGTATTCGATGGCCTCGTTGAACTGTTCCTTCAACCGCTCATCGTCGCGCGGGGCAGCCAGGTGCATCCCGGGGACAATGCCGGCGATGGCCATATCCCACACGCCGTTATGTGATGCACCATCGGAACCTGTGATGCCCGAGCGGTCAAGAACGAAGGTGACAGGAAGCTTAAGCAGCCCCACGTCCATAAGCATCTGGTCAAAGGCGCGGTTCAGGAATGTCGAGTACAACGCCACAACCGGGTGCAGACCACCCAGCGCCAAGCCGGCAGCAGACGTTGTCGCGTGCTGCTCAGCGATGCCTACGTCGAAAAGCCTGTCGGGGAACTTCTCCCCAAACTTCGCCAGCCCCGTAGGCCCCGCCATCGCGGCGGTGATAGCGACAATATCCTCACGGCGAGCGCCCGCCTTGAGGAGCTCCTCGGTAAAGACATCCGTCCACGAGCGCTGGGATTTAGCAAGCGGGATGCCTGTCTCCGGGTTGATAGCGCCGGTGGAGTGCATGAGATCGCTCGTCTTGTTCTCCGCCGGGGCGTAGCCACGTCCCTTTTCCGTCACGCAGTGGATGATGATCGGCCCAGTGTACTCCTTTGCGTACTTGAAGGCGTGTTCCAGTGCCTGGATGTTATGCCCATCCACCGGGCCCACGTACTTCATGTTCAGCTCGGGGAACATCTCCGTGGGGATGACGTGGTACTTAACACCCTCTTTGAGCGCGTGCATGACCTCAAACGTGCGCTTGCCAACCCACCCCATGGAATTGAGCGTGGTTTTGCCCTGCTCCATCACCTTGTCGTAGAACGGCTGTGTACGAAGATCTGCAAGGCTGTTGGCAAACCCACCGATCGTCGGCGAGTAGCTGCGGCCGTTGTCGTTGACCACGATGACGATGTTGCGTGTCTTATCCGCCGCAATATTATTCAGCGCTTCCCAGCACATTCCGCCTGTGAGCGCACCATCGCCGACAACCGCGACGACCTTACGGTCAATCTGATCCGTCAAGGCAAAAGCCTTTGCGAGGCCGTCCGCATAACTCAATGCAGCCGACGCGTGGGAGGACTCGGTCCAGTCGTGTTCTGACTCGGCCCTATCCGTGTACCCGGAAAGTCCGTCCTTTTGCCGCAGCGTATCGAACTTGTCTGCCCGACCCGTCAAAATCTTGTGCACGTACGACTGGTGCGACGTGTCAAAAATCAGCGGATCCTTGGGGGATTCGAAGATCCGGTGGAGGGCAATAGTGAGCTCGACAACGCCCAAGTTCGGCCCGAGGTGTCCGCCCGTTACGGAGACCTTCTCAACCAGGAAATCGCGAATCTCGCTGGCCAGATCTTCGAGGCGCTCTTGCGGAAGAGCGCGAACGTCGCTGGGGGAAACAATCCTTTCGAGAAGGCTCATAAGTTATTCGATGCCTCACTTTTCACACATTGCGCGGACAGGAACGGTAGCCACGGAGCCACTCGCTAAAAGCCAATCGCTTCACATGCTTTACCGGCGAGTCTCCACAGTAGGCGAACACTCTGATAGAAAACTGCCACCAGAACGCGCGCACCGTTTGTTAAAAGAGTGTACCTGTGGCTGAAACGAGACACAGCCAAAGGTGGATTTTGAAGAAAGCGGGGGTAAACATTTGCCTAATACAGCAAAACTTTACCCCGTCTTGTGTACCTATTTCTTCCTAGTTGTACCTAATTCGTAGCGGACAGGGAAACCACCGTCTCGAAGTGATAACTTCCGGGGAACGCATTGACTAAGAAGATGCGATCGACGTGATACCCATTGTCTACCCAGGTGCGCAGATCGCGGGCACACGTCGCCGGGTCGCAGCCGAAGTGAATGACCCGCTGTGGCCGTCGCATGGCGATGTCAGCGATCGTTTTGTCACCTGCGCCGGTGCGGGGCGGATCGAGGATGACCAGTACCGGATTCGGCAGCGTTGCCACAGTCGTGGCGACATCACCGCGGGCGAAAGCAACCTGATCGGATCCTTGCCAGTCTTTCACGTTCGTCGTATCCACACTGATGACCTCAGCATCGGGGCTTCCCAAAGCGTCGACAACAGCTGGTGCAAGCGCCCCGACGCCACCGTAGAGATCCCATCCCACCAGGGCTTCACCGGCGGGAGTAGCAGCTTCAAAGTCATCATTTTCCGTCGCTGTGCGGATAAGCGAACTAAACAATTCGGGAATATCCTTGTGGGCCTGCCAGAATCCCGTCACGGGAAATTCGAAGGACGTCGTCCCCACCTTTTCCTGCACAAGCTTGTCGCCGCTGACCTGGTGTCCACGGTTGCTCACGCGCTTCCCGCGGGGCGCACGAACTGTTTCCTTTACGTGCACTTCTCCGTTCGAATCCACGGCGCAGACAACCTCTGCACCAGGAGTAAAGGTGTGCTCTTCCACCACGTCATAGATGCGCTGATCAATGGCGCTGCAGCGAATTGTGAGTACCTCGTTGGAGTGCCGTTTGCGGACACCGGCCTGACCTGATGTGTTCACCCCGAATCGCGCCCGGGTGCGATCCCCCGGCGCGTCATCGATCGGCACGATTTCGATGCTTGGGAGCTCACCGTCAAAGTGCCCAATCCTGTGGAGCTGATCCTCCAGGATGACGCGTTTAAGCTCTGCTTCCTTTTCAGGGATGACCTCGTGGAAGTCACAGCAACCGGCACCTGCTGCGGCAGCGTCACACCGGGACGGTCCACGGTAGGGGCCGCCTTCTGTGACAGAGTCAACTGTTGCGCGGAGAAATCTCTTCTTCTTTTGGGTCACGGTTGCAACAACGGTGTCGCCTGGAAGCGCTCCCTCGAGGAAAACTACGCGTTCATCCACAGTGCCGATTGATTCTCCGCCGTGGGCGGGACGATCGGCGCGAACATTGACGCGATCCCCAACAGTGATTTCTTGTGTTATTTCCTCTGATGCCTCGGTGTCACTCATGATTTTCTCCTAACTTCTGGTCTTCTTCCACATCCGCGATGACTGCATCGGCTTTCCTCACGGCCCAGATGGTGACGAGCAAGACAACAGCAGTAAGTGGCCACCCCATGAGGATTTTCACCACGCCGAGTGCCGTTGTCGAGGCAGCATTGTAGAGATGATTTTGAATGATAAACCTGGCGACGAACACGATCGCCCAGGCTACGGTTGCCACATCATAAAAGCGTCGAGCCCGCGGGAACTTCCTCCAGCCGAAGCCATCTCCCTTAATCCCTTTCCAGATCACGCCGACAGCGGGCCAGCGAACAAGGATGGAGATAACGAAAATGACGGCGTAGAGCAGTGACATCCAGATTCCGTAAAGGAAAAACCCCTTCGCGTCTCCCATGAACCACGCGATTGCCGCGCAGAAAATAACTCCGATGAAACCGGAAACGGCCGGCTGGAGAGTTTCTTTGCGTACTAGACGCCAGATAAAGACAAGGGCTGCGACACCAAGGGCCGCGACGATCGCCGTTGTCAGCCCAAAAAACGAGTTAGCCGGCACGTAGACAACAATCGGCAGCGTTGTCGCAATAAGCCCGGAGAGCCCGCCCATCTGATCGAGGAGGCTCGGAGCCGCATCCTCTTCGGCGGGGATGCCTACCGTGCCACGTGGGTCATCGGATCGCTCCTCTTCCACGGAGCCATCCGTGGTAGTCGCTACACGCACTCCGCTCTGGCCACTGTTTCCTGTGGCTTCACTCCTGGGGGCGCTATCAGCCGTCTGGTTGGGCGAGACATCCCCGGTGGGTTGATGTACCTCCGGAAGCATGGACGTATCCTCACTCCCCAGATGCTGCGCGTTTTCGTCTTGATTCACGTTGTGTCCTTGTTCTATGTCATCTCGGGCAATGTAGTCACATTACAGTTGCCCAGGCTCGTCCACACAACCCGCAGCGCGGACAGCCCCGTGGCACAGCACGATTGCCACGGCTGGGGCACGCTGATGCGAGATCTAGAAGGAGCGGTTTTGTGGGGCAATCTGCTGGATGGCAGAGCCATTCACGCTATCGGAACGCCACTCGAACATGCGCTCCCGCGCCTCTTTTGCATTGCTGGACGTATCGGCCCCACGGGTGCTTTCCACGAACTCACCGGTGTTACCCATCTCGGCGACGTCCTCGGCGCTCTTGCCCTCGGTGTTGAGCTCCTCGGTCCGGCTATCATGCGCAGACTGGTCGAAACCGGCTTGCCCTGAGGCGGCGTATGTATGCGCACCTGACGTAGAGGTGGCGGAGCCACTATCAGTGTCCTGACGTACCAAAGAATGGCGACTGGATCCAGGCCCCTCCTCAGCGTCGGATTCTTCCTGATCGCTGCCTTGACCTGTTGCCTGGCTCGCGCTTCCCGGCTGTGCTGTTGCGCCTCCGGCGGAGGCATCCTGGGGCTGGCGGGCGATGGAATGGGCACGTTGGGCTCGAGCTTGCATTGCCGCCTGGATCTGCTTGGCCAGCGCATCGGGGACGGAGATAGGCAGTGGCTGTCCTGGCGGGATGGGGGCTTCACCGCGATCTACAACAGTGCGAGCGATTGTTTCTCGCGCAATGTTGGCCATCTCATCGGCTGTTTCATTTGGGGCAGCACAGGTAAAGCGGATCATCCACCGGCCGCCCTGCACACCAATGAGCCGCAGGGTTGCACGCTGCGTGCGACCGACAACCTCTGCGCCCCACGGGCCGTCCTCAACGTGGGCCTCCAACCCATCGTTCGTCATACCGTCGACGATGCTGGGGTATACCTCCCGCCAGAGGTTGCGCGATTTTGCTGCAGCAAAACCGACAGGCGTGATGCGCCCGTACGGCGTAACGATGTGGAGCAGTTTCGGCCCTTGCTCCCCCATCTCCACTTGTACCTCTGAGTTGTGAGGAAGCGGAATCCTCAGGGATCCCAAGTCCAAGACGCTCGATGCAAAGTCGCTGACGTCGAGGCCCTTCGCCGCGGCGCTTGCCGAATCAAATGGTCCAAAAATATCCATTGTCTTGTCCTTAGTTGATTGTGGTCGTTTGTGTCACACAGTCCACTGTCAGTCCACTGTCTTGCTTTACTTTCGGATAGTACAGCCCTCCTCGTTTCCACGACGGAGCCCCTGCACACAATGCACCGAAGCACAACGGGGCGCTGCATTGCAGGTTCATACTTCGGTACTTAGCCCTCGGCCTTGCAAGCGCGGAGAGGTGCCAGCTTTGCCCGTTGAAGCAGGTATGAAGGAAGGCAACGTAGATGCCTGATACTGAGGGCTACGCCCGGAATCAGTTAGCTGAGAAGCGCGGAGCCGCCAGTTGATCCGTAGCCACCTTCGCCACGTTCTGTCTCATCGAGTTCGTCCACCTCGACAACGACGGGGAGTTCGATTTTTTGGATGAGCAGCTGGGCGATCCGATCCCCACGGGCAATGGAGATCGCCTCGGAGCGATCGGTATTCACAAGGCACACCTTGATTTCCCCGCGGTACCCGGAGTCAATTGTTCCTGGGGTGTTGACGATGGACAGCCCCTTCTTCGCCGCCAAACCAGAGCGCGGATGAATAAGGCCAACGTAGCCTGTGTCGATGGCCATGGCGATACCTGTCGATACAAGCGCACGCTCTCCCGGCTGGAGGGTGACATTCTCAGCAGAGTGCAAATCGATTCCCGCATCATCCGCGTGAGCACGCTGCGGGAGGGGAAGGTCAGGATCGAGTCGTTTGATAGCTAATTTTTCCACCGCTCCAGACTACAAAAGTTCTCTTCCTTATTCCTTTTACCTCGCTGTGCAGCAGCGAAACGGGCACAGGGTTGCATCACCGACGCAGCAACACCGCATTAAAATTGCATGACCAAACCTTGTTGCGAGCTACAAAATCCGACGTCTAGCACAGCGTCTGCGTGTAGAAAATGATGGGTGAGGAAGGGATATGTGTCGTGCAACACAAATTAGGCTAGCCCTTATCCGCCTAAAGTTTTAGGTGGGTTAGACTGATGAACCATGAGCGGAGAAAAGAAGGCACACGAACCCGTTGTGCTCTACCAAGAACGACACCATGCGCCCGTGTGGTGGTGGTTTTTCGGTCTCGCAGTTGCATTCCTTATTGCAGCCCAGGTGCAGCACAACAGGGAAATGATCTGGGGATACATCACCTTCGCTATTTTTGGGGGCGCTGTCATTTGGTTCCTCGTCTCTTTGTCTAGTAACTCCGTGCGTGTCGAGCAGGACGCCTCCGGCGAACGATGGCTTACATCTAAGGGTGCCAATCTCCCCGCCTCAGTTGTCTCCCGCAGCCTTGCTATCCCCCAATCCGCAAAGCAATCGGCCATGGGGCGTCAGCTCGATCCTGCGGCGTTTCTCATCTACCACGGGTGGGTGAAGCAGCTTGCGATGTTCGTTCTCGATGATCCCGAGGATCCGACTCCCTATTGGTTGGTAAGCTCCCGCGATCCGGAGAGCCTTATCCGCGCCTTTGTCCCCGACCAGGTGGACCAAGCTCTCTCGATGATGGTCGATTCCGACAAAGCATAGGCTTACAAACTTTCAAACCCGCACGGTGGATACGCATTGAGGTATCCCGTAGCGGGTATTTTTATGTCTTTCCTGTGGGGTAGAGGGGCACACCCACCGCCAATGGATAAACCCCCGTCTCTTACTAGAGACAGGGGTTTACTGTGTGCGCTAGGAAATCCGAGTAGCGCGGGATGCACGCACGTCGGTGCGTGCAAAAGAGCTGACGCATCCGTGCCGTGTCAGGCACGGGCCGGTCATAAGAACTATTTTCTGTCACACTCCGCAGGGAAGTTTCCTCCACAGATATGGAGGGTGCCTACCACGCAGAGGGCAAATCAGAACGGGAACGTAGAGTCTATGCGCAGTCCATGCAGATGAGGGTGCCGTCCGGCTCCTCATGGGACAGGCGCTTGCGACTCTGAACAATGAAGCAGGAGCCACAGGTGAATTCGTCGCTACGCTTCGGAACTACTGCAACATCGATTTCCTCACGGGTGACATCCTGGGTCGGAATGTCAAAGGTTTCTACTTCGTCACCGTTGTCATCCATCTCATCGCCCTGTTTTTCCTGCGAGCGGAGACCTTCGAGGGAATCGGCGTCCAGATCATCGTCTGCGAGACGACGCGGTGCATCGTAATCAGTAGCCATGTAAGTTGAATAATCCTTATTACTCGGTCTTGTCAAGTGGTAAGGAATCACATGTGTGTTCCTTGCTTTCTCGGCATACTAGAGCGACCTATCAGATGTTGTCACTTCTTCCACCCCCACTAGACAAAATTGCAGTACACAGCGTTGCATGGGGGTAATTTTCATAAACATTCCGCCCCGAAATAATCTGAGTATTTCTTATTCTTTCCTGATGTTTCTTAAGCTTCGCACGTGGCAGTGTTTTGCGGCGTTTTATGGCATCCGCAAGACCTGTTCGCGCATGCACGGGCACCGTGAATTCCGGTCTTCAACGACAGCTGGCCATATGTCTTTCGCGAGCTATTTTGTTGCGGCGCGCACCCCACCCCGAGAATCTTTGCGTGGTGGTGCAATTCGATTCTCTGCGATCCCCGACTCCCACTCCAGACGCACGACGGACAGGCGCACGGTCACGCACGTGCCAACAGGCATGCCCGCATTCTGTTGGCACCGTGCCTACAGTGCCTTCAGTGCCTACAGGCCTTTTCTAAAGCGTGCCACACCGAACCAAGTCAGTTTGATTACTTTCCGCCCCCTGTTGTTGGAGTTAATCCGGGATGGGATCTAGGGCGCGCGCGGATGCCAGAAGTTCACGGAAATCCTGCTCGATTCCGGGTGCTGAGCCCCACACAGGGTGCCCCTGACTGCCCGGAACATCGATACCTGGGGAGTGCATGGGAGCACCCGCTTCTTCCGCAACAATCTGGCCTGCGGCATAATCCCACGGGTGAATACCGTGCTCAAAATAGCAGTCCACACGCCCCTCAGCCAGTGCACACAGATCGAGAGCTGCCGACCCCATACGGCGAATATCACGAACAGTGGGAAGCAGGTGGGTAAGTATCTCCGCTTGCTTTGTACGCCGTGAAGCTAGGTAGGCAAACCCCGTAGCCAGCAAGCTCTGGCCAATCGATTCTACGTCGGAGACGCTAATGGGAAGGAATTCGACATGCTCCACGTCAACATCCAGCGGCGTGTAAGCCTTCTGCGCCCCTTCTCCGCGTGCTGCGCGGTACAACTCTCCTGTGACCACGTTGATGACCGCGCCGGCCACAATCTCACCGTCCACGGCTGCAGCAATTGACACCGCATACTGCGGAATCCCGTAAATGAAGTTGACCGTTCCGTCAATTGGGTCAATGACCCACGTGACACCGGTCTTCGACCCCGACCGTGTGCCTTCCTCTCCCAAGAACCCATCACCGGGGCGCAACGCTGCAATGGTGGAGGTAATGAGCTGTTCAGAATGCTTGTCTACCTCCGTCACCGGATCTACGGTTGAACTCTTCGTCGTTGTTACGTTCTCTAAGTCCCCAATCGCCGCGCGTTCCTTCCGGATGAGCGCCGCGGCCTTGAGCGCCACGACGACTGCAATATCCCGCAGCTTCGCAGGCGTTGCCCCCGTGCCCCCGGATGTTGTTACCCCACCATTTTCGTTCATCGTCTGTTTCTCCTTTTACGCTTGTTCGCACTTGCCACCAACGTCAAGCCGATTGTGGATCTACCTCTAAGCAGGTGCCTTACGCCGGTGACAAAAGGGTGGTTACCCACACACCAAGACTAACCGCGAACAGCCGGCAGGGCCGTTCCCGCACACCTCACCCCGTTCCCGTGCTTACTGTTCTTTTCAATCCTGCTTCCACATAAGGAATAGATTCCCCTGTGCCGTCTGTGGCGACCGGTTAGGATGGTGGGCATGACGCGTATCGGATTTGGCATCGACGTTGGCGGCTCCGGAATCAAGGGGGCCGTAGTTGACCTGGACAAGGGAGACTTCATCGGCGACCGCATCAAGATTCTTACTCCGCAACCGGCTACTCCCGAAGCTGTCGCAGACACAGTGAAGGAGATTGTGAACCAGGCTGAGTGGAACGGCCCGGTGGGAATTACCATTCCGTCGGCGGTGAAAAATCAGACCGCTCTTATGGCCGCAAACATTGACAAGTCGTGGGTTAATACGGACGCGCACGCTCTCTTCTCCACAGCCCTCGGCACGGAGGATGTCTACGTTCTCAACGATGCCGATGCGGCAGGGCTAGCTGAAGTCACCTACGGCGTTCCCGAAGCCAAAGAAGGCCCCGTCATCCTCGTCACCCTGGGTACGGGGATTGGCACTGCTTTGCTTATCGACGGCACGTTGTACCCCAATACGGAACTCGGGCACCTCACGGTCGACGGTCACGAAGCGGAGAAGTACGCATCCAGCGCTGTTAAAGAGAAGAAGGATCTCTCGTATAAGAAGTGGGCTAAGCGCGTATCCAAGGTTTTGACCGAATACGAGCAGCTTTTCTGGCCGTCGCTGTTTATCGTCGGTGGCGGGATCTCCAGGAAGGCGGATAAATGGGTCCCCTACCTCACGTGTGAAACTCCCGTTGTTCCCGCAAAGCTGCGCAACAAGGCGGGCATCATTGGTGCTGCGCTTGCTGCGGAACGCAAACTCCACCCCTAGACGCATAATAGTTGCGCCGAAGTTGCGCCAGGTTATCCACCCAGACAGGCACTGTTACTTTTCCTCCTCCCCTAGCGCCATATACACACTCACGGCGAAAGATAACAGACCATTGTGAGTAAATTCACACAAGGTAGGGGGAGGAGAAAGCACACATTTACAAAAGTTGACCTATACTGGGTGGTCGATCGTCGACGGCGGGGTAAGTTCTTGCCCGGCAAGCACTCGAACTACTATGTAGTGCCGTAGACAGTCACTGTTTTTGTGGTGAATAGTTTTCACTGACTTAACCGGTGACAGACTCGATGTTGTAGTTGAAGCGAAAGGGCGTACGTGACAGCCACTGAATCTTCGGATAATACCCAGAATGAGTCTCAGGAGGATAACTCCGTGACTTCATCCGCCCCTGCGAAGAAGACGGCTAAGAAGGTGGCACGCACCGCGAAGAAGACGGCCAAGAAGGCCACCCCGCGCAAGGCCACCCGCACCGCCCGTACAGCCAAGGCGACGACTGTCGCGGCCGACGAGGCAACCACAACGGATGATGCACCATCCGCTTCTACCCCCGCCAAGAAGACGGCGAAAAAGACGGCACGCAAGGCTGCACCGCGCAAAGCAACGAAGGCTGCTTCCTCTACTGCAGCCACATCTGCTGACACGCCCGACGCAGAGGACGAGGCAACGACCGCCCCTGCAAAGAAGACCGCCAAAAAGGCTGCCAAGAAGACGGCGAAAAAGACCGCAAAGAAAACTGCGCGAAAGACCGCACGCAAGGCAGCATCCAAGGCTTCCACCACGGCGAAGTCTGCTAATTCTGCAGATGCTGATGCTGGCGAATCGGAAGATACGCCCAAGGCAACCAAGAAGTCGGCCAAAAAGACGGCAAAGAAGACCGCCAAAAAGTCGGCTAAGAAAACGGCAAAGAAGACCACCCGTCGCTCCTCCAAGAAGGCGGACGAGGATGAGAATACGAAGGCCGCTGACGATACCGAGTCGGAGGATCTCGAAGAAGACACCGACGACGAGGCTCATCCCCTCGATTCCGGTGCCGACACCGATGTAGACGACGAAGAGGAAGAAGAAGAGCACTCGGTCTGGGACGAGGATGAATCCGCCGCGCTCCGCCAGGCGCGCAAGGACGCGGAGCTCACCGCCTCTGCGGACTCCGTCCGTGCCTACCTCAAGCAGATCGGTAAGGTTGCCCTGCTGAATGCAGAGCAAGAGGTCTCGCTCGCCAAGCGCATTGAGGCCGGCCTGTACGCTACCCACCTGCTTGGTCAGTTCAAGGACCCGGAGTGGCTCGAATCCCACGAAAAACCGGCTAACTCGCAAAAGCGCGATCTGCGCACTGTTGCCCGCGATGGACGCAAGGCAAAGAACCACCTGTTGGAGGCCAACCTTCGTCTCGTGGTGTCACTAGCCAAGCGCTACACCGGCCGCGGAATGGCGTTTTTGGATCTCATCCAGGAAGGTAACCTCGGCCTTATCCGCGCGGTGGAGAAGTTTGACTACACCAAGGGTTACAAGTTTTCCACGTATGCCACGTGGTGGATCCGCCAGGCGATTACCCGTGCGATGGCCGACCAGGCGCGCACGATTCGCATTCCTGTCCACATGGTTGAGGTCATTAACAAGCTCGGCCGTATTCAGCGCGAGCTGCTGCAGGATCTGGGTCGTGAACCCACCCCGCAGGAACTGGCCAAGGAAATGGACATCACCGAGGAGAAGGTGCTGGAAATCCAGCAGTACGCTCGTGAGCCGATTTCTCTGGATCAGACCATCGGCGATGAGGGCGACAGCCAGCTGGGTGATTTCATCGAGGACTCTGAGGCCGTTGTCGCAGTTGACGCCGTGTCGTTCACGCTGCTGCAAGATCAGCTACAGGATGTGCTGAAGACTCTGTCCGAGCGTGAGGCCGGCGTGGTCAAGCTCCGCTTTGGCCTCACCGACGGCATGCCTCGCACGCTGGACGAGATTGGCCAGGTGTACGGCGTGACCCGTGAGCGTATTCGCCAGATTGAGTCCAAGACGATGTCTAAGCTGCGCCACCCGTCGCGTTCCCAGGTACTTCGAGACTACCTGGAGTAGGAGCACCCCTAGACGGCAAAGGGCGACATTCGCATCACGCGGATGTCGCCCCTTTTGTTTGCGGTTTTAGCGATTCAGCTTGTTCTTGATATCCGTTGAATTCTGGGCTAGCCGAATGACGCTCACTGCGAGCTCGAGACCAATCCGGAGGAAGATGACGTTGAGCAAGGCGCTGACGGCCGCTGCGAGGATTGCGAAGATGAAGATGAGCAGGCCAGAGAAGAATCCGTAGTAATCATCAAAGACAAAGGTCAAAGCACCGATCACCACGAAGAACATAAACACGGCGTTGAGCGCGACCGCAAGAATGTAGATCAACTTGGCAAACTTCAGCGTGATGAAGTGGGAGAAGGAGAAGTCGAAAAGCGCGGTAAAGAACCCCTTGTGTTCACCGGTGCTGCTGCTCTCCCCTGTCCAGACAGGATTCTGGGGGGCAGGTGCCTGTCCTGTCAGTGGCTGCTGCTGGGGGTATGGGGAAGATGCTGGGTAGCCGCCTCCGGCTGCGGCGGTTCCTGCGGGAGCCTCCGGTGTCCACGGGGAATACTGCGCCGTCGGGGTGGTCTGGGAGAAGGAGGTTGCAGGCTGCTGATCAGAACCTGCGGCATACGAGTACTGGCCGTGGGTCGTAACCGGCTGCTCAAAGGACTGCGTGGCGGTAGCACCATCGCCGTATACATTCGCCGTGTGGGCTGTTGCGTCTCCTGCCACTTCGCTATCCGACGCTACCTCCGGGGCATGGTGGTTATCCGGGTTGTAGGCCTGGGACCCGGACGTACCGTTCGTGGTCTCGTCACCGCTGTTCGCAAACGCGCGTGTGCGCGCCGAATCCGCCGTGTTGTCCACGCCGGCGTTGTCGTTGCTGCCTGCTTTGTCGTCCATATCGGTCATTGTGATGTCCTTCGCATTGCTGTTCACAAGATGTAGTTGTGGCGTGCAGCAGTGACGCGGTCGGGAGCGAATTCCGTTGAGGTGCCTGCTGCAGCTATTGGTGTGCCCCTGCTCGTGGGGTGACATAAAAAGGCTAACGCTTTACGGCCGGTTTGTCCCCGTGTAATTTCTCACTGTGGCCTGCTTTACAGAAAAGCATTCGAAAAGTATTCGTATTTTTTGCTGGCCACAGTGGCACTATGTTGGCAAATATTGGCAATTTTTTTTGCAGCACAACCACTGTGTGGGATGCGCGACAACGGGCATAGTCGGTAAAGCGACAGCGAAGATTTTGAATCAGTCGTCTTGCTCCTCGTGATCCTCGTGCCTTCGTGCCTTCGTGCCTCTCGTATACCCTGTGCCCCTCGTGGCCCTCACTGTGGTGTATCTGGCAAGGCAGCGAGGGAAACAGCGAGCCGTACCCCGCGGGGATCTGCTGCGTGTGGGGAAAGGAAAAAGGAGTGGGATGTTCCCACTCCTTCTGTAGAGTTTTTTGGTTTCGAGAATCTACTACCAGCGGCGGAGGTAATCGATGCGCTCCTGCAACTGGGCTGCAGTGCACATCGAGGTCGGCGGACCACCACAGGCCTTGCGTACCGCCGTGTGGATCTGGGCATGGGGTTTGCCCTTTCGCGCTGCCGCAATCTGCACCAGCGCGTTCAGCTCCTTACGCAACCGCGGGATTTCCTGCGAGGCGACACGGGACTTCGCGGCGGCTACTCCCCCAGTCGGCGACGCATTCTTACGCTGCTCAGCCAGGCGAGCCTCTTCCCGCTTACGCTCCTGTTCCCGCTTATCTAGCTGTTCCTCCTGACGGCGACGGAGCAGGGCACGCATCTGGTCGGCGTCGAGAAGCCCCGGTAGACCGAGGTAGTCGCGTTCCTCGTCGGAACCAGTAAAGGTAGGCGTGCCGTAGGTGGAGCCATCGTAGATGAGGGAATCAAGCTCCGCCTCCGCAGAGACGGACTCGTATCCCTTTTCTGCATCGGGCTCGTTCTTTTCCTTGTTCGCGTCGTTCAGCGCCTCATCATCCCAACCTTCGGAGGGGCGATGCGGCCTGCCGAGAACATGGTCGCGGGACTGCTCAAGCTTGGCGGCCAGATCAAGAAGAACAGGAACAGAAGGCAGGAAAATGGAGGCGGTCTCCCCCGGCATTCGGGAACGCACGAAACGGCCGATTGCCTGAGCGAAGAACAACGGTGTCGAAGCAGATGTTGCATACACGCCGACGGCGAGACGCGGGACGTCCACGCCCTCACTCACCATGCGGACAGCGACCATCCACTCGTCCTGATTGCCGGAGAAGTTGGCGATCTTCTCGCTGGCCTTCGAATCGTCGGAAAGCACGACCGTGACAGGCGAGCGTGACAGACGCTCCAAGATCTTGGCGTAGGCGCGGGCGGTCTCCTTGTTCGTGGCAATGACCAGCCCACCCGCATCGGGCATGTTCTGGCGCAGTTGTTCAAGCCGCGTCTGGGCGGCCTGCAACACCGCAGGGATCCAATCGCCCTTGGGATCAAGGGCGGTTCGCCATGCGCGCGCCGTCTGCTCAGCGTTAAGGGGCTCGCCGAGGCGCGCCTCGTATTCCTCGCCGGCGCTATCGCGCCAGCGAGCCTGGCCAGAGTAGGCCAGGAAGACGACTGGGCGCACAACGCCATCGGCGAGCGCATCGCCGTACCCATACGTGTGATCCGACTGCGAGACGAGGTGACCGTCACCGTCCGGTGCGTAGCGCACGAACGGGATCGCCGCGTCGTCCGAGCGGAACGGCGTACCGGTGAGTGAGAGGCGTCGCTCAGCATCGGCGTAGGCCATGCGGATACCTTCGCCCCAGCTCTTCGCGTCACCACCATGGTGAACCTCATCAAGGATGACGAGAGACTTCTTCGCCTCTGCCACAGCATGGTGCTTGTAGGGGTGCATGGAAACCTGGGCATAGGTCACGCACACCCCCGTCATGGCCGGGTTCAGGCCATCGGTGTTCGAAAAGTGCGCGTCAAGAGCAATCCCAAAACGGGCTGCCGACTGGGCCCACTGCGTCTTCAGATGCTCGGTAGGCACGACAACGATGACGCGGTTGACGATCCTGCGCTTGAGCAGCTCAGAGGCAACGGTCAGCGCGAATGTCGTCTTACCGGCACCAGGGGTAGCAACGGCAAGGAAGTCCTTGGGGTTTTCTCGTAGATAGGTATCAAGCGCACGTTTTTGCCAATTACGAAGCCCCATACTCACCTTTTACGCAGGCTCTTGTAGATTCGTTCGCAATCGGGGCA
>ERZ1031292.290-NODE-290-length-15909-cov-6.658194_pt1 | contig 15909 bp, 14 predicted proteins | sample MGYA00518215_ERZ1031292 | MGnify/ENA primary metagenome ERZ1031292 (study PRJEB33718, sample SAMN03159822) | human skin metagenome | collected 2014-02-25 | study: EMG produced TPA metagenomics assembly of the PRJNA266117 data set (Human skin bacterial metagenome... | reverse complement strand
CTTGGTCTCATCCTCTGGAGCCAGTTCGCCGCCGGGAGTGAAGCAGCCGCAGTCGATTCGCAGGCCCTTCGCCCACGCCCAGCTGATGCCGAAGATGAAGACCACCATCGCCAGCACGCCCAAGATCGCGTTCACGCGGGTGAATAAGCCGACGATCAACATGACGCCGACGGCGATCTCAACGAATGGCTGGGCATATCCAACGATAGTTTCAAACCAGTCAGGCAGCGGCAGCTGATAGAGCTGCACCTGGTAGACATTGCGGTTCAGATTTCCGACCTTGATCGCGCCCGCGTAGGTCAACGCGACGCCCAGGATCAGCCTGGCCACTAGACCGACCCAATCGCGCCAATCGCGGCTGATGGTCGCGACTGGTTGGGTCTGCTCGACGTAGGACTGATGACTCACGGGCCCAAGTCTATGGAGCCTTTCCAGCAGATCCCATTCGGCCAGCCCAGGCTTTGCCATTTCGAGACCATAGTCGCAGCGCCTGCCGAGCCCTGGTTGGGGTCTATGAGCACATATGCTGGACAGGCTATGACCACCACCAGCCACCAAGAATTGGTCTCGGCCTTGATCAGCCGATGGCCCGAATCGCATCCCCAGCCGTCCTTGGAACGCATCGCGCTGCTGTGCGAGATGCTCGGCGAACCCCAGCGCGCCTTTCCCATCATCCAAATCACTGGCACCAATGGCAAGGGCAGCACCGCGATCATGATCGAGTCGCTGCTGCGCACCCTGGGGCTGCGGACGGGCAGGTTTTCGTCACCGCATCTAGTGGATGTCACTGAACGGATCTGCATTGACGGGCAGCCGATTTCAGCGGAAATTTTTGACGAAACCTGGCAGCAGATCGCTCCGATGGTCGAAATGGTTGACGCCCAACTGATCGGTGGCGTGCCGCTGACCTTCTTCGAGGTCATCACCACGATGGCATATGCGGCTTTCGCGGACGCGCCCGTCGACGTAGCGATCATCGAGGTCGGCATGGGTGGACGTTGGGATGCCACCAGTGTCGCTGACGCCGACGTCGCCGTCATCACGCCGGTGGACCTGGACCACATGCACCTGCTCGGCTCGACGGTCGCCGAGATCGCCGCCGAAAAAGCCGGCATCATCAAGGCCAACAGCACCGCGGTATTCGCTGGCCAAAATCCCGAAGCCGCCAAGGTATTGAGTCAGCGCTGCGTAGAACTAGGCGTGCCGATGGTGCGCGAAGGTGTCGAATTCGCGCTATTGGATCGGGCTAGTGCAGTGGGTGGTCAGCTGATCCGCGTTGACGCGGCTGGCGGGCCGGTGGGGAATATTTTCCTGCCGCTGTATGGCAGCCATATGGCGCACAATGCGGCCCTGGCGATCGCTGCGGTCGAGGCCTTCCAAGGTGGCCGTCCGTTGGCTGTGGACGTGATCTATGAGGCCTTTGGTGAAGTGCGCGCCCCGGCGCGGCTGGAAGTCGTGCATCGTGACCCGACGGTCGTGCTAGATACTGCGCACAATCCGCACGGGGTACGGGCTACGTTGACTGGTTTTCGTGAAGCCATGGGGCAAGCCCCCGTCATTGCGGTCGTGGCGATGATGGCCGACAAGGCCGTGGACGAAGTTCTAGGGCTGCTCAGTGATGAGGTTGACCAGATCGTCGTCACCGCGATCCCTGATCTGCCACGAGCGCTCAGCGTCGATGAGCTGGCCACCCGAGCCGAGGACATTTTCGGGGCCGGTCGGGTCTTTACTGCCAGCACGCCGCTGGCTGCGGTGCAGCAGGCGATTGGTCGGACGCAGACCACAGCCGACAGCGACGCCGCCGCCGCGCCGGTGATCTTGGTGATCGGTTCGGTCTATCTAGCTGGCGCTGTGCGGCCCTGGCTCATTGAGCAAGATGCCGGTTGGGACGAACAACTGCGCTTCAGCGTGCCTGAAGCAGACGCCCAACTCGACGACGAATTCGACCAGTGGTGAAAGTCATCCACAGATAGGCAAGCTAGTCGACCGAATTGCGACAGCGATTCGCTAGGGTCAAAGGGTGAATCAAATGGAACGCAGCCTCGTATTGATCAAGCCTGACGGCGTCGAACGGCGCCTGATTGGGCAGATCATCGCCCGCTATGAAGCGAAAGGCCTTGAGCTGGTAGCGATGGAACTGCGGCGCGCTGATCAACAGATTTCTCGTCAGCATTACGCCGAGCACGCTGACAAGGCTTTCTATCCGGGGCTGGAGGAGTTCATCACCTCTGGTCCGCTGGTAGCGATGGTTTGGGCTGGTGAAGGCTGCATCGATGCCATTCGTTTGATCAATGGTGCGACTGACGCCGCGCAGGCCGCGCCAGGCACGATTCGCGGGGATCTTTCGATGTGGAAGAACCGCAATCTGGTGCACGCGTCAGATTCGCCGGAAAGCGCGGCGCGCGAGATCGCGATTTGGTTCCCGAATTTGAGAGAGGACGTCTAGTGAGTGGCCCCAAGCCGTGGCAGCCAGCAAATCTGCCCGATCCGTCGTCTTCTGAGCTAAATGCCCCCTCGGCCGTCAATGCCCCCACGGCAATTGACCCCACGACAAATGACCCCACGGGGCAAGCCGCTCACGACTTCCACCAGGCAGCGACTGCGCATGCCAGTGACGCGGGCCCCGCTGCTGGCCCAAGGCCCGCTGCTGACGTGCTCAATTTTCCGCCGCCGACGGTGCCGGGGCCAGCGCCTCAACAGCATCTCGATCGGCGAGGGTTGCCGAGCCTGCCGATCGTGCCGACGCAATATCAAGATTTTTGGCGCACCCCACGCTGGCAGGTGTGGCGATCGATCGTGGCGCTCGTCTTGTTCATCATCTTTTGGCTGGCCGAGACGACGCTGATCGTCGGCATTGTGATGGCTGCCTCGGGCGAAGAAATGATCCTGGGCGAGCAGGTCGACTTGGAACTGAAGATGACGCCGGCGATGTTCTTGGCCAATAACATTTCGCTGGCCTTGATGATCCCGATCGCATTGTTGGTCTCGCTGATCTTGTTTGATCAACGACCGAAGTGGATTTCCAGCGTCGTCGGCGGCATCCGTTGGGGTTGGCTGGGGCGCTGCTTGGGTGTCCTGGCAGTCATCTGGGCGATCTACAACCTGGTGATTTGGCTGCTTGATCCCAGTGTCTATGACGGCATGCAGATGCGTCCGTACACCTGGTTCATGATCTTCACAGTGTTATTGACCCAACCATTGCAGGCGGCTGGCGAAGAGTACGGCTTCCGAGGTGTGATCAACCGAGCCGGCGCAAGCCTGGTGCAACCAGACTTCAAATTTGGTCGCGTGCCAGCTGGTTGGCTGATCGGCGGAATCTTGTCCAGCGCCATGTTCATGGTCGTGCACGGCGCGGCGGATCCCTGGTTGAACCTGTTCTATTTCTGTTTCGGTTTCGTCGCCTGTTTCATGACGTGGCGAACCGGCGGCTTGGAGGCCGCCGTGGCGATGCACATTGTCAACAATATGCTGGCTATGATCCCGCTGCCGTTCGTCGATTTCTCTGACATGTTCGATCGTTCGCAGGGCCAGGGTGATTGGACTGTGCTGATCGGAATTGCGGTGTGCGTCATTGGCGCCTTCGTCATCGACCGAATGGCTGTCCGGCAAGGTATCGTCCGGGAAACAGCGCCCGCAGCTGAGCAAAATGATTTCGCTAAGCACAATGGCCCGGCGGGTCCGACTGCAGCAACGTCAAATACCGAGTCGACTGTGCAATAATGGGCGCTAGGTGACGCATCTTTAGGTGCCCACCGCAAGCCTCATTGGTGCTTGACCGCGACGAAGGATCGACCGCGCGAGCACGATTTGGACTTGGCTACCTCACGTCGGGGGGCGTGCATGGCTGCCGAGTTCAGCAGCGGTAGCCATGCTGCAATATTGGCCGCCGAGCTGGATCTTGGAGCGCATTGCGTGCCTGCTGCGGTCAGTCTGGTCATCTCGTGACGCACGTCGTACCCCGCTAGAGCGCCCCGTAACTTTTGCAGCCCAGCTGCAGCGACGACCACCCACGGGTGGCTAAAGGAGACTCGATGGCTGACCAAAGCCACGACGAAGGCTCGGCGGATTTGCTGAGCTCGACTGATTCACCGCGCGGCCCACGACAAGCCCCGGATGCGACTGACGACAGCGCTGGAGCTGCGTCCCAGAGCCCGAAAACTAAGAGCAGCGCAGCAAAGTCGACCGGTTCGCGTACCGGCGCCGCTAAGAGCTCCAGCCGGACGCCGAGGCGACGCACGAAGTCTGCTCCGGCCACCGCCGCCGGTGAGGCGCAGCCCGTCGCAGCCGCCGCTGACGATCTGCAGGCAGCATTGGTCGCTGACGCCGCCGAAACCACCGCGGTGGAACCGCTAGTTCAAAGCGCACCACAGCCAACCGATGAGCCTGCTTCGCAGATCGTGCCCGCGCCGGAGAGCGTCGACGACGATTTGCCGCGTCCGCCGTCGGGACGTCGTTCAAAGACCCGTCCTGCTGGTCCGCCTGCCGAACGGGCTAGCAGTCCGGCCGTCAGCGCGGCGGCTGAAGCCTCGGACGACGAGAGCTCGTCAGCGGCCAGCCCGTCCGCGGTGTCTTCGGACTCGACCGCCCAAGCTGGGCAAGACGAGCAACCTAAGACCGCTACCCGGCGACGCAGCACCCGCAAGCCGGCTGCTGCGCAGGTCGATGACCCAGGCGAAGACGCGGCATCAAGCACGAATCCGGCCGACCGGGCAGACACTGAGACCAGCCACGAGGTGAGTCCCCGGTCGTCTAGGTCGTCTCGCGGCAGGAGGCCTGAGCAAACAGCCAGCCCCGCTGAATCTGCTGATGAAACCCAGGCCACCGACACTTCCGATGACGGACAGCCGACGGAAGATTCAGTGTCGGCAGCGATCAATGCGGTAGAAAAGCGCACCCGTAATCGCAGTGGTCAGCGTCAGGCAGCTGAGCAACTCCTAGGCGAGGTGCCGACCGACGAAAATGGTGAGGTCGATAAGCAGGCGGCTTTGCAGTCGCTTGCGGCCGCGCTTGCTGGCGGAGCTGCTGGCGAGAGGGCTGATTCGTCTGAAGCTGAAACCGAAAACGATGCCCAGACCGCTGAGCAGGCTGACTTTGAGGATCAGCCAGCAGCCGCTGACGCCGAACAAGGCGATGAGCAAGACGATGATGGCGGCGACCAGGGCGCTGACGGCGAAGCCAGCCCGACCGCGCCGAAGCGTCGTCGGCGCCGGGGTGGTCGTCGTCGCCGACGCAGCGGCGGCAGTGGTGATGCCAATGCGCAGCAATCTTCTGACGATGAGGACGACGAAGAATCCGCTGAACAGTCCTCAGATGATGCTCAAGACTCGGAGGAGTCGTCAACCGAGAGCGATTCGAACAGCGAAGCCAACGCTGACAACTCCGAGGCTAGCGATCAGACCGACGATTCTGAGGCTCCAAGTGACGGGGTGCGTCGTCGCCGTCGCCGCCGCCGTGGTGGGGAAGGACCGGACGATCCTGACGTAGTCGTGCAGGTGCGCGAGCCACGGCCGCGCGCTACGGTCAACGATGAAGTGACCGGCATTGAAGGATCGACGCGTCTGGAAGCTAAGCGGCAGCGGCGCAAGGAGGGTCGTGCCGCGGGCCGGCATCGTGCTCCGATATTGACCGAAGCGGAGTTCTTGGCGCGTCGGGAGTCCGTGGATCGCAAGATGATCGTGCGGCAAAGCGCCGATTACACCCAGATCGCCGTCCTCGAGGACGACATACTCGTCGAACACTATGTCGATCGAGATTCATCCGCGTCTGCGATCGGCAATGTCTACCTCGGCAAGGTGCAAAATGTGTTGCCGAGCATGGAGGCCGTCTTCATCGACATCGGCCGTGGCCGCAATGCGGTCTTGTATGCCGGTGAGGTCAACTGGGATGCTTTCGAGGTCGCCGACGATCACCGTAAGGTCGAAGAGGTCTTCAAATCTGGCCAGTCGGTCATCGTCCAAGTCAGTAAAGATTCAGTCGGCGCGAAGGGAGCGCGGCTGACCGGCCACATTTCGATCCCCGGGCGCTTCGTGGTTTATTCCCCGGACGGCCACCTGTCGGGAATCAGCCGCAAGCTGCCGGACGTAGAACGCGCCCGGCTCAAGCGAGTCTTGGACGAGGTCGTCGGCGACGATAGTTCAGTCATCGTGCGCACCGCCGCAGAAGGAGCCAGCGAAGACGAACTGGTCAAGGACGTCGAACGGCTGAAGGCGCACTGGCAGGTCATTGAGCGCAAAGCTAAGCAGGGTGGCGCTCCGGTGCAGCTGTACACCGAGCCTGACCTGACGCTGCGCACTATTCGTGACGTGTTCACTGAGGATTTCAATGAGCTCATCGTTGCGGGCATTCCTGGTGCCGATGACGTCTTCGACAATATTGATCAATATGTGCAGACGGTCGCGCCGAGCCTGCATGAGCGTTTGACTAGGTGGGACGTCGAGGCGCAGGGCGATCCGTTCGAGAAATATCGGATCGATGAGCAGATTTCCAAGGCGTTGGAACGTAAGGTCTTTTTACCTAGCGGTGGTTCGCTAGTCATCGACCGTACTGAGGCGATGACGGTCATTGACGTCAACACCGGCAAGTTCACCGGCACCGGCGGCAACCTCGAAGAGACCGTCACCCGCAACAACTTGGAGGCCGCTGAGGAGATCGTCCGTCAGCTGCGTCTGCGTGACCTGGGCGGCATCGTGGTCATCGACTTCATTGACATGGTCTTGCCTGCCAACCGGGAGTTGTTGCTGCGCCGTTTGGTGGAGTGCCTTGGACGCGACCGGACTCGTCACCAGGTCTCGGAGGTGACCAGTCTCGGCTTGGTGCAGTTGACGCGCAAGCGGATCGGCACTGGCCTGGCCGAAGCGTTTACCGAAGAATGCCAGACCTGCGGTGGACGGGGCTTCATTCGGCATGAGCATCCCGTCGCGACCCAAGCTCCGGCTGACGGTGGCGAACGCGGTCAAGGCCGAAAAGAAGCCGAGCGCAAGCCGCGCGCTAACTCTTCAACCAAGACCAGCGGCTCTGGGTCGACTAGGAAATCCGGGACGCGGAAAGCCTCCGCGAAAAAGGATGCCGAACCCAAGCCGGCTACTGACTCTGCCGAGAGCAGCGCGTAGTGTTCGACGCCTGGCTCAAGCATCGCGAGTGGCTAGCGACGCGAGCTGCTCTAGAGCGGCTAGATGCCCATTCAGTGCTTTGCGTCCGGCGGCGGTCAGGCTCACCCAGGTGGTCGGGCGAGTGCCGGTGCCGGTCGGTTTTGCCAATTTGACGTAGCCCGCGTCGGTCAAGGCGCTGAGCTGTTTGCTGAGGGTCGAATCGGCGACGGCTAATTCGTCACGCAGAGCGCTGAACATCATGCTGTCGACGGCTGCGAGCATCACGCAGATGCGCAGCCGGTGTGGGGAATGAATGATTTCGTCAAAGCCGTCGGTGCTTAGCATCACAGCACCTTTTGCGTCTGCTTGGGCATGGGGACGGTGCCTTCGCGGATTTCTTGTCTGACTGCCTCGTCTAGTCGAGGGCCGACGATGAGGAACGCGACGGCTGAGATGAGCCCGCCCGCGAGGCCGTAAATCCAGCTGTGGGGCAGTGCCAATGCGGCCAAAGAGACCACCAAGCAGACACAGAATGTCACGAAGAAGATCGTGAAGAGTCGACGAGACGCGCTGTGTGCGTTCCCGCTGATCTCATTTTGCGACGCTGGCCGCCGTGGCTTATTATTGATCTTCGGTGCTTCGTCTGCCGCCTATTGGTTGACGCCCCTAGTTCCTTGTCGCCGCAATGTGATGTGGCTGGCTGGAGTTGGATGGAGAGCGAGCACCCGAACAGCTGATCATGATCCGATGGGCATTCTGTCGGGCAACTAAAGCGCGAAAAATATTCGCGATGGGAGAGTGAGCAGACGTGTACGCGATCGTGCGCAGTGGCAGCCGCCAGCAGAAGGTGGCCGTCGGTGACGTCGTCGAAATCGATTTGGTCGACGGCGAGGTCGGGTCCAGCGTCGAGCTGACCCCGTTGATGCTGGTTGAGGGCGATAAGATCACCGCCGGCGCTGATGACCTGGGCAAGGCCAAGGTCACTGCTGAGGTGCTCGGTGAGACCAAGGGTCCGAAGATCCGCATCTTGAAGTACAAGAACAAGACTGGTTACAAGAAGCGTCAGGGTCACCGCCAGAAGTACACCCAGGTGAAGATCACTGACATCAAGGGCTGAGGAGAGTAAGACATGGCACACAAGAAAGGCGCGTCGAGCTCGCGCAACGGTCGTGATTCCAACGCCCAACGCTTGGGCGTGAAGCGCTTCGGCGGTCAGGAAGTCAACGCGGGCGAGATTCTCGTCCGTCAGCGTGGCACCCACTTCCACCCCGGTGAAGGCGTCGGACGTGGCAAGGACGACACCTTGTTCGCGCTGGTCGCCGGCAAGGTCAACTTCGGTGTTCGTCGTGGCCGCCGCGTGGTGAACGTAGAGCCCGTCGAGGTCGCCTGACCTGACGCGAAGACGCAAAACAATAGGGGACGGCCAAGTGCCGTCCTCTTTTGCATTCTCGAGAATCCTGGTGGATGTTATTCGTCGGCTAGCGACGATGACGCAGGTCCCGGAAATCTCATATACCGCGCTGCCTCGATAACATTTTGCAAATCCTAGAATCAGTATTTCGGGGCTTGAAAGGAGCAGCCATGGCTATCCCCAGTTTCGTCGACCGGGCGACATTGAATGTCAGCGCCGGTAACGGCGGCAATGGCTGCGCCTCGGTGCATCGCGAGAAGTTTAAGCCGCTCGGCGGCCCGGACGGCGGCAACGGCGGCAATGGTGGCTCAGTCATCCTGCGTGTCGACACCGGCTTGACGACGCTGGTCGACTACCACCATCAACCACATCGCAAAGCGAGCAATGGCCAGCCGGGCGCTGGAGATCATCGCACCGGAGCCGATGGCGCGGACATCGTGCTCCCAGTGCCGCTGGGCACCGTCGTCACAGATCAGGCGACCGGTGAGCTGCTCGCTGACATGACCGAAGCCAATCCCGAAGTGATCATCGCCCAAGGTGGCAAGGGTGGTCTGGGCAATGCGGCGCTGGCTACCTCCGCGCGTAAAGCGCCTGGTTTCGCGCTGCTCGGCGAACCCGGCGAAGAGTTGACGATCAACCTCGAACTCAAGGTCATGGCCGATATCGGCCTGGTGGGTTATCCATCAGCCGGTAAATCGAGTTTGATCGCCGCGATCAGCGCCGCCAAGCCGAAGATCGCCGACTACCCGTTCACCACGCTGGTGCCCAATCTCGGCGTGGTAGTCGCCGGTGATGTGACGTTCACCGTCGCTGACGTTCCTGGGCTCATCGAAGGCGCGAGCGAGGGACGCGGGCTCGGGCACGATTTTTTGCGTCACATCGAGCGCTGCCAGGCGCTAGTGCACGTCATCGACACAGCGACCTATGAGCCTGGCCGCGACCCGCTGCATGACTTCGACGTCATCGAGAATGAACTAGCCAAGCACGGCGGTCTGGAGGATCGTCCGCGACTGGTCGCCTTGAACAAGATTGACGTGCCCGATGGCGCCGACATGGCAGACATGGTGCGCGAGGATCTAGAGGCACGCGGATTGCGCGTCTTTCCGATCTCTGCGCATTCGGGGGAAGGCATGAATGCGCTCAAGTTTGCGATGGCAGAGCTAGTAGCTAAGCGACGCGCGCAGCTAGCAGCTGAACCCGAACAGCGGATTGTGATCCGTCCCAAGCCGGTGGGTGGGGCTAGCGGGCCAGAATTCACCATCAAGAAGATGGGTGATGGACAAGGCGGTTTCGTCTGGCGAGTGCGTGGTGACAAGCCAGAACGCTGGGTGCGGCAGACCGACTTCAGCAACCCCGAAGCTGTCGGCTATTTGGCGGATCGGTTCAATCGAATTGGCATCGAGGACGAGCTGCTGAAGCTCGGCGCCGAGCCAGGCGATGCGGTCGCCATTGGTGCCGGCGACGATCCGGTCGTCTTCGACTTCGCGCCGCAGGTCGACGTCGGCGCTGAGATGCTCGGCCGACGCGGCGAAGATCCCCGCCTGGACGACGTGCGTCCTTCGGTGCAGCGCCGTCGTGAACGTGACGCTGCCTATCACGCTGCACGCGCCGAAGAGATGGGTGACGCAAGAGATTGGCGCGAGGCCCACCGACGTGCGGTCGAAGCCGACTTGGCTGAAGACTTCAACGACGAGGATTAGCTGTGAATCAAATCGCTGGGGCCTTTGATGAAACCGCCGTCCGCGCTCGGCTGCGCGACGCGCGACGCATCGTCGTCAAGATCGGATCGAGCTCGCTGAGCAGCGTCGAAGGCGGTTTGCATGTCGAACGGATAAATGGGCTGGTCGATCTGCTCGCTGCTTTGCACAAGCAAGGTCGCGATGTGGTGCTGATTTCGTCGGGTGCTATTGCCGCTGGACTTCGTCCGTTGGGTCTGCGGCGGCGACCGAGAGATTTGGCTCATCAGCAGGCGGCGGCAGCCGTCGGTCAAGGGCTGCTCATCGAGCGCTACACCGAACGATTCCAAGTCCACGACATTTTGGTCGGTCAAGTCTTGTTGACCGTCGAAGATTTCACCCGGCAGACCAGTTATGCCAACGCTCGCCGCACTCTTGGGGCGCTGCTGCGGATGGGCGTGGTGCCGATCATCAACGAGAACGACACCGTCGCGACCCACGAGATCCGCTTTGGTGACAATGATCGGCTGGCCGCGTTGACCGCGCAACTGGTACGTGCCGATGCGCTGCTGTTGCTCACCGACGTGGACTCGCTGTACACCGCGCACCCGTCCGATCCGTCCGCAGAACGGATCAGTTTCGTCGCTGACGCTGACGAATTGCGCGTCGATACCTCCCGCACCGGTTCAGCAGTCGGATCGGGCGGCATGACGACCAAGCTGCAAGCCGCCCAAATCGCCAGCGGCGCGGGCATCCCAGTCGTGCTGACCAGCGCAGACCGGGCCGCGGCTGCCTTCGCGGGTGAATCCGCGGGCACTGCCTTCGCACCGATCGACAAGCGACGGCCACGCCGGCTGCTTTGGTTGGAGTATGCTTCCAATGCCCAGGGCCGATTGCATGTTGATGCTGGCGCCGTCGCAGCGGTGACTAGTCGCAATGCGTCGCTGCTAGCGGCTGGCATCACTCGTGTCGAAGGACAATTCCTGGCCGGTGACCCTGTCGACATTGTCGGGCCAGACGGACAGCCCATCGCCCGCGGATTGGTGGGCTTTGACTCCGATGTGCTGCCCAAGATGATCGGACGCAGTTCTCGGGATCTTGCCGAGAACTTAGGCGATGATTTCGAACGCGAAATCGTGCACCGTGACGTGCTGGTCGTGCTGCATCCGCGGGTTGGTAGTGCTAGCTGAGATCGTTTGATCAGCGACCCGGCAGTCATCATCAGCACTGCTGCGAATAGCGTCATGCATTCGGCGATCTCGACCATCTGGCGACGTCGTGGCGGACGGCCGCCAACTGAGGAACCTGCGCCGCTAGGCTTACCAAGTGACCCGCAATATTAATGAGCCCAGCACCATCCACGAACTGGGCGCTGCTGCGCGTATGGCTAGCCGACAGCTCGCGACCTTGACTCGAGCGGCTAAAGATTCCGCTTTACAGGCGATGGCCGACGCATTGGCCGAAGCATCAGAAACTGTCATTTCTGCTAATGAACTCGACATTGTCGCAGCTCGCGATGCCGGCACACCAGAGCCCATCATTGATCGACTGCTACTCAACCAAGCCCGTGTCGACGACATGGTTGCAGGATTGCGTTCGCTGGCTGCGCTGCCAGATCCGGTGGGGGAAATCGTTCGAGGTTGGACGCTCGCCAATGGCGTGCAGATCAGCCAGCTGCGCGTCCCCTTGGGGGTCATCGGCATCATCTACGAGGCCCGCCCGAATGTGACGGCGGACGCGGCAGGCATCTGCCTCAAATCTGGAAACGCGAGCCTGCTGCGCGGTAGTTCCAGCGCGTTGAACTCCAACCGGGCCATCGTCGCCGCCTTGCGCGCTGGCCTAGTCGTCGCCGGGCTGCCGGCGGATGCCGTCAACCTCGTCGAAGGCGGCCGGGAAGTCACTGCCGAGCTGATGGCTGCCAGGGGAGTCATCGACGTCTTGATTCCCCGCGGCGGAGCGGGGCTGATCAACGCAGTCGTGGAAGGCGCGAAGGTGCCGGTCTTAGAGACAGGCACCGGCAACTGCCACCTGTTCGTCGATCAGAGCGCCGATTTCGATGTGGCGCGCAAGATCATCGTCAACGCCAAGACGCAGCGGCCGAGCGTATGCAATGCGCTAGAGACGCTGCTGGTGCACGCGGGGATTGCCGGGGATTTCCTGCCGCAGATCACCGCTGAGTTGAGTGAGCTCGGCGTCACGATGCACGGCGACGAAGCATCTCGCGCGCTGGACGAGCGCATCGTGCAAGCAGCCCCAGACGAATATGACAGCGAATATTTATCGCTCGATTTGGCCGTCAAGGTCGTCGCTGACATTGACGAAGCGATCACCCACATTCGTGCGCATTCGACGGGCCATTCGGAGACGATCATCACTCAAGACATTGCCGCGCAGCGTCGTTTCGTCGCCGATATCGACGCAGCTGCGGTCTTGGTCAACGCGTCCAGTCGATTCGTCGACGGTGGCCAATTTGGCTTCGGTGCAGAAATTGGCATTTCGACGCAGAAATTGCACGCCCGGGGTCCGATGGGCTTGCAGGAGATGACGACGACCAAGTATGTAATCAGCGGCGACGGCCAGGTACGGGCTTGAGACTGCCTAGCGCGACGTCTCGAAAGGTTGGGGCCGGCAGTGCGGTTCGGCGCTAATCTGTGTGCAATCAAGCGGACGCGATGCGCCGCTGCTTTGCAGAAGTCGAGGACGTCATGAGTGAACAACCGGCCCCAGACCACCAGCCATCGCAGTCTGATACGGGCCTGGCTCGTGTGCCCGGCAATGAAAAGCCCTATCGGCTAGGTGTGATGGGTGGCACCTTCGACCCGATCCACCATGGCCACTTAGTTGCGGGATCTGAGGTAGCGGCACGATTTGAATTAGACGAAGTCGTCTTCGTGCCGACCGGCGTGCCTTGGCAGAAGGCTGGCCGACGCGTCAGCAAGCCGGAAGACCGCTACCTGATGACGGTCATCGCGACCGCGTCTAACCCGCAATTTTCGGTCAGCCGCGTTGACATCGATCGGCCCGGCAATACCTACACCGTCGACACGCTGAAGGATCTCAAAGCTGAACGTGGCAGCGACGTCGAATTGTTCTTCATCACCGGCGCCGACGCGCTCGCCTCGATCTTGACCTGGCATGGTGCTGACGAATTGTTCGACCTAGCGAATTTCGTCGGCGTGAGCCGTCCTGGGGTCGATCTGCACAAGCGTGATCTGAGCCATTTGCCCGCTGACAAGGTGACATTGTTGGAAGTGCCGGCGTTGGCGATCAGTTCTACCGAGTGCCGTCAGCGGGTATCTGAAGGCTTGCCACTGTGGTATTTGGTGCCCGACGGTGTCGTCCAGTATGTAGCGAAACGCGGTCTCTACACTGACGCCAACGTCTCCGCGCCGCTACAAGCCGACCCGACGCCGGTCTCGGCAACCAAGCGTTGAGCTCAGGCGGGTGGCTAGGCTGGGTCACAGCCCAGCAGTCAAACCGGGGGAGACACCTTGACAGCCACTGAATCGGCCCGCCAACTCGCGCAAATCGCTGCGACCGCAGCAAACAACAAAAAAGGCCAAAATATCTTGGCCTTTGACGTCTCCGAGTCGCTGGCGATCACCGACATCTTCTTGATCGTCTCGGCAAATAATGAGCGTCAGGTAGCCGCCATCGTCGACGCCGTCGAGGAGGCAATGATCAAGCACGCGGATACTCGCCCGAGTCGCCGCGAGGGAGAGCGCGATAATCGCTGGGTCTTGCTGGATTTCGTCGATTTGGTGGTGCACGTGCAGCACGATGAAGATCGTGCGCTCTATTCGCTAGAACGACTTTGGAAAGATTGTCCGCGAGTGCCGCTGGAATTGGACGATGTCGTGCCCACAGAAGATGACGTGGACGAGGAAATGCCCTTGTGGACGCCAGCTAACGATCGCAGCCGAAATAACTAAGCCTGGTGATTTCAGTGCGTAATTCGACGAAACTCATTTTGTGGCGGCATGGCCAGACCGATTGGAATTTGGATAATAGATTCCAAGGTCAAGCTGATATCGAATTGAATATGTTGGGGCAGCGTCAAGCCCAGATTTCGGCATCTCAATTGCGCAAGATGAATCCGTCTGCGATCTATTCTTCACCGTTGAAACGAGCCCAGCAGACCGCGGCCAAACTTGCGATGCTGACCGCTCAGCAGGTCGGCATAGTAGACGATCTGGTCGAGGTGAATGTCGGCTCTTGGGCGGGCTTGACCTTTGACGAAGTCGCCGCCAAAGACGCCGAATTCGTCATGGCTCGAGACGCCGGCGAAGACTATCGATTCTCTCCGCAGGGAGAGACCTCGAGCGAAGCTGGACGACGAGCCGCCGGGGCACTGCGCGACATCGCCGCTCGGCATCCTGGGCAGACGGTGGTCATCGTCAGCCATGGCTTGGCGATTCGGATGGCAATCGCAGAGCTTTTAGGTTGGGATTTCCGGACCGCAAAAGGCTTGCTTGGGCTGCGCAATGCTGCTTGGGCAGTCGTCGAAGCTGGCGAAGCCGGATTCAAATTGCGCGCCTATAACCAAGGCGCGGATCGACTAGAAAACTTCGCTGAACAAGATTGGTGAGGCGCGTTTCCTAGAGACGCTTCGAGCAGAGCGGATCGCAGCTGAGCCCGAGATGCCAGCTAAACCTTGCGCTTCGATCCTATGTCAGGCAGCTTGCTGACCGCGTTTCACTCAACATCGTCCAGAAAGTTTTCCACAGAGGATTGTCTGGGGCGGTTGTTCGGCCCTGGGGTGTGCCAAGATTTGGGCATTGCGCTTGATGTGTTGAGCGACCTTCTTCCCCCAAGGAGGCCCCTATGAAGTTTGGGCTGTTTAAGTTCTTTGCGGTGACGCTGTGTTGTGCGGTGTTGTTGTGTTCGTGTGGTGGGCCGGGCGGGCCGTCGCCTTCGGTGAGCATTGGTGCGACCCCGGAGCCGAGTCGGACGTATTTGGATGCTTATCAGCAGGCTGAGCAGATCTATTTGCGTATCGATGAGATTAATAACACGCATATTTATGCTGGCAAATATGAACCTTTTCCAGCGGAGTTAGAAACTCTCGCGATGGATCCATATCTAAGTCAGTTGAAGGACGCATATGCAAAAGGCGATAAGAACGGCCGGATCATTGAAAATCCAGAACTGGCGAAGTATGAAGTTCGTCGGCATTATGACGACATTGACTCTGGTGCGGCTGTGGTCCTCAAAGCTTGCGCAGATTTTAGGCAAACCACTATTCGACGCGCAGATGGTTCCAGCACTCCAGGCACTTTGCGCTACGAGCGGTGGTATTTCAAGTTCTCGGACACTCAGTTGAAGCTCTTCGGGATAAAAAGCGAGGAGGTTTCAAAATGCACTATGGAGTGAAGATTCTTGTTTTCGTAGGTCTGCTCTCGTCGTTGTTTGGGTCTTTTGCGTTTGCAGATTCTGGAACGGGTTTTGACGATGCAACCAGCAAATTCGTGGATCCACGAGTGTCAGGATCGACAGCTGAAGTAGAGGCGGGAATTTATTCCGCGATCAAGCCTGCGCCTAATTTGCCCACACATGCTCCCGTGCAGCCTGCGACTCAGCCGCAGCCGGGTCCGACGGGTCCAATTAAGCCGTCGTTTTTGCCTTTTCATAGTCCTAGTGCTGTGCCGGCTGCGTTGAGTGCTGATCAGGTGGTTGCGGCGGCGTCTCGGGTTGCTGGGTCGGTGCAGGTGCCGGCGGCGCGTTTTGTGATGCA
>ERZ1031292.289-NODE-289-length-15928-cov-7.434322_pt1 | contig 15928 bp, 4 predicted proteins | sample MGYA00518215_ERZ1031292 | MGnify/ENA primary metagenome ERZ1031292 (study PRJEB33718, sample SAMN03159822) | human skin metagenome | collected 2014-02-25 | study: EMG produced TPA metagenomics assembly of the PRJNA266117 data set (Human skin bacterial metagenome... | reverse complement strand
AAGCCGCCCACGTTGGTGAACATGTGGGCCTGGCGCACCGCGCCGTGCCACTGCCCCGGCAGGCCGGCGGACAGCGCCGCGCCGAACAGCGCGCCCACCGGCAGGCAGCACGCGGAGGCGAGAAAGCCGATTACCCCGGCGTTACGACGCGGCGCCGAGCGCACCTGTCTGTACAGCACCGCCGCGTGCCACGCCAGTGCCACCGCGACCACGAGCGCGCCCGCCCACGTCAGCCAGTACCACCGCGCGACCTGGCCTACCAGCACGGCGACGGTGCCGGCGTTGAGGAGGTAGGTGCGGGAAAGTTGGGCGGGCCGGGAGGCGTCGTCAAGCTTGTGCCCCACAAAGCGCTCGGTGAGGTTTTGGGACCACAACATGATCGAGTTGGTCAAAATCCCCAGCGTGAAAATGTGGATGAGCAGCCACGACCCGTCCGGGATGAACGGGTGCGCAAGGCCGGCGAGGATGAACACCGCCATCCAGATGCTCACCGGGCGCGAGGCTTTGCGGTGCCACGCGCGGGGGTTCATGTCAGGCATTGACTCCTCCAGACTTCGGGTTGTCTCGGAAACACCACCAGGTGGCCGCAGCAAAGCACGCCGCACCCGCGGCCAGCACGCCGATCACACCGTTGTAGGCGTCCGTGTAGTCCGCCCCGCGGTCCAGCGCCGCCTGCAGCAGCGACCCCGTCAGCGCCACAGTAACCAGCGTGCCCAGCTCGTAGGACACCTCCTCCACGCCCGCGGCCATCCCGGAGCGGTGCATCGGCGCAGACCCGATGATCGCGATCGAGGAGACACTCATCACCGAGCCCGCGGACAGGCCCAGAAGCACCATGCCTATCGACGTCCATCCGGTCGCCAACGCCACCGCCCCCACTACCGCACCGAGGAACCCGCCGGCGATGAGCGGCAGGAAGCCGACCTTGTGCAGATATGCCCCGCCGAGTGTGGAGGCCGGGATGGCGGACAGGGCCATCACGGCGACGGTGGCGCCGGCGGTGAGGGGCGTGAGCTCGTCGACAAGCTGCAGCTTCTGCGTGGTCATGAGTTCGGCGCCGGCGAGGACGAACATGCCGCCGACCGCCGCGAGAACACCGCCGGTGAACAGGCGGGAGCGGAAGATGTCGAAGGTGAGCAGCGGGTCGTCCAGGCGGTGCTGGCGGCGCACGAACAGCCAGGAACCGGCGGCGGTGGCGACGAGCGCTGCGAGGGTGATGGCGGGGCTGTTGGCGGCCTGCTTGATGGCCATGGTCAGGCCAGACAGCGCGACTAGGGCGTAGAACGAGGAGACCACGTCCCACTGTTTGTCCAGGTTGGGCAGGTTTTCCGGTGCGAGCGCAACGGTGAGCACGAGGGCGACAATGACGATGGGCACGTTGATGAGGAAGACGGAGCCGACCCAGAAATGCTGGATCAGCGCGCCGCCGACCACCGGTCCGAGCGCGCCGCCCGCCACCGCCACCGAGCCCCAGATGCCGATGGCGGTGTTGCGCTCGCGCTCGTCCGGAAACGTCAGGCGGATCAGCGCGAGCGTGGCCGGCATCATCACCGCAGCGCCCATGCCGAGCATCCCGCGCGCCAGGATCAGCTCTAAGGGTCCGGGCGCGAACGCCGCGCCCAGCGACGCCAAGCCGAAGATGGCTAGCCCCACGAGGAACATCAGGCGGTGGCCCACCCTGTCTCCCAGCGCGCCCGTGCCGAGTAGCAGGCCGGCGAGCACCAGTGGGTAGGCGTTGATGATCCACAGGCCCTGCTCCGGGGAGGCGTCAAGGGAATGCTCCAGCGTCGGCAGCGCGGTGTAGAGGATGGAGTTGTCCAGGCCGATCATGAGCAGTCCGAGCGAGACCACCGCGAAAAATCCCCAGCGCTGCGCCTTAGTCATGGGCAGATGGTACCGCGCGCAAAAAAGTGCGCCCCGGTTGCGGGACGCACTCTGTTTGGTTGTTGTTCTTAGCGCATTGCGAGGAATGCTGCGCCAATGCCGAGGACTGCCAGGGCCGCGACGACGCCGCCGATGATGGCCGCGACGTTGACCTGGTTGTTAGCCTGCTTCGGGGCCTCGGCCTTGGCCTTGGCTTCCACCTTCTGCTCAGCCTTGGGCTGCTCGGCGGGGACTTCACCCGGCTGGGCGGGGATTTCTTCCGCCGGCACGAGCGCGGTCAGGGGGTGCTCTTCGGCGACCTCGACGGGCTCCGGCTGTTCCACCTCGACGACCTCCTCCGGCTGCTCGATCTCCTCGACTTCAGCCTTTGCGCGGGCGCCGATGGACTCGGCGTAGGCGCCGATGCGCGGGTTGTCGAGTACCAGGGAGTCCCAGTCGGCGGGGACGAGTACCTTGCCCGCCGGGGTGTCGGCGAAGTACGGCTTTTCGGAGTAGTTGAAGTAGTCGAACTGGCGGTCGTAGTTCATCACCGACTGGTAACCGGCCTGCATCGGGGAACCTTCAGCGATGTCGGTGACGTACTGCTGAGCACCCCAGTGGCGCAGTCCCAGGGTGTGGCCGAACTCGTGCAGGATGGTGTTGCGCACCTGCATGTCGGTGGCGCGCCCGCCAGGGTTGGCGATGTAGAAGGCGTTATCGCCCACCAGCGACAGGCCCGTGGCATTCGAGCCTGCGCGCATGCGATCGCCGAGTACGCCGGAGCGGAAGATGTTGTCGCGCTCGCCGAGGGCGTTGATGTTGTCGATGAGCTGGAACGCCTCGTGCCGGCTCGGGCTGAAGTAGACGTCGCGGTAGTCGATGCTCTCGCCGCCGTGGGTGTCGGTGTAGTTGGCGATGTTGGTGTAGTGCTCACCGGCGTCGATGTGCAGGTTAATACCGTGGTCGTCGAACAGGTCCACGAGATCATCCAGGGCCTGCGTCGACGGGGCGTAGGAGGTGCGGTTGGCCTCGGCGCACTCGCGGGCGGCGGTGGTGTTGCAGCCCAGGGTGTCGTATTCGGAGGCCATCCAGTTCAACTGGAGGAACACATCCGGGCGGTTGGGGTCCGCGCCCCAGTCCGGCAGGGGGATTTCCGTGCCGTCGGCTAACACGACGCCTTGTTCTTCCCAGATATCCGGAATGCCGTCGCCATCGGAGTCGGTAAGCGTTGCGGTGTTAGTGCGCACTGGCGCTAGCTGAACCTCCTCAGCTGCGTGTGCGACGGTAACGCCGGATACCGCGATGGAGGCTGCAACTGCTGCGGCGATGGTGTTTCGGAATGCTGCTCGCATCTCGGTGACTCCTTGATGGTGTGTGTTCTCTTTGTTACATCCACGAGTTTATGCACCAAATATGCGCTGGTAAACCGCTCGGGGAAAGCCTGGAAAAACCTTGAAATCGTTGAACATTCTTTCCGGATTGTTCAACGTTTCCACCCGTTGTGGCCTGCGGATTGTTCAGCAATCCGGGTGGTGGATCCGCGGTTTCGCCGGCTTTGTTCAACGATCACACCGCGGGCGGTGCTAGATGGTTGAACAATCCACCACAACTGTATACTATGCACTTTCAGGTGTTTTCTTGCATAATATTGGCTAATCACGGCTCTACCAGCGCTTTCGGATTGAGTACACAACTCACGGCCTCTCAGGTAGCCCGGTTTTTCCGTGAAATACCGGTGTGTGCACCGGATTGTTCAAAGATCGGCGGATTGTTCAGCAATCCTGTTTTACCCCCTACCCCCGTTTTTTACCCCCGCTGCGGGGCCACGGAGCCGTCGCAAAGCAAAAAGCCCCCTCTAACCCGAGTTTCTGCGCATCTTGGCGCGGCGCATATCAATGGCCAACGCGATGCCGATCACCGCCGCGTGCTGGCGTTCGTCCAGGTCGGGCTCGATGCGCACGCGGTAGCTGGACTTGCCCATCAGCAACCGCCCCATGCCGGAATACTCCGCGTCCACGGTCGCGAGCGGACGGCCCTGGCTGGTCAGCGTGTAATTCAGCTGGAACGCCTGCCCCTGGATCTGCACGTCCGGGAAACCCGCGACCTCCACGTCGAACTTCGCGCCGATCCAGGCGAACCGCTGCGTCAACCGCGCGAGCTCCAGCGGCGGGTTGACCTGGTGCACGACGTACTTGTCGCGGATGAAGTTCACCGGGTCCTCGATGCTCAGCACGTGCGCGCCGGCCGCGTCGAAGACCTCCACCCCGCGCGACGCCTTGACCAGGTCGCTCATCTTCAGCGTCTGCCTGGCCGTGCCCAACAGCTCCCCGCCTGGACCCTCGATCGCGAACGTGTCGCGGCCCAGGGCCTTTGTTTGCTTTACGACGATCTCACGTTGCCTAAACACGCCCCCACCCTAACGACATGTGGCTGGTTGTGGGCGGATGTGGTTTGGGCGGCTGGTTTTGCCTGCCCTGCCCCCCATCTCCACAAACCCCTAGTAAGCCCTCCCTAGTATGGCCAATTTTGGGCCTTAATAGGGGTTTGTTACTCGGGGTATGTCCCGACGCCCGCCAGTCGAGTCGTCAAAAGGTGAGACGCTCCCGCACGATGCTTCAGCCCTAGGGCTGGTATTCGCGACGACAGCGTCTCGGCAACGGGGCGAACTTCGGAAAGAAGGTCACCCGCACGTGGATGATTCTACCGCGCGCAGCGCAAAACCCCGGCGGGCTGGGGTTCCGGCCTGCCGGGGTTTCGCGCCTAGCTCAGAAGGGTGCTAGTTCGAGCTGCCCTCCGAGGAGCCCGCGGAGGAACCGTCAGCGGAGCCGGCGTCGGAGCCAGCCTCACCAGCGGCTTCGCCAGCGTCCTCGGCGGTTTCGTCGCGGCCGGGGGTGTTGGTGACGGGCGGGACGACCGTCGTCACGCGGTCGCCCCCGAGGGAGGAACCGCCCACGCGCACCTCATCGATGGAGGTCGACTTCTTCGGGCCGATGGCGGTGAACGCCTCGCCGGCCTCGTTGGAGCACCAGTCGTAGAGGACGGAGCCCGCGACAACCACGCCGGCGGCGATGGCTGCCCACTGGCCGTACTGCTGCACGTCCGGGCGCATTGCCAGCTCCTGCAGCATGCGGTTGGCGGCCTCGGCCTTCGCGCGCAGCTCGGCGACCTGCTCGTTCTCCTGGCCGCGGCGGCCGTAACCGAAGTTCGGCGTCTTGCGGCGGATCTCGTCCTGGATCTCCGCGGACAGACGGTTGAACTGCTCGTTCACCGCGTTGACGTACGGGCCAGCGACCTCACCCAGCACCTGGCCCGCCAGCAGCAGCGGCACCATGTAAAGGATCGGCGAGCGCACCGCGTTGGCGACACAGCGGCCGAGGATGTCGTTGCCTTCATCCACGGTGGCCTTGGTGGTGACCAGGGTGGTCGGCACTTCGGTGACCGTGATCTGCGGCAGCGTCTCCGTGACCACCGGCGGCAGCGTGTACGTTGCCGTCGCGGTCACCGGCGGGGTGTAGCCATCCACCGGGGTCGGTGCGACCTCGGTGACGGTCTTGCCGGAGTCGTCCACAACCACAACCACCTGGCCCGGAACATCCGGCGTGGTGGTCACTTCCGGACCCTCAACGGTGGTGACCACCGTCTGCGGCTCCGGCGTCACCGTCTGCACGGTGGTGACCGGCGTGGTGCGAGTGACCGTGATCGGATCCTGCGTCTGCACCACGGTGGTGACGACCGGCTCCGGGGTCTCGGTGGTGGTCACCTCGGAGGTGACCGGGTCCGGGGTCTCCGTGATGGTGACCTCGGAGGTGACCGGGTCCGGCGTGACCGTGGTGACCTCGCCGGACACGGTGGTGGTCACCGGATCCGGGGTCTCCGTCACCGTCTTGACCTCGCAGTCGCACGGTGCCGCACCCGTGGTCGGGGTGGACTGCGCCTTGTTCGTCGGCGTGTTCGGGGTGCGCTCCACCACCGTGGTCTCGGTGACGAAGCTGCCCGGAACCGTCGTCGTCTCATTGGTCGTGCCCGGGACGGAGGACACCACGGTCTCGGTGGCGGTGACCGGCGGTGCGGTCGCGATCGCCTCGTTGACGTGGTAGCCGGCCGGCGCGGAGACCTCGATCACGATGACCTTCTCCTCGCCCGGCTCCAGGGACAGGCCGCGGCCTGCAGACTCCAGCGCCTTGTTGATCTCGGCGGTGAACTCGTCGGCGTCGCCGCCGTCCAGGCGGGTGACGTTGTCCACGATGTCGACGCCGGCCAGCTTCACCGAGCCGGTGTTGCGCACCGTGTAGCGCAGCTCCATCGTCTCGCCCTCGCCGATCGGCAGGGCGTCGCCCTCGGTCTCGGCGTCGCGCCATGCGTCGTCGCCCTCGTCCACGCGCTTGATCTCCTTGAGGATCTCCAGCTGCGGGGAGTCGGAGGAGGCGTCGTCCGGCGGCGCCGTCACGGTCACGACTGTCGACGGCACCGTGGTGCCCGGCACGGTCGTGTGCGGGTTCGTGGTGCCCGGGATCGTGGTGGCCGGGATGGTCACCGGCGGCACGGTCACGCCCGCGACGTTGTCGTGGCGGCCGGCCGGGGCCTTCACCGTCACGGTCACGTCCATGGACTCGCCCGGCTCGAGCGCGAACGGAGCGACCTTGCCCAGCTGGGCGTCGATGGCCTGCTGCAGCTCGGCGTTGTCCTCCTTCACCTCGTCGGTGAGGCGGATGCCGTCGATAGGCAGGGTGCCATTGTTGGTCACGCGGTAGGTGATGTCCATGTCCTCGCCGGCGGTGACCAGGGCGTGCTCGTCGCGGCCGTTGATGAACTTCTTCACCTCAAGCAGCGGCGAGTTCGCGCGCGCGGTGGTGGAGACCGTCGTGCCCGGACGGGTGGTGCCCGGCAGTGTCGTGCCCGGGATGGTCACCGGCGGAACCGTCGTGGACGGGCCGGTCGTGCCCGGGATCGTGGTGCCCGGACGGGTGGATTCCGGAACCGTGGTCTCCGGAACCTCGGCGCGAGCCTCGTTGACGTGCTCGCCCTCCGGCGCGGTGACCTCGATGCGGATGTCCTGGAAGGCACCCGGCGCGAGGTTGAACGGCTTGGCCTTCTCGGCCAGCTCCGCGTTGATCTCCTCCTGCAGCTCCGGGTTGTCCTCGCGGATCTGGTCCGCGAGTGCGATGTCGTTCAGTTCCACGTTGCCGGTGTTGGTAACGCGGTACCAGATCTCCATCTTCTGGCCCGGAGTGACGGAGGCGTCCTCGCGGCCGTTGATGCGCTTTTCAATGTTCAGGCGGCGCAGCTCAACCGGCGTGCAGACAACGTTGTTGCCCGGGCCGTCCGAGTCGCCGTTCATGTTGGCCACGTTGACCAGGCCGGAATCCGCACCCGGGTTCGCACCCTCGGCGGTGCACTGGCCGACTGCCTCCGGCAGGTTGTTCGCCGCGGCCTCAGCCAGCGTGCCGGTGACGGTGACCTTGTAGTCCTTGTACTCGCCGGCCGGCAGCTCTGCAGCGTCGGCGACCTTGTAGCGGCCGTTTTCGACCTCCACAGCCTTGTCGTCGACGGCCACCTCGGCGACCGTGAAGCCGGCGCCGCGCAGCGGCACGTCCCAGATGGTGGCGTGCTCGCCGTCGACCAGGCCGGAGTTGCGGACGCGGATGACGTACTCGTTGGAGTATTCGTAGCTGCCCTCGTCGTTGCGGGTCAGCGCAACGTTGCCCGCACGGGCGCCAAGCTTCTCGACGGCAAACTGCGGCCGCTCAGGCGCCACAGTCGTCGTGACCGGCGGCGGCACCGGGGTGGTTGCCGAGGTGGTCGGCGTTGCCTGCGCGGTGTTCGTCGGCACGTTCGGCGTCTTCTCGGTGGTGACCACGGTGGTGGTCAGCGAGCCCGGCACCGTCGTCGTGGCGTCGGTGGTGCCCGGCACCGAGGAGACCTGCGTCTGGGTGGTGGGCACCGCCGGGGCCGTCGCGATGGCCTCGTTGACGTGGTAGCCCTTCGGCGCGTCGACAGTAACCTCGACGACCTTCTTCTCGCCCGGTTTCAGGGTGAAGCCGCGGCCCTCAGCCTCTAGCGCACCGTTGAGCGCATCGGTGAGCGCCTGCTGGTCGCCCTCGTCCAGGCGGGTGACGTTATCGATGATGTCGATGTCGCTGAGCGTGACAGAGCCGGTGTTGGTCACCGTGTAGCGCACGCGCATCTTGCCGTTCGCGTCCACAACCGCCGCGTCGTCCTCGGTGTCGGCGGCGTGCCACTCGTTGTCCTCGAGGCTGAAGATGTCCTTGAGGATCTCCAGCTTCAGCGAATCGGAGCGGGCGTCGTCGGACGGGGTGGTCGTCTGCGTGACCACGCGCTCCGGGACCGTGGTCTCCGGAATCGTGGTGCGCGGGTTCGTCGTGCCCGGAATCGTGGTGGCAGGCACCGTCACCGGCGGCACCACCGGACGTGCCACGTTGACGTGACCGCCCTCCGGTGCCTTGACCGTGATCTCCACGTCGTGGTAGCCGCCGGCCGGGACGTCGAACGGCTCGACCTTGGCCAGCTCGGCCTCGATCTGCTTGGTCAGATCCGCCTTGGTGGCGTCGGAGCCCTCGGTGACCTCGTCGGCGACGGTCACGCCCTTGGCTTCGACGTTGCCCTTGTTGAAGACACGGTAGGTGATCACCATGTCGTCGCCCGGCTTGACGATGTCGCCGTCGTCGACGTTGTTGATGTACTTCTTGATGTCCAGGATCGGCGAATCCGAGCGGGCATCATCCGACGGGGTGGTCACGGTGACCACGGTCGACGGCACGGTGGAGGCCGGGATGGTGGTGTTCGGGTTCGTCGTGCCCGGGATCGTGGTGCCCGGCACGGTCACCGGGGGCACGATCGGCTTAGCGACGTTCACGTGGCCGCCAGCCGGCGCCGGCACCGTGATGCGGAACTCGCGGACCTCGCCCGGCTCCAGCGCGAACTGGTCGATGCCGTTGAGCTTGGCGTCGATGTCGCGCTGCAGCGCCTTGGAGGTGTTCTCGTCGGCGGCCTCGGTGACTTCGTCGGCGAGGCGGATGCCGTCGATACGCACGGAGCCCGTGTTGGACACGCGGTAGAGGATCTCCATGTCCTCGCCCGGCGCGACCTGGGTGCCGTCGTCGTAGCCGTTGATGTACTTCTTGATCGCCAGCGACGGGGAGCCCGCGTGCGCGGTGGCGGTGACCGTGGTCGGCGGGACCGAACGGCCCGGGATGGTGGTGCCCGGGATGGTCGTCGCCGGGACGGTCGAGCCCGGGATGGTGGTGCCCGGCACCGTGGTCTCCGAGTTGGTGGTGCCCGGGACGGTCACCGGCGGGACGGTGGTCTCCGGGATGGAGGTCTCCGGACGGGTCGTGCCCGGCACGGTGGTCTCCGGCACCTGGGCGCGCACCTCGTTGGTGTGCTCGCCCTCGTACGCGGTGACCGGGAACGTGATGTCCTTGACTTCGCCCGGCGCGAGGTCGAAGGCCTCGATCTTGGCGATCGCGGCGTCGATCTCCTTCTGGAGCTCCTCGTTGTCCTCCTTGATCTGGTCTGCCAGCGTGATGCCGGACAGCGTGACGTTGCCCGTGTTGCGGACGCGGTACCAGATCTCCATCTCATCGCCCGGGGTGACCGGTGCGTTCTCGCGGCCGTCGATGCGCTTTTCAATGTTCAGGCGGCGCAGCTCAACCGGCTCGCAAACAATGTTGTTGTTGCGGCCGTCCGAGTCGCCCTCCATGGTGACCACGTTGACCAGGCCATCGCCCGCACCCGGGTTGTCCGCGGTGACGGCGTCGCACTGGCCGACAGCAGTCGGCAGCGCGTTCGCGGCCTGATCGGTGACGGTGCCGTTGACCACGACCTGGAAATCCTTGTACTCACCGACGGCGAGCTCAGCTTCCTTGCTGATGAGGTAGCGGCTGGAATCCGGCTTGACCTCGGTGCCGTCGACGGTGACGGAGTCGATGTCGAAGCCAACGCCGCGGACTGGCACGTCCCACACCTTCGCGTGCTCACCGGCAATCGGGCCGGTGTTGCGCACACGGATGGTGTACTCGGCGGAGTAGCCGTACTTGCCGTCCTCGTTGCGCTCCAGGCTGATGCCGGACTGGTTGCCAAGCTTCTCCACCGCGAACTGCGGGTTCACAGGCTCCGGAACAACCGGAGTTGTGGAGGAGGTCGGCGTCGCGTGCGCGGTATTGGACGGGGTGTTCGGGGTGACGGTGGACGGCTCAACCACACGCGGGGTCACGGTGGTCACCGGGACGGTGGAGCCGTTGGTGGTGGTCATCACCGTGGTGCCCGGGATGGTGGAGCCCGGCAGTGTGGTCACCGGCGGTGCGGTCACCTTCGCCACGTTGATGTGGCGCTGCTTCGGCGCGTCCACGGTGATCTCCACTGCGCGGGACTTGCCCGGCTGCAGGGTGAAGTCCTTGCCGTACTTCTCCAGCTCGGCGTTGATCGCGTCGGTGAGCGCCTGCTTGTCCGTGTCGGTGCCCTTGGTCAGCTCGGTGACCTCATCGACGATGCCGATACCGGACACCGGCAGGGAGCCGGTGTTCTTCACCGTGTAGCGAATGCGCATCTTGCCGTTGGCGTCGACCACAGCGGCGTCTGCAGCTTCGTCGACGTTGTCGGCAGTCTTCCAGGCGTTGGTGTCGTTGCTCCAGATGTCCTTGAGCAGCTCCAGCTTTACGACGTTCGAGCGCGCATCGTCGGACGGCGTCGTCGTCGGAGTAACCTCGCGCTCCGGAACCGTGGTCGGCGGGATAGTCGTGTTCGGGTTCGTGGTGCCCGGGATGGTGGTGGCCGGAACGGTCACCGGCGGCACGACCGGCTTAGCCACGTTGACGTGGCCGCCCTTCGGCGCGGTCACCTCGATGGTGACGTCCTTAAACGCGCCCGGCGCGAGGTCGAACGGCTCGACAGCAGCGAGCTTGTCTGCCAGGTCCGGGATGTCCCCGCCCTCGGTGACCTCGTCTGCGATGGTGATGCCCTTGACCTCACCGACGCCAGTGTTGCGCACGCGGTAGGTGATCTCCATCGTCTCAGCGTCCGCCGCGAGGACATCGCCTTCGTCGCGGCCGTTGATGTACTTGGTGATCTCCAGCTGCGGCGATTCCGAGCGGCCCTCATCCGGCGGCGCGGTCACGGTGACCACGGTGGACGGAACGGTGGTGCCCGGCACGGTAGAGCCCGGAATGGTGGTGCTCGGCTTCGTGATCGGCGGGACCGTCACCGGCGGCACCGTAGTGCCCGGCACGGTCACCGGCGCGGTGGCGACAGCCTCGTTCACGTGACCGCCTGCCGGCGCCGGCACCGTAATGCGGATCTCCTTCACACCGCCCGGCTCCAGCTTGAACGCCGGCTCCTTTGCCAGCTCGGCATTGATTGCCGCCTGCAAGCCCTGCTTATCGGTGGCCTGGGTGACCTTGTCGACGACGCGGATGCCGTCGACAGGCATGCTGCCCTCGTTGACCACGCGGTAGAGGATCTCCATGTCCTCGCCCGGCGCGACGGCGGTGCCGTCGTCGTAGCCGTTGACATACTTCTTGATGGTGATCTTCGGCGACTTCGCCTTCGCCGTAGTGGACACAGCGGTGGACGGCACCGGCTTGCCCGGGACCGTGGTGTGCGGGAGCGTCACCGGCGGGATCGTGGTCGGCGGGACGTCGGCGCGAGCCTCGTTGACGTGCTCGCCCTCCGGAGCATCGACCGAGATGTGCACGTCGCGGATCTCGCCCGGCTCGAGGTCGAAGGTGTCCTGGCCGTTGAGCTGCTTAGTGATCTCTTCCTGCAGCGCCTCGTTGTTTTCCTGGACGTTGTCCGACAGCTTCACGTCGTGGAGCGTGACGTTGCCGGTGTTGCGTACGCGGTACCAGATGTCCATCGGCTCGCCCGGCTTCACGACGGCTTCTTCGCGGCCATCAATGCGCTTCTCGATGTTCAGACGACGCAGTTCAACCGGCGTACACACAATGTTGTTGTCCGGACCGTCCGAATCGCCGTCCATGTTGACCACGTTGAGCAGGCCGGAATTCTTCGTCGCGTCCGCGCCGGTGGCGTCGCACTGGCCGTACGCAGCCGGCAGGTTGTCCGCCGCGGCATCGGAGATGGTGCCGGAGACGGTGACGGTGAACGTCTTGGATTCACCTGCCGCAAGAGCTGCGCCGTCCGCAATCTTGTAGCGGCCGTTCTGCAGCTGCGCGTCCTGGCCATCGACCTGCACGGAGTTCAGCTCGAAGCCGACACCGCGCAGCGGCACGTCGTAGATAGCTGCGTGCTCGCCGTCGCCCTTGCCGTCATTCCTGACGATGATGGTGTACTCCGCCGTGTAGGCGTACTTGCCATCCTGGTTGCGCTCCAGGTTGATGGCAGACTGGTTGCTCAACTTCTCAACCGAGAACTGCGGGTTCTCGACGACGGGCGGAGGGGTGGGCTTTTGCGTGGTCGGTGTCGATTTCGCTTGGTTAGACGGCGTGTTTGGCGTAACCACGGTTTCCGGCACGGTTACCGCAGGGACTTCTGACCCGGGGATCGTCGTGTGTGGCTTAGTCACCGGAGGCACTGTCACAGGAGGCACAGTGGTTGCGGGAAGCGTGACTCCCGGTGCAGTTGCCTTTGCCACATTTGTGTGTGCGCCCTTAGGTGCTGGGACAATAACCTCGGTTGTAACAGTCTCCCCAGCCTTCAAGGTAGGAATCGGGGACAGCTTGCTGTTCAGATCGTTCTGAAGCTTGGATTTGTCGCCCTCTTCTAAAGAGACAACCGAATCTTCAATTCCGACGTTGGTGAGGTCGACCTTGCCCTTATTTGTAACCACGTACCTCACAGTCATGGAGGCTGTCGGGTCTACAGGTGCCGCAGACGTCGCTGCTGCCTCGCCGGTCTCTTCACCGTCGTATTCTTTTCCGTCGCTGCCAATGATCAGCTTCTGGATAGCCAGCTCGACTGGTGTCGCTTGCGCTGTCGCGGAAGGAGTCGACGAAAGCGTGAATGTACGCTCCTGTGGCGCGGACTCCGTCGTTGTCGCCGTCACTCGTGTGACCGGTCGAGGCGGGACGGTGGTGCCCGGAATTACGGTTTCGGGAATGGTAGTGCCATCGAACGTGTGAGGCGGAATCGTCTGTTCAGGGATGGTGGTGCCAGGTACGGTGGTCTGAAGCGTGACTGAGGGGGTGGTCACCGGAACCGTCGGTCCTTCAGTGGTAACTGGAGGCACGACCGGGTTAGCGACGTTGGTGTGCAGCTCCTTCGGAGCTGGGACCTCAATTCTGATATCGCGAACCTCACCGGCTGCAAGTTTGAATTTACCGCCGTTGCCGATCTCCGCCTCAAGTTTTCCCTTGATGGTTTCTTGCAGCGCGGTGTCTTCCTTCACGATGTCGGAAATCGAAACATCAGTCAGGTCGAGAACTCCCTCGTTCCTAACCCTGTACCAAATCTCGATGTCCTCACCGGGCTTGACGACAGCTGCGTCACGGCCATTGATGCGCTTCTCGACGACTACTCGGAGTGGCGTCTGCGCATTGGCTTCATCTTCATTGGAAACGACTTTTCGGGGTTGTGCCTCCCTCTCGTAGGGATCGTATCCAACGTTGCTGTCGCCTCCATCAAACTCTCGGAAAGCGTGGTTCTTCGGATCAAACTCACCGGTGGCCTTGGCAACATTTCGGTGGACCGCAGCGTATGCGTCCGGCCCCTTCACTGAAATATCAATGACCCGCTCGTTTGCTGTCGGATTCTCGGAATCTTTCGCAGGAAGGTCGAATGGCTCAAGAGCTTGGAGCTTGTCGTTGATCTCTTTCTCAATTCGAGATGCGTCATCTCCCGTCGAGGTGTCGGATACTTTAATTCCCGTCACCGGGCCACCACCGGTATTGGTGACCTTGTAACGGATGGTGACGTCTTCACCCTTGTTGAGCTCAACGACGGCATCACGATCCTGGGCGTCGATCTCCTCGTCGCCCCTCACGATGTATTTCTTGATGGTCAGTTCCGGCTCACACTCGCCCGCATACGAAACGTTGTCATCTTGGTTCTCATCTGGCTCGTTGCCGATGATGGATACCTTGTTGACGGCGCACTTCTTCTCGGGCTTCAGAGTGGCATCCAACTGCAGGATTGCCTTCTCCTTCTTCTGAAGTGGTCCGTGCGTCCAATTGAGCGAGCCGTCCTGGCCAACTTGTTGATTCAGCCAGCCTCCCGTCAGCGGGGTGGCTGCCTCCACATTCAAATCTTCAGAAACTACATCGCGGAGCGAAAACCCTGAGGAAGCACAATCGCCTTTATTTTCAACCGTGATGGTCCACTGGTACGTATCGCCGACTTTCTGCAGCTTCTTCTCTACCGCGAGGTTGACATCCTTCGTCTCGTACTGTCGCACGACCGCAGCATTTGTCGCAGCGTCATTGTTGTAGGAGGTGGGCACCTTTTCGGTGGATACTAATCCAACCTTGAAGTTCCCATCTTCATTATTCGGATCATCCACTCGAATGCGGTAGGCGATACCAGCGTTATTCAGACTGAATCCAAGATCGCCATCGGGGTACGTCCAAGCGTTTCCGTAAACGCCTTCTCCAAGCTTTTCACCAGACGGGGTGGCCAAGTTGGTGACGTTCTTGTAGATCGTCTCGCCGGTGCGTGTATCGGTCCGGTACAGGAAACGCGAACCATTCTCAGAGTTAAGCGACCAGACGTAGGGTGTTGTGGCATCTGTGCCCGCATATGCCCAGTCATTAGCGCGCCACGGCTTGCCGAATCCTGTGCCATCCGGCTTGATGAGACTGTACGGCGTAGCGGAAACCTGGCCGTTTTCAATCGTCGGCGAATTGAATTTACCGTCGTTCTCGTTGGCAAACGGGATCACATACACCTTGCCGGAGCCGAACTGAGCATTGTTGGCGAAGATGTAGCTCCCCTGCTCATCGAAGGTTCCGTTGGTGAAGCCGGTCTTCACGTCGTTTTCATCTTGAATACCAGAGATCTTGGCTAAAGCGACCGCGTTACCCGTGACCGGGCTGATTCTGAGCAGGTACCCAGCGTCGTACTTGGTGTCGCGGTTGTTCCAACCGCCGTTGGTCCCCGCCCTCGGCCGATCCTGAGAGATCGCATACAGATACCCGTCTTTCGGGTTGTACGCCAGAGAGTTGTAGACCCAAGGAGAGATGCCGCCATCCCCCACCGGACGGAATGCTTCCGGCCCCTCTACGCCATCAACCCTGTACTGCAGGACGGTGTAATTGCGTTGCTGGTTTCGGGGCTGGCCAATACTCGAAACCTTGGAAAGATCCGTTTCCGGAGAGTAAAAACTCTCCGCGATCCAGGTAGTCATGCCAGCATTCAGGCCGTTGTTCTGAGTGATAATGCACTGGTCTTTTTTACCCTTGAACAACGGATCGGGGTCGCCGGGGTCCGTGCCCAATTCGACCGGTACAGTCACCGGCGGAAAAGTGGGTTTGTACATTTTGCCTAGTGGCAAGTTGCGATACCCCTCTCCGCTGTAGGTCACAATGAAGGCATCGGAGTAGGAAAGCTTGACCGGAGAACTCAGACTCGAAAGATCGAGAGTAAGAGTTTGATCGCCATCTTTATCGACAGCCCCCGTGCCTGTAACAGTGCCAAGGTGGGTTCGTTCCAAAGTGCCAGTGGGGCGAGAATAAATATCATATGTCGCAGTCTTCGGGAATGCACCGCCATTTCTATTTTCCGCGACAGTGAATTTCACCTGGGAAAAAGAACCACCCGCAGTTTCTGCGTTTCCTAATTGAAACGATGACTCCCATTTCTGTCCAACCAAATTTCCGGGAGTAACGGTTTCGACATCTGGAGTTTTCGTTTGAGCATCGGCAATCGAAGGTGCGAAAAGACCAGCGCCACCCAAAATGCCTCCGCTGGAGGATGGCGAAACACCTCCTACTACAAACAAAGAGACTGTGGAGAGTGCGGCGATCGCTTTACGCCCAATCAGGCGGTTTCTACTGCGTGTCCGGGATCCGGGAAACATTTGTACTCCAGTGAGGTCAAACTGTTAAGAACTACGGCATTGGGGACTCTATACCTTTCTTGACGCGGTGTCAGCAGC
>ERZ1031292.285-NODE-285-length-16107-cov-27.990905_pt1 | contig 16107 bp, 13 predicted proteins | sample MGYA00518215_ERZ1031292 | MGnify/ENA primary metagenome ERZ1031292 (study PRJEB33718, sample SAMN03159822) | human skin metagenome | collected 2014-02-25 | study: EMG produced TPA metagenomics assembly of the PRJNA266117 data set (Human skin bacterial metagenome... | reverse complement strand
CGGGCTTGGCCAGGAGCAGGGCGGCGGTGCCGAGTTCCCACACGCCGGAGAAGTAGGTCCACTGGGTGGGGGTGCCGGGGAGTGCCTCCGGGATGAGGTTGTTGAAGGGCTCCGGCTTGGCAAAGTGGAGGACGCCCATGGCACCGAATGCTGCTGCGAGGATCTTTCTCATAGCCCCCAGAATACGACCGCGAGGCAAATTCTGGCAACGACGGGCGTAAGCCCCACAATTTCATTAAATTCACAGGTATGAAGATTGTTTCCCACGTAGTTCCCACGATCACAGTCGACGGAGAGACATTCCGCGACCTCGACCGCGACGGGGTGCTCAGCCCCTTTGAGGATTGGCGGCTGACCCCAGCGGAGCGCGCGGCAGACCTTGCCCGTCGCCTGAGCGTAGAAGAAAAGGCGGGGCTGATGATCATTGGCTCCCACTACCCGGGCGATTCCTCGTTCCTCCCCAACCCCGTTGAGGGCAAGCTCCTCAACGATGAGGATGTGTGGAAGGATAAGCACCCGATCACCGGGATTCCCTTTCCCGAGCCGGTGCTCACCGCCGCCGCCAGCGAGAAGGCGGTGAAGGAGCGGCACCAGCGCTACTTTATTGTGCGCGATAACCTGAAGCCGCGCCGCCTGGCGGAGTGGACGAACGCCATCCAGGAGTTGGCCGAGGAGACGCGCTTCGCCATTCCGGCCGTGTTCGCGTCGAACCCCCGCAACCATGTCTCCCTCGTTGCCCGCTTCGGTGTCAACGAGTCCGCAGGTGTGTTCAGTGAGTGGCCGAGCGAGCTGGGCCTCGCCGCCCTCGATGATGCGGAGCTCATGCGCGAGTTTGGCAAGCTCATCGCCCGCGAGTGGCGCGCCGGTGGCATCCACAAGCTGTACGGCTACATGGCCGATGTTGCCTCCGAGCCCCGCTGGTCCCGGTTCAACGGCACGTTTGGCGAGGATACGCAGCTTGTCGCCGATTACATCCGCGAGGTTGTCACCGGGATGGAGGAGGGTGGCGTGGCCACCACCATCAAGCACTTCCCGGGCGGTGGCGTGCGCATCGACGGTCACGACCCGCACTTCCCGTGGGGTCAGACCAACGAGTACCCCACCGAGGGGGCGCTGGCGAAGTACCACCTCCCGCCGTTCCAGGCCGCCGTCGATGCGGGCTGCACGTCGATCATGCCGTACTACGCCAAGCCTGTGAACACCTCGGCAAAGCAGCTCGACGAGGAGCTGTGGCAGAGCCCGAGCACGCAGTTCGACGAGGTTGCCTTCGCGTATAACAAGACGATCATCGGCGACCTGCTGCGCGACAAGATGGGCTTCACCGGCTACATCAACTCCGACTCCGGTGTCATCGATGCCATGGTCTGGGGTGTCGAGGAGCTCACCGAGAAGGAGCGCTTTGCCAAGGCAGTCAAGGCTGGCACGGACATCTTCTCCGATATGTCCAATCCCCAGAAGCTTGTCGACGCTGTGGCTGACGGTCTGCTCACAAGTGACGATCTCACGGGGCCGGCCACCCGTCTCCTCACGGAGATTTTCTCCCTCGGTCTCTTTGAGAACCCCTATGTCGACCCCGCCGAGGCCGAAAAGGTCGTTGGTGACGCGGAAACGCAGGCCCTTGGTGAAAAGAAGCAGCGCGAGTCCGTCGTCATCCTCAAGAAGGGCGAGGCCCTGCCGCTGGATACGTCCAAGAAGGTGTACACCTTTGCCACCGGTCGCACGTCCATCGGTGAGGTGCAGGAAAAGCTGGACAAAGCCGTCGACAAGCGATTTACGCGAGCTGACCTGGACGATGCAGACATCGCCATCGTGTGGGCCCGCCCTGAGATCGAACTTTTCGAGGACGACCAGGAGGGCGTGACCCTCTCCATCAACCCGGAGGATTGCGGTGTTGACCTCGAGGAAGTCAAGCGGATTCAGGAGCAGGTGCCGACGATTGTCGTGGTGAACTTCACCAACCCGTGGATCCTTGAACACCTCGAGCCGGGCGCCGACAGCCTCGTCGGCAGCTTCGAAATTACCCCCGACAATCTCCTCGACTCGCTCGTAGGGGGTGAGGCGAAGGGCCACCTCCCGTTCGCCGTGCCGGCATCCATGGAAACCGTGAAGGCCTCCCCGCGCGACGTGCCGGGCAAGTACCTAGGCGATGACTACGCCTACGTCGATTCCCGGGGCAACCGCTACGCCTACGGCTTCGGCCTGTAGCTGGAAACCGTTTCTAACAAGCGGTTTCCCGTTACAGTGGCGGGCATGGATAAGGTACAAGCAGTCATTTCTCCCGCCAAGGGTGAGCCGGTAGAGCTCACCACCATTTGCATCCCCGAGCCTGGTCCGAACGACGTTGTCGTGAAGATCCAGGCGTGCGGCGTATGTCACACCGACCTCGCCTACCAGCAGGGTGACGTGGAAGACGCGTTCCCCTTCCTCCTCGGCCACGAGGCCGCCGGAGTGGTAGAAACCGTCGGTGACCGCGTCACCCACGTCGCTCCCGGCGACTTCGTCGTTTTGAACTGGCGCGCCGTGTGTGGCGAATGTCGCGCCTGCAAGCGTGGTGAACCGCAGTACTGTTTCGCCACTTTCAACGCCTCAAAGAAGATGACCCTCGAGGACGGCACGGAGCTCACCCCCGCCCTCGGCATCGGTGCCTTCGCCGAGAAGACCCTCATCCACGAGGGTCAGTGCACCAAGGTGAACCCGGATGCCGACCCGGCCGCCGCTGGCCTCCTCGGCTGTGGTGTCATGGCCGGCCTCGGCGCCGCCGTTAACACGGGTAAGGTTACCCGCGGCCAGTCCGTCGCCGTCATCGGCTGCGGTGGCGTGGGCATGGCTGCCATCGCCGGTGCCCACCTTGCCGGCGCCACGACGATCATCGCCGTCGACACCGACGAGTCCAAGCTGGAGCTCGCCAAGGAGTTCGGCGCCACCCACACCCTCGTGAGCTCCGAATCTGTCGTTGAAGACATCCAAGAGATCACCGAGTTCGGCGTTGACGTCGCCATCGATGCCGTGGGCATCCCCGCCACCTGGAAGCAGGCCTTCTACGCCCGCGACCTCGGCGGCACCGTCGTCCTCGTCGGCGTGCCCGCGCCGGGCCAGACGGTCGAGATCGAGGCCGCAGACATATTCAGCCACGGCGGCGCACTCAAGTCCGCGTGGTACGGCGACTGCCTCCCGGAGCGCGACTTCCCCATGTACACAGACCTCTACCTGCAGGGTCGTTTCCCGCTGGACAAGTTCGTCAATGAGCGCATTGGCCTGGACAAGGTCAACGAGGCTTTTGAAACGATGAAGTCCGGCAAGGTCCTGCGCAGCGTGGTGGTGCTCTAATGGCCTTCACTATTGAGCATGCGGAGACCTCCGGCCTGTTTAAGCTCGACGGCGGCGAGTGGGAAGTAGACAACAACATTTGGGTTGTTGGCGACGATACAGAGGTCTACATCATCGACGCCGCCCACTCCGTCGACCCCATTGCCGAGGTTGTTGGCGACCGCGCCGTGAAGGGCATTATCTGCACCCACGGCCACAACGACCACATCACCGTCGCCCCGCAGCTTTCCCAGAAGTACGATGCTCCCATCTTCCTGCACCCCGGCGACCGGATGCTGTGGAACGAGACCCACCCCGATGTCGCCTTCCAAGAGATTGAGGACCGTCAGCGCTTCGGCATCGCGGGAACGGACCTGGAGTTCATTTCCACCCCGGGCCACTCCCCGGGCAGTGGTTGCCTGTATATGCCGGAAGCAGGCGTGCTGTTTTCCGGCGACACCCTGTTCCAGGGCGGCCCGGGTGCCACGGGCAGGAGCTTCTCCTCCTTCGAGGTGATCATCGACTCCATCCGCGAGCACCTGCTCACCCTCCCCGCCGAGACCCTCGTGTACACGGGACACGGCGAGCACACCACCATCGGTGGCGAGGCCCCGCACCTGGAAGAGTGGATTAAGCGCGGCTACTAGCTGGCAAAATCCCCAAAAATAAAAAGTCTCCACCCGGATTCCGGCTGGAGACTTTCAGTTTTCCTCTCCCCATGTAGCGAGGGCTACGCCTTCGCCTTGCGTAGGTCTACGATCTGCAGCACGAGGGCCACCAGAAGAATTCCTAGGATGGCCATGAAAGCTGCAGTGATCGCGTGGTTCCAGTTGGTGGTGGCGAGGACGGAGAACAGAATGCCCGTCATGATCGCGTTACCGATTGCAGTAGCGACGCGCTCTGCGGTCTGCTTGAATGCGCCGGCGGTGCCACCCTCGTAGCCGGGGACATCGAGCATCGCGATGGTCTGGTTAGCAGAGCCGAAGGCACCCTGTCCCAGGCCGACAATTGCGAATGCTGCGAACAGCCACCACACGTTCAGGCCATGCATTCCGTTGAAGTAAATGATCGCAATCGCGGCTGTCATGCCCACGACCATGGAAGTAAGAGAAGCGATGCAGATCTGGCGGCCGTACTCCAGTGAATGGTTACCGGAGAGGTAAGCAGTGATCGCTGAAGTGACCGCGCCGCCAAGGCCAACGAGGCCAGCGTTGAGGGCCGTGAAGTGCTGACCATTCTGGAGGTAAATGGCCAGTGTGGAGAAGATCGAGGTGGAGCCGACGAACATGATGCCACTGATGGCGGTTCCCCAGCCGAAGGAGCGCAGCTTGAGCAGGCCGAGGTTCACCATCGGCGCGTTTCCGCAGTTTTCGTAGTGGCGTTCCCACTGTACCCAGGCGAATCCAAGGATGGCGGCGAGGGGGAGAAGCAACCACATGAGCTTGTTGTCGCCGTGGTACATGAAGGGGTACATGATGCACACAACGGTGGCGGCGAGCAGCAGCATGCCGATCGGGTCCAGGTCGAGTTTGCCCTTCTTCCGGTGTGCTTTCTCGTCGGCAAATGGCAGCCACCGGAGAGCAAGGAAGATGCCGATGATGCCGACCGGAACCATGAACCAGAAGGACCAACGCCAGCCCCATGCGGGATCCAGTGCGGAAATGATCGTACCTGCGATGACCGGGCCAATTGCGACCGCCACGGCGACGGTCAGCCCGAACTTAGCGAAAGCTCGGGCGCGTTCCTTGCCATGGAAGTAGGTCTGAATGATGCCTGCGGTCTGCGGACTGTAGACGGCGGCGGCGAACCCTTGGATGAAACGGAAAATGTTCAAAATGACGGGGTCGCTGGCGAAGCCACACAGGGCCGTCGACAAGCAAAATAGGGCGAGACCGATGGTGAAAAACATCGACCGACCCAGGAGATCACCGAGTCGCCCGAAGGGGACGAGGAACACACCGAAAGTAAGCGCGTAGCCTGCCAGCATCCATTGCAGCTGCGATGCAGATGCGCCGAGCGCGTGCTCAATCGACGGCAGCGCGACGTTAATAGAACTGACCGCAACAAGCGCCATAGCCAGTGGGATTAGTACCACTACAAGAATCTTTTTTCGCTCACCCATTCAAACCTCCTACAAAATTGCAACCAGCACATGATACTCATATGTCCATAAACTACAATTTGATACATGCGCGCACTTGTAACTGGTGGAGCCGGGTTTATTGGCTCCCATCTTGTGGAATTGTTGGTTTCTGAGGGACATGAGCCGGTTGTGGTGGATAACCTGTCCCACGGCAAGCGGGAAAACGTGCCTGCCGGTGTTCCCCTCGTCGAGGCGGACCTGTTAAAGATCGACGTGGACGAACTTTTCGACGAGTACGCCCCCGAGGTTGTCTTCCACCTCGCCGCACAGATCGATGTGCGCAAATCCGTGGCATCCCCAATCTTCGATGCCCAGACCAACATTCTGACCACGATCCGCCTGGCGGAGGCTGCCCGTAGTCACGACGTACGCAAGATCGTGTTCACGTCCTCCGGTGGCGCAATTTACGGTGCCCCCACCCAGTTCCCGGTCTCAGAAGAGACTCCGGTTGACCCGCATTCGCAGTACGCTGCATCGAAGGTCTCCGGTGAGATTTACCTGAACACGTACCGTCACCTGTACGGCCTGGAGTGCTCCCACATCGCCCCGGCGAACGTGTATGGGCCGCGTCAGGATCCGTATGGTGAGGCCGGTGTGGTGGCGATCTTCAGCCAGCACCTGCTCAACGGCTTGCCGACGAAGGTGTTCGGCTCCGGTTCCAACACCCGTGACTATGTCTATGTTGGCGACGTTGCTCGCGCGTTCTACTTGGCCAGTGGCAACAAGGGTGGTGGCATGCGGTTCAATATTGGTACTGGTGTGGAGACCAGTGACCGTGACCTGCATTCTCTTGTTGCTGCAGCTGCTGGTGCGACCGATGACCCGGAGTTTGCTCCTGCTCGCCTTGGTGATCTTGAGCGCAGCTCGCTTGATTCCACGCGTGCGCGCGAGGTCCTCGGCTGGGAGCCGCAGGTGACGTTGAAGGAGGGCATCGCCAAGACGGTGGAGTACTTCCGCAGTGTGAAGTAATGCTTCTGATTTCTTTAGCCCGGTAGTATCCAGCATGCTGCCGGGATTTGTTGTCTTCGCACCCAAAAAACCGAAATGCGGCCCATCCTGCGTAGGAGTGTCGCTCGTTGGGATCGATTGGGCCGCATTCGGTATTCCAGCGTGACATGGTGCGGAGCGCGGCCCGGGTGCTGCCGAATGTCGGGTGCCGTTCCCCGGTTGGGACGCGTTCGGGACAAGGCGATGCGGAGCGCGGCCAGAGGGATGCTGAACCTCGGGTGCTGCGTTCCAGCTGGGACGTGTTCGGTATTCGAGAGTGACGTGATGCGGAGCGCGGCCCAGGTGCTGCCGAATGTCGGGTGCTGCATTCCAGCTGGGCCACATTCGGTAGCAAGCAAGACCGGAGAAGCCAGACATGCAAAAAGCCGACGACCGAAATCGCCGGCTTGGGATGTGTGCGCTACTTGTTCTTCTGCAGCTGCTCCTCGATCGCCTTCTGGAAAACCTCGTAGGGCTGTGCGCCGGAGACGAACTGGTCACCGATGATGAAGGACGGCGTACCGGAGATGCCGATGGATGCGCCGTACTTGGTGGCGCTGGTGACGGCCTGAGTGTACGTGCCACTTTCCACCTCAGAGCGGAAGCGATCAAGATCGGGAACGCCTGCCTCGGTGGCGAAGCGGACGAAGTCCTCGATGTCGTTTTCCGGGTGGCCCTGGACGTCCTTGCTGGCGGTGTACAGCGCGTTGTGGAACTCATGGAACTTGCCCTGAGCGGCGGCGGCGCGCCCGGCCTCGGCGGCCTTGACAGCATCTGGGCCGTTGACGGCCATGTCGTTCCATTCCACGCGGACAAGGCCCTTATCCACGTAATCTTTCAGCACCTGGGGGTACGTCTCATTGGCGTACTTGGCGCAGAAGGGGCACTCGAAATCGGAAAACTCACTGATAACCACAGGGGCATCGACCTTGCCGGTGGCGAACGGGTCGTTTGCCATGCGGCGGTGGACATGCGTGATGTCTTCACTGGTGGCGATGGTCTTACCGGGGCCCCACAGGAAAGCGCCGGTCTCACCCGAGGGCTCAATCTTCACTGCTGCCTGCGCCTGCGTCGACGGGGCGACGGAGGAGACGGTGGTGGGGTTGGGAGCCGGTGGCGCATCCTTGTCCTTGCCACTGCCACCGAGGGCGTAGCCAATAAGGACGGCGGCCACCAGCGCAATAGCGCCGAGGACCCAGTAGAGTGACTTCTTCATTCGATTCCTTCCTAGCTTTCGTACCAGCCTACAAGCCTACCGGTGCTGGACGTGGAGGAAAGCTCATATTCTCTTCCTAGCGGCCGGCTTGAACCACCTCACCTGCCCACCGGTGATGCGGATGTGTTCCAATCTGCAATACAGTCCATTAACCTTCGTCGAGCTGCCTCCTGTGGACATGGTGTGGAGGCATCGAAATCCGCAACGTAGGTCGTTTCGCCGTGATCGGTGACCCTTCGTTTGATGGCAGAGCCCCACCACCGTGGTTGAGCGCAGAGGAAGGAGGAGGGGACCCGCCCCCATCAACGTTGGATAGATGCTTGAGGGCGTTGTTGCGATCGTCCTTGCACTCCTTCATCTTCCGTATGGATGTGGCCGATTATCGCGCGACAGGTCGTAATAAGGAAGCTGATTACGGCTGCGTGTCGTCGTCCGGGGTCACAGCGTTTTGGAGCGCTACGGCGCGGGCGAGGCGTGCATACCTCAATTCCTGCTCACGGAAGCGGATATAGGCCGACATAGTCACAAACAAGAAGGCAATGACCAACGCATACAGCATGAGGTCTGTGCCTCGGTCCACACCAACCCAGTTGGCCACAACCGTCAGATCGTCGGGCCGTAAAATGGCCCACACGCTGGCGATGACGAACAGTACGAAGCCGATCTTCACCCCGGCCTTCGCGCGTGATTTGCGGCGGTTGGAGAGGAAGAAGATGGCGAGGACCGCCGTGGCGGCGAGGAGTAGGACCTGAATCATTTGAGCCTCCTTGCGATGAAGCCGTCGGCAAGAATATTGACACCGTTGATCAGCGATTGACCCTTACTCATCGAGTACTCGGTGTACAAAATATCCACCGGCTGCTCAGAGACGCGCCAACCACGCTCATCCATCTGTGCCACAAACTCCGAGGCATGACTCATGCCGTTCATGCGGATGTTCAGCTCATCGGCGACCTTCTTATTAAACACACGCAGGCCGTTGTGTGCGTCCGTGAGCCCCAGCTTGCGGGTTCGGGAAGACAGCAAAACGACGGTTTTCAGCACCAGGCGCTTGATCCACGGCACCTGGTCGTCTTCCTTGCGCGGGCGCCCAAACCGCGTGCCGACGATAATATCCACATCCTCGTTGCGCAGCCGGTCGAGCATCGACACGACGTCTTTCACCTGGTGCTGCCCATCCGCATCGAAGGTGACAAAATACTGCGCGCCAGGTTGAGAACGCGCGTACTCCACGCCCGTCTGGATAGCGGCACCCTGCCCCAGATTCACCGGGTGGTTGACGAGATGGGCACCGGCCTTGTGGATCTCTTCCGCAGAGTTATCCGAGGAGCCGTCATTGACGGCCACGATATTAGGGAATGTTTCGCGCGCGTGGCGGATCACATCACCAATGACCGTGCCCTCATTGAAGCACGGAATGATAAGCCACGTGTCTTGATTCTGCATAACACCGTAAACAATAGCGTGTCAGTTGAACAGAGTCTCGTACACCCGCCGAACGAGCCCTTGCGGGATTGCCCGGTAGGCCGACCGCACGAGGAGATTGACCAGCCCGCGCTTCTTGGAAATGAGTCCGTACGCTGCGAGGTTGCGTTGCAGCTGGACTTCCGATTCCCACATGCCCTCGGCGCGGCGGGAGAAAACAGCATCGTCGAGCCGGAAGCGGACGAGGGGCTCGGGGAGGTTGTGCAGACGCATTCCCGAGGCGAGCATCCGCGCCCACAGGTCGTAGTCCTCCAGGTTTTTGATCGGTTGGTAGCCACCCGCGTCCCGGACGGACTGGGTGCGGAACATAACCGTCGGGTGGTTCATGGGGCTGTTTATTGTGGCATAGGAATGGATCTCTATGGCGTGCTCGGGCATGGCACGCACGCCATGGTCGCCCGCATCGGAGAATTCCACCATCGCCGAGCCGAGAGCATCGGTTTCGGGGTGCTCGGCAAACCAGGCGAGTTGAGTCTCAAACCGGTGGGGCAGGCTCACATCGTCGGTATCCATGCGGGCGGTGAACTCCGCAGTCACATGCTCCAGGCCACGCGCGAGGGCGGCACCCAGGCCACAGTTTCGTTCCAGGGGAACCACAGTCAGCGTGTCACCGTAGCCGTCGATGATGGCATCCAGCTCGTCCGTAAGGGGCCCGTCCTTCACCAGGATCACCTCATCGGCCGGTCGGGTCTGCGAGAAAATCGATTCGAGGGCCTCAGCGAATTCGGCTGGGTCCACCTTGTGATACACCGACATCAACACGGCAAGAGTCTGCATAGAAAATAACACTACCGCGTCTAGGCAGTCGCGCCACCGCGATGTGTCACACTCCGGTCACGCTGGGAAGAAAACCCGACCAGATGTACCACGATGCCGATGGCGGGACCCGCTGTCAGAGCCAGAAGCACGGCAGCGGTGGTGGGAAGAGGTAGCAGCAGGATGCCGAAAGCGGATACCGAGGCGGCGATCCAACCGAGGACGTAAAGACGGTGCTGTTCCGCCGCCAGCGTGCGCGTGCCGGTGATGATGAGGGCGCCCATCCATGCGGCAGCGAAGGTCAGGATGGCGAGGATCCAGCCGCTAACGAAGTAATCGGGGGAGAAGAAGGTGCGTAGGATCCACGGCCCAATGAGGTAGGCGGCCAGCGCCCCGATCGCCCCCACGCCGATGACGGACAGGATAGGCTTCACCGGGGACCCGTTCTTTTCCACGAAGTACACGATAAGGGCGGACTGGAAGCGCTGCAGGGGGACGAGGATCGGCGCGCGGGTCAGCGTGATAGCGAGCATCAGCCCGGCGAGCGTCCCGGAATCCCCGGTGAACTTCATCATCGCCGGGAAGCCAGTGATCAGTGCTGCGGAGGCCCCGGAGGCGAGCATGGCGGCGGCGACGCGGCGCATGAATTGGGCATTGGAAACGTCGGCATGCGAGGTAAGCAGGCTGTGCCGGGCACGGGGTGAGCAAGCGATGATGACCGCCCAACTCAGTGCCCCGATGACGGTGACGATGAGGAAGGAGGTGAGACTCCACCCCGCAGCAAGTGCGATGAGCACGAGGACGAGGCGAATCCCTGAGTCGAGGATGAGGAGTACCGCGTAGTGGTTCCAGAGCTTCAGGCCGGAGAGGATGCCTGACAATGCAGCCTGGTAGGCGTAGCAGACGATGCCCACGGTGAGAAGGGTAGAAGCGGTGACCGGGTGGTCGTCGACAAGCCGTGGGAGGAACAGCGGCCCGAAGAGAATGGCAAACGTGCCGATGATCCCACCGAGGATGAGCGCCGTGGCGTGCGGGCGGGCAGTGCCACGCGGGTGCGGGGAGGAGACGGCGCGGGTGGTTTCTTGCATGAGACCGTCGATGAGGCCGGCGACGGCGAAGAACAGACCCCAGTAGGCGTTGAACTGCTCAAATACCTGGCCGTCGAGGGCGAGGGTGGCTACGAAGATGACGATAAACCCCGATAGTGCGGAAAATATCGTCGCTATGCTCATCGCCTTCATAGGGAGAATCCTACACAGCGGCCTCGTCGCACCCGGTTGGTCACCTGCCGTACCGACTGCGGCCCAAGTGAGGCAGATGTGCGAGTGGCTGGCTGGGGCTGGGCTGCGTTGGGGACAGACTGTACCGAGTGTGGCCCAGGCGGGGAGGATGTGTGAGTGCAGTGGCGAGGTTGGGCCGCGTTGGGGACAGGGGTGCGGAACGCAAACTCAACAATTCCCTCGAAATACGGACTAATTAGGCAGTTAAGGGATCTGGCCCTGAGCGCGCTGAACCGAGTGCGGCCCAGGTAGTGCTGAAGTGCGAGTGTTCTGGCGAGGCTGGGCCGCGTTGGGGCAAGCGGCGGGAGTGGAGCGTCGAAAAGCAAAAAAAATCCCCCCACCGTGAGGTGAGGGGAAAGAGTGTGGGTTAGCTGTTGAGCTCGTTTTCGATGCCCAGGCCCTTGGCCAGCGTCGGCCAGGAGAGGTGCATGTCATCCTCCCAGTAGCCCCACTGGTGGGTGCCCGTCGGGCGGAAGTTCCACTCGGCGGGGATGCCCGCCTTGTCCAGCTTCGCCTTGAGCTGGTGGGTGCAGAAGTTGGTAGCGCCCTCAATCACGCCACCGACGACCTCAACCTCGGCCATCGCGGCGGAGTTGCCCTTGGTACGCGGGCTGGACCAGTAATCCCAGCGGCCGGAGAGACCGGAGGCGTTAGAGATGTACATCGTCTGGCCACGGAGCTTCTCTGCATTCACGAGTGCGTCGTTGTACTGCAGGTAGTTGTCCACTGGCTTGTCCAGGAATCCCGGCTGGAATGCCTCGCCATTGCCCCACATTTCGTTCACGTTGGAGCTTGCGCGCTCAAGCGTGAGATCGATCGCGATGCGGCCCATGGAGTCGTTGGTCTGGGCGCAACCGGAGAAGCTGCCGATCGCATCGTAGAAGCCCGGGTGGTGCTGTGCGTACAGGAGCACCGTGGTGGCGGACATGGACATGCCGGTGATGGCGCGCTTGTCGTTGGCCTGCAGTTCCTTCTCAATCACGGGCGGGAGTTCCTTAGTGAGGAAAGTTTCCCACATCTGCTTGCCACCAAGGTTCTTCTTTTCGTTGACCCAGTCGGAGTAGTAGGAGAACTTGCCCTCCATGGGGACGACGACGTTGATGTTCTTATCCTTGTAGAAATCGATCATCTTCGTCTGCATGATCCAGTTGGCGGAACCCTCGCCACCGTCACCGCCGTTGAGTACGTACAGCGTCGGGCGACCCGGGTCCTTCGCGTGGATGACGACGAGCGGAATGGATCGGCCGTTCATCGACGGGGACGTGGCCTGGTAGACGCTGACCTGCGGATCGTTGGAGCCGGTGTTGTACACGTAGAACTTCTCGCCGGCGCTGTTTTCCCGATAAACGTAGCCCATCTTGGGGTTGCCATTCGCATCCTTGATTGGCTCGCCCTTCTCGTCCTTCAGTATGCCGCGCTTCTCGCCACCGATTCGCGAACGCCACTTTTGCAGGGCTTCGCCGTCGTTATTCTCCTTGGTGAGGGTGGCTAGGCCGTCGCTGTTTTCCGTGGTCTCTGCCGCCGGGGTGGCAGCAACGTCGGCCGGATCCGTCGTGTTAGCCGTTGCGACGGCGGCTTCCTGGGCAGTGGCAATGGCGGGCAGGCCGGCGACCATCGTGGCGACGGCAATGGTGCTTGCAGCGAAACGACGTGCGCGCGACGAGGCGGAACGTAGATGGCTCATCGAAACATCCTCACAGTTAAGAAGTAATGGCTAGTATTTCTTTAGTTCTTATCCATCCCCCACAGGGGGATCACATGCTATATCGAAATACTATCCTGTTACGTTAACACGCGTAACCCTGCGGTACCTCTGGTGTAACGTAATGGGCACACAATATGAATAGAGCTTATAGAATCGCTAGCGAACCTGGCGCCAGACGTGTTGAATCTCCACTTCGCGTGAATGCGTGTCACAGGTTGTCGGCGAAAGTTTGTCAAACACCTGCAAAGAAAGGCTGAACATGCAGTTCTTCCCCCTCGAGCCCCTCGAGCAGATCCTTATTGCCATTAACGAGTTCCTCGGCATGCTGCTGCACAACGGATCCTCCTCGCTGGCGATCACCAGCGCAGAGATGGGGATGATCTAATCCGCATCAGCGGGTAGAACGTGGCGGATGTACCGCGAAGCGGGCACCTGGCGGGGGCCTGCTCTTTTAGTACTACCTAAATTTGGGGGCTGGTCGGTGGGGGATTTTATGCGCCTAGGTGAGGGTGGAATTTAGTTCCAACCTCGCCTTTTTGCTATTCATGCATGGAAAATGTTTTCAAACCGCAAGCGGGGAACCCTGTGTATCCGTACACTTAGACAGTATGAGTGAACATTTTGATGTAGTTGTACTCGGTGCGGGCCCTGGCGGCTATGTTGCTGCCATTCGCGCAGCCCAACTGGGTAAAAAAGTGGCGGTCGTGGAAAAGCAGTACTGGGGCGGCGTGTGCCTCAACGTCGGGTGTATCCCGTCGAAGGCGCTCATCAAGAACGCGGAGCTTGCTCACGTCCTGACCAAGGAAAAGAAGACCTTCGGTATTGAGGGCGACGTCACCATGAGCTTCGAGGCGGCGCACAAGCGCTCCCGCAAGGTCTCGGGCAACATTGTCAAGGGCGTCCACTTCCTCATGAAGAAGAACGAGATCACCGAGATTAACGGCCTCGGCTCTTTCAAGGATGCGAAGACCCTGGAGATCACCGACGGCGATGACAAGGGCAAGGAAATCACCTTCGACGATTGCATCATCGCCACGGGTTCCGTTGTGAAGAGCCTCCCCGGTGTCGAACTTTCGGAGAACGTCGTCTCCTACGAGGAGCAGATCCTCAACGAGAAGCTTCCGGAGTCCATGGTTATCGTGGGCGCGGGTGCTATCGGCATGGAGTTCGCGTACGTACTGGCTAATTTCGGTGTGAAGATTACCATCGTCGAGTTCATGGATCGCGTTCTGCCGAACGAGGATCCCGAGGTGTCTAAGGCGATTGCCCGCGAATACAAGAAGCTAGGCGTTAAGCTTCTCACCGCTCACGCCACCAAGGCTGTGCGTGACAACGGTGACTCCGTCGAGGTGGACATCGAGTCTAAGGACGGGTCGAAGAGCGAGACGCTCACCGTTGATCGCGTCCTCGTATCTGTCGGCTTTGCGCCGCGCACCGAGGGCTACGGCCTGGAGAACACCGGCGTGAAGCTCACCGAGCGTGGCGCCATCGACATCGATGAGCGCATGCGCACGAGCGTCGAGCACATCTACGCTATCGGCGACGTGACGGCCAAGCTGCAGCTCGCCCACGTCGCTGAGGCGCAGGGTATCGTCGCAGCCGAGACGATCGCTGGGGCAGAGACCCTGGAGCTCGGCGATTACATGATGATGCCGCGCGCCACGTTCTGCAACCCGCAGGTCGCATCCTTCGGTTACACAGAAGAGAAGGCCAAGGAAAAGTTCCCGGACGCAGAGATCAAGGTCGCCTCCTTCCCGTTCTCCGCAAACGGCAAGGCACAGGGCCTGGGCGAGTCTCAGGGCTTTGTCAAGATCATTGCCGATGGTCGCCATGGCGAGCTGCTCGGTGCACACATGGTGGGCTCCAACGTCTCCGAGATGATTCCGGAGCTGACGCTGGCCCAGCGCTTCGACCTCACCGCAGAAGAAATTGCCCGCAACGTCCACATCCACCCGACGATGTCGGAGGCGATGAAGGAAGCTGCGCACGGCATTGCTGGCCATATGATCAACCTGTAAGTGTCTAACCCCACCTTTTAGGGTGGAAAACATTGTGCGTCACGTACACGAGCTGTGCGTGACGCATTTTTATTGTGGGCCAGGTCAACGGCGATGCGCCCGAATTACGCAACAAATTGCGCATATATATAAAGGTGCAAAATAGGGGGTTGAGCGGGGGAAAATGCCAGAAAAATGCTCGTTACATGTTACCTTTAGGTTATGCCAGTAGAGCCGAAGTGCCCGATTCGCTATGGAGATCCGTGCTCGCTTTGTGTGCCGGGAGCGACCGGGCCGCAGGACTGTCAGCTGGTTGCTCTGGTTCGCGATGATCCGGAGTTGATGGAGCTGCGTCGTGAGATGATTGCCCGCAAAAAGGGCGAAAATCGGTCACGCGGTGCCAGTAATAATTAAAAAGAATTACCACGTTCGAGGGCGTAATACGTGCTATCGCGAATATTTCGTGACCGTGAAAACTAAGTTATTGCTGAGCACTGTTACTCACGGGCTAGTAAGGCCCTGCGCTCGATGTGTGACGTTAAGCACGTCAAGATACGGAAAGTGGGAGATTTTTTCTGCTAGGCCGTAAGGTAAAAGGGACACTGGAGGTGCCATGACTGTTAAATATGATGACCGTGAGGCCATTGCTCACGGTAAAATCACTACAAAGCCGCTGCGTGAGCGGCCGAGCGCGCCCTCATGGGCGTTGAAGCTCATTATGGCGATTACGGGCATTATTTTCGGCCTGTTCGTCTTTGTCCACATGATCGGAAACCTGAAGATCTTCCTTCCGGATACCGACGGGGTTAACCATCTGAATGAGTACGCGGCGTTCCTGCGTGAGTTCGGTGAACCAATGTTGCCCTACGGTTCCTTCCTGTGGGCATTCCGAATTGTTCTCCTCGTGTGCCTGATCGCACACATTTACTCTGCCTTCGCGCTCCACGGGCGTGGCCAGAAGTCCCGCGGCAAGTTCCGCCGCTCTGGCCTTATGGGGGGTCTGAACAGTTTCTCCGCACGAACCATGCTTGTCACGGGTATCGTGCTGCTTCTGTTCATCATCTTCCACCTGCTGGATCTGACGATCGGCGCACAGCCGGCTGCAACGGCAGCATTCGAGCACGGTGAAGCATACGCAAACGTGCTCGCCAGCTTCAGCCGCCCGATCGTTGCCATCTTCTACATCCTCGCGATGGTCATCCTGTTCTTCCACCTGAGCCACGGGCTCTGGA
>ERZ1031292.283-NODE-283-length-16172-cov-35.006018_pt1 | contig 16172 bp, 11 predicted proteins | sample MGYA00518215_ERZ1031292 | MGnify/ENA primary metagenome ERZ1031292 (study PRJEB33718, sample SAMN03159822) | human skin metagenome | collected 2014-02-25 | study: EMG produced TPA metagenomics assembly of the PRJNA266117 data set (Human skin bacterial metagenome... | reverse complement strand
ACGCCTTCACCCGCCCGATCGTGTCCCACATGTTCTCCAACTACGACGGCGTTCTGAAGATCGACGGCGAAGTGGGCAACAAGAAGGTTTACGACCCGCGTTCCTACATGAAGAAGGCCGAGCAGTCCATGTCCGAGCGCGTCATCGAGGCCTGCAAGGACCTGCACTCTGTGGGCTCCCACAACAAGTAAGTTTTTACGCTTCACGCGCCGCACGACTTCGGTCGGCGGCGCGTTTTGCTATTGGCAGAATTCCACCCCAGGCGCAGTCTTGCATAGTATGTAAGGGACGAAAGGAGTCAGTATGCATATTCCATCTGCCAGGGAAGCGCGCTCGTACGTGAGCGACAGAGTGGACATTCCGCACCGGCTGCGGCGGATGCGCAGCTCCATTTTCCCCGCGATCCAGGGCGGCATCGCCGCGGGCCTCGCGTTCTACGTCGCCCGCCACGTCGTCGGCCACGCGCAGCCGTTCTTCGCGCCGATGGCGGCGATCATCATCTTGTCGATGTCTGGCGGCGGCAAGGTCAAGCGCGCGGTGCAGATGGTCATCGGCTCCTCCCTGGGCGTGGGGCTCGGCGATCTCATCATCTCCAACATCGGTTCCGGCGCGTGGCAGATTTCGCTGGCCGTGATGATCGCGTTGACGCTTGCCTCTTTCGTGGACACGGCGCCCCTCGTCATGAACCAGACAGCGATCGGCGCGGTGCTCATCGCCACGATCATGCCGCCGGGCACCTCAGGTGGCACAGACCGCATGGTGGACGCGCTCATCGGCGGCGTGATCGGCATTATCGTCGTGGCGTTCCTGCCGCAGTCGTCGATTCACGGGGAGCGGGAGATCGGCAAGGTGTTGGCCACGGCGTCGGGCGTGTTGCACGACGTGTCCCGCGCCCTGCACACCAAAGACGCGGAGCTCGTCGGCCTCGCCCTTAACCGGGCGCGCGGCTCGCAGGCGGGGATCAACAACATGATTACGCGCGCGAAGGCGGTGGAGGAGCAGACGAAGGTGTCGCCGCTGAAGTGGAAGAACCGCCGCCGGATGGTGAGCCTCTTGCTGCTTCTCGGCCCGGTGGACAACACGATGCGCACGACCCGCGTGTTGGCTCGCCGGGCGCAGGTGTTGGTGGAGGACCGGGACGAGGTCGCCCCGGAGCAGGTGGAGCTCATCGCGAAGCTGGCGGATATCACGCAGCGGTTGGCGGAGGTGTATCTGGAGGAGAGCGATGATGCTGCGGAGACGATCGGCGAGCTCGCCCACGAACTCCGCGAGCTCGGCCCGCAGACCCCCGAGACGCTCGCGAAAGGCCGCGTGTTCTCCGCGTATTCGATCCTCGCGCAGACCCGTTCGCTCATCGTGGACTTGCTCATGGTGTGCGGTCACAACCTGCATTCCGCCCGCGCGGTGCTTGCCCCCACGTCGGATACGCCGGCGGTTCCGCCGGAGAATTAGCGCACGATTTGCATGTCGCGCAGGTGGCGGTAGAACGTCACGCGCGTGAGCGGCCGGGGGTGCGCGATGCCGTCGATGGTCACCCCGAGGTTTTCGCCGCCGGCCTGCACGGCCCTGCCTGTGCATACGCTTGTCGGGTCGCTGAGGCCTGTCACTGCTCCCCGCATTTGCTTGCCGACGACGGGTAGCGCCGCGAGCCTCTGCCTTTCTTCCGGCTCACGGCCGGCGAAGGGGCCGCTGGGCGGGTCTGCCTCCAGCGGGGAGGTGAGTCGCACGGCGGCGATGCCGGGGGCGTCCATCATGGGCACGAGGCGGGCGCCGAAGGTGCCAAAAAACCGCGCCGCGGGGTCGGCGCCGTGGTGGACGAGGACGTGATCGTCAACGATGATTTCGCCGGAGATCTCCGTGCGCCGATCCATGTTGGTGATGGTCGCCGCCCCGGCGACGACGGTGCCGAGGTCGTTGCGGACGACGGGGGTGGGGACGGCGACCGCATCCACCGCCTGCCCAGCGTCGACAAGCCCAAACGTGGTGAGAGACTTACCGGTAGGCATGAAGGCGACCTCCACCCACATCGTGTCCGCCCGCATGAGACGGGTGAGTACCGCGCTGAGCGCCGCGTCCGACCCGCAGACGATGAGCCGCACGGGCTCGCTGGGGTGCTGTGGCGCGGGCTGGGGGTGCCCGAGGTGCCTGACATCGGGCTGGGCGGCGATCTCGTCCAGCGACGGTGTGGGATCGTGGGGGAGCGCCTGACGCGCCAGCTCATCGACGGGGCGCAGCTGCTGGCGAGTGGGGACGTTGTCGCAGTGGATGGCATCGATGCCGGGGATAGACGGGGTTCCGCAGGCCACACAGAGGAGCTTCATACTGTAAGAGAGTACAATGCCTAGACGGTTCATAAGGCAACGAGTGATTTGGAAACCAATATGGCTGTAATCGTAATTGTGGGCGCCCAGTGGGGCGACGAAGGCAAGGGCAAGGCTACCGACATTCTCGGCGGCAAGGTCGACTACGTGGTCAAGCCCAACGGCGGCAACAACGCCGGGCACACCGTCGTGGTGAACGGCGAAAAGTACGCCCTCAAGCTCCTTCCGGCCGGCGTCCTCAGTGAAAACGCCGTCCCCGTCCTGGGCAACGGCGTGGTCATCAACCTGGAGGCGCTTTTCGACGAAATGGACGGCCTCCTCGCCCGCGGCGCCAAGGCCGACCGCCTGAAAATCGCCGCCAACGCCCACGTGGTGGCCCCCTACCACCGCGTTCTCGACCGCACCCAGGAGCGCTTCCTGGGCAAGCGCGCGATCGGCACCACCGGCCGCGGCATCGGCCCGACCTACGCCGACAAGGTCTCCCGCGTCGGCATCCGTGTGCAGGACATTTTCGACGAGTCCATCCTCCGCCAGAAGGTCCAGTCCGCCCTGGACGTGAAGAACCAGATGCTGGTGAAGATGTACAACCGCCAGGCCATCGACGTGGAGGAGACCGTCCAGTACTTCCTCTCCTACGCCGACCGCCTGCGCCCCATGGTCATCGAGGCCGAGCTGGAACTCAACAAGGCGCTTGACGCCGGCAAGTCCATCCTCATGGAGGGCAGCCAGGCCACGATGCTCGACGTTGACCACGGCACCTACCCGTTCGTCACCTCCTCCAACCCGACCGCCGGCGGCGCCTGCGTCGGTTCTGGCATCGGCCCCACCAAGGTGACGCACTCCCTCGGCATCATCAAGGCGTACACCACCCGCGTCGGCGCCGGCCCGTTCCCCACGGAGCTTTTTGACAAGTGGGGTGAATACCTCCAGACCACCGGCGGTGAGGTCGGCGTGAACACCGGACGCAAGCGCCGCTGCGGCTGGTACGACTCCGTCGTCGCCCGCTACGCTGCCCGCGTCAACGGCTTCACGGACTTCTTCCTCACCAAGCTCGACGTGCTCACCGGCATCGGCGAGATCCCGATCTGTGTCGCTTACGATGTCGACGGCACGCGTTACGACGAAATGCCCGTCAACCAGTCCGATTTCCACCACGCGGAGCCCATCTATGAGACGATGCCCGCCTGGGAGGAAGACATCACCGGCTGCCGCACCTTCGACGAGCTTCCCGAGAAGGCCAAGGACTACATCCTCCGCCTCGAGGAACTCTCCGGCGCCCAGATGAGCTACATCGGTGTCGGCCCCGGCCGCGAGCAGACGATCGAGCGCTTCCCGATCCTTTAAGGCATGCCGGATAGCCCGACTTCGTCGGGCTATCGTGCAGGCTGACTTGTCAGCCCGGCGGGGAAGGATCTATCGGCATGCCGAGTTGCATCCGGGCAAGACGCACCGCCCCGCCTTGGGCGCACGGGTGCATGTTCAACTGGAGCGGCCCACCGAAAGCAGGCTTCCAATACTCCAACCCATCGATACGCACCATCCGGCCGTACATAGGTGTAGCCGGATCATCATCATTGCGGCCGTTGAAGAACTTACACAACAACATCAAATTCGACGACACAGTCTTCCCGCCGAGTTTGACTGGCCAAATGTGGTGTACCTGGCACTCGCTGGCAGGAGTCGAACACCCCGGATGCGGACACACCGGATTACGAATCGACTGGTTAATAAACTCCAACACATCCGCAAACCGGGAATCCTCCGTCATCTCAAAGGAGTAGAGGCCGAAGTTTTCGGGAGCAAGAGGACTGACAAGAGCAATAATCCCCTCTTTTTCAAGCTCAGCCTCCACAATCTCTTTACCCGTGATGGTGGCACCGTTGGTAGCCGAGAATACGAACTGGTTTCGTTCCTCCTCCGTGTACCCCATAAAGTCCATAGTGAACGGGAGCACAAACAAAGGCTTGCCAACAGTGGGAAGCGACCCATCTGCTTCAGACAAAGCTAGCTTGACCAACCCATCAGCAGGACACGTCTTGTCCGTGGCTTTCGCACGATCATAAATCTGTTTCACCCGGGAGGATTCTGCTGTCAGCGTGAGTGTGGCGAACGTGGAGTTTTTGATTGCCCGATAGGTGAGTTTCTTGTCCGGGTTATCGGCCCGGTGTTCATTCAGCTGCTGGAGGAGGCGTGCGCCTTGCGCGTTAATCGAGGTGATATCTGCCCCGAGTGGCGTTAGTTCCTCGCGCACACGCCACGCGTAGGCCTTCTTTTCGAGCTTCGCCACCTGAGACTCAATGGCCATGAGCGACCGGAACGTGTGTCCCGCTTGGCGAGCCGCTTCCCGAGCACGCTCCTGCTTGCGCGGTGCCCCACAATGCCCGAAGTAAATGTTGGCAATCTTCGTGATGTGAGAGGCGTTGACAGAGTCGATTCCGCGACGCACAAGCGCGACCTTGGACACCCCGTAGAGTTCCTCAGCGACATCTATCGCTTGTGCTAGTACCCGGATATAATCCCCCGCTATGCTCACGCCTGACACTATAAAACAGGTCGCTCAACCTTGCATGACAAGTGTCAAAACCGCAGGAAAAAGGCCCCGCACCGGGGTGCGGGGCCTTCGCGTAGGCTTCCTCTTACCAGCTTAGCGAGCGAAGCGAGCTAAGCTGCGAGCTAAGCTGCGAGCTAAGCTGCGAGCTAAGCTGCGAGCTCGTCATCGGCAAAAACCGCGACTCCCTCGGGGCAGTCCTTGCAGGGACGGTGGGCGTCGAGATCCTCGGTGTTATCCAGGGTTTCGGAGGTCTGGGTGACCTTCGGGATGAACACGAGGATGAGGGTGATGGCGATGGCGCACATGACGGCGTTCGTGCCGAGAGCCATGAAGCCTGCCTCGCGGATCGTGATGTTGTCCTGGCGGCCGACGAAGTCGAGGATGTACGTCGGCAGGGCGGAGCCGGTGTCCCGCAACGCGGTGTAGGTGGCGGCGGCGATGGCTGCGCCGAGGCCCGCGCCGAGGGAAGAAGCCATCTTGAAGATGCCGGCGCCGGAACCGTACTGGTCTTCCGGCAGGCCGCAAAGGGCGGCGTCGGTGACCGGAGTGGCGAAGAGGCCGAGGCCGAGGCCGTAGAGGCTGAAGGCGACCGCTGCGATGATGACGTAGGTGCCGGTCATGACGTTGGTGAACATGAGCATGATGATGGACACGAAGACGATGGAGCAGCCGAGGAGCATCGGGGTGCGGACGTTGTAGCGCTGCATCATCTTTTCACCGACGCGGACGAACGCGACAACGAAGATAGCGTACCCGAGGGTGATGAGGCCGGCTTGGCCGGCGGAGTAGCTCGCACCGTCCTGCATGACCCAGAGGAACGCGGCGAGGATGCCGCTGGTGGCGTTCATGATGGCGTTGACCACGCAGGTAGCGGAGAACGTCTTGTTGCGAAACAGGCGGAAGTCCACGAAGGCGCTGTCGTTGGAGGTCTCCATCCGGACGAAGAACCAGAAGGCGGCGATGAAGGTGACGAACAGGCCGATGACGGTGGGGGACAGCCAGCCGAAGGAGGCGCCTTGCGTGATGATGAGCTGGAGGGCGACGATCGTGATCATCAGGCTGAGGATGCCGTTGAGATCGAAGCCGGAGGTCTTGACGTTGGCCTTGGCTTCGGGCATTTCGCGCATGAGGAGGATGGATGCGACGGAGACGGCGGCGCAGAGGAAGAAGATAGAGCGCCAGCCGAGTGCGGAGGATGCGAGTACTCCACCGAAGACGGCGCAGATGCCGCCGCCGCCCCAGGAGCCGATGGACCACATGGACAGGGCGCGCTGCCTGTCGCGGCCGCGCCAGTACGTCTGGACGAGGGCCATGGTGGAGGGCATGATGGATGCTGCGGCAATGCCCTGGAAGATGCGGCCGCCGATCATCATTGTCGTGCCGAACGGCCCGAAGGCGGTGGCGACGAGCAGGGAGCCGACGATGTTGATCAGGTTACCGATCATGGCAACGCGCTTGCGGCCCCACCGGTCGGCGAAACCACCGGCGACGACGATGCACATGCCGGAGAAGAGTCCGGATGCGGAGATCGCCACGTTCATGATGTGCATGGGGATTCCCACGTCTTTGGCCATGAGCGGGCCGACGTTGAGGGTGGACTGGGCGAACAGCCAGAATGTCATCACTCCCAGGACGATGCCGACGAGAGCCTTGTCAGTACCTTGGTACGTCTCCCGTGTGGCAGCTTGTGTGTTAGTCATGGTTTTAACCGCCTCAAGAGTTGTCGTGTCGTGGTTTTTAAATCAGCATTATCTTTTTTAGGAATACCTTTACGCTACCGGGGAAAACGACGACTTTATGCGAATTGCCAAAAGTTTTAAGTCACACTTTTTCTTTACTACCCCCGAAAGTGATAAGACTTTTCGGCGGATTGTCCCCTATTTTTAGCGCGGGCACGCGCGGTGGCCTGTGGTAATCACAAATACATTAGTTTTCGAGTAAAAGTAGACCAACGTCACACTTGGGGGTATGTTCACTTTTTGTGAATGTGGGGGTGGTTGCGGGGTTAGCGGGTGGTTGCACGATGTTGCTCCTTGTTTGGGGCGAGATAGACATTTCCATGCGTGTAAAACGCGTGGTCGGTGCTTTTCCTCCGCATTTTTTAGGATGGATTTGCATAATATACACCGTTGCCAAGGATTGCCACAAGACTTCTGGAGCTTCCGTGCCCGTTTGGCAACAGTGAAGTAGTGATTGTGCTGCGTATTTCCCTATTGGTCGCGGAGAATTGCCCTCTAGTCACGGGAGTGCATAGTGCGCTCCCTTTGGCCTCGTTGCCTCCGCGTGGGATACTGGGGGCATGAATGAGACGTCGCCAGAAAATGATTCGGCATCGCCCAGATACGCGGGGGCGTACGGGCGCGGGCGCTACATCACCGACGAAGGGCCTGAGCTTCCGGACGCGCCTGTGGGCTCCTCGGAGGCGGTTACCGCCATGCATGATCACGAGGCGGCCGAGGCGCTGTCCCACCTGGGGGACGTCGCCGCTGAGCTGACGCCACGGGATTTGCGGCCGATTTCCTTCAATCGCGCAGATAGTCGCTGGCTTGCCGGGGAGTCTTTGGGCAGCCCGGTGGTAAAAACCCGGACGGCGACGTCGCTGGATCAGGTGCAGGCTGCGGTGGAGTCGGTGGGCGTGCCCGCCCGGCTGGTGCCGGCCGTCGGCCCCTATTCCTATATTGAGGTGCAGTCCGTGGAGGATGCCCAGCGTCACTGGAATGGCCAGGACACTCTCGTGGAGGAGGTCATTGAGGGCGCCGAGCTCGTCACCATTCAGGTGGTGCGCAGCGTGGATCCCTCGACGGGGGAGGAGGCCTCCTGGTTCTCGGAGCCGATTGGCCACGATGTGTCGCAGGCGGTGCAGCCGATGCCGATTTCGTCTGCGGCGCGGGACGCGGCGCATTCCATTGCGGTGCGGATTGTGCAGTCGATGAACGACGGGCGCGGCCTGTATTCGGTGACCATGTGGGTGGCGGGGGACTGCTGCTATTTTGAGGACGTGGTGTACGGCCCCCGCCGTATCGGGCTGGTGACGCTGTACACGCAGCGCTATTCGCAGTATGAGTTGCACGCCCGCGCGAAGCTGGGGTTGCCCGTCGATGTCACGCTGACGTCTCCTGGTGCGGCGATGATTACGGAGCGCCCCGTGGATGTGAAAAAGGCCCTCGCCCTCGATGAGGTGGACGTGCGGGCCTGTGAGATCGGGAACATTATCGTGGCGACGGCCCCCTCGGTGGAGGAGGCCGCCGGCCGGATCGCCGAGGTGGAGAACCTGGCGATGGAGGTTACGCGCTGAGCATCATGGGGACGTGCGTGACGCCGTCCCAATCGTATTCCTCACCGCTGACGGTAAAGCCGAGCTTCTCGTAGAAGCCCTGGGAGACGACCTGTGCGTCGAGGCGCACGGGCAGGCCGGGGAACTGGCCGTCGATCATGGCGAGGGATTCGCGGACGATGGTTGCGCCGAGCCCCGTGCCACGGTGGTCCTTCCGCACGGCGATGCGTCCGAGGTGGACGGAGTCGCCGTCGCGGTAGACGCGGGCGCAGCCAACGAGCTGTTGTTTTTCCAGTGCGCGGATGTGGAGCGTCGCCGGGTCGGCATCGCGGTCTTCGAGTTCTTCGTAGGGGCACTTTTGCTCAACGACGAAGATGTCGGTGCGCAGCTTGTACAGGTCGTGGACCTCACGTGCGCTCAGGTGTCCGAGGTGGGACACAGCAAAGTATGTAGTCATGAGCGGGGAGGATAACTCTTCACTTCCCCTATTGCCAAATCGGGTCTGTTATTTCAGGTCGTTGGCGGGGCAGACCATCTTGATGTGGTCGATGCCGCCGAGGTCAAACACCTCTCCGACGGTGTGGAAGCCGTGCTTTTTGTAGAAGTCGATGGCGTGGGTCTGTGCTTCCAGTGCGATGTCGATGTCGTGGAATTCTTTCTTGCACATCTCGAGCGAGTACTCGATGATTGTGCGCCCGAGCCCCTCGCCCCGATATTGCTTGTCGACGGCCACCCTCCCGATCCTTACTTCAATCTCACCCTTGGTCGTGTCGTCGATGCTGGGGGTCAAAAAGAGGCGCGTGTAGGCCTTTAGATGGCCCGCCTCGTCGTAGGCGCGGACGTGCCACGTGGTCTCGCGGGAGTCGATCTCGTCGGCCTCCGCCCAGCTGGCGCCCTGCTCCGCAGTGAACACCTCCGTGCGGAGCTTATACAGCTCATGCACCTCATGCGGACTGAGATCCTGGAGGTGCGCGCTTTTGTAGAGTGTAGTCATGTCCACAAAAAATACCGAAAACGGTCTCACCCTTCAATTGGAAGAGCAAAAACGCTGGTAAAAAGAAAACCCCGCCAGCCGACGGGGTGAGTGAGCGTTAGTTAGTTGTCGCGCTCGGAGTGGGTGTACTTGACCATGTCGTCCCACTCGACAACCTTCTTGCGCTCGCGGCCTTCGGCCTCGCCGAGGGCGCGCTCGTGGGCGTCGAGGTTGTACCAGCCCTTCCATGTGGTGTAGGCGATGCCCCGGTCGTCGAGAAGCTGAAGAACCTCGTCGCGCTCGGGCTTGGCGGGAGCGGGGAGCTTCCCGGTGCGGTAGTCGGACAGGAGCATATCCGTCGTCTCCTTGGCGTCGGACTTGGTGTTGCCGATGAGGCCGACGGGGCCGCGCTTGATCCAGCCGGTGGTGTAGAGGCCGGGGATGCGGTCGCGGGTCTCGGCGTCGATGACGTGGCCACCGTCGTTGGGGATGACGGCGGAGCGGTGGTCGAAGGGCACGCCCTTGACTTCGTCGGAGCGGTACCCCACGGCGCGGTAGACGGCCTGGATGTCCCACTCGGTGATTTTTCCGGTGCTGCGGATGCCGCCCTTGCCGTCGTATTCCTGGCGCTCGGTCTTCAGCTTGGTCACCTTGCCGTTTTCGTCGCCGACGATTTCGACGGGGGCCTCGAAGAAGTGGATGAACAGCTTGTGCGGGGCGTTCTTCGGCTCGCGGAGGGCGTACTGCTCGAGGGTCTGGCAGACGAGGTCCTGCGTCTTGGAGTCGCGGCGGGCCTGCTCGGCGGCCTCGTCGTAGATGATGTCCTCGGGGTCGACGATGACCTCGATGGTGGGGGAGTGGTCGAGCTCCTTGAGCTCGAGCGGGGTGAACTTGGCGTTGCCGGGGCCACGGCGGCCGAAGATGTGGACCTCGTCGGCGGCGTTGGCGCCAAGTCCCTCATAGACGTTGTCGGGGATCTCGGTGACGTGCAGCTCGTCGGCGGTCTTGGCGAGGATGCGGGCGACGTCGAGGGCGACGTTGCCCACGCCGATGACGGCGACGTGCGGGGCGGTGAGGTCCCACTCGCGCTGGAAGTTGGGGTTGCCGTCGTAGAAGCCGACGAACTCGGCGGCGCCGCGGGAGCCTTCGAGGTCGATGCCGGGAATGTCCAGGTCGCGGTCGCCGGTGGCGCCGGTGGCGAAGATGATGGCGTCGTAGAATTCGTGGAGCTCTTCGACGGTGATGTCCGTGCCAATTTCTACGTTGCCCAGGAGTTTGATCTGGGGCTGGTCGAGGACCTTGTGCAGGGATTTAATGATGCCCTTGATGCGCGGGTGGTCGGGTGCCACGCCGTAGCGGATGAGACCGAAGGGGGCCGGCATTTTCTCGTACAAGTCGATGGCGACGTCCTGCCCGGACTTGATGAGGATGTCCGAGGCGTAGATGCCTGCGGGGCCGGAACCGACTACTGCGACGCGAAGTGGGCGAGTCATATTTCTCCTGTTTCGAATACGTGTAAACCGTTACTACCTTAACCCGAAAAACTAAGGCGGGCTAGTACCTGTAAGGTGTGCGGGATTTACATTAGCATACTAAGCGGTCTAGTAAAAGGAAACCGTCTGGTCTATATGGGGCTAAAAAGCCAGGAAGCGGACGGTAACGATCGGTCGCGTCTATGATGCAAGACAAACCACCGCCCCTGAACTCGCGCATGTAGTCTGACGTTTTGTAGAGTGGTGTGTTGGCGCCTACTTGGTCACCTTGGGTGTGTCCGGTAACACTGCCGACTGGTTCGGCTAGGGTGGTGGCGCTTCAGACCATGACCTATATATAAGGACTTGCCATTATGAATTCTCCTCGCTCTGCGCTGCTCACCACTGTCGGCCGGACGTCGGCAGACTTCGACGCCAGTGCCATTGCTGCCGACCTCGGCCTCCGCCACCTCGACCTCGTCTCGATCGTTCCCGCGACGGGCGACGACGAGCCGACCCCCATCCGCCGCCTCATCGTGGAGGATCCGCTGGCGGCTGGCCCGGCACTCATCGAGGGCACGGGCAACGTCTCCTACGACTCCGAAGCCGCCGCGGCACTGGGCATTCCGGTGATCTTCATCGTCGACAAGCGTGGACTGACCGAGAAGCTCGCAGTGCGTGAGGCGGGGGGCTACCTCGCCACCGTCGGCGGCGTGTTCACCGAGGGTGAGCTGACGGCCGACGCCATCGCCGAGGCCCTTACGGGCGTCGATACGAAACCCGTCATGAGCCCCGACTACCTCCAGACGTGGCTGCAGAAGAAGGCCCAGGAGAAGACCACCCGCATCGTGCTTCCCGAGGGCGACGACGACCGCATCCTCCAGGCCGCCCACGAGGTGCTCGCCGAAGGCATCTGCGAGCTCATCATCCTGGGGGAGAAGGAAACCGTTACTTCCCGCGCCACCGAGCTTGGTCTCGACATCTCCCGCGCGGAGATCATCGACCACCTCACCGACCCGCGTGCCGAGGAGTTCGCCGCCCAGTTTGCCGAGCTCCGCAAGAAGAAGGGCATCACCCTCGAGCAGGCACGCGAGACGATGAAGGATGTCTCCTACTTCGGCACAATGCTCGTCCACACCGGCCAGGCCGACGGCATGGTCTCCGGTGCGTCCCACACGACGGCGCACACGATCCGCCCGAGTTTCCAGATCATCAAGACGAAGCCGGGCACCTCCGTCGTGTCCTCCATTTTCCTCATGGCCATGCGCGGCCGCCTGTGGGCCTTCGGTGACTGCGCCGTCAACCCGAACCCCACGGCCGAGCAGATCGGCGAGATCGCCGCCGTCTCCGCGCAGACGGCCGCCGCCTTCGACATCGACCCCAAGGTCGCCATTTTGAGCTACTCGACGGGCACCTCCGGTGCTGGCCCCGACGTCGACCGCGCGGTCGCCGCCACCGCCAAGGCCAAGGAACTCGCCCCCGACACGCTTATCGACGGCCCCCTGCAGTTCGACGCTGCGGTCGACCCGGGTGTTGCGGCCAAGAAGGCCCCCGAATCCCCCGTCGCCGGTAAGGCCACCGTCATGATCTTCCCCGACCTTGAGGCCGGCAACATCGGCTACAAGACGGCGCAGCGCACCGGTGGCGCGCTCGCCATCGGACCGATCCTCCAGGGGCTCAACAAGCCCGTCAACGACCTCTCCCGTGGCGCGACCGTCCCGGACATCATCAACACGATCGCCATCACCGCGATCCAGGCAGGAGAAACAAAGTAAATGGCTTACGCTCTCGTTATCAACTCCGGCTCATCGTCCATCAAGTTCCAGATCGTCGATTCCGACGCCGATGCCACCGAGGATCCCTTCGTCTCCGGCGTGGTTGAGCAGATCGGTGAGCCCAACGGCAAGCTGACCGTCAAGACGGGCGGGCAGAAGCACGTGGTGCAGACCCCCATCGCCAACCACACGGAGGGTCTCGACCTCTCCTTCAACCTGCTAAACGACCTCGGCGTCGGCCCCGAGCAGGTAGACCTCAAGGCCGTCGGCCACCGCGTCGTCCACGGCGGTCTCCTCTTCTCCCAGCCGGTCATCATCACCGACGAGGTGATGGGCATGATCCGCGACCTCATCCCGCTGGCACCGCTGCACAACCCCGCCAACATCGACGGCATCGAAGTGGCGCAGAAGATGTTCCCGGAGCTGCCGCACATCGCGGTCTTCGATACCGGCTTCTTCCACACGCTGCCCCCGGCAGCCGCCCTCTACGCCATCAACAAGGACGTCGCCGGCGAGGCAGGCATCCGCCGCTACGGCTTCCACGGCACCTCCCACGAGTTCATCTCCAAGCAGGTGCCCGGGATGATTGGCCGCGATCCGGAGCACACCCGCCAGATCACGCTCCACCTGGGCAACGGTGCGTCCTGCGCTGCCATCCACAACGGTGCCGCCATCGACACCTCCATGGGGCTCACGCCGCTGGCCGGCCTCGTCATGGGCACCCGCTCCGGCGACATCGATCCCGGCATCGTCTTCCACCTCTACCGTCGCGGCATGTCCATCGATGAGATCGACGAGCTCCTCAACCGTAAGTCCGGTGTGAAGGGCCTGTCCGGTGTCAACGATTTCCGCGCCCTGCGTGAGATGATCGACAACGACGACCAGGACGCGTGGGTGGCCTACAACGTCTACATCCACAACCTGCGCAAGTACATCGGCGCCTACATGCTGCAGCTCGGCCGCGTCGACGCCATCACCTTCACCGCCGGTGTGGGCGAGAACGATCAGGACGTCCGCTGGGATGCCCTCGCCGGCCTGGAGAACTTCGGCATTGAGCTCGACCCGCAGAAGAACAAGCTGCCCAACGACGGCCCCCGCTTCATCTCCACCGACAGCTCAAAGATCCCCGTGCTGGTCATCCCCACCAACGAGGAGCTGGCCATCGCCCGCTACGCGGTTGAGCTTGCGGGGGTGTAGAAACACACGCCCGTCACGTGAAGGAGTAGAAGAAGGACAGCACTTTTCCTGAGGAACACATGGCTTTGGTGAACACTCTGCTTTGTCCCCCTCCTAAGGAAAATGCTTTCCCATTACGGTTTAGGCAGTTCCCTGCTGGGGACCCGAGGATTCATGGTTTCTCCCCTTTTGGGGTGGGTTATGTTTGTTCCGGTCCCTGCTTAGCAGCGGGACTCGTCACTGGCTTCGGTATGGCTTGTTTTTGTCCCTGTCTGAAAATGATCCGGGGGGTGATGCCGGCGAAGGCAGTGACATACTTCAACAGCTCAATAGGAACCTGACTCGCCGCAAACCCCCCCAAAAAATGTATACGTGTCTACACAGTAAACCCGTTAAATAATTACACTACGTGCGCAAATAGGAGTAAAAAGAAACCTAAGTGTACCTTAATATTTAGTAAGAGGTTAAAGAAACCTGTTAAAAGGTGGACAATCCTCCGAAAATTCTTTAAACTGGGCGATGGTTACGAACGGTGAGGTAGCACTGGTGATTAGCTGCGTTCTAGTCACTAGCGCTAACTGGCAAATTCGTAATAAAGGCTTTCACCTTCAATTTCTTCGAAAGGAACAGTTCTTATGACTGCAATCCGAAACCAACGGGGGGTCCGTCGCGGAATTAGCATCGCGGCGGCTGCTCTTTCTCTAGCCCTCGTTGCACCTGCGATCCAGCCGGCGGGTCCGATCTCTACCGGTGTGGTCGCGCAAGCTGAAACCGCGCTGCCCACAAAGTTTGATCCAGGCGTTAAAACGCCTAAGCAGGTCAGTTCTCAGGGTACTGAATACTACATTTCCGATGCGGAAAAAGCTGGTGCTTACGAGTCGGTAAATGGTAACGCCTACATTGACGTTACTGGCTGGCCTTCTGGCCTAGACGCATATGACGTTCCGCTGGAGGGCAAAGTTGTTTTTGCGCAGTGGAAGGACTACGCCCCGGTTAAGGACGGTAATGGCCGTATTTCTCCGGTATACGCCGCAACGGTGAAACCGGATGGTTCCTGGGCGATCCACTTGCCTGTGTGGACCGATGAATTGGGGCAGGAGCACAACTGGGAAGCGACAGCTGGCCAGTACCTCCGAGTATGGATTGAAGATTACGATACTGAGAAGTACCAACTGGGCTTTGCCGAATTCCTCGGCCAATGGACTGGTGCGGCCTATCGCCAGAAAGCTACTTGGAAGGGGTTAGCCGCACGCTATGCTGGCCCATATAACATTGCTTTACAGGAACGCCCGCAGAGCTGGCTGACTCAGCCGGAGGATCAGTGGGTCAAGTCCACGGACGTTCAAACCTACGGCAATACTAGTGGTCGTATCTTCCGCGAGAATGAAATCGGTATCGCTACCAGCGGTGGTGTAACCACATTCAAGGGTACCGATGTTGCGCTTCCTAATGAGAAAATTGTTGGTTCGTACCTTCGCGATGAGCTGAAAACACAGCTGGATAAGTGGAAGGAAGCCAATAAGGGCTTCAAGTATGATGAGCTTGTTGCTGAGCAAAAGCGCGCCATCGAGGCCTGGGATGCTGATCCTGCCAATGCTGGCAAGCCTGCTATTGCCGAGACCGTATGGACCACGAGTGACAAGGACGGTAATTACAAGCTCCAGTTCAAGGGAATTTTCAACGATACCCATGAACTAGCTAAAAGCCCCAGCGATGGTGTATTCATCGCCGGAAGCGATGACTTGGTTACAAAGGGTAAGAAGCACGTCAACACGGACTATATGTACGTGTACCCGGCGCTTACTGTTTCGGATGGAAGCACATCGACGTCAGAAAACGGTGCCAACATGCGGACCATGGGTGGCGCCTACTTCAGTGACATCGCTTCTCCCGGTGCGATGGCTACGATTGGGACCGCTGGACGTTCCAACCCAATCAACGTGTTGTTTGCCGTGAATAACGGCTTCCCCAAGTTCGACATCCTGGACTACAACATCACTGATAAGCCCGCTCCGGCTGGTACTAAGGTAACCGCGAAAACAACCTCGTTTAAGTCTGAAATGCCGTACCGCATTGAGTGGTATGTCGACGGTAAGCTGGTAGACAAGGTACAGGGGACAACCAATCGTTACGGAAACCTCGAGGATCACACTTTCACAGTTCCAGAGGGAACCCCGGACAATACGATCGTGGAAGCTCGAATTTACCGGACCACCGAAAAAGAGGGATCCGCGAACTTCGAAGCCGTTGATCAGTTCCGTGTAGAAAATCCGAGGGTTGTTCCGGGTACTGCTGTGGATGAGGTTCCAAACGATGGGACCGGTAAGAAGTTGGATGACACGGTGAAGAATCCGACTGATGGCATGTCTGGCACGGTGACCGATAAGGATGGCAAACCTGTTGAGGGTGCCACGGTGACTGTTGATCCTAAGACTGGTGAGATCACTGTGTCGGTGCCTGAGGGTACGAAGCCTGGTGCTGGTTACAAGGTTCAGGTGAAGGATAAGGACGGTAAGAATGTTGGTGATCCGATTGATGTGAAGGTCACTGATGCTTCTACCACGCCTGCTCCGTCGGTTGTTCCGGGTACTGCTGTGGATGAGGTTCCAAACGATGGGACCGGTAAGAAG
>ERZ1031292.282-NODE-282-length-16204-cov-6.832745_pt1 | contig 16204 bp, 11 predicted proteins | sample MGYA00518215_ERZ1031292 | MGnify/ENA primary metagenome ERZ1031292 (study PRJEB33718, sample SAMN03159822) | human skin metagenome | collected 2014-02-25 | study: EMG produced TPA metagenomics assembly of the PRJNA266117 data set (Human skin bacterial metagenome... | reverse complement strand
CCGCATGGACGAGATCAAAACCCGCCTCGACATCGAGACCGCGCGCACCCGGGCACAGGTCAAGGATCGACTGCTCGCCGAGATCAACCACTGGGACCGCGAACACAACCGCCTCGAAGCACTCGAACGAGGAGGCACCGTCGGCAGGCTCCGCGCCGAGACCGCACTCGTCCGTGCCCGACAGCTCGATGAACGCCTGAGCCACCGACTCGAACAACTCGACGAGGCCGCCAACCTTGTCGCCGTGCCCGCCGTCATCCGCGGCGCCGCACTCGTCATCCCCAGTGCACTCCTCGAGACCGGTGCCGACCCTGAAGCACAGACCTTCGCACGTCAGACCGAGGAAGTCGAGCGTCGAGCCGTCGAAGCTGTGCTTGCTGCCGAGCGAGCACTCGGACGGGAACCGGTCGAGATGCCGCGCAACAACCCCGGCTACGACATCCAGTCCACCGACCAGAGCGGCTTCGTCCACTACATCGAGGTCAAGGGCCGCATCGAAGGCTCCGACACCTTTACCATCACCACCAACGAGGTCACCTTCGCCCAGACCCAAGGTGACCGGCACCGGCTCGCCCTGGTCGAGGTCTCGACGAGCGGTGCCGACAGTGACCAGTTGCGCTACGTGAGTGACGCTTTTACCCACCTTGAGCCATCCGCGACCACACGGTCCTACAACGAGGTCTGGCGGGATTACTGGGAACGCGGAGGACCACCGCGATGAGCCGCACCACAGACAGCAACCAACCCGACGCCATCGAGAGAAGCACCGTGACCACCGCACCGAAGAAGAAGCTCATCGAAGTCTCGCTGCCGCTCGAAGCGATCAACGCGGAGGCATCGCGCGGGAAGTCGATCCGGCCTGGACACCCTTCGACGCTGCATCTGTACTGGGCACGTCGGCCACTCGCGGCAGCGCGCGCCGTTCTCTTCGCGCAGCTCGTCGACGACCCCTCATCCCGTCCAGAAGAGTTCCCCACGATCGAGGAGCAGGATGCTGAGCGGGCTAGGCTTCATGCGCTACTGGAGCAGCTGGTGGTGTGGGAGAACAGCAACGACGAAGCGCTGCTGCGCCAGGCCCGTGACGAGATCCGCAAGAGTAACGATGGCGAGCTGCCTGCTGTGCTTGACCCCTTCGCGGGAGGCGGTGCGATTCCACTTGAAGCGCAAAGGCTTGGTCTCGAAGCCCACGCAAGCGACTTGAACCCGTTGGCCGTCCTCATCAACAAGGCACTCATTGAGATACCACCAAAGTTCTCGGGACGACCACCGGTGTTCCCTGGAGTTGCATGCACGAAAATGTCGTGGGACCGGGCTAAGGGACTAGCTGAGGATGTGCGCAGGTACGGGGAATGGATGCGCGACGAAGCCGAACAACGCATCGGTCACCTATATCCTAAGGTCACCGCTCCTGGTGGCACAGAGCACACTGTGATCGCCTGGATTTGGGCTCGAACCGTAAAGAGCCCGAACCCAGCCAACCCGATTGAGGTCCCGCTCGTACATTCGTGGTGGCTGTGCAAGAAGAAGGGCAAGGAGGCATGGATCCATGCATCCGTCGTTGATGGTGAGGTTCGCTACGAAGTCCGTAACGATGCGCACGGGCCAACTGGCGACAATGACGGCACCCGAACGGGGCGTGGTGCTGTCAGCGTTGCGGACGGTACACCGATCTCCAGCGACTACATCAAGGCAGAAGGAGTGGCTGGCAGGATGGGCGCGCACCTCATCGCCATCGTTGCGGAAGGCAAGGGTCGACGCCTCTACCTGTCGCCTACGGATGAGCACCGCGTCGCAGCCGCAGTCACTCGCCCGGACGACGTGCCTGATCAGGAGCTGCCGTACGACCCGCGCAACATCTGGACACCGCCCTACGGCCTGACCAAGTTCTCTGATCTCTTTACGAATCGGCAGTTGGTTGCGCTGACGACGCTGAGCGACCTCGTGGTTGAGGCTCGTGCGAAGGCATTCGACGATGCTCTCGAAGCTGGTCTGCCGAACGGTCCCCGTCTCGAAGAGGGAGGTAACGGTGCCGAAGCATATGCAGACGCTGTCGCTACTTACCTTGCACTTGGTGTGAGCCGGACTACTGATCGGTGCTCTAGCCTGTGTAGTTGGGACAGTAGCCGTGAGAGCATTCGGAATGTATTTGGAAGGCAAGCGATCCCAATGGTTTGGGATTTCGCGGAAAGCAATGTGCTCTCGACCTCTACAGGAAGTATGCAGAGCCAATTTGACTACATATGCAAGGCAATCGCGCACACTCCAGCCAAGGCATTTGGTGCCGCAGACCAATTCGACGCAGCAAGTCGAGACTACTCGGGCACGGTGGTTTCAACGGACCCGCCCTACTACGACAACATTGGGTATTCTGACCTGTCGGACTTCTTCTACGTTTGGCTCCGCAGGTCGCTAGGATCAATTCAGTCGAAAACCGTTGGCACCATGCTCACACCAAAGTCCGAGGAGCTGGTAGCCAATCCGTATCGACATGATGGAAAGGCTGGCGCCGAGACATTCTTTATCGAGGGATTCAACTCGGTCTTTGCGCGAGTGCGTTCAGGGGCAATCCCCGACCTACCTATGACGGTCTATTACGCCTACAAGCAGCAGGAAGCAAAGTCTGAAGGTATTTCATCCACTGGCTGGCACACACTCCTCGATGGCCTTATCGAAGCGGGATGGGAAATTACCGCGACGTGGCCCATGCGCACGGAAACTGGAAATCGATTGATTGCTAGTGGGACAAATGCGCTTGCTTCATCAATCGTTCTGGCATGCCGACCGCGGGCTGCCGATTCGCCTGCGACAACAAGGCGTGCGTTCGTGGCTGCTTTGAAGTCCGAGCTTCCGACAGCTTTGCGCACACTAATGCTGGGCGCGATTGCACCGGTCGACCTCGCTCAAGCTGCGATTGGCCCTGGAATTTCGGTATTCTCTCGCTATTCACGTGTCCGCGAAGCAGATGGCTCGGACATGAGCGTCAAAGATGCCTTACTACTCATCAACTCCACCCTCGATGAGGTGCTTGGAGAGCAGGAGTCTGACTTCGATCCGGATACACGGTTCGCGGTCAAGTGGTACCGGCAGTATGGGTGGAGTCAGGAGAACTCAGGGATCGCGGACCAGCTTGCGCGATCTTCCGACACATCGATTGGCGCACTCGAACGCGGCGGCATCTTCGAGGCGAAGGGCGGTAGGGCGCGCCTGCTAGCACCTGGTCAACTCGAAGGCGTCTGGAACCCAGCAGCCGACGAGCGCGTCAGTGTGTGGGAGGTCACAGTTCGTCTTGCCGCCGTCATGGCGAAGGACGGTGCCGACAAGGTGGCCGAGCTGCTGCCGTCGGTTCAGACGCGGGTGAACTTGGATGCGGTGAAGGAGCTGGGCTTCCTGCTGTTCCATGAGGCGGAGAAGAAGAAGGACACGAAGGACGCAATCCTCTTCAACGGCCTGGTGAGCGCTTGGAGTGACGTGAACGAGCAGGCACGCAAGTACGCCTCGACGCCACGCTCATCGCAGCAAGAGTTCGACTTCGACGAGGACGAGGATTAGGTCATGTCTGGCGGTCGAGATCGAGCCCAGAGCGGTGACGCAGCGGCGCGCCGCGCTGACCTGACTCCGTTCCGTGCTTTCGCGGAGTCGGTCAGCGCCGACGGCGGCGAACTCGTCGAGCAAGTGTCGGCTCTGATCGACCAGGCGCAGGCGTTCGCGGCGGCGCAGGTGAACGCGACCTTGACGCTGCGGAACTGGTACATCGGTCGCTTGATCGACGTGGCCGTGCTGCGCGAGGGCCGCGCTGGGCACGACCAGGAACTTGTTGCATCACTGGCGCAACAACTGACGTCACGGTACGGCCGAGGATACGACCGGACGAACCTGTATCGGATGGTGCGGTTCTCTCAGCAGTTCACCGAGCCCGAACTTGTTGCGTCACTGGCGCAACAAGTCAGTTGGACCCACTTCCGCGAGCTGCTTCCGCTCGCAACCGACGACGCACGAGCCTTCTACGTGAAGGAGATCATCGACCGTAACCTCAGCGTCCGTGACCTGCGCCACGCCATCTCCCGCAAGGCGTTCGAGCGCCGTGAGATCGCTGACTCGCAGATTCCCGAGGGCTCGGCAGTCCCGCTGGATGCCTTCCGCGACCCGGTGCTGCTGGACATGCTCGGGCTGGCCGACACCTTCTTGGAGCGCGACCTCGAAGCGGCTCTGCGCCACGACATGGAGACGTTCCTGTTGGAGGTCGGTCGCGGGTGGGCGTTCGTCGAACGCCAGAAGCGCATGACCTTCGACGGAGACGACTACTACCTCGACCTGTTGTTCTACTCCCGTCCCCTGCGTCGGCTGATCGCGGTGGAGTTGAAGGTCGGCAAGTTCAAGCCGAGCTACCAGGGGCAGATGAACTTCTACCTGAAGTGGCTGGACCGGCACGAACGCCAGGCAGACGAGAATCCGCCCATTGGCCTCATCCTGTGTACCGAGGCGAGCCGTGACCAGATCGAGCTGCTCGAACTGCACAAGGACGGGATCGTGGTCGCCGAATACTGGACGACCCTGCCTCCGAAGGCGGAGCTCCAGGCCCGTATTCAGGCAGTCTACCGGGAGGCACAGGAGCGGATTGCGCGGAGGCAGCTCACCGCAGCGGCGGAAGAAGACGTTGATGGGTAGGGATTGGCGGGCGCTGGATGCAGCCTCGTCGGCAGTAAGTAGTGGGTTCTAGGAGACAACGATGGCGATGAACAACCGAGATCGAGTGGGCAAGGCGTTCGACCTGCTCTCCGAGGGGCTCCTGGACGAGGTCGATGAGGTCATGACGCGGGTCTACAAGACCCCCGACTGGCCAGCCGCGTGGGCGAAGGACGACGCCCAGCGTCGGGGCGGTCCTCCGCGAACATACACGAAGCATGACGTGCAGGTACAGCTTCGCGCCATCACCGAGCAGGGCCATCACTTCAAGGACGTGCTCTCCCGTGCGCAGCAGGGCTTCGCGTCCGAGCTGCGAGAGACCCGGAACCTGTGGGCGCACAACGAGCCCTTCAGCTCTGACGATGCGTCGCGGGCGCTGGACACGATTGAGCGTCTGCTGCACGCGGTCGGCGCGGTCGATTCCGCCGAGGATGTGCGGAAACTGCGCGTCGATCTACAGCGCACGGTGTTCGAGGATCAGACCCGCAAGCAGGTCAAGCGCACGAAGGTGTCGCTCGAACCTGGTTCCGGGCTGCGTCCGTGGCGTGAGGTGATCCGGCCCCACGATGACGTGGCGCGCGGCGCGTTCACGGCATCGGAGTTCGCGGCCGATCTGCATCTGGTCCACACCGGTGAGGCGACGAGCCCCGAGTACGGCGATCCGGTCGAGTTCTTCACCCGCACCTATCTCACCGAGGGTCTTCGTGACCTGCTGTCGCGCGCACTGCGCCGCCTGAACGGCGAAGCAGGCGCGAGCCCGGTGGTAAACCTTCAAACCATCTTCGGCGGCGGCAAGACCCACTCGATGCTCGCTCTCTATCACCTGTTCAGCGGCACCCCGGCCAAGGACTTCCCGCAGGAACTCCAGGAACTCATCTCCGCGAACGGCAACCCCGATCTCGGCGCACTCGATGTCCGACGGGTCGCCCTCGTCGGCACCTACCTGAAGGCCGGCTCGCCGATCATCAAGGACGATGGCACCGAGGTCCGCACGCTCTGGGGTGAACTCGCGTGGCAGCTCGGCGGGCGTGAAGCCTACGACCTGATCGCCGAGGACGATCGCGCTGGCACCAACCCCGGTGAGGCCTTGCGCACTCTGATCGTGCGCTACTCGCCGTCGCTGATCCTGATCGACGAATGGGTCGCCTACGCGCGCCAGCTCGTCACCGACAAAGAACTACAGTCGGGGTCGTTCGAGACCCAGTTCACCTTCGCCCAGTCCCTGACCGAGATCGTGCGTTCCGTTCCGGGCGTGATGCTCGTCGTGTCGATCCCGGCATCCGACTCGGGCACCGAAGGACGTGGCAGCGACATTGAGATCGGTGGCGCGAACGGGCAGCTCGCGCTCGAACGCCTCCAGAACGTGATCCGCCGCGTCGCGGACCAGTGGCGGCCGTCGAGCAAGGACGAGTCGTTCGAGATCGTGCGCCGACGGTTGTTCCAGGCTCCGAACGCCGAAGGACTCACTACCATCTCGGCTGTGGCGCGCAGTTTCACGAACCTGTACCGCAACAACACCGCGCTGTTTCCGCGCGATGCAGCGTCGCCGAACGACGACTATGAGATGCGCATCCGCGCCTCGTACCCTCTGCACCCCGAACTGCTGGATCGCTTGTATGAGGACTGGTCGACGCTGGAGCGGTTCCAGCGCACCCGCGGCGTGCTGAAGCTCGTCTCGTCGATCGTGCACGAGCTGTGGGCATCCAACGACACGTCACCATTGATCCTGCCCGGCAATGTGCCGCTGGATGCGACGACGGTGAACACGGACCTGACGCAGTACCTCGAAGACCAGTGGAAGCCGATCATCGACTCCGACATCGACGGTCCCGGATCGACCGCGCAGCAGATCGACTTGGACCGTCCGAATCTCGGCCAGCGGTTCATCACCCAGCGCATCGCGCGCACGATCTTCATGGGCGCGGCGCCCAGGATCAAGAGCACCCGTAAAGGGCTCGACAAGCAGTATCTCTGGCTCGGCACCGCAGTTCCCGGTGACACGCTCGGGAACTTCGGCAGCGCCGTCGAACTACTCGCACAGCGCTCGACCTACTTCTACGAGGAGCAAGGCCACTACTGGTTCGACACTCAGCCCTCGGTCACCAAGACTGCGAACGACTACGCCGAGCGTCTCCGCGAGGATGTCGAGACGGTCTGGAACGAGATCACCCGCCGCCTCCAAGGAGAGGAGCGCGTCCGTGGCGTGTTTGACCGGGTCCACATCGCCCCGTCGTCCTCCGCCGACATCCCCGATCTTGAAGACACGCGCCTGGTGATCGCCCACCCGCGTCACGCTCGGCGCAAGCAGGACGGCGCCGACTCGGCTGCGCACGCCTGGGTTCGCGACGCTATCGAGAGCAAGGGTGCGAGTCAGCGCATCCACCGCAACACGCTGATCTTCCTGATGGCGGACAAGAGCGAGTTGGAGAGACTCGAAGCCGCGACCCGCAGCTACCTCGGCTGGAAGCGAGTCCAGGCGACCAGCGACAGCCTCAACCTGTCGGCACAGCAGCGCAAGCAGACCGACGACTGGGTCTCCCGGCTCGATCAGACCGTCTCCGACCGTATCCGCGACACCTTCGTGTGGGCGGTCTACCCTGAGCAGTTTGACCCGACCAAGCCGTTCGAACTTGTCGCCGACAGGGTGCCCGACTCCGGCGGACGCTCGCTGGCCGAGCGCGTCAGCGCCAAGCTCGGGCGCGAGGATCAGCTCGTCACCGACTTCGGCGCCCCGATTCTCGGGGCCACCCTGCACAACGAGCTCGGCGCGCTGTGGCGCGACGCGGGCGAGATCACCGTCGGCGAGCTGTGGGGCTACTTCACCAGATACATCTACATGCCGCGTCTCGTTCGACGCGAAGTGCTCGATAACGCCATCGAGCAGTCGCTCTCAGCAGTGCTCGTCGACAACGAACGGTTCGCTATCGCATCAGGCAAGGATGCCGAGACCGGTCGCTACCGCAGCCTGCTCGTGGCACCGAACCCGAACACACGGATTCAGGTCACCGACAGCACCCTGCTCATCGAAACCGAGCGCGCCCAGAAGCAGGCCGAGGCTGACCGGATCTCAGCTATACGTGAGGCTGCGACGATCGCCTCCACAGCTGACGGCGACTCCGCTCCCGTCGGGCCGGTTGACTTAGTGTGGACGGGTGGCTCATCCGCCGAGGGCGATGAGCCGTCCGAGGCCGAGTCTGCGCTGGAGGCAGTCCTTGCCCGGTTCTTCGGATCGGTGAAGATCGACTCCGACCGTTACGCCCGCGACATCGGCAACGTGACCCGCGAGGTGATCGACCGCCTTGCAGGGGCGGGTGCGCGGCTCGACATCACCATCGACATCCAGGCCACCAAGCCCGGGGGCTTCGACGAATCCGAAGTCCGCACCATCGGCGAGAACGCCCGCGTCCTCAAGTTCGACCCCAGCTCCGGCTTCGAGAAGAGCTGAGGGTAGCGGTGGCGCGATTCGGAAACGATCAGACGAACATCGGTCGCCTCGATGTCCGCACGGCCGAGCCCTACTGGCAAGCCTTCTTCGATGACAACGCCTTTGCGCTGCAACAGGTCTTCGGGGCCCTGACGAAGAACCTCACCGGCCTGAAAGAAAGCTCGCGCCAATGGGACTTCGAGTCCTACGCGGTCTCCGGCTTCGTGGTTGCCGGACGGACACCATCGGCCAGCGATCCTGCAAGACAGAAGTCGTTCGAGTTGTATCGCGCGAACTCCCGCAGCGTGACGATCGTGACCTACGACGAGATTCTTGAGCGACTGAGACTGCTTCGCGACTTCCTTACGCCGGCCTCGCCCACAGCCGAGGAGGTCTGATCGAGATGGCACGCCCACCTGCATGGAGGCACACGCTTGACGAGGCCCGGCGACAGGCGCTTGTCGCGATCGACTTCTACAACCGTCCCGGTGATCGACGCAGCATCAGTGACTTCATCGTCCACATCCACCTCGCGTGGCAGAACCTACTTCACGCTGACCGCATGCGCCGCAAGGCCGAGATTTTCTACCGCGAATCGGGCGGTCGACGCAAATTCAAGCGAAACCCGGATGGCTCCAAGAAGACCTGGGACCTGAGCCAGTGTCTGAAGCAGGAGTTCAAGGACAACGACCCGATCAGAGCAAACGTCGAGTTCTTTGTCGGACTGCGAAACCACGTCGAACACCACTTCCAGGATTCTGTACTGGTGGCGACCGCAGCCGAAGCGCACGCTTGCATCATCAACTTCGAGGCAGAACTGGTCCGAAGGTTTGGCTCCCGTGAGACGCTTGGCTCCGAACTGAAGTTCCCCGTCTTCGTGCAGTCCCTCAGCCCGTCGAGATACGAGGAGCAACGCAACCTCCGACGTGGACTGCCCGCTACCGTCTCGAACTTCATCACCGAGTTCCAAGTCGGCCTGCCGGAGGACATCCGAAGCGATGAGCGATTCGCCTACCGACTCCTCTTGCTTCCGATGAAGGGGCCAAAGACGGAGGCGGACCTCGCACTCAACTTCGTTCGCCAGGACGACCTTAGCGAGGAAGAGCTTCAGGCACTCCTCGGACAAGACGGCAGCGTGATCGTGGCGGAGAAGTACCGAGAGGCGATCCACGGTGACGAGATGCTCCCCAAGGCGGCCGCGGCGGCCGTGGAGGAGCGCATCCCTTTCAAATTCAGCGTCAATGACTTCACGGCTGTCCGAAAAGCCTGGCAGATCGGCCCGGCGAAGAGTGGTGACAAGGAGCCGCTGCCGAAATCGGACGGCTACTGCCTCTACTCGCCCGCCTTTAAGCAGTTCGTCTATCGCCCGAAACTCGTAGACCGGATGGCCGAAGCCGTGGATACCGAAGAGAAGTACCAAGCCCTGCTAGGCCGTCCACCCACCGCGAAACAGCCCGCACAGGAGTAAGGAATCCAACGGCCGCTTCGTGTGCGGGAGGAGATTCATCAGTCCTGCGTACTCCGATTCTTCGCCCATACCGTCCCTCCGTGGACCGCGTACCGCCGCGCGAGTGCGTGCACACTGATTCCTTGCGCGCGGGCTGTTCGCATAGCATCCACTTCCTCGTCCGTCAGACGTGTTCGAGGTCGTTTACTTGGTTCCTCTGACGCGCCGATCAATGGGTCGTCCGGCTCTCGGGTAGAGTCATCTGTGCCGACAGGCCCTTGATTCCACGCGGAAACCAGCTTCTCAATCCGTGAGCGCCTGTTCCCGCAACGTTCCATTGCTTCCACCAGAAATTCAAATCCCAGCTTCGATCTCTAGAACCATGGCCTCTTTTTCGAGCTCATTGCAGAGCACTTGCATTGGTCATCGCACGATGACGCTGCGTAGTTCGATCACCGTCAACCCATACCTATCCGGCTCAGACACCAACCGCAACGAACCAGACTGCCCCAACGCAGACCAATCCACCCGCCACTCAACCCAAGCCGAAATCACATACTCCCCCTTCTCCAAAAACCTATGATGACAAGTCAGCGACTTCACCCTCGGATCCTCATCCAACCTACGAACCGTCGTCGCCACACACCGATAACGCTGCCCATCACCAGTATCAAAAACCGCAGCCACCGGATAAGCACGCAAATCCACCACCACACCCGAATCACTGGCCTGAACACGAATCGGCGCCGGATGCTCAACATGCAACCAAACCGGAAAACCCACCGGCAACCCATTCCACTCATTACGACCCGGATCAGGCTGCATCACAAAACGCGCCCCCGGCACCTCAACACCAGCCGCCACCCGCGTGGCCACCTCAGCCACCACACCCGGATCCACCCCACCAGTGGAAGGACCACTCGGATACGCAAAGGGCAACTTCCAAGGACGCACCGAAGACGGCGCAGCCCCAGGCGGTGGCGCGCCCGTTCGGAGTGGCTCCGAAGCACCGGGCCTCTTGCCGCTGACCACCACAGCAGGATCTCTCACTTCAGCCCCGACTCGGGCGCGATTCCCATGCGATTGGCTCGTCACGACATGGAACTGCTTAGGCGGAGTGGGTTCACTTTGATCTGCGTTAGCTAGCGCGGGGCTAAACGCAAACACCGCCGCGAACACCACAAAACCAATTCGGACGTACCTAGGAAAAGTTGGGATTACTGCAGCGTGCATTCGGTGACCATCTCCCCAGTCATATCGACGATCATGAGACTCCCGTCGATGAGCCCGAAAAAGTAGCGCGCATAGATGACGCCGCCGTTACCTTGCGGAACTCCATCCTTAAGGACAGTAACCTTCTCAAAATTCGAGCAGCTGTGAACAGCTGCGATTGTTTTTTCGGGCACTTCTCCTTTGAACAGCGCAACTTCATTCGTCGCCTGTTCAATTCCTTCAAATGAGTAGTTGCCGGTGCGAACTTCCGCATAATCCTCTTCGAACCACTGCACTACGTGGGGAGCCATGAATTGATGGAATTCTTTAGGCAAGACGGGATCACCGCCGTATAAATGCTTGATATCAAGCTGAATTAGCCGTTCGACGATCTGAAGCGCTCGCTCGTCAGGTGGCCATGACGCGGTCGGCGTCACAGAGCTTTGCACTGCTGCACTGCTCGGCGCGGGAGATGGACCAGGATTGCTGCTGCCGCAAGCTGCCAACATCGCGACACAACACGCCGTCACAGCGAACCGTCGCAAAGGGGCATCAAACATGGGGCCTCCTCGGGGGAAGAAGGTCGCTCAACGAGCGCAATCCCAAATCTTGACACAACTAAGGGTCGAAGAACCGATCTGCAGATCGTCATGTGGATAACTCCACGGTGACGATGCATACGCAATGTCCACAGCGCTTTAAGGTGCCCGGAGCGATTGAAGCCACGGCCCTGTTGAAAGCGATGGCCCGTCCTGGTCAACGACCGCCCTGGACAGGCGTTACTTCAATTCAGACAGCTTGATGTCGTCACCAATGACACTGACCGACGCGCCCGCGGCAGAAACACCAACACTCTTGTAACGGATCCCGGCGATAGCTGGCAGCCGCAATTGATCTTGCACCTGCGCGATGACCCCGTTGACGATCGAATCCGGCACGTCGATGCCAGCGATTTCAGCGTGCGGACTGATCAAACTCAAAGAACCTTCAGCGTTTTCCAACCGCACTTCGCCACTTACTCGAATGTCGATCGCCACACCGAAAACTTGCACCGTCATGACCGCTTGCAGTCGGTTATCTTGCAGATGAGAAACTCGCACCCCATTCAGCTGAGCGTTCAAGGTGTCCCAGTCCAAGGTGGCGGTCGCGGTCAGAGTGCCGATCGTCGCTGTCTGCAGATCATTGATCGGGTGCAGATCTTCAAAATCCACCGACCCCGTCACCACATGCACTGGCGTACCAGACAGCGTACCCCGCAGGTTATCGAACTCGATATGCCCATTCTTTAGATTTTTGTCGACCACAGAAAACAGGAACGGCCAACCTCCGAGCTTGGCGTCAACACGGGTGACACTGGAATTATCAAAGACGTGTTCTAGCTCAGCGACGACTTTACGTTCGGCATATTGCCTAGCCAGGTGATCTGCCAGCACAAAGAAGCCCACCAAAAATGCCAGCACGATGAGCAAAATCCATGGCCATTTCGCATGTTTCGCTGGTGTCTGCTCATCCCCCCGAACGTCCTTGCCCGATGCTTGCGCTAGCTCGACCTCTGCCTGCCCGCTGTCAGAAGCATCACCTGCCGCACTCGGCGCAGCCTTCCTTGCGACCTTTTGCCTAGCCATCAGCTGATCCCCAACAGCTCGTCGATGCCGATCGTCAACCCAGTGCGCTGCCTCACCGCGCGCACTGCGGTCAGCACGCCGGGCATGTAGCTGGCCCGTCGGAATGAATCGTCGCGGATCGTCAGTGTCTCTCCGTCATTGCCCAAAATCACCTCTTGATGCGCAAACAGCCCTGGCAGCCGCACCGAATGAACGTGGATGCCGTCGACCTGCGCCCCCCGCGCACCGTCCAACTGCTTCTCGGTCGCGTCCGGCATCGGCGCGCAGCCGGCAGCTTCCCGGGCGGCGGCGATCCGTCGCGCGGTGGTAGCGGCAGTGCCAGACGGCGCATCGACCTTATTTTCGTGATGCAGCTCGACGATCTCGACCGACTCGAAGAAGGGCGCCGCCTTTTCAGCGAAGTGCATCATCAACACTGCCGCGATCGAGAAATTCGACGCAATCAAGACATTGGACTTTGGTTCATCACCTTGCCAGGCTCGCACTTGAGCCAGCTTCTCGTCATCGAATCCCGTGGTGCCCACGACGATGTGAATGCCCTCGTCAATAGCCCATTTGATGTTGCCCATCACGACGCTAGGTACAGTGAAGTCGACGATCACGTCTGCCCCTTTAGCCAGGCTGCGGTCGTCGTCAGCGTCAATCTCGGCGACCAGCTCGAGGTCGTCGGCAGCATTCACCGCACCAACGACATGCTCACCCATTCGCCCACGGGCTCCGAATACTGCGACTTTGATCATCTTGGCCTCCCGGGAATCCTCGCCAATCTTAGCTAGCCGATGGCAGATTTTCCGATCTTGCAAAAGCTGAGGGCCCGCCGGCAAATGCCGACGAGCCCCCAAGCAACTAAGCGCGAAAATCAGGCTTCGTCTGATGACTCCGCGTCAGCCTCGTCCTTAGCCGAATCGTCGACTGGGATCAGCGACAGCTTGCCGCGATCGTCGATGTCAGAGATCTCGACCTGAATCTTTTGACCGACGCTGACGACGTCCTCGACGTTTTCGACGCGGTTGCCGTCATTGAGCTGACGCATCTTCGAGATGTGCAGCAGACCGTCCTTGCCAGGCAGCAACGAGATGAATGCGCCGAAGGTGGTCAGCTTGACCACGGTGCCGAGGTAGCGCTCACCCTTCTCGGGCATCGTCGGATTAGCGATCGCGTTGATCGCCTGACGGGCAGCCTCGGCGGACTCGCCATCGGTCGCGCCAATGAAGATGGTGCCGTCGTCCTCGATCGAGATGTTGGCGCCGGTGTCGTCCTGGATCTGGTTGATGACCTTGCCCTTGGGGCCGATGACCTCACCGATCTTGTCCACCGGGATGTGCAGGGTGATAATCCGCGGCGCGTACTCGCTCATCTCGTCAGGCTGGTCAATGGCCTCGTCCATGACGTCCAAGATCGCCTCGCGGGCCTGCTTGGCCTGCAGCAGCGCGGCAGCCAGCACGTCGGCGGGGATACCGTTCAACTTGGTGTCGAGCTGCAGCGCAGTGACGTACTCACGAGTGCCGGCGACCTTGAAGTCCATGTCACCCAACGCGTCTTCGGCGCCGAGAATGTCAGTCAGAGCCAGGTACTTGGTCTCGCCGTTCTCGTCGGTCTCGCTCATCAAGCCCATCGCGATGCCAGCGACGGCAGCGCGCAGCGGCACGCCAGCGTTCATCAACGCCAAGCTGGACGCACAGACCGAACCCATCGAGGTTGAACCATTCGAACCGATCGCGGTCGAAACCTCGCGGATCGCGTACGGGAACTCTTCACGGCTGGGGATCATGGGGACGATCGCCCGCTCAGCCAGCGCACCGTGGCCGACTTCGCGACGCTTCGGGGAACCGATCCGGCCGGTCTCACCAGTCGAGTACGGCGGCATCTCGTATTGGTGCATGTAGCGCTTAGAAGTCTGCGCCGACAAGGTGTCGAGCTTTTGCTCCATGTCGAGCATGTTCAACGTGGTGATGCCCATCACCTGGGTCTCGCCGCGCTGGAACAACGAGCTGCCGTGCACGCGCGGGATGATGCCGACCTGGGCGGACAGCGGACGGATGTCCTTCGGCCCACGGCCATCGATACGGACACCTTCGCTGAGCACTCGACCGCGCACGATCTTCTTTTGCAGGCTCTTGAAAGCAGCGCTGATCTCGCCTTCACGGCCGTCGAAACGATCTTCTGCGGTCATGTCATTGAAGACCCGCAGCTTGAGTTCCTTCTCAGCATCCTGACGCTCAGCCTTGCCAGCGATCTGCATGATCTCGTCTAGCCGTTCGGCAGCGATCCGCTCGACTTCTTCGTAGACGTCTTGTTCGTATTCGCGGAAGACCGGGTAGGGATAGGTCTCCTTGTTGACCTGCTCGGCTAGCTCAGCCTGCGCGTCACACAGAATCTTGATGAACGGCTTGGCAGCGTCCAAGCCCTGGGCGACGATCTCTTCAGTCGGCGCAGTCTGGCCGCCGCGGACGTTCTCCCAAGTCGCTTCGGTGCCACCTGCTTCGACCATCATGATCGCGACGTCGCCGTCCTCGAGCACCCGTCCGGCGACGACCATCGAGAAGGTCGCTTGGGCTTCCTGCTCCACAGTCGGGAACGCAACCCATTGGTCACCCAGCAAGGACACACGCACCCCACCGATCGGACCGGAGAACGGCAAGCCAGCGATCTGCGTCGACATTGAAGCGGCGTTGATCGCGACGACGTCGTATTCGACCTGCGGGTTCAAGGCCAAGACCGTGACGATGACCTGGACCTCATTGCGCAGGCCCTTGACGAAGGCCGGACGCAGCGGACGGTCGATCAGGCGGCAAGCCAAGATGGCGTTCTCGGTGGGACGGCCTTCGCGGCGGTGGAAGCTGCCGGGAATGCGTCCTACGGCGTACATCTTTTCGTCGACGTCAACGGTCAGCGGGAAAAAGTCGATAGCTTCGCGCGGGGTCTTCTGCGCGGTGGTGGCGGACAGCAGCATGGTGTCGCCGTCCAGATAGACGGCAGCAGCGCCGTCAGCTTGTTGAGCGAGCACGCCGGTCTCAAAACGCACGACATGCTTGCCGAATTTTCCGTTATCAATGATCGCTTCGCTGTACTTAACTTCGGGTCCCTCCACCGGGATCCTCCTCTCCTGCGGGGCTTCGTCCCCGCTAACAAGTCGCGGGGCTATCCCCCGCTGACGTGGCGTCCAGCGACGCCGTCCCAGACGATCTGGGTGCGCTCGGCCGAGCGCTCATTCGATTCACTTCTTCGAATACTTCAATTGTGCCGCGTATCTACGCGAAACGCAGGAAAGGGGAGCCGCCTTGCAGGCAACTCCCCGATCCAGTTAGTCGAAAATCAACGACGCAGACCCAGCCGTGCGATGAGTTCGCGGTAGTGCTCGACGTCTTCCTGAGCGACGTAGTTCAGCAGCCGACGGCGCTTACCGACCATCAGCATCAGACCACGACGCGAGTGGTGGTCGTGCTTGTGCACCTTGAGGTGCTCGGTCAACTCCGAGATGCGCTTGGTCAGCAGCGCGATCTGGACGTCCGGAGAGCCAGTGTCTCCAGGGTGCGTCGCGTACTCCTCGATGATGCTTTGCTTAGTGGCAGCGTCCATCACTGCTCTCCTTCCGGTTTCCCGTTGCGCGGCGCAGGAGCGTCAGATTCACGAGGCTGGTGAGTGACGCGCGGCTGCTCTTGAAAATCCGCGGCCGATCAAACGGCGACTAACAAGATTAGCAGGGCGCGCCTGGAATCCTAAATCGCTAAAGAGTCTCACTCAATCGCTTGGACGTCCGAATTATTCGCTGCTAGCCCGAGATCGAAAGCGACAAATCCCAGGTCTGCATGC
>ERZ1031292.280-NODE-280-length-16244-cov-11.407684_pt1 | contig 16244 bp, 12 predicted proteins | sample MGYA00518215_ERZ1031292 | MGnify/ENA primary metagenome ERZ1031292 (study PRJEB33718, sample SAMN03159822) | human skin metagenome | collected 2014-02-25 | study: EMG produced TPA metagenomics assembly of the PRJNA266117 data set (Human skin bacterial metagenome... | reverse complement strand
CCAAGGCTAAGCTGCTGCGCCCGTACGTAGAGAAGATCATCACCAAGGCCAAGGCAGGCACGGTTGCTGATCGTCGCAACGTTCTCAAGAAGATCGCTGACAAGCAGGTTGTTACCTACCTGTTCAACGAGCTCACCCCCCAGTTCGAGGGCCGCGAGGGCGGTTACACCCGCATCGTGAAGCTTGGCCAGCGCAAGGGCGACGGCGCTTCCATCTCCCAGATCTCCCTGGTTCTCGAGCCCACCGTTTCCAAGGAAGCTGAGCGCGCAACCCGCGCCGCAGCCTCCAAGAAGGCTGAGAAGGCCGAGGAGACCAAGGCTGAGGAAGCCCCCGAGGTCGAGGCTGAGCCCGCCACCGACGCTGAGGCTGAGGCCGAGGCTAAGGAAGAGGCCACCGAGGACGAGAAGTAATTCTCTTTCTCTTCATCCCCCGCACCACGTGTGCGGGGGATTTTTTTAGCTTGTCGACGCCCACCCGCACCTCCCCTCACCGCTTAAGCGGGGCTACCGCTTTGCTCGTGGAAGTAAAAACGCGCCTCAAAAGAGGCGCGTTAGAGTGTGAGGAGCGTTTAGCCAAGCATAGCCTGCAGCTGCGGGAAAGCGGCTGCAGCTACAGCGATGAGCACGGCGATGACGCCGGCCACAACAACACCAATTCCCGCGCCATTTAGTTCACCATCTTCGGTGCTGAGGGCGGAATCCGTGCCAGGCTTTGAATCCTGGTTGTTGTTTGTCGGGTCGGGAAGGAAATTCTGGGCATCCGGATCGTTGAAATCCTCACCGGCAGCGCACTTCTGAGCCACGGTCTGCAGTGTTTCCTTAGCCTTGATGTCCGCCTTGATAGCGTTGACTTCGCTGAGATACTGCTGCTCTGCTTTCTTTCTGTCCTTGTTCTTATCGAGGTAGAGACCGTTCTTGTAGTCCTCCTCGAGATTCTTTAAGCCCTGCCTATCCCGTTCCAGTTCGCTGGTTGAAGAGGCATAGAACGACTGTGCTTCTTTCCAATCCATGGTGGCGCGAGGGCTGATCCCACTGGCGTTGAAGTATTTCATTTCCGAGGCGTTGTACGCGTACCTGCAGGTTTCACCTTCGATGCGAACCGAGGCAGCGTTGGCTGGAGCCACAAGAGCAGTAGCGCTGATGGCGACAAGAGGAATAAGAGCAAGAGGAACATTGAACGTCCGCATGAAAATCTCCGTAATCGAATTGGCAATGCAGTGAGCCGAAAGTGGTGGGCAAATAGATATGCTACAGGGCAAACTCAAGGAATGTTGGGTAAGCAGCACAACAGGCTGTGGTGTAGCTGAGGCGCTGCGCGGTCAGCATTGGTGATGTGAGGAAATGGGGGAACTACATCGCGGAAGAGAATGTACTGAAGGTAGAAACTACTTCTACTGAGGAGGAACTATGAAGGCGAATGAGTCGGCGGTCGACCGTGTGGTACGCGGGGGAATTGCCACAGGAGCTGCAGGGCTGGCGCTGGGTGTCGCCAAGCCGAAATCTGTGGCGCAGATTGGGTTGCTTGCTGTGGCGGCGGTGATGGGTGCTACGGCGGCAATCGGTGTGTGCCCGATCTACAGCGCACTCGGGATATCGACCTGTAAGGCGAAGTAGAACCACGAAGGTCGGGGCGCGGTCGGGCGCCCACTACACTGTGTGTTTATGACTGTAAACCTCCGCTTCGATATCACCTACGACGGGACAAACTTCCACGGCTGGGCGACGCAAAAAGGCGGGCTGAGGACGGTGCAGCAGACCATCGAAGAAGCGCTGCACCTGGTGCTTCGTCTGGACAGCTCCTACCAGCTCACCGTCGCGGGGCGGACAGACGCAGGCGTACACGCGACGGGGCAGGTCGCAAACATGGTGATCCCCGCCGATCGGCTCGAGCAGCGCTCCATTGACGGCGACCCGACGCGGCTGACGCGACGCCTCAACAAGCTGCTTCCCGATGACATCTCGCTGCTCGCCGTCAGTGCTGCGCCGGAGTCTTTCGACGCACGGTTCGGGGCGCTGCGTCGCCACTACGAGTACCGGGTCACCACCCGCCCCGGCGGCCCACTACCGTTACGACGGTTTGATACCGCGACCTGGAAAAAGCCGGTAGATATTGACGTGGTTTCTGCATGTGCATCGGCCTTTGTCGGGCTGCACGACTTTGCAGCGCTGTGTAAGCACAAGCCACATGCCACCACTATCCGCACGGTCGAGTCGTTCACCTGGGAAGATATTTCGACACCGCGGGAACCACAGACCTACCTGGCGCGCATCAGTGCCGATGCATTCTGTTGGTCGATGGTTCGCTCCCTCGTCGGGGCATGTCTTGCAGTGGGGGAGGGCAGACGTGACCTGTCTTTCGCCCCACATCTGCTGACCCTTTCCGAGCGCGCCGCCGATGTGCCCGTGGCACCGGCGTGTGGGCTCACCCTCACCGGGGTGGATTACCCCAGCAATGACGAACTGGCGAGCCGAGCGGAGGCGACGCGTCGCAAGCGCACCGCCGACGAAGTGGAGTAGTACCAGGGCGAACATGCCGGCGACGTGGCAATAAATAAAAATAAGAAAATCAAAGCAATTTTTTTGTGCATTGGGGGAGTAATTAGTGGGCACGCCTACTGTGGTGGGCACAGTTGACCGACTACGATGTCCGAGAGATAGATATCACTTACAGGCAACGAACAAAGGATGTGGGGCTACGTGGTGGAAACAGCGCTTATAGCAATCGCTGTCTGTGTCATTCCTGGCCTTCTCATAAGCTGGATCTCGGGGCTGCGCACGCCGACCTCAGCCATGTGCGCTGTTCCCGTTTCGGTCGGGGTCTACGGCATTGCCGCCGCCGTTTTCCACCCGCTTGGAATTTCCTACACCTCCACCTCCGTGGCGTGGTTCTGTGTTCTCATCGCCGTCTTCGCAGCGCTGTGGCGGGGCGCCTTCTACTTTGGTAGACGTCACCGGGCGAAAAACTTCTCCCTTGTCCCGGAGAGCCAGCACGTGGGGCAACCGCCGGTGATCCCTGCGGCGAGTGCCGCCCGACGCGCGTCAGACTTCGTTCGTCTCAATCCGGCCTGGCGCCCGGGATCGATTTCTGATCAGCGCTGGCTTCTGCCTGCTGTCGGTGTTGCCGCTGGTGCCTACTTCATCATCGCCAGGACACTCGACGCGATTGGGCGCTCGTGGGGCGGGCTGGAAAACGTGTACCAAGGCTGGGACGCGCACTGGCACGCTTCTGTTGTCCGCTTTATCGGAGAAACAGGTATTGCCTCACCCACGGCGATGGGGATCCTGCAGAACACCGAAACGGCACACCCGCTGTACTATCCCACCGCCTGGCACTCGACGGCCTACCTCATCGGCCAGTATGCGGACCTAACGCCCATCGCGTCCCTCAACGTCGCCTCGGCGGTACTCCCCGGACTCCTGTTCCCGATCTCGGCCGCAGCGCTCGCGTGGCGTGTTGTCGGCACCCGCGGGCTGACAAGCCAGCTTGCTGCGGGCTTCGCAGCGGTTCTCGTCGGTGTGGTTCCCGTTCTGCACTGGATTGGCTACTACGTCGGCGCATGGCCGTACCTGGCAGCCGTGGCCATGATCGGCATCGTTGTGTCCGCCTTCATGTCCGTTCCGGTGGTTCCCAAGCGCGCTTTCGCCACTGCCCTCGCCTTCGCCGGACTCGTGCAAACCCACCCGGCACCGGCCACGCACGTTGTCATCCTTCTCCTGCTCTGGTGGCTGACGCGGTTGGTGTGGAAGCCATCGCATACGCCGCGTTCCTGGCAGCAGGGTGTCGGGTACCGTCTTCGTGATCTCGGCCTCCTCGCCGCCACAGGGCTGGCAGGCGCACTCATCCTGCTGCCCCAGATCATTGCTGGTTCCTCGCAGACCGAGGAAGTAGTCAGCTTCGACGATTCGGATTCCCTCAGCGCGACGAGGGCCTGGGAAACGGCTTTCGAGATGGCTACCCGACACACCGATGAGATTGGATTCGATTCCTTCCCGCTGCTGTGGGTGGGGTTGGCCGGCATGGTCATCATCCTCATCTGGCGCGGAAACCTGTGGGGGCCGCTCTTCTACGTGTTCAGCCTGGCCGCCACGGCCAGCTCCATGCATCTGTTCACCGGCGCGTGGGGAGACTTCATGGCGCTCATCAGTGGGCTTCACTACAACGCAGCCCACCGCCTTATCATGCCGGTGGCGCTCATCCTCGTGGCGTATGCGGGCGCGGCGATAGCGGTCGTCGTACGCCTCATCTGCCTCGGTCCGGTGCGTCGCCTGTCCATGCTGTCCATCGTCCTCTCCACCATCGTGGGGCTCATCGCCGGTGCTGCGCTGTGGGTGGCGGTTGATAACAGTACCGAGGGCAAGTTGGATTGGCCGGTCAACAACTCACGCGACCAGCGTATGGTGAACAAGTACGACCTCAAGGCCTGGCGTTGGCTTGCCGAGCAACCGCACGCCTACGAGCACCGGATCTTCTCCGATCCTGCCGACGGTTCCGGGTGGATGTATGCCTATAACGGCCTGCCCGCATTCTTCACCCACTACAACTGGCCCTTCGCCATGTCGGACTCGGACACGACGATGCTGTACTTCCACCCCAACCTCCTGGGAGTCGGCAATTTCGGTGACCCGTCGCTGCGCAACACCGTCGACGAGGCTGCGAAGGACCTCGACGTCAACTACATCATCACCAGCCCCTTCAACTTCTGGGACTTCCAGAAGACTCACGAGGAATGGATCCCCGGGCTGGACCTTTCGCCCGGTGTGACGGACGTGTACCGCGACCACAACGTGACCATCTACGTGGTCAACGAGAAGTTCACCGACGGGGAAATTACGAGGATGCGGGAATCCGGCGATTCACCCGAACCCCTCCTACCTGTCCCCACGAAGGGACAAAAGGGGCTTGCTCAGACGGCGCAGGAAATCAACCAGCCGTATTACCACCGCCCGGAGGCAACGATGCCGGAAAAATCCCAACTGCCCCAGGTCAAGGATGAGGTCCGTCCAGCGCCAACCCCGGTTCCTGGTGATTTCACCCCGGACGGCATCCCGGATAACGATCCGCCGCCGCCCGACGCCCCCTAGTCCTCCTGCCATTTGGCGGGGTATAACGCTGCAGTGTTGCTGCGTTATACCCCGCCAGCTGTTGTTTTGTGAGGGCGCACTCTACCGTTCGCGTTCCCGTTGCAGCCCCGGCCACCCAGGGTTATTCTGAACCCAGAAAACACCAATAATCAGGGGAAAAATCGAGGGGGGAAACGCATGGCACATATACTCGCGCCAACCACGAAACCGCAGGTCTCAGGTTATAAATTTTTGGTCCGGAGGGCAGAGCACGCGCTTATTTTTGCCGATGCCCGCATGATCCACGATCCGCTCGCCAGGCTCCGCCGAAGCCTCGTCTTGGGCGTTATCGCCTGCGCGCTGTTTGCGCTGGGCGCGGGGGCGATGGCGATGTTCAAACCGCGCGCGGATCCAGGCGATGCCCCGATCGTGCGGGCGGAATCTGGTGGCCTGTACGTCCGGGTGGGGGAGACGTACCATCCGGTGCTCAACCTCACTTCTGCGCGTCTTATCGCAGGTAGTCCGGTAGATCCTGTTCGTGGGGCGGATGAGGTCCTCGCCCACGCTCAGTTCGGTCCCCCGGTGGGCATTCCCGGCGCCCCGGGGATGCTTGCCACGGGGGATCCAGGCTCAGAGTCGACGTGGTCGGCATGCACGTCGGGGCCGGGGGAGACGCACGTGACGGAGGGGCTTGCTGATCCTCCGGTGACCGCGCCGGGGGAGTTCCTTCTCGCCCGGGTGGGAGGCGATGAGTATCTTGTGTCGGCGGCGGGGAGGCGGAAGCTGCCCCCGGCGGAGTCGGCGGTGGGTGCGACGGTGCGCCGCCATCTGGGGATCCCGCAGGCGGCGGGCGCGTGGGAGCCTCCGGCGGAGGTCCTCGATATTCTGCCGGAGCTTCCTTCCATCGATGGGGTGCGCGCGTTGTCCTCGGCGCAGGTTCTCCGCGCCGACGATGGTCTGTGGCTTGATCGTGGGTCGGGGTTGACCCCGCTCACGGCGTTTCAGTCGGAGATTCTCCGGGAACTCGGTGTGGGGATGCAGGAGGTGTCGCCGGAGGAGCTGCGGGGGCAGGCGCTGGCCGAGGAGGATGTGCCACTGCTCGCGGAGAAGGGCATGTTTGTGCCGGTTAGTCCGGCCGATACGGTGTGTGTTACGCAGCATGCGACGGGCCTCGCGTCTGATCGTGCGTGGGGCTTGTTCCCCACAGCGGGTCCTGCGGGTGTGTCGCTGGACCCGCCCGCCGTCGGGGTGTTTCCCGCGGAGCGGTCCCTGCCGCCGGGGATCGGGATTGCGGGGACGAGCGTGGCCACCCGGTTTTCGGCCACGCGCCCGGGTGGCATGGCGGTCACGGTTGGTGACGGCGCGGTCATCGTTGGTGAGACAGGGACGTATTTCCCGGTTCCCGCAGCCTCCGCACCGGCGCTCGGCGTCGAGCGCGCGACTCCTGCCCCCTGGCCGGTGGTTGCCCTTTTGCCCCGCGGTGCGGAGCTCAGCGTCGAGCAGGCCTCCGCGCCGCTGCTCCCATAAGCCCGGCGACAGCCACGGCCACGAGCACTGTGAGTGGCTCCCACCCCGCTGTCTTACCCGGTGTTTCTGGGGAGACGGTGTCCGCGCGGCGTGCGCGTGGTTCTGCTCCTTGTAGCTTGTCGACGCTCCCCTCAACATCAAGTGCCCCCGTCACCGGATGCGCGGAGGAATAGACCATGGCACGCAGCTCTGTCGGTGTGGCGCGGGGATAACGTTCCTTGAGTAGCGCGACAAAGCCGGTGACGACGGGTGCCGCAAAGCTCGTGCCACGAAACTCCGTCTTGTCTGTAGCCGTCGCGTAGCCCTGCCCGCCGGTGGACGCAGACACCGTGATGGAGCCCGGCGCGCCAACGGGGTGCTTCCCGCTGAGGCCGAGTGAGTACTCGGCCACCGTCGCCGGGGTATTCAAAGCGCTCACGGCAATAACGGTGGGGAAGTGGGCGGGGTAGCTGACAGAATCGGCGGGGCAATCGGCGGTGATATTCCCCGCGGCCGCGACGATGACTGTTCCCTCGCGTTCCGCCCGCTCGACTGCCTCCTGCAGCACTCCGGGCGCGAGTGTGGCAGAGTTGGGAAGGCAAGAGGACACGGAGAGGTTAATGACGTCGGCGTGCTCATCGAGGGCCCGGTCAATGGCGTGACCGAGGCTATCCAGGGTGCCACCGTTTTTCGTCTCGGATTGTTTGATGGCGATGATTCGCACGCCGGGGGCGACTCCGACGGGGCGTTCCCGGTCGGAGCCTGTGTCCGTCGGGGTACGTAGCCCGATGATGCTGGCGACGGCGGTGCCGTGGCCCTCGCAGTCGGTGAGCGCGCCGGAGGAAGAATACGGCGGTTCCAGGAAGCTGCCTGCGTCGACAAGCTCGGGGAGAAGCGGGTGCGGGGTCACTCCCGTGTCGATGACAGCGACGGTGACCCCGGCGCCGGTGGCGAAGCGGTGAGCCTCGTGCAAGGATGCGGACAGCGCGCTGGCGCGGGCGACATCGGCAGGGCCTGCGGGGACGGGGAGAGGATCCCCACCAGGGCACACAGGCGTTGACGCGGTCGGTTCGGCAGGCGGCTCGGTGGTGTCCTGGGCGGTGGCGGGCGCGGCACCCAGCACGAAAGCCGTGGTGATGGTGAGGGCAGCAAGGCGACGGGCGCGCATCAGCCCAGCCCCCGAATGGCTGCAAACACACCGGCCAGGTGCAGTCCGAGGGGAAGCGCGATGATGACGCATGCGCTTTCCAGCTTCTCCAGGGCTGCGATGGTGGTGGGAGGCATGTTGGCTACGCGAGGGGCCCACAGTCCCGAGGCGACGAACACCGTGGCAAGTGCGACGGCGATGCCGATGGTGGCGGGGCTCGGTTGCGTCGCGCCGGGGTGGATAAACACGGCACAGGCTGCACTGATGGCCGTCGACATAGACCACAGCCACACGGCCCACGCACCCACAGCGGAGGCGTGCCGGGTGGCCTGCATGGCAAGGCAGGCCACGAGGACGGTGGCGAAGAGGAGGCGGAAGTGGGCAGGCTGGGTACCTAGGGCGGTGACAAGGCTCGCTCCTCCGCCGAGGAGGCAGGCACCGGTGACGATGCCGTCGAACACTCCGGTTGCCCGGCGCGCCCTCCTGGTGGCACCGGTGTAGACCTGCGCGGATACATCTGTTGTGGCGAGGTCGGCACCGGCGGACGGGACGGTGGGAATGGTGATCCCCGCGATGCGAAGCGCGACGAGCGGGCCGTAGATGACCACGGTCAGCGCGATAAGAGCACTCAGGGGTGCAGCCGCCGTGATGGACGGTGCGATAAACGGTGGTGGTGTGTTGCCGGTGATGGTGGGTGCCAGGCCGACGGTGGTGGCACCACCTGCCAGCCCCGCCCACGCGCACGTGCCCACACCCACGGTAAGGAGGGTGACGGTGACGGTGCGCGGCGGGCGGAGTGTGCTGTGGGTGATGGCGGTGACGAGGAGCAGGCTGCCGCCGGCGGTCACCAGGCCAAGCGGTGTGATGAGACTGTCGCTTTCCGGTTCGCCGGCAAACCAGTAGGTCCATTGGAGTCCCGCAAGAAAAGCGAGGATGCTTGTCCCGATACTCACCGTGGTGATAATCGTCGGGTGGATCGCCTCCTTCCACGTCAGGCGCATGCCAGCACCGAGGGCGAGGCAGGCAACCGTTGCCACGGTCAGCCCCACGGGGTGGGCGGCCAGGAGCAGGATGAGCATGAAAAACCCGGTGGCGCAGGCAACCGCCGCGTAGCCTGTGCCGCCGCGCGCCCGGCGCACCTGTGTGAGCGCCTCCGTATCACTTGTGACGAGGGGCTCAGTGTCGCGGGAGAGATCGCGGATGGTGATGATGCTTCCAGGCCGGACATGCGACCAGGCCAGCGGTGTCGCTGTGGGGATGAGGCTTCCCGCCGGTGTGCGGGCCTCCCACGGGCTGACCGGTGGGCTGATGCCAGCGACATCGCAGACCTCGGGTAGGACGTCGGCAAGCCGTGCACCGGCAGGAACAGCGACGTCGACGTCGACAGGTGTGTCCTGTGTGTGGCCTACGGCAAAGCGGATTGTCACGCGCAGTGAGTGCGTGAGTGCTTGACGATTCATGGATAACCCCCACGTAAGTCCCCGGGGTGCTGGTGCCAGCACCGTTGAATGTGTGTCACGAGCGTGGTGAGTGCCGTGACGCTTCCACTGTGCGCCAGCACTGACATTCTGTCCACCGGTGGGAAAGCGCGTTCCGGAAGTGGGGGTAGAAGAGGGGAGGGGAAGAGAAGGAAGGTGGCGAAGGACCCGGCGCGTGGGGATGCATCTGTCGGGTGACAGTCGCGGGGACGTATCTGTCGGGTGACAGTCGCGGGGTGTAGTCTCATTCAGGTATCCCCTAACTCTTCTATTGGTAAAGGAGCATCATGATGTATCGCGTTATCGCCTCACTTTTTGGTGGGGTCGCCGTCTACGCCTGCGCTGTCGGTAAGCCGTGGCTGGGAACACTGTGCGCCGCGCTGCTGTGTCTGGTCGCCCTCTGGGAGGCGAAGAATCCCCCGCGGGTCAAAGCACACCGCTGGGGTGCTCTTCCCGCGGTCGTCATCGCGATGGTGCTGTTTAGCGTCGCGCTCATCAGCCCGGAAAACGGAGCCTTCCCCATTGTCTGGGGTGTGATCAGCGCGATCGTCGTGTACGCGTCCATCACGATGAGCCGGCGCAGGTTGAAGCTTGCTGAAAGCGAGAAGGCCGAGTAGCCCTAGCTCTTCGGGGCGTGCTCCCCATTGGTGGTGGGGGAGCGGAAGGCTGCTTCCGTAAACGGGGGTGGGGCGCATTCTTGTCAGGACAACGTGGCACCGGGGTACTACATTGACGGGCAACGGGGCAGGATGCCCCACGCTGACGAGCGCTTCGGCCACTGTGGCCGGGTGCTCTCGGCATAAAACCACCACCGGGGAACATGTTTTTGGGAGGGGATCGTGGGGACTATTGCCGCATCAATTCGGCCATTACCAGCACGGGGAGAAGACAGCGAACGGGTAGAACCACCGCCACTTCCCGCAGGCGACCTCCGCCCCGACCCCGTGCCGCCGAGCAACGCCCCAACACCGCAACCACTCATCCGCATCATCATGCCAGTGGTCATGGTGGCGGCAATGCTGGGAATGGTGGGGCTCATGCTCCTTGGCGGGTCGAACCCCAGCCCAACCATGCTCATCTTCCCGGTCTTCATGGTGATGAGCATGATCATGATGTTTGCTCCCACCTCCGCCGAAGACCCAGACGAGACGCGCCGGGTGTACCTGCGCCACCTCGGTGTCCTGGGCGAGCAAGCCCGCGACGCAGCCATTGCCCAAAAGGAGCACGAGGAGTTTTGCCACCCGGCACCACACACCCTGTGGGCGCTTACAGACTCGCCCCGGTTGTGGGAGCGCGTCCGCGGCGACGATGACGTCCTTATCACGAGGATCGGCACGGGCAACACGCCACTGGCCACCCCGATCGTCATCCCTGATATGGGTGCACACGAGGACCTCGACCCCGTGTGCCTCGTCGCCTTTCGTCACACCGTGCAATCCAGTCGCGCGGTCCACGGCGTGCCCCTGACCGTGGACATCACAGCGTTCCCCTTCATCGGTGTGTCCGCCGACGGTGGGGCGCTGGAGCAAGTCCGGGAATTAGCCCGCGCGCTCGTCGCCTCCGTCGTCTTCTTCCACGGACCGGAACTTGTCGGCATCGATGTGTGCGGGCGTCACGCGGATGCGTGGGACAACGTGAAGTGGCTGCCGCACAACCGGGACCCCTACGTGGCACCGTGGACGCTGGTTATCGTCGACGACACGGACGTACCTTCCTCCGGCGCGGGTGTGGATGAGGAAAACGACGCTGCAGCGCCACCTGTGGATCTGCAGGTAGTGGCGGAGCAGACCGCCGAGGCGGAGGGGACCGTCATCTGCATCGTTGTCGGCTCCGACCAATCAACGGAGCTCGGGCAGGCGTGCTGGCAGGACGGCCTCGTGCTGTACACGCATGGTGGAGAAACCTCAGCCGACACCGCAGAAGCTGAGCTAACCGATCCTTCGCAGTCCGATAAACCGCGGTCGCGGCGTGGAGGTACACAGCCTGGCCCTGTGTTGCTCGGCGTGGCGACAGAATGCGGCGAGCAGGTCATCGGCCAAGCGGATGCCGTCACAGCTTTCGAGTTCGACCAACTGGTCCGCGCCATCGGTGCCTATGACCGGCCGGGAAGTGGCTACGAGGCGATCGCTCACTCCGGCGACCTCCTCCCGATGCTGGGTGTCGCTACACCGGCGCGACTTCCCCTCCCACAGCTGTGGCAGCGTGATGCCCACTCCCTCTTGGCCGTCCCCATCGGTGCCGACGAGGAAGGGCGACCGGTGACACTGGACATGAAAGAGTCGGCGCTCGGTGGCGTGGGCCCGCACGGCCTGTGCATCGGAGCTACAGGGTCCGGAAAATCGGAACTTTTGAAGACCCTCGTTGTTTCCCTGGCGCTGACGCACTCCCCGGAGGATCTCAACCTCATCCTCGTGGACTTCAAGGGTGGTGCCACGTTCCTGGAGCTCGGCAATCTGCCACATACGTCCGCGGTGATCACCAACCTTGCCGAGGAACAAACCCTGGTGGGCAGGATGCAGGATGCCATCAGCGGCGAGATGAATCGTAGACAGGAGGTGCTCCGCGCGGCGGGCAACATCCCCAACATCGGCGCGTACACAGAAAAGCGGGCGCACAACCCGCAGCTTGCGCCCCTTCCACACCTCGTCATCATCATCGACGAGTTTTCCGAACTCCTCGGCCAGCACCCCGATTTTGCGGAGCTCTTCGTCGCCGTCGGCAGGCTTGGCCGCTCCCTCGGCGTTCACCTGCTCCTCGCCTCGCAGCGCCTGGAGGAAGGGCGGCTGCGGGGGTTGGACTCGCACCTCAGCTACAGAATTGGCTTGAAGACCTTTTCCGCCGGCGAATCCCGTCAGGTTATCGGCACCGCGGATGCGTATCACCTGCCCGCCAAGCCGGGTGCTGGGTACATGAAAACAGATGCCGATGAACTCGTGCGGTTCACCGCCTCTTACGTGTCCGGACCGTTAAAGGAAGCGACCGCCACCAGCGATGAGGAAGCGCAGGTGCAACTGTTCACCGGCTGGAGGGATACCAGTTCTGAGCAGGAAGCAGAGGCTGGTTCTCGCGGGGATGACAGCGGTGTGGAAAACAGTGATGTAGGGGGTGGAAGTGAGGCGATGGACGATGCTTCACAGGCAGGAAAACACGCGGCCAGCGAGCAGCCCGCAGACGCAGCACCGGTAGAAACGCTCGTCGACCGCGTCGTTGCCGCCTGCAGGGAAGAAGCAGCTGCCCGGGATCTGGCAGCGCACCAGGTCTGGCTTCCGCCCCTGCCCGCGGCGATACCTCTGGGAGGCGTTTTATCCGCAGCGTCGAGTAGCGCGGAGACTAAGGAGGAAAACGCGCTAGCGGTGCCGATCGGCATCATCGACCGCCCATACGAACAGCGACAAGACACCTTCGTCCTGCCCCTGTCCGGGGCCACAGGCCACCTCGCCATCTGTGGCGGACCGCAATCCGGCAAGTCGACGGCCGTGCGCAGCCTTGTGCTCAGCTGCGCTGCGACGCACAGGACGGAGAAGGTAGCGTTCTACATCCTCGATCTAGGCGGGGCGGACCTCGCCGAGCTGTCCACCCTGCCTCATGTGGCGGGAGTGGTCGGCAGGCACAACAAGGAAGCCGTCGACCGTGTCTTTGCGGAGGTCACACAATTCATCGACGATGCCCCAGCAACCGATCCCGGGCGTGAGCTATTTCTCATCATCGACGGTTTCCACATCATCCGCTCCGATTTCGAGGAGCACCTGGAGACCGTCGCACGCATCGCCTCCGACGGGCTCGGCGCCGGGGTTCACCTCGTCATCACCACCCACCGCTGGAGCGAGCTGCGCCCCGCGATCCGCGATCTCATCGGTGGACGCATCGAGCTTCACCTCGCTGACCCGCTCGACTCGCTCATCGACCGCAAAGCCCAGGAACGCGTCCCCGCGCTGCCAGGCAGAGGTCTGACACCACATGGGGAGTCCATGCTCATCGCTGTGAGCTCCGGCGAAGACATCCAACACGTACGCGAACTCACCGCCGACGCACCACCTGTGCCCCGCCTGCGCCTCATGCCCACCAGTCTGGACAGCGCCGATCTCCCCGCGCCCACGGCCGCGCCGGGCGGTCACCTCACCCTTCCGCTGGGCATCGGCGGCGCGCGCCTCACCCCTGTCTCGTGGCACCCCGCGACCTCGCAGCACCTCCTCGCCCTCGGCACCCGCGGTTGTGGCAAGACCTCTCTCCTGGAACTCGTCGGCCAGTCGCTGGCGCAGGTGGGGCGTGAGGCGGCACGCATGGTCGTCATCGACTCCCGGCGCAGCCTCCTCGGCGCGTTCGCCCCGGAGATGCTCGCCGGCTACGCCGCCACCACCGACGCGATGCGGGAGCTCGTCGACAAGCTTGCCGTCACCCTCGCCTCCCGCATGCCCGCTGCGGACATCAGCCCCCAGGCTCTCCGCGAACGGTCCTGGTGGTCGGGGCCCGAGCTGTTTTTGCTTGTCGACGATTGCCACCTCGTCGATGACCAGATCTTCCAACCCCTGACTCCCTACCTGCCCCACGCCCGTGATGTCGGCCTGCACGTCGTTCTCACACGTAAGTCGGGGTCCTTTTCTCGGGCGCTCTATACACCACTGATCGGCGGCCTCATGGACGCCCAACCGGACATCCTCATCTACTCCGCCGATCCCGCCGACGGCCCCATCGCTGGCGTAAAAACAGCCGTTGCCGTACCGGGTCGCGCCCAACTCGTCCGCGAATCCGCCCGCGTCGGCCCGATCCAAGTCGCACGACCACTGCCACCATCCGCACACGAAGAGAAACAGGGGAACCCATGAAAACCAACTACGACATTGACCACGTCGTCACCGTCACCGTCGATGACATCGCCACCGTCGTTGACGGGCCAGACACCGTCTACCGCTACGACCTTCCCGCCACCGGCATCATCGAGGGTTGGGCAGTACCCGCCGTCGTCGACCAAATCAAGGACCTGTGCTCCGAATACTGGCCGGATGTGGAAGTAGTCATCAACGCCGACGAACGCACGACAGAAATGCTTGCCCGCACGCTCCTCAACAAGGGCATCGCCGCATATTCCAGCAGCGTGCTGAACAAAGACGACCCACCGCAGTCCGTCGAGGCCTACCCCGATGAGGACGGCAACCCCGGCGAGCGCAGGGCAGTCATCTACCGGCCACAGGATGCGTCCCGCGGATCCTCCGTCCTCACGCTGACAAACGCCGCCATCGCTGGAGTAGTCCTGCTCGTTGGTGCACTCAGCTGGTGGGCCATCAGCTCCGCGCTACCTCGCGGACAAGAAGGAGTCCAGGCCTCAGAATCGGTGACGGTGTCACCCACACAGGTGGCGGAATCCGCAACACCCACGCAGACCGCCACCGAAGAAACCTCCGTGGATAATGAGCCCATCACCGTCAGTGGGGGAGGCCTAGAGATGAAAACGCCACCGAACTTCACCCTCACCTCCCGGCCCGATGGTGCCTATACCGCCGAAGGCCCAGACCCGGATCTTCGCATCGTCGTGGCAGCAGACCCCATCTACGGCGTCCAGCCACAAGCCGTCGAGGCGGAAGTTCTGCGCATGGTGGAGGAAGACCCCACCCTCACGCTGGTGGAGGGCAGCGGGGATACCAACCCCGTGGAGTACATCGAGCTCCCCGGTGATGGCTCACAGGTCAACTGGACCACGTGGGTCGATAGCAACCGCCAGTTTTCCGTCGGCTGCCACTCCCGCGGAGAACCAACCTATGCGCACAAAGCAGCGTGCAGGATGGCCACAGATACCCTCACCTACCAGGGGGAAAAATAATTTTTCTTTTCTCGGGAACCGATTGCTGGGGTTGGACAGTCTAAGTAAGTGAAGGAACAAAAAGGGAAGCCTTCACCGCCTCGGATGAGAGGCTCACACAACACACATCCTTAGAAAAAAAGGGGGACACCATGTCAGGAATGTTTGCAACCGAATCAGAGGTGATGGTCAACACCGCCAAGAACGTTGACGCCACCAACGATCAGGTCCAGGCAGAACTCAACCGCGTGAAGGGCGTCGTACAAGACGTAGCCGGAAGCTGGAAAGGCTCAGCGAGCACGTCGTTTGCCGGGCTGATGACGCGCTGGGACGACTCCGCCATGCGGCTGCGCGCGGCGCTGACCGATATCGCCATCAACATCCGCTCCAACGCGGCACAGTTCGACTCCTCCGAGTCCGATAACTCGCAGGCGTTTCGCACCATCGAGGCGCAGGGCCTCGCACTGTAATCATCTGCAAAAACAAAAAAGGGGAATAATACTCATGGAATCACTGATTAGGTACGATTTCGGGGCCATCTCTGCGGCCTCCGCAGACATGCGCGCCACCTCCGGACGCATCAACGGACTGCTGGGTGACCTGAAGTCTCAGATTGCGCCCATGGTGAGCACGTGGGAGGGCGACTCCGCCGTCGCCTACCAGGACGCGCAAAACCGTTGGGATCGCGCCGCAGGCGAACTCAACCAGATTCTGGAAACCATCGCCCGCACCGTCGAGGACGGCAACCAGCGGATGAGCGAAATGAACTCCCGGGCCGCAGCTAGCTGGTCCTGACCCATCTGCCTCGCAACACCATAACCACCACCTCCGTCTGCACCCTCCATCCCTTCGCACGCCCCGGAACCCTATTCATACGGGTCCCGTGAGCCCATCGCCACGCACACCATCCCCCCGAAATTCCAGTACGTGGCCGGGCGTGTGGAGGGCTGAGGGTGCAGACGTATATTCTGTGGAGCAAGGACTTGCGACGATATTTGGTCGCTGGGGGATTTTTTGGTAGGGTAATGCGCTTGTGTACGTGAGCGTGTACCCAAACCACCACAGTCGTGGTGACAAGGGGAAACGCAGACCGCATCGAAGCCTCGGGTCTCCACCGGCCGCCGTGTGCTTCGTTTCCACCGACACGTTCGTGTTGGCGGGGAGTGCGTCGCATACACCATGGCTGGCAAAGTTTTAGACAGTTTAGACAAGGAGTCAGTGTGTCTACATACCACCCGAAGAGCGGTGACATTACCCGC
>ERZ1031292.279-NODE-279-length-16350-cov-24.708745_pt1 | contig 16350 bp, 19 predicted proteins | sample MGYA00518215_ERZ1031292 | MGnify/ENA primary metagenome ERZ1031292 (study PRJEB33718, sample SAMN03159822) | human skin metagenome | collected 2014-02-25 | study: EMG produced TPA metagenomics assembly of the PRJNA266117 data set (Human skin bacterial metagenome... | reverse complement strand
GAATCCGAGCTTTCTGACAACGAATGTCAAAATCCCACCATCCCCCTATAGTTTTGTCACCTTAACCTCCCCTTCCCCCGGAATCCCAGGAATTTTTGCAACGCTCAGCAACAAACACAGCCAACGACAGCTACCACCCACCCCGCCACCGAAGCGCATTGCGGAATTAGCATCAATGGAGCGAGAGGAAAAATGAGCTTTTAATACCTTCACGAAGCACACAACCCGACATCCAATATTTAGAGAACACAGATTAGACGCCCCGCTTCCAGCAGCGGTGTTGCACACAGCATCCTATTACCCAGGCTCAGCGTCGCAGTCTGCACCAATCGCGAAATAAAGGTGGGCGTGAGTCTGACACCCTGGATTAAAGGCATGCCCGCACTGAGGGCACTCCGCCTGTACGTGGTACTCGTCGTAAGTCATCAGGTGCCCACACGCACCACACATGGCGGAAAGCTCATCGAGGGGCATGGGGGCTAGCGCGTGATCGCGCAGCTCATTGTGACATTTGTAGCACGCAAAGAACTCCCCGCACGTGGCGCACTTATTCGCGATAACATCGTGATCCGCGTGCCAGTGTGTGCAGCGGCCACGCTCATCAGCGTCGATCCCGTGGATATATGGATGGGACATAGGAACTAGCTTTCCATGTTTTCCACAACACTGTCACACACCCCTGCAGAAGCGCCAGAATTTCCACCCCGAGAAGATAGCCAACACGAGCAAAGTCGAGACTGATCTGAGTTTGACCATTTGGCGCATTCATCACTGAACTCTGTTGCGTGACTTCACGGCCGGCAAAAGCCACGAAAGAAGCGTGGGCGGCGCCCCCTTCCGCATCGTCGATCACATTCATGGCCGGCCATCACGCCCTATTCGCGCCGTCGTGAGCGCTCCGCATCACCATCAGCCAGCACGCTACAGGGTTGTGGGTTCCCCCTATTCCAGGCAGACAAACGAAAAACAGGCCAGAAAACACTTGAAAAAGTGCTCTGACCTGCGTCCTTGTGGAGCTAACGGGATTCGAACCCGTGACCCCCACACTGCCAGTGTGGTGCGCTACCAGCTGCGCCATAGCCCCTAAGCTGCGATTTTCGCAACGAGAATTAATATACAGGCGCGCGGGGGGATAGGACAAATCGCCAGGTAGTTACCAAAAAAGGAGGCGCACAATGGCGCCCCCTTTGTCAGATCCGGTTCGGACGTTTACCTATTTGGCAGAAACCTCGTCCACCCAGTTTTCATCCAGCTCGACGTCGACGCCGTCCTTCAGCACGCGCGGCGTGGAAACCTGCCCCTTAGGATCGGCCGCCTTGAGCTTCTCAGCGTTCTCGGTAGCCACCTGCTTGTAATGCTCAATGTTGGAGCGGTCGCGGATAGCCTTCACCGCGTCAGCGGGGGCCCCGAGAGCCTCAGAGACATCGGCCATGTTATCGGCCTGCCACTTACCGTAAATCTCCTCCTGCTTTTCCAGCAGGGTTGTCCGCAGAGTCCAGTACGCCTTGGCATCACCGGCCTGAGCGAGCGCATCGGCAGAAGCGCCGGCGAGCGTGGAGTGCCCATCCTGGCCACGGTCGAGGAAGTTAAGCGAGCGGATATTCACCACGAGCTTGCCGTCCTCCACAGCCTTCTTCATGTCCCCATCGGAGCGTGCAGCGAGCTTGGCGCAGTAGCTACAGGAATAGTCCTCATACAGGTCAATCTGGGGAGTGTCCTCGGTGGCGTCTTTGCCCACCAGCTTGATGGCGTTGTCTTGGTACTGAACATCAAAGGCAACGTCTTGTACGTCTACTCCATCGAGGACCTTTTCCGTCTGAGCTGTCCTTCCCGTGAAGAGTATGTACCCGATAACGACTGCGATAACCAAGCCAAGGATGACCAGGGCCCAAATAAAGCCGTTGCCCCTCTCGTTTGGGTTCTTTACCCTCGTAGTGCTCACGATAGTCTCCTTCATCGAATGTTTTACTAACTTTTGCGGTCTATTATTGCATTACAGATGCTGTAGTCAGCACAAGGTGCCTGGTTACGGTCAAGCGTAGACGGCCCATCTGGCAAACGGACGTTTCACGGTCCACGCCGCCATGATAAGGAAGAGGATGTCTTTTCCTATGCCTAACATGTACGTTCCTGCGCCTGCATCGGGATTTTCCCCACCCACGCCAAAGCAACCACAGTCAATGGTTAAGCCCCGTGCCCACGCCGAGGCGATGCCGATAGCAAATCCCACAAACATGAGTGCGGAAACGGCTGCCACAGGCCTGAGAAATACCCCCAGCAGCAAGAGGACCCCGAGGGCAAGTTCCGCCAGAGGCAAAACCGTGCCTATCATCTGGGCAACATCTACGGGGAATAGCTCGTAGGCCTCGACTGATTTCTTGGTTTCCACGGGATCAATGAACTTGAGGTAGCCACTGATAAGCCACACCGCAGCGAGCCCAAATCGGCACACTGCGGAGATGACGGCGAGAATTTTGGACGTGGTCACGTCAACTAATATATAACAGGGGCTATCAAATGCAATTCACCCCGGGAGAATCCGGGGTGAATTCACAGGATGCTAGTTACTTATTGCCAAGAACTCGTGAGATAAGCTCCTGAGCCTCGGACTGCACCTTCTTCAGGTGCTCTTCACCTTTGAAGCTTTCGGCGTAAATCTTGTACTTGTCCTCAGTGCCGGACGGGCGGGCGGCGAACCAGGCGTTCTCGGTTACGACCTTGAGACCACCGATGGCTGCACCGTTGCCCTTGGCTTCTGTCAGCTTTTCGACGATCTCCTCGCCAGCCAGCGTCGTTGCCGTCACTTGGTCGGGGCTCAGCTTCTTCAGGATTGCCTTCTGCTCACGGTTGGCTTCGGCATCTGTGCGGGCGTAGACCGGCGCACCGAACTTCTCGGCAAAGGCCGCGTACCGCTTGGACGGGGTTTCGCCCGTAACCGCGAGAATCTCGGAGGCGAGGAGGTCGAGGATGATGCCATCCTTATCCGTCGACCACACGGTGCCATCCGTGCGGAGGAAGGACGCACCGGCGGATTCCTCGCCGCCGAAACCGATGGAACCGTCGATAAGCCCGGGGACGAACCACTTGAAGCCGACGGGGACCTCGACGAGCGTGCGCCCCAGCGAGGCGACGACGCGGTCGATCATCGAAGAAGAGACGAGCGTCTTGCCCACAGCGGTCGACTCGGACCAGCCGGGGCGGTGGCTGAACAGGTACTCGATAGCGACGGCGAGGTAGTGGTTGGGGTTCATCAGTCCCGCGTCGGGGGTGACGATGCCGTGGCGGTCACTGTCCGCGTCGTTGCCCGTGGCGATGTCGTACTTGTCACGGTTGTGGATGAGGGAGGCCATGGCATTGGGGCTCGAGCAGTCCATACGGATCTTGCCGTCGGTGTCGAGCGTCATGAAGCGCCAGGTGGGATCAACCTCGGGGTTCACCACCGTGAGGTTGAGGCCGTAGCGCTCGCCGATCGCACCCCAGTAGTCAACGGAGGCACCGCCCATGGGGTCTGCGCCGATGGAAATCTGCGAATCCGCGATGGCCTTCAGGTCCACCACATGGGGCAGATCCTCCACGTAGTGGCCGAGGAAGTCGAAGGCCTGCGCGCGCTGATCGGTGACCGATTCCACCGAGACGCGTTTGACGTCCGCAAGGCCGCCACGGAGCAGCTCGTTGGCGCGGTCGGCGATCCAGTCCGTCGCATCCGTGCCTGCCGGGCCACCCGTCGGCGGGTTGTACTTGAAACCACCGTCGCGGGGCGGATTGTGCGAGGGGGTGATGACGATGCCGTCGGAGCGCTTCGCGTCGGTGCCGGTCACACCGCCGGGAAGCTCCTTGTTGTACTGCAGGATCGCGTGGCTGACCGCAGGGGTCGGGGTGTAGGCACCCTTGTCGTCGACAAGGACCTCCACATCGTTGGCCAGCAGAACCTCCATCGCGGTGAGCATCGCCGGTTCACTCAGGGCGTGGGTGTCGCGGCCGATGAAAACGGGGCCCTCGATGTGCTCTTTCGCGCGGTATTCCACGATCGCCTGCGTGGTGGCGAGGATGTGATCTTCGTTGAAGGCGGTATCCAGGCTGGAACCGCGGTGCCCGGAGGTACCGAAGCTGACCTGCTGGTCGGGGTTTTCGGGGTCCGGCTTGTTGCTGTAGTAGGCCTTGGTCACGGCCTCAACATCGATGAGGTCTTCCTCACGTGCGGGCTGGCCTGCTCTTTCGTGCGCCATGTGATCGTTTCTCCTTCACTTTCCGGCCGCTTTCCGGTGCCGCCGTCTCGGGGCGTGCCGTCTGGCATACCGTCGTTTTGGTCTCACCTTCCATCTTGGCCTGTTTCTTTACTTTTTGCAGCAATACCGCCCCGCTCCACCCCGGCCGGAACGTGCACCCTGCCTTCCCGGCCTTACCCTCCAATAGTTGGCTTCCCCGTGGCGCTGTCGGCAGCGTGGCGACGCCGGAGCGGAGGCGACGCAGACGAGGCGGCAGAGTGGCGACACCGCGGTGGACGCGGCGGCCCGTGATACCACTCCCCCCCGTTCGCACATCCGGGCTCCCATCATACCAGCGATTACCCCCTCATGAGGGAAAAATGTGTTCAACTAATTGGCAGAACGGGCACGCCACTGGAAAATATTCCCAATCTTTTCTCCCCCAAGAAAAGATTAACTACATAATGACTGCACAATAAAGGAGGGCTCAGATGGAATCCATCATGGACACCTTAAACTCCGTGGATTCAGTGGTGTGGGGCCCTTTACTCCTCATCCCACTGCTCTTGGGAACCGGCCTGTGGCTGACAATTCGGCTACGCGGCCTGCAATTCAGAAAGATGATCGTCGCCTTTAGGCACGGGCTCATTGACCCCGGCGATCCGACCGGCGAAGGCGACATCACCAACTACCAGGCACTCACCACCGCCCTCGCCGCAACCGTCGGAGTAGGCAACATCGTCGGTGTCGCCACCGCCCTGTCTATCGGTGGCCCCGGCGCGCTCATGTGGATGTGGGTCACCGGACTTGTCGGCATGGCAAGTAAATACACAGAGGCCTACCTCGGCGTCCGCTTCCGCGAGGAAGACTCCACCGGGCACATCCTCGGCGGCCCCATGAAGTACCTGCGCAAAGGCATCGGCGGAAGGAAGGGCGTGGTACTTTCTCTCGCCTTCGGCATCTTCGCCGTGATCGCCTCTTTCGGCATCGGCAACCTCACGCAGGCTAATGCCGTCGCCGTGGCGATGCACGATGCCTTCGGCCTCGAACCCGTGGCCACGGGTGTCATCCTGTTCTTCCTCATCGGCATGGTGCTCCTCGGCGGCATCGAAACGATTGGCAAGGTGACCAGCGCCTTCGTCCCGCTCATGATCATCATCTACATCGCCGGCGGCACCGTCGTGCTTATCGCCAACGCCTCCGGCATCCCCGGCGCGCTGGCGCTCATCTTCCACGACGCGTTCACCGGCACCGCCGCCACCGGCGGGTTTGTTGGCTCCACGATCATGGTCGCCCTGCAGATGGGTGTCGCCCGCGGCATCTTCTCCAACGAGTCCGGCATGGGCTCCGCCGCCATCGCCGCCGCCGCCGCGCAGACGAACCACCCCGTACGCCAGGGACTTGTCTCCATGACACAGACCTTCATCGACACGCTCGTCGTGGTCACCTTCACCGGCCTCACCATCATCACCACCGGCGCGTGGACGATGGGAGCCAGCGAGGCAGGGTCCATGACGGCAGAGGCCTTCTCACGTGGACTACCGGGCCACTGGGGCGGAACCATCGTCTCCGTGTCCACCATGTTCTTCGCCTTCTCCACCATCGTGGCGTGGGCCTACTACGGCGAGCGCTGCCTCATCGCCCTCGTCGGCATGCACGGCTCACTTCCCTACCGCATGATCTTCACCTGCGTCGTATTCGTCGGCGCGATCTCCGAGATCCAGGTGGCCTGGGTTCTCGCCGATATCGCAAACGGCCTCATGGCGATTCCGAACCTCATTGGCCTTTTGCTACTATCAGGACTTGTAGCAAGAGAAACCAAGGACTATTTGAACTTCGACCCGCTGCTGCGGAAGGATCCCGCCTCCGTGGAAGAGTTCAACGCCCGCCACATACCAGAATGGACGTGATTTCCTTCCCGCCATGAGCCTGAAAAATGCGCTAATCGTCGGATGCGGCGCAGCCCTCGGCTCCATGGCGCGGCAAGGCACCGTCCTCCTCCTCGGCCCCAGCTTCGTCACCGTCACGCTGATCAACATCTGCGGATGTTTCGCCATCGGTGCGATGAAGCCGGGGCCGTTCTGGACGATTGGGTTCCTCGGCGGGTTTTCCTCCTATTCCACCTACCTCGTCATGACCTACCAAGCAGAAAGCGCCGCCTACCTGGTAAGCGAGGTAATTTTTTGCCTCGGCGCGTGGTTTTTAGGCGACGTCGTCCATGACCATCTGCGCCGCGCCCACGAGAAAGCGGAGGCGTAGCCGTGGTGTGCTGGAGTTTCCTCATCGTCGCCGCCGGCGGGTTCGCCGGGGGCATCATCCGCTACGTGCTGACCAGCGCGCTCGGGAACCTCTGGGGCATCGCGATGGCGAATTCGCTGGCGTGTTTCCTCGTCGGGGCGGGCACCACGCACGGTGCCCTCAACCTCATCGTGACGGCCGGTGTTGCTGCGGCGTTATCCACGTGGCCGGCGCTTGCTGCGGAGCTCGGCCGCGAACTCAAATCCGGACGCTACCTTCTGTTTGCGTTCTATTTGGGGGCGAACCTGGCGCTCGGCAACTTCGCTGCCTACCTGGGGGGGCTCGCCGCTGCCCCGTGGTAGGTTGTCACGTGTGGAAAAACTGACAATTGCGCTCGCTGCTGGGTTCGGTGCGCTCGCCCGCTACGCGCTCACCGCGCTGCCCGCAGGTGATGCGCTCACCCTCGTGGCGATTAACGCCGTGGGGTGCCTCCTCATCGGCGCCAAGCCCTCGCCCGCGTGGTGGTCGACGGGGTTCCTCGGCGGGTTCACCTCGTTTTCCACGTACATGCTCATCAGCTTCACCGACCGCTCGGCGCTGTACCTCTTTGCTTCCGCCATTATCTGTGTTGCCGCTTGGTTTGCAGGGGACGCTATTCGGAGGCGCACATGCTGACCGCGCTCGGAGTATTCGTCGGGGGAGCCATCGGTGGTCTCCTGCGTTACGGTTGCACGCGGTGGCTCGGCAGCCGGGGCGGTGTGCTCGTCGCCAACCTTGTCGCCTGCTATGTTCTCGGCTTGTCGACGCTCCTTTCCTTCCACCCTGCGCTTGTGGCCACCGGGCTCGCTGGGGCGCTGTCTACGTGGTCGACGCTTGCCAAGGAGACAGGACTCCTCATCCAAAAACATCAGTGGCGCGCTCTTTTTTGGTTCGCGTGTGCGCACATCGGGGGCGGGCTGCTCGCCATGTCTTTCGCCCACCGAACGGTTTTAGGGCTCTAGCGGGGGGTTAATCTAAATTTAACCTCAATGACATTTCCTCGTAATGTACTGGCGTTTTCCGGTTTATAATGCAATCAACAATCGGAACGACCACCCCATTACTTTTTATTGCCGTCTCCTGAAAATACACTACGGATGAGTAACCTACTTTCCGGTGGGTAAGTGTATTTTCGGTGATAGGAGCCCTATGTCATTCCGCTCCGCGCCCCCAGCTGCACCCCGCATCCCCGAGGAGCGCATCGACAAAACATACAAGACATGGCGTTTCAACGTCTTCATGGGAATCTTCCTTGGATACGCGGCGTTCTACCTCATCAGGAACAACGTCTCGCTCGTTTCCGCCATCCTGAAGGGACACGGCCTCATGAATGCCGTCGGCATCGGCATCGTTGCCAACGCCGTACTGTTCGCCTACGGGTTGAGCAAATTCTTCATGGCCATGCTCTCGGACCGTTCCAACGCGCGCTACTTCATGCCACTGGGGCTCGCCCTGTCTGCGGTGATGAACCTGTTCATTGCCTCCGTCCCCGGGATCACCGGATCCATTACCCTGTTCGCCACCCTCATGTTCATCAACGGGTGGTTCCAAGGCATGGGCTGGCCTCCGCCTGGGCGCGTGCTTGTGCACTGGTTCTCCACCAGTGAACGCGGCTGGAAGACATCCATCTGGAACTGCGCCCACAACGTCGGCGGTGGCGGACTCGGGTTCCTCTCCGCGTGGGCACTCACGACGTTCGCCACAGACGAGGCCGACTGGCGCCCGGCCTTCTACGTGCCGGCCATCGTCGCCCTCACCATCGCCGTCATCGCCTTCCTCCTAATCCGCGACCGCCCGGAGGCAATCGGCCTGCCCCCGATCGAGGAATACCACGACGATCCCGCCGAGGTCGAGAGCGTCGACACCGCCGAGGGCACGTGGCTGCAGGTGGTCACCCACCACGTGCTGACCAACCCGATCATTGTCATGCTCGCGCTGGCCAATGTGTTCATCTACACGGTGCGCTACGGCGTGCTCAACTGGATCCCGATCTACCTCAGCGAGCGCACCGATACCGCCAATATTTCCGACGGCATCATCGGCTTCGCTGTATAGGAGCTTGCCGGCATCCTCGGCACGCTGCTCATCGGGTGGCTCTCAGACACGGTGTTCCACGGCTGGCGCTCCGGCGCAGGCATCCTCGCCCTCGTCGTCGTCGGAATCGCCCTGTTTGCCTACTGGCAGCTCCCGCCGACCGCCCCGCTGTGGCTGTTCTATCTCCTCATCGCCATCATCGGCGGGTTCATCTACGGCCCGGTCATGCTCATCGGTCTGCAGGCCATCGACCTGTCGCCCGCCAACGTTGCGGGCACTGCTGCCGGGTTCACCGGCCTGTTCGGCTACCTGTTGGGTACCACCTTGGCATCCTCCGGCGTGGGACTGCTCATCCACAACTTCGGGTGGAACGTCACCTACCTGTTCCTCCTCGGCGTTGTCGTGGTCCCGTCATTCTCATGGTGATCCTCTGCAAGCGCGAACGCGCGCTCATGCACTAACGCCTCCACGAGCCCGCAAAGAAAGACCGAGCGAGGAAGATATCGGCAGAGCATAAGCAGCACAAGGCCGCAGGTGTCAGTACTCACACTGACACCTGCGGCCGATGTCTATTTTTTATACGTCTTCGGGACGACGCACAGCTCGCCCAAGTGCATCGCTCACCACCGGTGCCCACGGCAACCGCAGGTGGGCAGCGGGAAGCAGCTCCAGGCCCCACGGATGCAGGGTGCCTTTGTGAAGGATGCGAATCTCATCGGCAAACTCGTAGGCGAAATCGATCTCGTGGGTGGTGAAGATAATCCCCACGTTTTCAATGCGACTCAGTGCCTGCGTGAGCAGATCTGCCGCGTAGTAGTCGAGGCCTGCCGTCGGCTCGTCGAGGAGAATATAGCGCGGCTGCATAGCAAGCGCCCCGGCGAGCGCAACGAGCTTCTTCTGTCCAAAGGAGAGCTGGTGCGGGACGCGGTGAGCGAGATCCGCGATTCCGAGCTGCTCCATTGCCGATTGCGCCCGCGCCTGCACCTCTTCCTGAGGCAGGCCCAGGTTCATGGGACCGAAGCAGACATCCGATTCCACCGACGTGGAAATCAGGTGCGCGTCCGGTTCCTGCAAAACAAGCTGTACCTTCTCGCGGTGGGCCGTGCGACCCTTGCGGGAGTAGTCGAGCGCCGTGCCGTCAACAAGCACGCTGCCGGAGGAAGGTTTGAGGGCACCGGCGAGAACACGGAAGAGGGTGGTTTTCCCGGATCCGTTTGCCCCCACAATGCCCAGCCGGGAGCCCACCGTAACGGAGACGTCGAGACCGTCCAGGACGGCGTCGACAAGAATGTTGGTACCTTGAAGGCTCATACCGTAACGCCTAACACACTAACCGCAACCAGCACCAGCCCGATGAGGACCAACCGCAGGGGCCGTGCCGGCGCGTAGGAATGAAAAGTTTTAATATCCAGCGGATCCGCCCGCAGCTCCAGAGCCTCCTGCATCGAGCGCGCACGCATAAAGGCGACGACGAAAAGGGAGGCCCCGATGAGCCCCGTGGAGTGAATACGCGTGGAGAACGTGCGTTCTGCCAGGCGCTGCGCGGCCGCATCCCGCATGCTCACCGATGTTTGCCACAGGGCACCGACCATCCGGTAAATGATCTGCACCACGTAGGTGAGGCTGACGGGGACGTGGACGCGTCGCGCCCAGGAGATGATGTCCGACAGTGGCGTTGTGCAGGCGAACAGCAGAGTTCCAGAGGCTGCCACCACACAGCGCCACCACACGGACGCGGCGTGAGATGCTCCGCCGGGGACGTAGACAATGCCGTGGCTGGTGAGGTTCCACACCAGCGCCAACATTCCCACACCCACGAAGACTGCATTGAAGCCGAGGATCGGGAGATAGAGCTTCAGTGGGGGCCTAGCCCAGAAGAAGCTGATGATCAACGGCACGGCCACCACGGTGGGATTAACCGCGACGGCGCAGACCGTGAGCCCGACGAACAGGAGCATTTTCTCCGCCGTTGGTACACGGGAGATAGGCGAGCTCGCAGCCGCCGCTTCGAGCTCAAACATCGGGCTACTCGACGCTCGTCAGCGGCGCGTCTCCCGATCCGGTGACGCTGTTGGAGGTGGAAACTGCACCCGACTCCGTCACGTTCTTGCGACGTGCCTTGTAGAAGCCCAGCACGTAGCCCACGAAGCCAGCGCCGAGCGCAGCCTGCAGGGCGAACAGTCCGGACTCGACTTCGCCGGGAAGCTCCGGCTGCCACTCAAACCACGGCTCGTAGCCGGGGTTCTCCTGCTCGATGAGGTCGCCGCCCTTGTCGTCGGCACCACCAAAGTCAGCATCGTGGCCCGCCACGAAGAACGGCAGAACGACGAGGAAGACGATGGCGATAATGGAAAGAATTAGATTCCTGGTTTTCACGCCGTGACCTCCTGTGCGCGCTGAGCGGACGTATGAGCAGGGCGCAGGAAGCCCAGGGATGTCAGCTCCGGGATGGCGACCTTCTCCAGCGTCTTAATGATGATGACGGTGATGATCGCTTCCACCAGGGCCAGCGGCACCTGGGTCGGGGCAAACAGTGCGAGGAAGGTGCCTGCGGATTGCAGGAGGCCACCCTCGTGGTGTGCGAGTGCGAGCTGCAGCGCCGTCGTGGAGTACGTGCCCACGTTGGCAAGGAACACGCCGAGGAACACCGCCGCGGTCTGGTTCCACTTACGCAGCCCCACGAATACGCCGTAGGCCACCCACGGGCCGACGATCGCCATGGAGAAGATGTTTGCGCCCAATGTTGTGATTCCGCCGTGGGCGAGAAGCAGCGCTTGGAAGAGCAACACGATGGCACCAAGCACCGCCATGACCGGCGGTTTGAAGAGGATCGCCCCCAGAGGCGTACCCGTCGGGTGGGATGAGGATCCCGTCACCGACGGCATTTTAATGGCGCTCAGCACGAAGCTGAATGCGCCCGCTGCGCCGAGCAGCATTGCCGTTTCCGGCTTTTCCTTAATTTGTTTTTGCACTTTGTAAGCGCCGTAGACCACAAACGGCGTCGCCGCTACGGCCCACCCAACGCAGTGCTCAACAGGCAAAAAGCCCTCTGCAATATGCATAGGATTGATGTCCTTTATGAATTCCGGTAACCGGTACCTCGCCAGTCACAAACTGAATTGTTTCTTACCGAAGCGCCCTCCGCCGGTAGCCGGTCTCCTGGCTTAGCCCCTCCCCGCGCGCAGTCGCGCGGACCCGATAACCTTTCAGCCTTCCCACGCGTCGCAAGCGACCGCAGTGACCAACGATGCCCCACGCAGGACGTGCACACCGTTTCCAAAGTCTCAGGCGCGGGCCGAAGCCCACGTTGAAGCCACACAGTGACGAGGATCGCTCCCGGGTCGCACCGGGATTCCCGTTCACTACCGTGAAATGAACACTTCGGAGGTTAGGATACTCCCCCTCACAGACAATTCCAATAGTTCCCCCGCAGCCACGACCGGAATCAGCCACAGGACAGACACACTCCCTCCGGCGTTCACCCCAGGAACGGCACCCCAGAAACAAACACCCACCCAAAGGTTTTTTCGCGGACAATACTTTGCACTTGCTAGGTATCTTCTATAGATTGGTGTTGAACGCATTTTCGCAAATTGGAAGGTTGACATTATGAACGTGACGAAGAAGATGGCCGCCGTTCTCGCCACTGCCACCCTGGCACTCGGACTGACCGCGTGTGGCGACGGATCCGAGACGGAGACTGTGACCGAGACCGCCCCGGCCACCACGGTCACCACGGACAAGGATGCCAACACCACGGCGCGCGACAACGACAAGGATGACGACAAGGACGACGCATCCGAGTCCTCGGCAGCGGCCGCATCCAGCGACGAAGCCCCGTCCATCACCATCGACGGCAAGCAGGTTTCGGGCACGTTCACGCCCGTCCACTGCACCCTCGACACCGACGATGGCCAGCAGGAGCTGAACATCGACGCGGGCGACAAGTCCGATAAAGCCGAGCGCGATGAGCTCGAGGTTGAGATCACCGATCCCGCGGGCACGCCACGCCTGACCGGCCTGTCGGTGGAGCGCGCCAACGACAAGGAGTTTGAGCTCACCGACGCGCAGGAAAACGCCGCCACGGTGACCAAGGACGGCTCCACCTGGACGATCACCGGTGAGGGACACTACGACGACGATGAGTCCACCGCTATCCCCTTCGACGTGAAGGTGAGCTGCCCGGCATAACTCGCCACAACGGGCGCACTGCCCCGCAGACACATCACCCCCGATCCCAGCCGACGGAAAGGCTGTGACCGGGGGTTCATTTGTTTGTAGAACCCCCGACTATCCCGCTGTCCACCCCCACGCGGCACTTTTGCTCACAAAAATCCGACTATTAGGGTGAGAGGGGCCGCCCCACCGGCGGCCCCTACCCAAACCGTAACGGCAGCACGCCAACCCGACGCGCACCGCCGAAAACTAGCAGCTAGGAGTATCCGTGGACCTCGTGGAGCTCGCACGGTGGCAATTCGCCATCACTACCGTGTACCGGCCCCAACGGTTCCGGGAAATCGACGCTCATAGGGGCATTCATCGGCGCGCTACCCATCGAAGGCGGCACCATCGAATACAAGGGCACGCCGCCTCATTCCATGACGCGGCACGACATCGCTATGACCGTCGCGGTCGTCGCACAAGCAGACGAGGCGGGGCTTCCCCTCCCCGTGCGCAACTCCGTTGCGCTGGGCAGGCTCCCGTTTCGGCGCGGGTACGCGGCTATCGAAAGCGCCGAGGATGCGCGGCGGGTGGAGGAGGCGCTGCAGGCCACCAATCTCACCCACAAGAAAGCATGCCTGACCACGGAGTTATCAGGCGGTGAGCGGCAGCGAGTGGCGATTACCCGGGCGCTTGCCCAGACACGGATTTTTTGCTCCTCGACGAGCCGACGAACCACCTCGATCTGAAGATTCAACTCGATCTTCTGGAGCTGATCAAAAACGCCGACTAGACGACGGTCCTCGTTCTCCACGATCTCAACCTCGCCGCCCGATACTGTGACAATGTTCTCCTACTTGACCAGGGTAAATCCGTTTGTTTTGGGGCGCCGAGCGACGTATTGACACCGCAACGCATCCAAGAGGTGTTCGGTGTACGGGCCACACCCGTCGACGTCGAGGGCATCCGCCGGTTCGTGTTCATGCCCGTGCTGTAAGCGCGCGAACATGCGTCACGCTCCTCCCTTACCGGGTAGGAGCGTGATTTTTTGTTGTGTAGGTGATTAGTTCCTCGCCCATGCGCCGATGGTGCCGGGGACCATGGGTGGCGTCTCTCCGAGGATTGCTTTGGTATTGGCATCTTGCTCCAACTCGGAGAGGACGGTTTTCACTGCCCGGGACTTCTTCCCATCCTTGTGTGCTCCCATGCCCACGGGCATCATGCCACGGCCGAAGCCACCTGCAGAACGGCCACCGGCACCACTACTGGCGCTGCCTGTTCCCAGGCTTCCGCGTGGCACGCCAGCCGAACCACCACCTTTTCCTCCGACCTCTGACAGGTTCGGAAGCTTACCGGTACCTGTTCCCGCAGCACCTACACCGCCACTGGAAACACCTGCACCAAAGCCGTTTGCTACACGTCCGCCTTTCTTCGGACGCTCGGTTGTGAGCCGGGATGGCCCAGCTATGGATGAGCCTCGCCCGGCTACAGCTGCCGGGCGCGTGACGGCGCGCCTTGGATTGGTGGCGGTCTTCTTGGTACCTCCGCAGCCTGTTCCTGCACCCTGACCTGCCCGACCGGCAACGGGGATGGCGCCACCTCCCCTCTGGGTAGTACCTATGGCTGAGGCGTGCGGAACTCCGCCGATCCCCGGTGCACCAATAGAAGAGGCAAGACCCGCACCTGGTACAGGCGCTACACCAGACGATAGCGCGCTGTTTCCGGGCGCTGGTGCTACGGCCTGGGTGACGGTGGGCGCGGCACTGCCGGCGACTGTGGCCTGCCCACCGCTGGTGTCGCCGTGGGTGGCACCACTTAATTGTTGTGCTGCGTGTACGAGAGCTGGGTCCGGGTCGCCGATGCGGATTTTTTCCAGCTGCCCGTCAAAGTCCCGCTTCGATTGGGTGGCTAGATCCTCCAGTTCTGCCTCCAGTGCCCCGCCAGAAGACGGTGGGACAACGGCGTCGAGAAGCGAACCAACGCGAGGCTCAGCCAGCGACAACAGTGGGGGCATGGCGACCTTGGCGTAGGCCAGAAGTGCCAGCCGCTCTTGTAGCTCACGGGCACCGGGGATGGGGTTTGTCATCACCGATCCGTTGATTGCACCGGCGGCTGCACTGCCAAGCTTGTGTGTCAGGCCCATCCGCCCGGACCACCTGGCCATCGCCTCCGCGTTCAAGCCGAAGGACTCGGTCGCCTCGCTTGTCACCCGCAGCTTATCGACGATGGCGTCGATCACCTCGCCGCGGTTGGCACTGGCAATGTCGTTGGCGATGATGCGCAAGCGATCGGTCGCATCGACCACCGACGCGTGCAATCCCTTCCACGCCGTGGTTGCTTCCCCGATGGCGGACGTGTGGGTGGTGAAGTAGTCCCGCAGAAGCGCGATGACACTCCGTGGTGGAATGACGACTTTAGCACCCACGGCGACGGGCACCGGTGTCATGTGTTCCGGAAGGGCTATAACACCCAGTTTTTCAGCCGGCACAGAGCCTGAACCCGTCCCTTCCCCGCAAGCCCCGTGCAGCCGATCCAGCGACCGGGTGAACACATCCTCCTGCGCCTCAAATCCTTGCACAGTCGCTTCCAGGCCTCGGGCAAGCCCGCCGATGACCTCCCCCAATCCCTGAACGACGGCACGCGCGGATCCCGGCCCCGAGTCCAGGACACCCGCGTGCTCCCTCCCCAACTGATCCAGGCCGGAGACGCGGGTGAAGCCGTTTAGCTGGGTTGTATTCCATCCGCCCGCGAGGCCAGTTTCAAGCGAAGCTGAAATATCTTTCACCAACCGCGCAGCACCCTGGAGCTGGTTTTTGTCAATTTGTACGATAATCATAGAGTTTTTCCCCGATTAGCAAGTCAAAATATTCTTCGGCCTTCTGGCACTTTTCAATTAGTTGCTCATCTTCCAAAGCAAAGGAATTGAAACCTACCTGAACCGATCCCCGTGGGGTTTCTGCAGCAACCCTGCACCCATCGTCATATTCGTCCTGGCGAAATGCCAACGACGGAGCCTTGGACTCATTAAGTTGGTAGTCCACGAGAATGCCGTTTCTTCGAAATTGAGCCAGTTTCACAGCAACGCCGGAGACATCAATCCATTCATTACTGTCCTCCGTAGCGAAGGTACAGAAGCTCAGTCCGTCCTTCTCAACGACGGTACCTTCGTTTTCAATCCTGCGAAGACCAAGTTCCCTTAACCTGGTATCGCTGATGTCGTGGCATGGTTCAGCTAGCTGGAAGTCTGGATCCCAACGGTCAAAAAGGTAGGGCTCGTCTTCTGGTGCAAGGCCCTCCTCCACGCCCAAAGGTTTGGCGCAGCCGGTGATGGTGAGCAGTGGTAAGAGCAGAAGTAGTACGGTTTTCGTCACTTTGGTGAGGGTTCGGACCATGGGGCCTCCTTTGCTGATGAGAAGATGCCTTCACCACTTAGACGCGGTATGAGACCGCTTTGGTTCCGTTAACTTTGAAAATTCTGGTCCGAGCGAAACAAGGTGAATGTAAACGAAGTAAACCACTCTTAGAAGAACACCGCAGGACATGTGTGCCTAATGAAATTGGAGTGTGGGTATGCGAAAAAAGGGAGGAGCAGAGATTGTTTCTCTGCTCCTCCCTTTGTTGTTTGTGGTCGGCGGTGTCCTACTCTCCCACATCCTCCCGGGTGCAGTACCAT
>ERZ1031292.277-NODE-277-length-16483-cov-27.033784_pt1 | contig 16483 bp, 18 predicted proteins | sample MGYA00518215_ERZ1031292 | MGnify/ENA primary metagenome ERZ1031292 (study PRJEB33718, sample SAMN03159822) | human skin metagenome | collected 2014-02-25 | study: EMG produced TPA metagenomics assembly of the PRJNA266117 data set (Human skin bacterial metagenome... | reverse complement strand
CTCCCGTCCCGCCCCGTACAGGTCCAGGGCCTCGACAGTGTTCCTGGTGCCGGTGATTCTCTGCTCGTGGTCGAAGATGACCGCGTTGCTCGCCAGATCGCCAACCAGCGCAACGCGCGCAAGCGCAACGCCCTGCAGGCGAAGCGGAAGAAGCGCATCTCGCTCGAGGATCTGGATGCCGTGTTGAAGGAGACGCAGCAGCTCAACCTCATCCTCAAGGGCGACAACGCAGGTTCCGTGGAAGCCCTCGAGGATTCGCTCCTCAACATCGAGGTGGACGACGAGGTCGAGCTCAACATCATCGACCGTGGTGTCGGTGCTGTCACCGAGACCAACGTCACCCTGGCCGCTGCGTCTGATGCCATCATCATTGGCTTCAACGTCCGCGCAGAGGGTAAGGCGACGGAGCTCGCACACCAAGAAGGTGTGGATATCCGCTACTACACGGTTATCTACGATGCCATCAACGAGGTGGAGTCCGCTCTCAAGGGCATGCTCAAGCCGATCTATGAGGAGAAGGAAATCGGTACTGCCGAGATCCGCCAGCTCTTCAAGGCATCGGCTGTCGGCCTCATCGCAGGCTGCATGGTGGAAACCGGCAAGGTGCGCAGGAATGCGACCGCCCGCCTCACCCGCGACGGCAACGTCATCGCGGAGAAGGCGACCATCGACTCCCTGCGGCGTGGCAAGGACGATGCGACCGAGGTCGCAGCCGGCTACGAGTGCGGTATGGTTCTCAGCTACCCGGACATCGCTGTCGGCGACCAGATTCAGGTGTACGAGATGGTCGAGGTACCGCGCACCTAGTCGCTTCGCTCCTAGGGGTGGAGCACCGAATGGGCTTCGCTCCTAGGTGTGAAGATTCAGGGGATCTCGCGCTCGTATTTGAAGGCGCGAGTTTCCTTCTGCTGTCGGTGACAGGCATCATTGTGGCGCTCCTACTCATCGTCACCTACAAGTCTCCGATCCTGTGGATCATCCCGCTGCTGGTGATCGGCATTGGTGACCGCCTCGCGGCGACGGTTTTCACCTGGGTGCTCGGCCCCCTCGGCATAGTGTGGGACGAGTCCACCGCCGGAATTTTGAGTGCGCTCGTCTTTGGTGCTGGCACAAACTACGCCCTGCTGCTGATCTCGCGGTACAGGGATGAGCTGCTGCGTCACGAGGATCGCTACGAGGCAATGGCGGCGGCATGATTGCCGACGATGAAAACTGTTGCTGCCTCGGCACTTACCGTCGTCATCAGTGTTGCCTGTTTGCTCCTTTCCACCGTTGCCCCGGCACGGGGCCTGGGACTCGCCTCTGCGGTGGGGATCATCGTCGCATTCATTTTCGCCAAGTTCGTGCTTCCCGGAATCCTTGTCATGTTTGGGCGGTGGGTTTTCTGGCCGAGGCAGCCTGTTGTGGGGGAGACACCCAACCACGGAGTGTGGGAGAAAGTGGGTTCCGTGGTCCGCACGCGGCCGGGAATCGCAGCCACCGTGGCCGGCGTGCTTATCGCCATCTGCTGCCTGGGGCTCATTCCGATCCCAACCAGCTTGAACCAGCCTGATCAGTTCATCGATACGTCTGAGTCGATTTCGGCAGCAGAGACGCTTTCGGAAAAGTTCCCTGACCAGTCCGCCACGCCGGAGGTTGTTGCCACAAAGGATCCAGAGATCCTCGAGTCCATTTCCGGAGAGGTGACACCGGCAGGCGAGGTGGATGGCTGGTTCCTTGCCAATGTCACCGGCTCAGACGTGGAGACGTTGCGCACGCAGGTTGCGGGCACCGAGTCTCTTGTTGGAGGCCAGAACGCGCAGCTTATCGACGCAGAAACGTACGCGCAGGCTGACCGTCGGTTGATTTTCCCCGTCATCTTGGCGCTGGTCTTCGTTGCCCTCGCTGTCGCGCTCCGTTTCCTCGTCGCCCCGGCAATCATGGTGGCATCCGTAGTCGCCACAAACGTCGCAGCCCTTGGGCTCGGCTGGTGGATTTCAACGGGCGTTTTCGGCTTTGACAGGTTTGCCTCGGAAACCCCTCTCTATGCGTTCGTGTTCCTCGTCGCCCGTGGCATTGACTACTCCATCTTCCTTGTCACTCGTGCACGTCAGGAAGCTGTGTACGAGGGGACTCGCGACGGAATAATTTCAGCGCTGGCCTCTAGGGGTGGGGTGATCACGTCTGCGGGTATCTTTCTGGCGAGCGTGTTTGCGGCGCTCGGTGTCCTCCCGCTCGTCGTATTACCCCAGGTCGGCATCGTGATTTTTGTTGGTGTGTTGGGTGATTCGGACGATCCTCATCCCCGCCCTTGTCATCCTTCTCGGTGACAAGTTCTGGTGGCCAAGTAGGATCGAAGGCGCGGAAAAAGTTTAAGGAGGATTTTATGGCTGACAAGGTACGTGCCGGCAGGATGGCAAAGCGGATCCAAACGATCGTCGCCACCGCACTCGAGCACGAGATTAAGGACTGGCATCTGGAGTACATCACTGTGACCGATTGCTCACTCACTGGTGACTTGCATGATGCCACGGTGTACTACACTGTACGTGGTAAGACACTCGATGAAGAGCCCGATTACGCTGCGGCTGCCGAGTCTCTTAACCGCTGGAAGGGTCGCCTTCGCAAAATTGTCGGTGACCAACTCTCTGTCAGGTTCACCCCGACCCTTTCGTTCGAACTGGACACGGTTCCAGAATCCCGCGCACACATGGAAGATCTCCTGGCCCGCGCCCGCGCGCGCGACGAGGAGGTGCGCAAGCTTGCCGAGGGGAAGACCCCCGCTGGTGAGGAAAATCCGTACAAGTAACCCGTTGTGGTAAGGAGAAAATTATGTACACCGCTTTTGCCGAGCAGTTCGCTCAGGAACTCGATAGGCTTGTCGACGCTTCTTCGGTCGCCGTTGTCGGTCACGTGCGCCCCGATGGCGATGCCATCGGTTCCGTCACCGCTCTTGTCGCAATGCTCCGGCAAAAGGGTGTCAATGCTCACGGCTTCATCGGCCAGGAGGAGCGCTTCTCCGAGGACTTGTACACCATCCCCGGTGCCGAGGACGTGCGCACCGTGACGAGCTTCCCACAGGACGTCGCCGCGTGCATCACCGTGGATTGCTCCTCCCTCGACCGCACGGGTGCGCTGCAGGAAGAGATCGCGGCACTGGATAAGACCGTGGTGATCGATCACCACGCCTCTAACACCGAGTTTGGGTACAAGAACTTCGTCATCCCGGAGGCCGAGGCCACCGCGGTCATGTTGTACTACTTCATCGCCCCCCTTGGAGTGGAACTCACCAAGGACATCGCCCATAGCCTGTACGCCGGCGTGCTTACGGATACCGGCAGCTTCCGGTGGGGCGGCCCGCAGATGCACGCCGTGGCTGCTGAACTTGTGAAGACGGGGATCGATCAGCAGGCCATTGCCTACGAGCTTGTCGACCGCATCACCACCCAGGACCTCCGCTTTAACGGGGAGATCCTGTCCAAGCTGCAGGTGTTCGATGCCGGTGGGATTAGGATCGCGTCGCTTACGGCTACCCACGAGATGATCGAGGGCCGACCGAAGTCCACCATTGAGTCTCTCATCAATTTCGTCCGCGCCACCGACGATACGGATATGGGTTGCGTGTTCAAGGAGCAGCACCCGGGGGAGTGGACGGTGAGCCTGCGCTCGCGCACCCTCGACGTGGCCGAGTACGCCCAGGCTCTTGGCGGTGGTGGCCACAAGCCCGCCGCCGGCTACTCCGATACCGGCACCGCCGACGATCTCGCCCGCCACCTTGTTCAGGTGGTCGAGGAAATTGGCAAGAACGTGCAGTAGCTCACGGACAGAAGGCTAGTGATACCTAAGGCTAACCATTAAACAGGTCTGAATACGGCATGATGAGGTCCATGGCAGAGCTCATATTCTCGTATTTGCTTCTATCAAGCTCCGGACTTCCCAGCCCTACAGATTATTAACCCATGTCCAGCACACGAGGGTCCCCGACCGAAGTGTTATAAATTAATGTGCTATATTTTACATGCAGTTAGCGTATTTCTGACAGCTTTATCGACAGGGTAACTATGCCTAAAACAGTAATCTGGCTGGCTGCAACGATCTCGAGTATAGTTCTCGTCGCCTCTTTGGGATTGCCAGCTTATGCTCAATTTCTCGCATTTAGGAAGTTCATCTTTGAATAGCGGTGCCACGGAGCACAGAATCTCAGTCGATGAACTATCGGTCCACGAAAGTGATATTAGTAATCCGGCCGCAGGCATCAGTGGTGGTCCCTTTGCAGAGTGGGGCTTTCCCACACCGCCCGGTGCCGAATCCTACCAGGTTAATCAGGTATCTGAGGGTAATCTCGCCCCACAAGGCCTGGAGGAGTGGCATCCCACGGACGATCCGAAAGAGACGATAGCTGAAGGGCAGATGCGCTTAGACCACGAGACGGTTCCGGAGGATTTCACCAAGGCCGACGCCGACAAGGCAGAAACGACTGAGGCCTATCTTCAATCGGACGCTGTTTCTAGCCTGCGAACTGCGACAGGCTGCAGTGTTTATTGGCCATCCTGGTTTGAGGTCTGTGGGGCTATAAAGACCAAGTACGACCAGATCGGAGGGCCGACAAGTTTCCTTAACTTGCCTAAGTCTAACGAGCTGACCAACCCGAATGGCGTAGGAAAGCGTTCGGAATTTGTTAACGGATTCATCTACTGGCACCCCGACACCGGGGCGCAAAGTGTCAGCATTCCCGTCTCTAAAGTATGGCAGCGCCATGGTTGGGAACACGGCTTCCTTGGCTACCCTATCACTAGCGACATGACTCTAGGGGACCAGTGGTTTAAACAGGACTTCCAGGGCGGACACGTCTATACCCACAATGCGGTGTCTGTATCGCAGGCTAGCATCCAGGGTGCGATCTACGATAAGTGGCAATCCATGGGAGCTCAAAAAAGCGAACTTGGGTATCCAATCAGTGATGAATTGACTACTCCTGATGGAGTTGGGCGCTATAACGTCTTTCAGGGGGGGAATGATCTACTGGACACCTACGGCGGGAGCGCATGCCGTTAGAGGTGGGATACTGGCTTCTTGGTCCGCCCAAGGCTACGAAGCTAGTGGTTATGGGTACCCCGTCGGTGATATGTTCATCAACGATCAGGGAGCTCAGCAGCAACAATTCGAGGGCGGGGTGCTCTATGCGGACCCCAATGTCTTCTGGCAACCGTTCTCATGCTTCCATGCTGTTACTCGAATTGCAGCACAATACGGAATTCTGGATGGAGTGCAGTACATGTGCTCAAATCGTGGGATTTCATTTAGCGTTAATGGCACCGACTATTGTGGAATGCCGACAGTTGAAGACGTAGCTAAGAGCTTGTCGGCCGCTAATTCGCGAGCTGCACGAGGGGCGGCGGGGCCCGTCGGAGTCGAATGTGATGTGTATGATTCTGGTCTGATTGGTGGGCCATATCGCTACTCAGATTATAGAGTTAGTAAAACGATCGAGTTTTGTATTGGGGAAACCAAACCAGTATCACTGGTTTCTCCTGTAGAACCGAAATGGTCGCGAGAATTCGCGTGGAAGGTTACCGATAAGTTGACTCAACGAAGGCATGGAGAAGTGTCAACGAATGTCATTACCTTGGCTTTACCAAGCTTCGTATTCCATGTTGATACCCGACTTAGGCAAGATCGTCGTGCTCGCGCAGACTCGACAAATGCCAAGACAACCAGTACGGTTACCCAGCCTGGTCCAAATAATGCAAGCCATAGTCCTTACGACATTCCCGAAGAACCTGGTACGTATTTTACGGAGGTAGATGGCATTAGCCTTGAAGTCCCCGAATGGGGTTACGAAGCTAGTTTTGGCGGGTATAGGTTTGCGATAGGTCGATTCGAATGCCCCCAGTACACTTTCTATGGAAACCTCTGTGTTTTTACCAATCCTGTTGACGATCACACCTAGGCTTAGTTAGAAAAGAGACCGAAAATGGATAGTCCTTTGTGGAATGACTTCTGTGAAAATCAGGAGCTCACTCAGTTTGAAGAGGTAACAGACCTGTGCTCCTCTGGAGTGCTGAACAGCCTCATGACGCACAACACGTCGACGGAGATCATTTTCGATTGCATGAACTATCCTGACGGCACTACGGACGAACAAGGACCGTTCACTAACTACACGACCTACCGTGTACATTCCTATCCCGCCCAATCCGAGCACATCTACTTCCGCGACGGCGAAGAGATCGACCACATCGGACCGGAGGTTCGCAACAATCATCTTATTCACCGTGCCCAACTCACGTCCGGCTGCGGGTGGCCAACTGTGTTATTGTACTTCCAAGGATACCCAGAGTTCTGGGGTGAGCGCCATCAGGTCCCACCATACGCACACTACCCACGCTCGTTTACGCGTGCAGGAAAACCGCTAGAGCGAGGCCGTTACATCAGAGTTGTAAGTTATTCTGAAGAGGAGATGCTTAAATATTGCATGTGGAAAGAAGCTGTTATTGACACGGAATTTTCGATGGCGGTGCTCCTCGCCCGCCACTACGGTTCTGACATCGATGGCGTGTGGACCATGCTTCACATCGACGAGCGACATGACCTCCGAAAGCCAGAACATAAAATAGCAAACTACCGCTGGTCCTTCTAACATTGAGGAATGTGACGGAGTCCCGGGAAAGGTCGACTCATTCTCGTCGTTGTTTGGTAGTTTTGGTTTTAGAGTCTGCCACAGTAGTAATTGGTCGTCACCTATGTCGACGAGAGCACGTACAACCATGTACTGCTCGGTAGCCAGGTATGGGGTTGCCCGCAAATGGTGGGCACGTAGTGGAGCTACCTTATAGTTAGGCAGCTGTTTCTTCATAGTTGGTGGTCTGGGTGATGCGGTGCTCGAAGTCGACGGGGCTGAGCATCCCGAGTGCGCAATGCCGCCGGCGACGGTTGTAGACCACTTCAATCCAGCGCGCGACACCCGCGCGTGCGGCATCACGGGTCTACCAGCTAGCCATTTTCATGTGAACAGAACTAAACGGTAGAGGTCTGTCAGCCCGCTGTGGTTTTTCGCGTCGTGACATCGATTACGTACACTGCAATAGTTGATATTTTCCCGTTGTGATGGAGCGTTTTTCTGTGGCGAATGCGAAGCAGGTAGAGGGAGACCTTTCCAAGGTGACCTTTGGCACGATCCTCAAGCTGGCATTGCCGGCGCTGGGGGTGTTGGCGGCGTCGCCACTGTATTTGTTGTTGGATACTGCGGTGGTGGGCAGGCTCGGTGCCGTTGACTTGGCAGCGCTCGGCGCGGCGACGACGATCCAATCGCAGCTGACCACCAACCTCACCTTCTTGAGCTACGGCACGACGGCGCGAGCATCCCGCAAGTTTGGTGCCGGGGATGAAAAGGGCGCAATAGCTGAGGGGGTGCAGGCCACGTGGGTGGCGCTTTTCGTGGGAATCGCCATCTGTTTGTTCGTGTGGATCACTGCGCCATGGCTTGCTCTGTGGCTTTCCAATGACCCTGGTGTTGCGAGCGAGGCAACTATCTGGCTTAGGGTAGCAAGTCTCGGCATCCCCATGATTCTCATGACCATGGCTGGAAATGGCTGGCTTAGAGGCATCCAGAACACTCGCACCCCGTTCTACTTCACGCTCATGGGAGTTATCCCATCGGCGATATCCGTGCCGTTCTTAGTAGACCGGATGGGCATTGTCGGTTCCGCATGGTCGAACCTCGCCGGGCAGACGATCACCAGCGTCTTTTTCGTTGGCTATCTCCTCTATAGCCACAAGGGGTCGTGGAAGCCACAACCCAGCGTGATGAAGGAGCAGCTGGTGCTCGGCCGCGACCTTATCGCCAGGTCGCTGGCATTCCAGATTGCTTTTATTTCGGCGGCGGCGGTGGCCGCCCGTTTTGGGACGGCGTCGCTCGCCGCGCACCAGGTGCTCATCCAGCTGTGGAACTTCCTTGGTCTGGTTTTGGATTCGCTTGCCATTGCTGCTCAGACTCTTGTGGGAGCAGCGCTTGGAACCAAAAACATCAGCTACGCACGATCGGTGGGAGAAAAGGTGGCCCGGTACTCCGGGCTCTTCGGCGTGGGGCTTGCAGCGATTATTGCTTCGGGGTACTCCCTCATCCCGCGCATCTTTACGCCTGCCACGGAGGTTCACCATGAAATGCATGCGGTGTGGCTGATCTTCGTGGTGATGATACTGTGCGCAGGACTGGTTTTCGGTCTTGATGGGGTGCTTCTCGGTGCTGCCGACGCCGGGTATCTGCGAAACCTCAATATCGCCGGGGTGGCGGTGGGATTTCTCCCCGGGTTGGTTCTGGCCTATTACCTCAACGGTGGACTACCCGCTGTATGGCTTGGCCTGGGAATGTTCATCCTCATTAGGATGGTTGGCGTCATCTGGCGGTTCCGGTCCATGAGGTGGGCCAAATAAAGACGTACGATAGGGTAAATAACTTTCAATGTAGTTAGAGAGGTCGGCCTTCATGACGTCGTCGCGGAGAGTTAAAAAGACACTGTGGGCAGTGTCCGACCTTCACGCTGCGGTGAAGGCGAACCGCGACCCCATCGAGATGATCAGCGCGGACAATCCCGCCGATTGGCTCATCGTTGCAGGTGATGTTGCGGAGCGTACGGGGCTCATTATTGATGTATTACGCACACTGCGTGCCAAGTTTGAGACCGTTATCTGGGTGCCAGGAAATCACGAGTTGTACTGCCGCAGCAAGGACCCCTTCACCGGCCGTCAAAAGTACGAGGAATTGGTTCAAGGATGCCGGGATATCGATGTCCTCACCCCGGAAGACCCGTACCCGGTTTTCGGCGGGCACACAATTGTGCCGCTATTTACCCTTTATGATTACACTTTCCGGTTTCCCGGGATGACTGTGGAACAGGCTATTCAGTCAGCACACGATAGGGAACTGGTGATGACCGACGAGTTTGCCATCGCCCCGTTTGTGGATATTCGAGGATGGTGCTGGGATCGGTTGGCGTATTCGATCAAACGGTTGTCCAAGGTGGAGGGCAAGACGATCCTTATCAATCACTGGCCCCTCACTATTGAACCGTGCGAGCGATTGAAGTATAGAGAACTGCAGTTGTGGTGTGGGACGCGCCATACCCGGACGTGGCCCGCCCGGTACCAAGCCTCCGCGTGCATCTACGGACACTTGCATATTCCGAGTACGACCGTGGTGGACGGCATTCCGCACATTGAGGTGTCCCTCGGCTACCCTCGTGAATGGTCACAACAAAAAGACCGAGGAATTCGCCCCTGGCCATACCCGGTGCTGGAGGTGGACGGAGATGCTTGATCCGCTGTTGTTCCCGCCGTCGGCCCATTACGCCTACATGTTCACGGATCCTCAGGAGCAGGATCTCACCAACTACAACCGCCTTCACCCGCTTGAGCGAGCGCTCGTATCACACGCGGTGAATTCCAGGAAGGCCGAATTCGGTGATGCGCGGTGGTGCGCGCACAGGGCGTTGAAAGAGATGAATCGCGATACGGGCCAGCCTATTCTCCGCGGAGACAGGGGAATGCCACTGTGGGCGTCCTCGGTGTCGGGTTCGCTCACGCACACCGTGGGACTGCGGGCGGCGGTGGTTGCTCCCCGCCTCCTCGTTCGCTCGATGGGGCTTGATGCGGAGCCCGCCGAGCCACTGCCTCCCAAAATAGTGGAATCCATTGCGTTTGGACCTGAGCTGAAATGCATAGAGGAGCTCAAAAGCACGGTTCCGTTTGCGGATCGGCTCATGTTCTGCGCCAAAGAAGCCACGTACAAGGCGTGGTTTCCGCTCACCCATCGCTGGTTGGGTTTTGATGAGGCGAGCGTGCTCCTCCGCGCCGATGGGACGTTTACCTCGGTTCTTTTGGCACGCCCCACCCCCTTACCCGCAATCGAGGGCCGGTGGGTGTGTCGTCACGGATACATCATCGCCTCCACTGCGGTGGAATAGCTGCAGCTGAGGTTACAGCTACAGTCCGAGCGTCGACGGGCGTGCCACAAAGACAGTGGAAAGGCGCTTGCCCTGCTCCTTGATAAGCGCGATGGAGCGGCCATCGGGCGCGACCGCTGAGTGGACGCCTTGTAAACCTCGGGGCGAAAGCCATTTTCCCTCGCTGAGCGCCTGCGCCTCGTCGTCGGTTACGTGGAGAGTGGCGTAGCAGGCCTGGAGGGCCTCGTCGAGGGTCAGGCTTAGCTCCGGATGATCCTCAAAGTGGGCGAGGGGGTGGGACCGGGAGATGTCGAAGGGGCCGACGTTTAAACGTCGTAAAGCAATTAGGTGCGCTCCCACCCCGAGACCGTGACCCAGATCGCGGGCTAGTGCGCGGATGTACGTACCGGAAGAACAGTGGACGCGCACCCGCAGATTGGTGCCCTCGCGGCCAGTCACCTCAAACGAGTGAATCGTCACCGGGCGGGGCGGGATCTCCACCTTCTCGCCCTCGCGCACGAGCTGGTGGGCACGCTTGCCGTTAATTTTGATGGCGCTGACCGAACTGGGGCGCTGCATGATGTCGCCTGTGAGCTTTTCCACCTCGCGAGCGATATCGGCATCGGTGACGTGAGAAGCATCCACCTCGCGGGTGATCTCACCGTCGGCATCCTCTGTGGTAGTCTCCTGACCCAGTCGAATCGTCGCCTCGTACGTCTTGGTCTCCGCCACCAGGTGCGCGAGGAACTTCGTGCCGCGCTCCACACCGACTACAAGCAGGCCAGTGGCCATCGGGTCGAGCGTGCCTGCGTGTCCCACCTTTTTCGTGCCAAAGTATCGGCGAATCGCCCCAACCACGCTGTGTGAGGTCATCCCCCTGGGCTTATCCACCAACACAAGCCCGCCTAATCTCTTCTCATCGGTCATACCCCCAAAATATACGGAACAAGATAACGCAGTACTGTCTAAGGGGTGAATATCTGGCCAGGATTAGACGAGTTCCCCCACGACATCGGGAAAACAGTAGTCACCATCGGAGTGTTCGACGGCGTCCACAGGGGGCACCAAAAGCTCATCTGTCGTGCCGTGGAGAAAGCACACGAACTTGGGCTGCCGTGCGTCATGATCACCTTTGATCCGCACCCGCTCGCCGTCATCCGCCCCCAGGCTATGCCGCCGATCCTCGGCACCGTGGAGCAGCGGGCGCGCCGGGCAGACGAACTGGGCGTGGACCACATCGTCGCCCTGCAGTTCGACCGGGCGCTGTCCAGCCTCGAGCCGGAGGACTTTTTCGAACACGTGCTGCAGGACAAGATTCATGCCGCCGCTGTTCTCGTGGGAGAGAACTTCACCTTCGGCCATAAGGCTGCTGGCACTACGGAGACCCTGCAAAAACTGGGGGAGAAGTACGGCGTGGAAGTGGACGTGGTGGAGCTCCTCAAAGACCACGGGGAACGGATTTGCTCCACGATGATCCGCAAGGCACTGCTTTTGGGTGACATCAGAAAGGTAAACTGGGCGCTTGGCCGTCCGTTCACCGTCCGCTCGCTTGTTGTCCGTGGCGCCGGCCGCGGCGGGGCGGAACTCGGCTACCCCACGGCAAACATGTACTTCGGCCCCGACGTAGCCATCCCCGCCGACGGCGTATACGCAGGCTTCTTCACCGTGCTCGACGAGGCCCCTTCCACAGCTCCCATCGAGGGCACGATGAAGCCGGGGGTGCGGTACATGACGGCCGTGTCCGTGGGCAGCAACCCTACCTTCGGCGACGAGAGGCGCTCCGTGGAATCCTTCGTGTTGGACGAGCACGCCGACCTCTACGGCCGGTACTGTCGCGTGGAGTTCATCGACTTCATCCGCGGGATGGAGAAATTCTCCAGCGTAGACGAGCTGCTCACGCACATGGACCGCGACGTGGCCAAGGCACGCGAGATTCTCGCGGACGCGGACACACCGGTGGAGCACCTGAAAGAGATCAACTAGTGAAACTCATCTGCGACCTCGACACCGGCATCGACGATGCCCTCGCCATCGCGTACGCGCTCGGCTCGCCCGACGCCGAGCTCATCGGCGTCACAGGCACGTACGGCAACGTGACGGTGGAGCAGGGCGTGGCCAATTCCCGCCGGCTGCTGGGGATCCTCGGCGCGCCGGGAATCCCGGTGTTCCCGGGTATTGGTCATCCGTGGGGTAAGCGAGAGTTTGTACGCACGGATGCCTCCAGGTTCATCCACGGCGACAACGGAGTGGGCGGGGTGGATATTGGTGCAGCAGTGCCGGAGGAACCCGCAGACGGGGAGAAGGCGATCGCGTTCATCGCGGACCAGGTGCGTCGGTGCGGGCAGGAGCTCACCATCGTCCCCACCGGTGCTCTCACCACCATCGCGGAGGCGATGAAACGCCACCCACAGGTCGCCCGCGCCCGCATTGTGCTCATGGGCGGGGCGCTTACCGTCCCCGGCAATGTGAGCGCGGTGGCCGAGGCGAACATTTCCCAGGATCCGGATGCCGCCGATTACGTTTTCCGCCACGGAGAGAACGTGACGATGGTGGGGCTCGATGTCACGTTGCAGACTCTCCTTACCGGCGCGCAAACGCGCCGGTGGCGCGACCTCGGTATGGTTGCGGCAGCAACGTACGCGGACATGGTGGACTACTACATCGGCGCCTACGCCACCACGTCCCCGGGCCTGGGCGGCTGCGGGCTGCACGACCCGCTGGCCGTGGCCGTGGCGCTCGACCCCACGCTGGTGACATCACTTAATACCAACCTCAAGGTGGATCTCGGCGGGCGTACCATCGGTGACGAGGCGCGGCTACTCGATCCGGTGAAGAACACCCACGTCGCGGTGAGTGTGGACGCGGACCGCTTCGTGGGGGAGCTCATGGCGCGCACGCTGCGCCTGTTCGGCGAAAAATAACCGAAGAACAGAGCTGATTTGCCTTGCGCGTTGCTTAACGACTACCATGTCGAAGGTTCGTGTTTGTCTGCGGTCCGCAGCAGATGAGCACACGGAAACGTGAACTATCATGCGGAACTGAAATATTAGGGAGTTTAACCCATGGCACTGTCTTCAGAAGAGAAGAAGGAAATCCTCAAGGAATTCGGCCTGCACGAGACCGACACCGGTTCGCCCGAGGCTCAGGTTGCGCTGCTGACGCGTCGCATCACCCAGCTGACCGAGCACCTGCGCACCCACCGTCACGATCACCACTCGCGTCGTGGCCTCATGCTCCTCGTTGGTCGCCGCAAGGGCCTGCTCAAGTACCTGGCTTCCCGCGACATCGACCGTTACCGTGACCTCATCGCACGTCTCGGCCTCCGCCGCTAAGAGCTTCAAAGAACAATGCGCTAGGTTTTCCTAGCGCATTTTTTTGTGTGAGTAAGCAACATAGATTGCGGACGCAACCGTGGCGAGTACTGTCTGACTTACCCAGCAACATGTCAATCTGCGCCGTTGCTAGTATCTTCCGATCCCTCTGCTCGTGCACTTTGGTGTCCGTGGGCATAAAGTTTGTTGAGTCCATCGGCGTAAAACCTGCGGCGTACAAGGTCAGCAAACACGTTTCGGCCTTTGGCTCGCACGGTGGTTTTTACTCTTCCTCGCCTGGTATACCCGCAAAGGCCTAAATCCTTCATGATCCTGGCCAAACGCTTGTGGTTTAGAGGAGTAGAACCTGGATCATCATTGAGTTTAAGCCGTAATACGCTTGGCACCGTAGCAACCGTTTTCTTGCCGGAAGACCTCCGTGATACGCACCCCAAGAAGCGCATCTGACAAAGCCTTGTGATCCCGCCTTTCGCGTCTAAAACGCCAGGTGTTGTAGCTACTGCGGTGGATTGTCAAAACAGCACACATCCGCTTGACCGAGTACACGGTGCGGTGGTCGCGGGCAAACCTTCAAGCGGATCACCAGTTTGTCTCTTCCGCGAAATATTTCGCGGCCTTGACCAAAATATCCCGCTCCTCACGAAGCCTGGTGCTTTCCTTTTTCAGACGGCGGTTTTCATCTTCTAGATTGCGGTCATCAGAAGGCTTTTCCACAGCTACAGGTGCTGTTTTCTTACCAGTTCCAAACTGGTCGATCCAATAACGCAGTGTGGCTCGATTGATCCCCAAATCCTTGGAGACCTGGTTCATCGACACAGCGGGGTCGTTCTCATACATCGCGACCGCATCGCGCTTGAATTCCTTAAGAAAAACTTCTACGCGGCATGACAGTAGACTACCTTTCCCCCGACCCAACAAGCCGGGAATCAGGGTGTCCACACAAACGGGGTCAGCTCCGTCGTCGGTATTTTCCCCAACCGCGACGCTGTTACCCGGCTAGTCGGCGCCGTACTGTCGGAGCAACACGACGAGTGGATCCAACAAAAACGGTACATGTCACTAGCTGCTCTAGCAGAAACACGAAGAACAATAAACCAAACTTCTATCGATGCCGAGCCGGAAAAGAAAGAAATAGCCTAACCATGGACCCCAACACGCAACCACAACCCATCGAGGACACACTTGACCGCATCGCCTCCATGCTGAACGCCCTGCCGATGATCATCGACCAAATCGCCCTGCAACCCAACGATACCCACCCAATCCTCGCCCTAAACAACGCCCTGCAACCATTCATGCCCGAAATCGAAGACCCCCTCGGTCACCTGATGAACATCAGCGCACAATGCTACCAGGAGGTCATAACCTACCTCCACGACTAGCAAAAACCAGTATCAACTACCCCCACACCCCCAAACAGTTAATACACCACACAAATGGACTTGACCCTTGGGAAATCTAGAGGAGAACTGGTTTACGATTATTTGTGTGATTTTTATCTCTCTTGCAAGATTTTTGAGTTCAGTGGAACTCTTTGTCGTATCTTCTTTTATAAGCAATCGCGAAAGGAGTGTCTCGTGCCACGGTTTTTCTCGCCGGAAAGCGAACCCCTTTTTAATGCGGTTAGATCCCACGCCACTTCTGTAGCATGCGGTAAGGCTGCGAACGCGTTCGAGTTGACTATTAATCTCGTACAGACCTGTAACTTAGCTTGTAGCTACTGTTTTGCTGGTGGGGGTTCATATTCGTCATTCCGTAGAGCAATCTCCAAAGAAATGCTGCGTGAAACTATGGGGTGGGGAGCATCCTGTTTCCCCCAAACTACTAGTATCAAACTTTTTGGTGGTGAACCGCTGCTTCGTCCCGACTTAGTGATCTATGCAATCCAGCTTGCCGAAGAATCATTTTCGAAAGTGCCTTCGATTGGAGCTGTTACAAACCTCACAGTACTGAGTGATAAGTTAATACCGTATTTAAAAAAGAGGCAACTAAGGTTGACCGTCTCCGTGGATGGCTCAGAGTCAATCCACGATGCGCAGCGGTTCGACAAAACAGGGAAGGGTTCCTTTTCCCGAGTAAGTTCAAACTTAAGATCATTGCAATTTGAAGGAATTGATTTTTCGACTGAGTGTACTTACACACCAGAGCACCTTCGTAGGGGGTTAACCCCTTTTGAAGTGTTTAGATACATCGATGCGGAATTTAGCCCTTATTCGATAATGATGATCCCGATGACAGGTGCACGAGATTGGCCACTGTCTCCGAATGAGTTTCAGGAATTAGCGTTTCATTTTGTAGTTTCGCTTATAGAAAATTGTGACACTCGTGCTGCTAAACGCCTTATTTTAGACCACCTTCATATCATTTTTCAACGGGAAAATCGGCTTACCCATTGCGAACTTATGCGGAGCACGATTTCCGTGTCGGCAGATGGGCAGATCTGGCCGTGCTATCGCGCAATTGGAAGCCATGAGTTTCATTTAGGAAGCGTGTTGGACGGGGAGCCATTTCAAACGGCTACGGCACAGGCTCAACATAGTGTTGAGAGTGTTATTCGAAATGATAGACCTGAATGCCTCGCATGTCCGGTTCGGAGCATTTGTCGTAGTTGCGTCGGGGAGCTCCTTGAAGGTGAGGAGAGTATGAACCCATATATGTGTGCCTGGAGAGTCGGGGTGATTGAGGGGATCTTAAGTGGGGTTGTAGGAAAAAGAGGATCTATTTATTTTCGGTCAGTGGGGCTAGCCCCCAAATGACTGGTGGCGTTATCGGATTAAATCTTGAGGAGGGAGGCGAAAATGGAAGAGCTTCAGTTGTCTGAATGGATTGATGAAATTGATGAGGTGCTAGCTGCTGATTTGTATCGTGACATCGAACATTGCGGCGGTGGAGGCGCTCTCTGTGGTGGCTTCTAGCTCCCAATCAGCTGTTACTTTCCCTCTGGCTATACCGTAGCCAGAGGGAAAGGGGAATTTAACTTACCTTCTAGGGAGAATTATTCCTTCTTACGAACGAGGCTTGTCAGCATTAGAGGTGAGCTTGTTACAGGGCATCTATGAGAAACTAATACTAGAAATACAAAATCCATGAAAAAACTTTATTCCTATACCTCTTATATCGGATCGATTTTTGAGGGTGCAAAGCTCGCAGTTTCAGTAGCATTTTTGGCAGCAATTACGTCGGCAGTGGCAAATATTGCAATTCTTTTTGCCACAAAGGCGCTAATTGATG
>ERZ1031292.267-NODE-267-length-17000-cov-6.645677_pt1 | contig 17000 bp, 17 predicted proteins | sample MGYA00518215_ERZ1031292 | MGnify/ENA primary metagenome ERZ1031292 (study PRJEB33718, sample SAMN03159822) | human skin metagenome | collected 2014-02-25 | study: EMG produced TPA metagenomics assembly of the PRJNA266117 data set (Human skin bacterial metagenome... | reverse complement strand
TGACATTGAGAAAAGAGTCGCCCCAACCCTGGTTGCTTTAAGAGATGATGGCGACTTGATGGTCGCGGTCATGAGCGCCGACTCCGACGCGATGCGCTACAAAGAATTCAACCCTGATCATGGGTTTATCGTTTCATGGGACAGGCTAGCCAGAATCTATGGCTTAAAACGCCCTAACCCGTGGCGGCGATGACCATGAACGATCATGTAAACAGCCGCAGCAGTAGGCGAATGATGCGCGGCCTTCCTAAAAGGATTGCTGCGGCTATCGCCCTGATTTTGTGTTTGCAACTCGTGGTTGGGTGCGGCCAAATCTACCGAGCACGCTGGCCCGAAGAAGGCCGACCCGACATGAAACAGGTCACCACAGATATTGAGGCCGACATAAAAGCCATCGACGGCGTGACGAGAGCGACAGTCGGACTTTCCGAAGACGGCCTAAACTTCAACGGAGTAGCAGTTCGCGTCTGGCATGACTCGACTGACCCTCAGGTCCTAAAGCAATTCGCCAATGACATTGAGAAAAGAGTCGCCCCAACCCTGGTTGCTTTAAGAGATGATGGCGACTTGATGGTCGCGGTCATGAGCGCCGACTCCGACGCGATGCGCTACAAAGAATTCAACCCTGATCATGGGTTTATCGTTTCATGGGACAGGCTAGCCAGAATCTATGGCTTAAAACGCCCTAACCCGTGGCGGCGATGACCATGAACGATCATGTAAACAGCCGCAGCAGTGCGCAAATGATGCGCGGCTTTCGTAAAAGGATTGCTGCGGCTATAGCCCTGATTTTGTGTTTGCAACTTGTGGTTGGGTGTGGCCAAATCTACCGAGCCCGTTGGCCTGAAGAGGGCAGACCCGATATCACCCAAGTCAATGACGATATTGAGGCAGACCTGAAGACCATCGAAGGCGTCACGAGAGCAAGAGTCGGACTTTCCGAAGACGGCATCAATTTCAATGGCATAGGAATAGATATCTGGTATGACTCGACTGATCCCCAGGTCCTAAAGCAGCTCGCCAATGACATTGAGAAAAGAGTCGCCCCAACCTTAGTAGCACTCAGAGATGATGGCGATCTGATGGTCGCGGTTAAGAGCGACAATCGCGAGGCAATGCCTGAGACCTTCTACCCAGACCATGGAGTTATTGTCACATGGGACAGGCTCGCCAAAATCTATGGGTTGAAGCGCCCTAACCCGTGGCGGCGATGACCATGCATGATCATGGAATGAACTGCAGCAGTACGCGAATGATGCGCGGCCTTCCTAAAAGGATTGCTGCGGCTATCGCCCTGATTTTGTGTTTGCAACTCGTGGTTGGGTGCGGCCAAATCTACCGAGCACGCTGGCCCGAAGAAGGCCGACCCGACATGAAACAGGTCACCACAGATATTGAGGCCGACATAAAAGCCATCGACGGCGTGACGAGAGCGACAGTCGGACTTTCCGAAGACGGCCTAAACTTCAACGGAGTAGCAGTTCGCGTCTGGCATGACTCGACTGACCCTCAGGTCCTAAAGCAATTCGCCAATGACATTGAGAAAAGAGTCGCCCCAACCCTGGTTGCTTTAAGAGATGATGGCGACCTGATGGTCGCGGTCAAGAGCGCCGACTCTGAAACGATGCCATACAAGGAATACAACCCTGATCATGGGTTTATCGTTTCATGGGATCGACTCGCGAAAATCTATGGCTTGAAGCGCCGTAACCCGTGGCGGCGATGACCATGAGAATTCATGCACAAAGCTGCAGCAGGACGCCGCTAATGCACAGCTTTCCAAAAGAATTGCCGCCTACCGCCCCCATTATGTCTTTACAACTTGTGGTTGGACTTGGGGTGTACCGAGAACGCTGGCCAGGTGAAACCGACCACAGATGAAGAACATCACAGCCGATATTCAATGGAATTCAAAATTAACAGGCGCAGCACCGCGTCATAACTTGATTAACTGCGTTACCAGCGAGGAGTAGTCCGTGGAGATTCTGGAAGGCGAGATCAGGTGGGCAAGCTGCGATCGGGCTGCGTGGGCTGCGGCGATTGAAGCCTTCGACGGCAAGCGCCTTTCCCGGGAGAATTACGTCGCCGAGTGGGGTTGGATTGCCGCAGGCTTGTTCAACAAGCACGACCAGCTGACCGACGACTGGCACAAAGCTCTCACGACCGTCGTCAACGCCGACAACCGCGGCGTCATGTTCGCTCGTTACCAGGACATGGGCCACATCGTCGAGTGGTGCTATGACGGCTCTAGGGTCGTCACCACCACCGTCCAGTGCGATGTGATCGCGGGCCAGATCGCCGAAGACGCATTCTGCGAAATCCATCTGGGCGCACCAAATGATGCTTGGCGGCTGCTCGCCAGAGCGTTACCGCCGATCTTCAAAACGCCATCAAGCACCGACGTCGCCACCAAGACTGAGCTGGACATTGAATTTGCCGAGTGGCCTAGCGATCCGAAAGCTAGCCATGCGCTGCTGGAGGCCGCGCTGCACAACGATCCGATCGTCAACTCCGCAGTTGACGCGTCGCAGGCGGTTTTCGTCACAGCCTTGATCGGAGACGAAGAACGTACCTTCGCCTGGTTCCCGGCCGCCGAAAGCTCCGACCAACCAGCTATCTTTTACCGAATCGGAGCCGACGGAATCTTCCAGGTCGGCAGCAGTGACTGTCGTAAAGTCATCGAACCGATGATCTTTGCCACCCCGTCCTTCGAGGACATCCACATAGACGAGGAGCCAGAGCCAGAGTGGTGATCCCCTCCTCCAGCTGACTTGGACAGCACCCATAGCCACAGCGCCGCACCGCTAACTAGGATCAGGGCATGACTCTCCCGGCCGGTTTTGAAACCGATATCGCCCATGCCGTAGATCCTCTGGTCTTGGCCATCGACGTTGGTTCCACGGCCACGCGCGGCGGCCTCTACGACGCGACGGGATGCCCAGCTGGGCAACGCGCGAAGGTCGCGCACGAGTTCACCACCTGCGTCGACGGGAGTCCATTGACGAAGCCGCCCGCGTCGACGGCGCTGGGCATGCCCGCATCTTCTTCCAGATTCTGCTGCCCTTGGTGACGCCGACCTTGGCGACGGTCGGCTTGCTGAGCTTCATCAATACCTTCAACGAGTACGCAATCGCGTCGGTGGTCGTCGGCAACGACCCGGCCAAGCAGACGCTAGCGCTCGGCTTGTATCAATACATCTCAGAAGAGACCAACACCAACTGGTCAATCTTCGCAGCTGGCGCGGTGCTGGCCTGCCTGCCGGTGCTGATCGTCTTCTTCTGGTTGCAGCGCTATCTGACCGAAGGGTTGACTAGCGGATCGGTGAAGTAGCTCGGGCCGCAGTTCAGCCCGCTCCATCGGGATCATCAAAGAAAGTTATCCACAGATCTGGGACCTGGTCGATTTTCTGGTCTGTCTACCGCGCATAATCGTAGTCATCAGCGGTACCTAATCACGCTCCGCGTGGAGCGCGATCTGCCTGACAGCTCAAGCGAGACCAAGGGCGTTGCGTGGTTGGCTTCGATTATTGGAGCGGTCCTGATGAATGACGATTACCAGGTAGATCTGGGCGAGTTGGCCGAAGCTGCGGTCCAGCTAGACAATGTCAGCGCACTAGTCGCAGAACAGTGTGCCGGCGCCGATTTCTCGACCTTCAGCAGTTGGTCTGGTGGGCTTGCTGCGCTGGCGAGCGCGCGCTTCGAATCAGCGATCCGGCAAGTGCAGCAGCAGCTGGCTGAGCAAGGTGACTCACATCCTGCGACGTTGGCGTTGATCGCCAAAAAGTATGAGGCGCAGGAAGCGGACGCCGCACAGGCCATCAAACAGCTCTTCGAAGGGAGGATCGAACGATGAACTATTGGGAAAACGGCATGTCTTGGCCGACCGAGAATCTTGCTGCGACATCATTCAACATGTATTCCCGCTCTGGGGCGATGGCCACCGCCGCACGTCGCACGCTGGCCTGTCGAATGCCCTGCTGGGTCAGCACCGCTGCCGACATCGCAAAGGTCGACCGCGAGTTGTGGGCGTCCAGACAAAACTTGATGTCGATGATCATGCTCGGCATCGCGCGCATCTACGATCTGGGTGCCTCAGAGCTGTCATCGTTACAACGCCAAATGCGCTCCTTGAAGGAGAACTTGGCGGCCCGCGGTATCGACGTATCAACCTCCGGCATTGTGTCTGCACCCGACGCCGCGACCCCAGAAGAGATCGCGGGCGCCTCGCGAGCCGTCGACGCCCTGACACGGCAGGTCTATGTGCTAGACCATCGAGTGGGAAGCGAAATCGATGCCCTGACTCACTCGGTGAGAAAGTCGCAGCGCGGCATTCTCGACGTGGACGAGATGAACGCCGTTCGGCTCAACGCCCTTGAGGACGTGACCTGGAATGGCCGGTTGAGAGCTGGAATCCTGGGCGCGAACCTCGTCAAACGTCAAGCACTTTTGACTTCGCTGCGCCGCGGCGAACTGCCGCGCGGCATCTATCAACCACTCATCGACGGGGTGGCCCCGTCATTGACCGAACGATTAGCGTTCACCGCCTACACCGCAGCTAACTCGCCCTTCTGGGACGCGCTACTGAAAAACTGGGGCACCCCGAATCAACGCCACGTGACCGGACCTTACATGCACGCCTTGTGGGGAAACTTCTTTGCCGACGGCAAACCGTTGACACCCAAGCTACTACTCGCAAACGGTCGAGCAGCTGCCGAAAAGCCCACCCTAGAGAACCTTCCAGAACTAATTGACGAAATGGAAGCGGTGTATGAAGAGATGAAGGACGAGGAACAGGCGCGCATTCAGGTCAGCGTTACCGTTGGGGCTGACGGCGAACCACGCTTCACCGCAATAATTCCCGGCACCGCCGTTCCTATCAATGAATACCATGGATGGAACAAGCATCCCAAAGGCCTGGATTGGCCAGCCAACGCCAAGGCCAAGGGATTCGGGGATTCGGCCGTCACCCAGTCGATCGCAGGTGCTGTCGAGTTGGCCGTGCGGCAATACGAGATAGACACTGGCAGGACGCTCACTAGCCCGCCGAAGCTACTGCTTGCCGGCCACTCACAAGGCGGCATAGTCGCAGCTAACCTGGCAGCAGATCCCAGTTTTTCAGCCAGATTCAATATTGAGCACGTGCTAGCTGTCGGCTCCCCAGTCGAAGACATCGAAGTACCCTCACACACCAAGGTCACCACGCTGGTGAACCAAGACGATCCCGTACCAAGACTGGACGGTGACCTGAAAGAAATAACATCGGTGCTGCATCCATTGAGTCCGCCTGGGACCGGCCAGGCGGTCGATGCGATTCGGCCTTCCTGGACACCTCCAGACAACTACGAAGAAATACGTTTCTTGAACAAGGACCACCGCGAAACAAATGCGACTTTATTAGAGAAGCTGAACCCTTTTGACGACCATGCAGTTAAATTATATGCGCAAAGAGCAGAGAGATCGCTGACCCTCAATCGGGACTCGATGCTGGGTGTACTAGAACGAGATATCAGCGAGTACCTGAATAATGCAGACGATTCGACTCGAATATTTTACACCTCTCAGGTAGGCCGACGATGAATCTGGTCAAGAATCTTATTGCAGTTATTGCAATCTGCGCCCTGCTTCTTCTGACTGGCTGTGGTCTGATTTACCGCGAACGCTGGCCTGAAGAAACCCGCCCAAAGATGGGACAAGTGACCGACGAAATAGAACTAGAAGTGGCAGCCATCGAAGGAGTTACTTACGCCCAAGTGGGACTAGGCGGCGGCGGCTTGAGCGTTAATGATGTGAGCATCTCTGTACGCTACGCGTCCACCGACCCCAACAGATTGACTGAAATCGCTAACCAAGTAGAAGCCATGGTCGCACCGAAACTCGTTGCCTTGAGAGACGACGGAACACTTACAGTGAAAGTGAAAAGCGACAACCGTGACCTGATGCCCTATGAATCCTTTTATCCCGATCATGGTCGGATTGGCGTCACATGGGATGAACTCGCCAAAATACATGGCTTGAAACGCCCTAATCCCTGGCGGCGCTGAACAATGACCACCAAGCCTCACACCGCCCCGTTACTCAATTGTCTCAACAGTGGGCATTCACAAAACATCAAGCTAGTTGCTGTCTTCGTTTGTCTGGTGCTTGTCACCGGTTGTGGTCAGATTTACCGCGAACGCTGGCCCGTAGAAACCCGACCTGACATCAAACAAGTGGCCGACGAAATAGAACTAGAAGTGGCAGCCATCGAAGGAGTTACTTACGCCCAAGTGGGACTAGGCGGCGGCGGCTTGAGCGTTAATGATGTGAGCATCTCTGTACGCTACGCGTCCACCGACCCCAACAGATTGACTGAAATCGCTAACCAAGTAGAAGCCATGGTCGCACCGAAACTCGTTGCCTTGAGAGACGACGGAACACTTACAGTGAAAGTGAAAAGCGACAACCGTGACCTGATGCCCTATGAATCCTTTTATCCCGATCATGGTCGGATTGGCGTCACCTGGGATGAACTCGCCAAAATACATGGCTTGAAACGCCCCAACCCGTGGCGCCGATGAGCCCAGCAAATCGACGTGGAACGATCGCCCCGCCACATATGCGCGCGTCAGCGATCAGGTCGAGCGTGACATCGCGAACCATCGAAGGCTGGTGAGCTGGAATGAGCTCGCCAAAATCTATAGACCTGAACGCCCCAACCCCATGGCGGCGCTGATCTAGGCGGGAGAGATGGAGATTCTAGACGGCGACATTAGACAGGCGACATGTGATCGAGTCGCCTGGGCAGCGGCGGTGCAAGCTTTCACCGGTCACGACTTGGCGCGAGACGATCACGTCGCCGAATGGGGCTGGATCGCTGCCGGAATGTTTGACGAACACGACCACCTCAAAGACGACTGGCGCCAAGCCCTGACCAGCGTCACTGAAGCGACAAATCGGGGAGTCATGTTCTCCCGCTACAACAACGTCGGATACATCGTCGAATGGTGCAACGACGGCGAGCGGATAGTCACCAGCACTACCAGCTGCGACATCATCGCAGATCAGCTCAGCGAAGACGCATTCTGCCAGATCCATCTGGGCCGTCCCAATGACGCTTGGCCGCTGCTCAGCCGGGCCCTGCCACCGGGATTCAAGATTCCCACAAGCCAACCGGCGGTTGCGTTGGACATCGGGCTAGATACGTCACAACTACCCGCCGATCCGGCGGCTGCGTGGGCGGTCCTCCAAGATAGCTTCGCCACCGACCCGGTGGTGACAGCTGCAGAAGAGGCCTCACAAAGCGTCTCCGTCACCGCCTTGGTAGGCGACGAAGAGAACAGCTTTTCCTGGTTTCTGGCAGCCGACCAAACCGCGAGCGCCTACCGCATCGGACCAGATGGCGTCTTCCAAGTCGGCACCGATGATGTTCGCAAAACAGTCGAGCCTTTAATCTTCGCCACCGTCGTCTTCGATGAGATCGACGTCGAAGAAGAACCACCAGCAAAGTGGTGAACGAAGTCTCAGTCGAGCATTTCGAATAGTCCGCGGACGACCTCGACGCCGTGCGCCCAGATCGCGTCGTGCTGCCAGCCGTCATGGGTCCAGAGCCGAAGATTGCCGACCCGCTCAGCTGACCTCGAGGTCAGCTCATAAGGCAGATAAACATCGCTTGGGAACAGCAGCGCCGCGATGGGCACTTGGTTTTCGCTGACGTCCTTTGCTTGCGCGGTCAGATCGGCCATCTGGTGCACCTGGTCTACCGCTGGATAGAACGGTTGCAAGGCAGGATCTTCCTTGAAATGGGTACTGAAGAATTGGTTGCCCAACAAAGTCAGGTCGGCAAATTCGTCACAATAGATCCGTTCGGCCGACCAATTGACCGCCTGCCCCGGTCGGGCCATCACTGATTCATGAATGACCGCCCACAGCGGCATACTCTCCAGTGAAATCACCGCGCTCAGTTGCGCTTTGAAATCCCCCCGCAGCCGCTTTTCGCCCCGATGGGTGGTGAAAGGCATCTCTAGCAGATTCGCCAACCGCCCGAAATCGCCCTCCTCCCCTAAAAGCACCCCGCAAGACCGGAAACGGGTCGACGAGAGTCGTTCGCCGGTCGGCATTATTTCGTCGTGCTCGTCCAGATGCTGGGCGATGTCGGTGAAGCGCTGTTCAAGCCAAGGGATCTGGTCAAACATCTGCTGTTGACGATCCCGTAGCAACTGGTAGCCGAGGCGGTTAAAGAGGTCGACGTCCATCTGCGGCTCGGGCACGCAGCCGATCAGATGTGCGCGGCGCACACCGTCCGGAAAATAGGACAGATAGGAACCAGCGCAAGCCGCGCCAAAGGAATTGCCCAACAGATCCCATTGCGCAATGTCTAGCTGCTGACGCAGCGCTTCGGCGTCTGCGGCGATATCCGGTGGACGCAGATGGGCCAACAGCTTGGCAGTGATGCGTTCGGGGGTCGTCTTGTCGATCTTGGTCGAGCGCCCAGTGCCACGCTCGTCGAGCAGAAAGACCCGATAGCGGCGCAGCGCATCGGGAATCCAATCCATCAATGTGCGTGGCCCGGGTTTGCCTGGGCCACCTTGGAAGTAGATCAGCGCCGGCAGCTTTTCATCGGTGTACAGCTCGCGGGCGAAGATCGTCAGTTTTCCGCTGTTCGGATCGGCATGATCGATCGGAACTTCGATCTCGTGTTCACGCTGTGTCACGCCTGGCAGGTAGACAGTCGAATTCACGAGTATCCTCCGGTGCATGCTCTTGCATTCTGTCGAAGACGTCGGCCACGACTTCTTAGTCGCTGAAGCCTTCGAAGCCCCGATTTTACCTGAGTGGCGGCTGGCCTATTTCTCGCTAGTGTTGCCGATTCCGTCGGCAGCCGGCTTAGCCAGCGATGGCAGACCATTTGATTTCGCGACGGCAGATGGCTGGAACTACGGACGCGACAAGGGCATTCGCACCATCGAGAATCCGCAATGGGACGAGGCACGTCAGGTCTTCTGCAAGCCTCAACCCCGCGAGGGCTATTACGGCGACCTGATCGTCGAAGGTGGCCGGCCCCGTTACAACGACGCCCGGGAGCGCTTTGTCGACCCCCTGGATGCTGCCATGGGCGCGGCGTCGGTCGACGTCGACATCGCCAGATCGTCCCCTGCTGCCGCACGGCAGCGCAGAGAGACTTTCAGCCACGACGATCTGGCGAAGGTGCGAGCTGAGAATCAGGCTCGCCGTTGTGCCAAGCAACGCTGGACAAGCGAAGTGCCGCTCGCTGAAGCGGGCTGGGATGAGCGCATTTTCGCCCACCATTTCAATTTCACCCCGTTGCGCAACGAGACATTTTTTGAATTGGTGAACTATGACCAGCAGCTGCCCTGGGAAGACCAAATTCGAGGGGAACGAAATAGTCACGGCCCGGCGACATTGCGGCTGATGTCTGCCGAGGTCATGCAATTCCACGACCTCAACCTGACCAATCTGGACGGCGCGGTGCCCGAACCGGCCAAGATCAATAGCGACTTCTTGATCCTCAATGTGGCAGCAGAAAATATTTCGTCAGCGACCTTGGCGTTCTTGAGTGCGACGTTGAGCCGGCCACGAAATTCGTCCCAGTTTTACGCCCACGATGGGGATTATGACGCCAGCCCGCCGCAGCTCTATGCCTTGCCGAAATTCGTCAATCTAGCCGTCGAGCAGATTGACGCCGCACTGGGTCGCCCAGGACCATCAATGCGCATTTCCGCCGGCGGCTGGCTGGTCGCCAACCAACATTCCACTGGGACGGCCGGGACGTTCACCTTGCCCCCGCCGCAACGAGTCGCGTTGGCGATCCCCAACCCAGCACGCCCAGACGACGTCGAAAAGCTCGCCCAGACCCGCTCGGAGGGCAACAACGGATCGGTGCCGTCCAACATTGCCGGCCCGTTGACGCTGCAATCGCAAAGCTGCCAGTGGTCTTGGGACGAGCAATGGGCTTGGCAGATTCTCACCGGCGCTGACTCCTATCCCGAGCAGGTGCCGCAGCAAAGCCAAGCAGCGCTAGCCGAATTGGTCGCCGCCACCTTGTCGTCGTGGACGATCATGACCTCAGCTGGCGGCGTGTCTTTGGTGCGAAAGAAGTCCGCGAGCCGCGAAGGCATGCGTTATTGGTCGATGGCCAATACCCGTTTCGTCGACATCGTCATGTTGCAGATGCGCGCGCAAGCCGGCGAGGGCCATTTGCGTAAGTCACTGCAAATAGTCGGGGAACACAGCACCGCTGGCCGCGGCGCTAGCGACGAAAAATCACAGCGCGCCGATCTGCAAGCTGACCTGGAACGCCTAGAGATGCTGCAGCTGGATCACATCGAGATTCGCGACAAATTGTGGTTCCGTTCGGTGCCCGGGCGCGACATCGATACCCGCGTGCTCAAAGGTCTGCAACGTGCCACTGGTTTCGACCAATTGCGCGAAGATTTCGACTCCAAGGTGCAATCCCGGCAAGACGTCATCCGCACCCAATTTGAGCAGCTCTCTGGGGTCATCGCCGAGCAAGACGCCAAACGTTCGGAGGCGACGAACTTGGTGCTCGGTTTCGTCGCCGCTGCGATCGGTGCGCCGGACTGGGCGGCGGCAATGGGGCACGACACAGTCGCCGGCACCTTGCTGTGGGGGCTAGTCATCTTCTGCACGATGTTCCTCGCGGTCGGCGTCATCCAAGCAGTGTTTCGACTGTGGCGAAGGAACGGTTGAGCAAGGCGCTAGCAGGGTCATCCGTGATCCGCAGACGCACTGAACTCTGTCACGCGAGCGGCTTTTGGCTGGGCATGGTGAGTGGCCAGCCCAGCAACTAGGATCACTACATGACTCCCCCGAGCACTTTCGATCTTGACATCGACGACGCTCAAGATCTGCTCGTCTTAGCCATTGACGTCGGTTCTACTGCGACCAGAGCCGCGGTCTATGACGCCAGCGGCCGTCCGGTAGGCGAGCGGGCAAAAGTCGCTCACAGCTTCACTAGTCGGGTCGACGGCGCGTCGATGATTGACGCTGACCAGGTCACTGAAGAGGTCCAGCAGGTCATTGCTGCGTTGCTGCAACAATTCCAAGGCCGGACGATCGCTGCCGTCGCGATCGACACCTTCGCGGCGTCGCTGGTCGGCGTCGACGCGCAAGGCGCAGCGACCACGGAATGCATCACCTATAACGACTCCCGCTGCTCAGCTCAGGTAGCTAAGCTGCGCGCTGAGGTCGACGAATTGGACTATCAACGACGCACTGGTTGCCGGCTGCATGCGTCCTATTTGCCGGCGAAATTGCGCTGGCTAGCCGCTGATCGCCCAGCCGATTTTGACCGCACCAAACGTTGGCTGTCATTAGGCGAATATGTCCAGCTGAAGCTGCTCGGCGACAGCGCCGTCGGCACTTCGACCGGGGCCTGGTCGGGATTGCTGAACCGTCAGCAAGGCACTTGGGACGACCAAGCGCTGGATTTGGCGGGCATCAAGCCTAAACGGCTGTTGGCCTTGGCCGATCCAGAAGACACCCTGCAGCCACGGAAGGGATCCGTGGCCGATCAGCACTGGCCGTCACTTCGCCAAGCGCGTTGGCTCGCTCCGGTCAGTGACGGCTATTCATCGACGTTAGGCGTCGGTTTGACCGCAGGTGGCATCGTCATCAACCTCGCGACGTCTGGCGCGATGCGGATGCTCATCGACGATCCGCTAGTAGGCGACAAGCGCAGCGGCGATTCGTTCGAGATGCCGGCCGGCTTGTGGTGCTATCGGGTCAATTCGCGACAGAGTTTGCTGGGCGGAGCGACCAATGACGTCGGACGCGCGACGGCTTGGCTGCGCCGGGAAATGCAGCTGCCTGAAGGTGCTGATTTGGCCGAGCAAATCGCTGGTGAACCGTCGCCAGCTACCCCCGCGGTGTTGCCTTTCTTCACCGGTGAGCGTTCCACCGGTTGGTTAGGTAATGCTCGAGCCACAGTGCACAGCTTGGGTTATGCGTCCACTGCACTGGATCTTTATCGGGGCACCCTGGAAGGCATCGTTTGGTCCTTTGGCCGGATTTTGCGTCAGGTATCGCAAATCGCGAGCTTGCCGGACGAGGCTCGCGTCGGTGGTCGAGTCAGCTCCGAGGCGCCTGGTCTGGTGCCGCTCTTGGCTGACGGACTGGAGTTGGCGATGGTGCCGGTGACGATCAAACGATCGACCCTGCGCGGCACCGCGCTGATGGCGCTCGACGTGCTCGCCCCAGACGTGCCACGCTTCGCGGTGCCGACTGGCGAACCGATCATTCCCGATCCGGCGAACGCTGAATATCACCGTTCGCGTACTGCGCTGCTCGACGAGCTGTATGCGGACATGGCTACCGGTCTCACGGCGCCGCCAGCGGCTGACTAGTTTTGGTATTAGCCATGTCAATGTCGAAAGGAACCCCAATGAATCAACGACTCCAGGCTCTGCATGACGCTGGCGTGTCCATCTGGTTGGACGACCTATCGCGGCAGCGCATTGACGGCGGCGAACTCGCGTCAATGATCGAAGAGCGCAGCGTTACCGGCGTCACCACTAATCCCACGATTTTCGCTGCGGCCTTCCAGGACATGAGCGTCTATGGCGACCAGCTGGCCAAGCTCAAGGAGCAGGGCGGGGACGTCGAAGAGGTCATCGCTGCGCTGATGAGCCGCGACGTCAAGGATGCCTGTCAGGTATTCGCGCCGGTCTTTGACCAGTCCAATGGCTATGACGGACGCGTTTCGATCGAGGTCGCCCCGACCTTGGCCAATGACGCCGACGCCACCGTCGCGCAGGCTGAGCAGCTAGCTGAGCGGGTCGGTGAGGACAATGTGCTAGTCAAGATTCCCGCGACAAAGGAAGGCTTGGTGGCGATTCGCAAGACCATCGCCAGCGGCATCAGCGTCAACGTCACCTTGATTTTCAGCCTGCAGCGCTATCGCGAGGTCATCGACGCCTACCTGAGCGGTTTGGAGGACGCTGCTGAGCAGGGTCGCGATCTTTCGTTGATCCACTCGGTGGCTTCGTTCTTCGTCAGCCGCGTGGACACTGAAATCGACCAGCGGCTGGAAGAGATCGGTACCGAAGAGGCACTGGCGCTACGCGGTAAGGCTGCTGTGGCCAACGCTCAGCTGGCCTATCAGGCTTTCCAGGACGCGTTCAATTCAGAACGTTTCGCGAAGCTGGCAGAGCAGGGCGCCAATGTGCAGCGCCCGCTGTGGGCATCGACTGGAGTCAAGAACCCCGACTACGCAGACACGATGTACGTCGACCAGCTGGTCGCGCCCCGCTGCGTCAACACGATGCCTGAAAAGACGCTGCTAGCCTTCGGCGAGCGTGGTACCGTCGCTGACTCGGGCGATTCCATCACCGCCAATTACGCCAATGCTGGCAATGTCATGGCGCAGTTGGCGATGATCGGTATCGACTTGGATGACGTCTACGACAAGCTCGAAAAAGAGGGTGTCGATAAATTCATCAAGTCGTGGGAAGAGCTCGTCGAAAGCGTGCAGACCGCTCTCGATAAAGCCTGACGCATCGCCCTTTGCGGCGAGCTAGAAATCGTCAATAGAAAGCGGAGAATTTGTGACTGACACGACGTGGACCAATCCGCTGCGTGACGAACGTGACCGTCGGTTGCCCCGAGTAGCTGGGCCCAGCGCCGTAGTGCTATTTGGGGTCACCGGCGATCTCGCGCAGAAGAAATTGCTGCCCGCGCTTTATGATTTGGCTAATCACAGCGCGCTGCCGCCGAGCTTCGGATTAGTGGGTTTCGCCCGCCGCGATTGGAGCCTCGAGCAGTTTCTGCAATTCGTCAAAGAATCCATTCAAGCCCACGCACGCACCGAATTTCGTGACGAAGTGTGGCGGCAGATGGCTAGCGGCATCCGCTTCGTGTCAGGCACCTTCGACGATCCGGATGCTTTCGTCCGGCTAGGGGAAACGCTGACTGACCTGGATGAAAATTTCGGATGCCAGGGTAATCACGCGTTCTATTTGTCAATTCCGCCGAAGAACTTCGAAGAGGTCATCGAACAATTGACCTCGCATGGCTTGACGGATCAGAATTCTGGTTGGAAACGTGCCGTCATCGAAAAGCCATTCGGGCATGATTTGGCTTCCGCCAAGGAATTGAATGATGTCGTCTCGAAAGCGTTTCCCGCTGAATCGGTCTTTCGGATTGACCACTATCTAGGTAAAGAGACCGTCCAAAATTTGTTGGCTTTCCGATTCGCGAACACCATGTTCGAGCCGATTTGGAATTCCGCATATGTCTCACATGTCCAAATCACGATGGCTGAAGACATCGGTATTGGAAGCCGTGCCGGATATTACGACGGCGTAGGCGCAGCCCGCGACGTCATTCAAAATCACCTCCTGCAATTGATGGCCCTGACGGCAATGGACGAGCCAAATGATTTCAGCGCCAAGAATTTACGGGTCGAAAAGGAGAAGGTGCTGGAAGCCAGTCACGTGCCGGCTGACTTGGACGCCCACACGGCCAATGGTCAATATTCAGCTGGCTGGATCGGCGGTCGCAAGGTCAAGGGTTTCCTGGAAGAAGACGGCATGCCTGCCGACTCGATCACCGAGAGCTATGCCGCGATCCGCGTCGACATCGAGAATCGTCGGTGGGCTGGCGTGCCGTTCTATTTGCGGACGGCCAAGCGCGTGCCGCGGCGCGTCACCGAGATCGCTTTGAACTTCAAGCGCGCACCGCATCTTTCGTTCAAGCGCGGTCAGGTCGAGGCGCTCGGTCCGAACTCGCTAGTCATGCGCATTCAGCCCAACGAGGGCATCGACATGACCTTCGGCGCTAAGGCGCCCGGCTCGACGATGGACATTCGTCAAGTCGCAATGGATTTCTCATATCAGGGGTCGTTCACCGAGACCAGCCCGGAAGCCTATGAGCGGCTGATCTTGGATGTCTTGCTGGGCGATCCCCCGCTGTTCCCCCAGCAGCGTGAGGTGGAATTGTCCTGGGAGATTCTGGATCCGGTGCTCAACCGGTGGGGTGAACGAGGCAAGCCCGAGCAATATGAGGCCGGCACTTGGGGTCCCCAGTGCGGAGTCGAGATGTTGGCTCGAGACGGGTTCAGGTGGCGGCGACCATGAGCGATTGCATCCCAGCCACTGAAAACTCTGAATTGCAGATTGGACCAAGCCAGCGATGCTGACCAAGTTGACCAATACCGATGCCCGCGAGATCACCGCAACGCTGGTCGCCGGGGAACGTACCGGCCGTGCCGGCAGCGGCCAGGTGCTGACGTTAATCGTCGACACCGACGTGGAACATTACGACGACGTCCGCGAGAATGCGCTGGAAGCGGGGCGGCTGCATCCGTCCCGAGTGCTCCTGATCGTTCGGGACCCAGACGCGATCCATCGCCACGCACCCGTCGATGATGAGGTCGACACTGGCATCGACGCCGAGGTATTGAACGGCGACGACTTGCCGGGCGAAATGATCACGCTATGGCTTTCTGGCGACGCTGAGCGGCATGCTTCGTCTGTCGTGCGCCCCTTGCTGCTGCCTGAACTTCCACTCGCCATCTGGTGGCCGGGCGCGCCGCCGGAGAATCTGGAAGACCACGAACTGGCGTTCTTGACCCAACGGCAGCTGGTCGAATGCGGCAAAGCTGAAGACCAAATGGCGGCCTTGCGCAATTTCGCTGAACATCATCGGCACGGCCAAACCGATCTTGGCTGGGCTCGGCTGACTCGCTGGCGGGCCTTGCTCGTCGCAATGCTGGACCATGTGCAATCTCCGGTGCGTTCGGCAAAGATCAGCGCTCCGTTAGATCTCGCGCCGGGCGCAATCATGCAGGCTTGGCTGCGCATGCAATTGCAGGTGGATGTCGACTGGGAGGCCTCCGCAGGCCCTGGACTGACTGGAGTCAGCTTCGAAACTGAAGCCGGAGAGGTTTCGTTGAAGCGCGTCACCGCGACCGAAGGACTGGCGAAACTACCAAATAGCGAACCAGTCAAGGTTGCTTTGGCTCGACGGCGCACTCGTGAGCTGCTCGGCGAAGAGTTGACGCGGCTGGCCGGCGATCAAATGTTTGACGCTGTGATAGCCGAGATCGACCAGCACTCGGAGGCTAAGCAGTGAATTTGCCGACCAGCACTGCCTGCTGGGCGCTCATCGAACGACCGGGCAATCGTGTCTACCGATTCCCCGACGAAGCTGCCATGCTGACTAATGTTTTCGTCGCGTTGACCCAGGCAATCGTCGAAATTCAAGAACGCCAACAGCGCGTGCAATTGGCAGTCGGTGGCGGCAGGACGATGCGAGAACTGTTCGAGACGATGGCGCGCTTGGGCGGCGCGAGCCGCATCGATAGCGCCGGGCTAGAGCTTTGGTGGGTCAGCGAACGATATGTCGCCTCTAGCGACCCTGACCGAAATTCGACTCAGGCGCTCGGCCAGCTAGCTAAGACATTCGCGATCGTGCCTGCGCAAATCCATGCCATGCCAATGACGTCGACCACCGCGGACGCGCAAAAGGCGGCGCAACAATATGGCGCCGAAATTGGCGAGCGGGTCTTCGATCTGTGCGTCGTGGGCATGGGTGCCGCCGGAGAGGTCGGCGCGATCTACCCAGACCATCCGTCGCTGACTACTGCTGTGGAGAGTTCGGCGAAGACTTTTGGCGTCTCCGATCCCCCGTCTGGCAAGGGCGAACGAATCTCGTTGACCTTCGAGACGATAAACAGTTCGCGTGAAGTGTGGATTCTGGCCAGCGGCCAACATAAGGCCGTTAGCCTGCAACGCGCCTTGAGCGGCGATCCTGCGCTGCCAGCTGCGCACTTGATGGGCAAAGAACGCACGCGGTGGTTCGTCGACGAGGCGGCCGCCAGCGAATTGACCTACTACCAATGCCAGCTGTGAATGACGCTGAGCTTGCTTTGGAGCAGGTGGCGGCGCAGCCCAAGCCCGACTACAAAGACGGTTCAGCGCTGCACTCGGGTCGCTAGGCGCGTCCGATTCAGTAGATGCTGTCTCTTATACACATCTCCGAGCC
>ERZ1031292.263-NODE-263-length-17210-cov-11.822617_pt1 | contig 17210 bp, 16 predicted proteins | sample MGYA00518215_ERZ1031292 | MGnify/ENA primary metagenome ERZ1031292 (study PRJEB33718, sample SAMN03159822) | human skin metagenome | collected 2014-02-25 | study: EMG produced TPA metagenomics assembly of the PRJNA266117 data set (Human skin bacterial metagenome... | reverse complement strand
CTGTGACCTCCAAGCGCTACATCCACCACTACAACTTCCCGCCGTACTCCACCGGCGAGACCGGCCGTGTTGGTTCCCCAAAGCGCCGCGAGATCGGCCACGGTGCGCTTGCTGAGCGCGCCCTGCTGCCGGTCATCCCGTCCAAGGAAGAGTTCCCCTACGCCATCCGCCAGGTCTCCGAGGCCCTTGGCTCCAACGGCTCCACCTCGATGGGCTCCGTCTGTGCCTCCACGCTGTCCCTGCTCAACGCGGGCGTTCCGCTGAAGGCACCCGTTGCCGGCATCGCCATGGGTCTTGTTTCTGACAAGATCGACGGCAAGATGCACTACACGGCACTGACCGACATCCTCGGCGCTGAGGATGCCTTCGGTGACATGGACTTCAAGGTTGCCGGTACGTCCGAGATCGTGACCGCCCTGCAGCTGGATACCAAGCTCGACGGTATTCCCTCCAACGTCCTCGCCGCTGCCCTCCAGCAGGCACACGAGGCCCGCCTGGAGATCCTCGACACGATGGCACAGGTCATCGAGGAGCCGGACGAGATGAGTGACTTCGCACCGCGCATCACCTCCATCAAGGTTCCGGTGTCCAAGATCGGCGAGGTTATTGGGCCGAAGGGCAAGAACATTAACGCCATCACCGAGGAGACCGGTGCTGATGTGTCCATCGAGGAGGACGGCACCGTGTACGTGTCCGCCACGACGGGCGCAGCAGCCGATGCAGCGATTGAGAAGATCAACGCTGTGGCTAACCCGCAGATGCCGAAGGTGGGCGAGCGCTTCCTCGGCACCGTGGTGAAGATCGCCAACTTTGGTGCCTTCGTCTCCATCCTCCCCGGCCGCGATGGTCTCATCCACATCTCCAAGCTCGGTGGCAAGAAGCGCATCGAGAAGGTCGAGGATGTCATCAACGTTGGTGAAAAGGTAGAGGTCGAAATCGCGGACATCGACAACCGCGGCAAGATTTCCCTCATCCCCGTCGATGGTCACTAATTCGCGCCTACTAGTCACGTGCCGCTTGTAAAAGTGGCACTACTGGTGCCAGCGCTAAAGTGTAGATGCGTATGAAAAGCCGTTGCCCGATTGCCGGGTGACGGCTTTCGCGCTGTAAAACGTGGCCACGTTGCACAAGCTAGTAGGATGTATTACATGTCTTTACTTAAAGTTGGAGTTGTAGGAGCAAAGGGCCGTGTAGGCCAGGCCGTGGTCGAGGGGGTGACCGCTGCTGACGATCTCGAGCTGGTAGCCACCGTTGACCGGGAGGATCCCCTGGAGAAGCTCGTCGAGGCAGGGGCAGAGGTCGTCGTAGACTTCACCACCCCGGCGGTTGTCATGGACAACCTGCACTTCTACATCGATAACGGCATCAATGCTGTCATCGGCACGACCGGCTTTGATGAAGATCGCATTTCCACGGTGAAGTCCTGGCTCGAAGGCAAGGAGGGGCAGGGCGTCCTCATCGCCCCGAACTTCGCCATTTCCGCTGTTCTTACCATGGCTTTCGCACGCCAGGCAGCTCCCTTCTTCGAGTCTGCTGAGGTCGTCGAGATGCATCACCCGAACAAAGTGGATGCGCCGAGTGGCACCGCCATTCACACCGCTGAGGGTATTGCCGCTGCGCGCGAAGCTACAGGTGAGCCGGACGCGACGGAGCAGAGCCTCGACGGTGCCCGTGGCGCAGACGTCAAGGGTGTTCCCGTGCACGCGATTCGTATGACCGGTGCTGTCGCCCATGAGACGGTTATCTTTGGTACGCAGGGGCAGTCGCTCACCATTAAGCAGGATTCCTACGACCGCACCAGCTTTATCCCCGGTGTGCTCGTCGGTGTGCGCAACATTGCCGACCACCCGGGCCTGACCGTGGGCCTGGATAGCTACCTGGGGCTGTAAGCCATGGCAACCCACGCAGACCTTTCCGTAGAGCTCATCGCACTGACCGAGTTCCACAAGCCAGAGGGCATTGAATGGACGACGGATGCTGCGGACTCGCCGGAAGCGCTGGTGGAATTTGCCGGCCGCGCTTGTTACGAAACCTTTAACAAGCCGAATCCACGAACCGCCACCAACGCGGCCTACGTCCGCCACATCATGGAGGTCGGGCACCTGTCCCTGCTGGAGCATGCTTCGGCATCGATGTATGTGCGAGGCATTTCCCGCTCCGCTACGCACGAACTTGTCCGCCACCGGCATTTTTCCTTCTCCCAGCTCTCCCAGCGCTACGTACACCCCGGGGAAACAGAGGTTGTTGTCCCCGCGGAGATCGCAGGAGACGAGCAGCTAGAGCGGCTGTTCATGCAGACGGTGGACGATACCCGGTTTGCTTTTGAAGAAATTCTCACCTCGCTGGAGGATAAGCTTTCCGACGAGCCGAATGCGTTGCTCCGGATGAAACAGGCGCGCCAAGCTGCACGTGCGGTGCTGCCGAACGCGACGGAATCACGCATCGTGGTCACCGGCAACCTCCGTGCGTGGAGGCACTTCATCGGTATGCGGGCGACCGAACACGCCGACAAGGAAATCCGCACTCTTGCCGTGGAATGTTTAAAAATACTGGCTAAGAAGTGCCCGGTTGTGTTTGGCGATTTTGAAGTAACCCGCCTGTCAGATGGTTCTGAGATGGCGACGAGCCCCTACGTAACGGACTTTTAACTAATGAATTTAAAGGAGTGCTGATGAGCAACACATTCGGAACGGTTGGCGTGGCCATGGTCACCCCGTTTACAGCCGAGGATGAGCTTAATGCAGAAGTGGCTCGTGAGTTAGCCGCCAGACTGGTCGATGGCGGATGCGATGCGCTGATCCTCAACGGCACGACGGGGGAATCGCCGACGACGACGGTGGACGAAAAACTAGCGCTTATTCAGGCGGTTAAAGAAGAAGTAGGGGACCGGGCGACCATTGTTGCCGGCGCCGGAACGAACAACACACGTTCGTCGATTGACCTGGCTAAACGCTCTGCCGATGCGGGGGCCGATGCGCTCTTGATTGTCACACCGTATTACTCCAAACCGAGCCAGGCGGGGCTGATCAAGCACTTCACGGCTGTAGCTGATGCGACAGACCTGTCAGTTATCCTGTATGATATTCCGGGTCGCTCAGGTATCCCGATTCACGCGGATACTATCCGGGCATTGGCCGCTCATCCTCACATCAAGGGGATGAAGGAAGCGAAGGGTGACCTCGCGTCGGCCGCTTCGCTTATTCCGGACACTGGGCTGGAGTATTACTCCGGCGATGACGCACTCAATCTCCCATGGTTGGCCGTGGGGGCAACGGGTTTCATCTCTGTTGTAGGCCACATTGCACCGCAGCTTCTACGAGAACTGAAAACGAGCTTCGAGGCCGGCGACCTCGCCCGTGCAAGGGAAATTAACGCCACGTTAGCACCGCTGTATGCCGAGCAAGCAAAGCTTGGCGGCGTCAGCTTAAGTAAAGCAGCTCTGCAGTTGCAGGGCGTTGAAGTGGGGGAGCCCCGCCTGCCACAGGTCGCAGCACGGCCAGAGCAGGTAGAGGAACTCCGCTTGGAACTAGAAAAGGGTGGATTCCTTTAGATATGACCGAAACTCGCAACCGGAGGCGTCGCGCGGAGCGTAAATCAGGCACCGCGGACGCGCCTTCGAACGTCGATTCTTCGTCGACTCCGAAAAAGCGCAGTAGCAGTCGTCGCGCCACCACTACTAAGAATCGTGGCAACGGCAAGGCTGCTCATTCAAACAATCAGAAAAATTCGAACCGTAACAATTCCTCGAGTGGTAACAACTCGAACCGGAATAATTCGAACCGCAACGGATCGTCCAAGAATAACAATCGCGGTGGCCGTTCGAACCGACATGGTCGCAACGTTGTCCACTCCATGCAGGGTGCTGATCTGACGCAGCGTCTGCCTGAGCCCCCAAAGGCTCCCAAGAACGGTCTGCGCATTATCGCCCTCGGCGGTATCTCCGAGATCGGCCGCAACATGACCGTGTTCGAGTACAAGAATCGCATGCTGTTGGTCGACTGTGGTGTTCTCTTCCCGAGCTCCGGCGAGCCGGGTGTGGATCTTATCCTTCCTGATTTCTCCTACATTGAGAACCGGCTGGATGAGGTGGAAGCACTCGTTATCACCCACGGGCACGAGGACCACATTGGCGCTATACCGTTCCTGCTTCGTCACAGGCCCGATCTGCCCATCCTGGCATCGAAGTTCACCTGTGCACTCATTTCCGCTAAGTGCCAGGAGCACCGCCAGCGCCCGAAGTTGATTGAAGTGAACGAGCTGTCCGAGGTGGACCGCGGGCCGTTCAACATTCGTTTCTTCAACGTGGGGCACTCCATTCCGGACTGCCTCGGCATTGTGCTGAAGACGGGTGCCGGTACGATTCTCCACACCGGTGATATCAAGCTGGATCAGACTCCTCCGGATGGTCGCCCGACTGATTTGCCGGCGATTTCTCGTTTCGGCGACGAGGGCATTGATCTCCTCATGTGCGATTCCACCAACGCCACCACGCCGGGTATCTCCGGCTCGGAGGCCGATGTTGCGCCGACGATTAAGCGCCTCGTCATGGGGGCCAAGCAGCGAGTCATCCTCGCCTCCTTTGCCTCCAACGTGTACCGCGTTCAAGCAGCCGTCGATGCTGCTGTGGCCGCAGGACGCAAGGTGGCCTTCAACGGTCGCTCGATGATCCGCAACATGGACATCGCCCAGCAGCTGGGCTACCTGCAAGCACCTCGTGGCACCTTTGTCACGATGGATGAGGCAGCAAAGATGGCCCCGCACAAGATCATGCTCATCACCACCGGTACACAGGGCGAGCCAATGGCTGCTTTGTCCCGCATGGCCCGCCGTGAGCACCGCCAGATTACTGTCCGCGACGGTGACCTCATCATTCTCAGTTCCTCTCTCGTTCCAGGCAACGAGGAGGCTGTGTTTGGTGTTATCAACATGTTGGCTCAGATCGGTGCCACGGTGGTTACCTCCCGCGATGCTCGCGTCCATACCTCTGGTCACGGGTACGCAGGTGAGCTGCTGTTCATCTACAACGCAGCCCGCCCGGTTAACGCTATGCCGGTACACGGTGAGTGGCGTCACCTCCGTGCGAACAAGGAGCTCGCCATTTCTACCGGCGTTGATCCGGAGCGTGTTGTGCTTGCTCAAAACGGTGTGGTTGTTGATCTTGTCGACGGTCGCGCGCAGGTCGTCGGCCAGATTCCGATCGGTCACCTGTATGTTGATGGCACGACCATGGGTGATGTGGGCGAGCACGTGCTTGCTGACCGCACCGAACTGGGCGAGAGCGGTCTCATTGCACTGACCGCCGTCATCGATAACCGCTCCGGTCGCCTGCTGGAGCGCCCGACTGTTCAGGCTCGCGGTTTCTCCGAGGACGCGAAGTCCATGATGCCGGAGATTGCCGAGCTGGCAGAAAATATCATGCTCGACCTTGCAGGCGAAGGCGAAAACGATACATACCGTATGGTTCAGCAGTTGCGTCGTCGGATCCGTAAGTACACGGAGAAGAAGTGGCAGCGCAGCCCGATGATCGTTCCCACGGTTGTGCAAATGGCCAGCCCGAACGAGGGTCCGGACGATGAGGATGTCGCCCAGACCGTCGAGTCTCGCTAGCAAGAATGCAGTCTCAGAAGTCACCACCTGCGAAGGCAGGCGGTGGCTTTTTTGTCCTGTCAGAAAGCTGTAGGACCAGGCTCCGAAACTGAAGCACCGGAGTGTTCCATTGGCAACACACGAGAACCGGAAAGTTCATCTGAAATGTTTTAGTGATTTAAGCTTTCTGCGCTGCACGTGGCTAAAATGTAGACTTTTGGCATGAAGTTTGCCGAAGTTGAACGTCGTCGCCTAGCCGAAACATTTCTTGAGGTAGGGCCCGATGCGCCCACTCTATGCGAGGGATGGACTGCCCTCGATCTAGCCGTCCACCTGTGGGTTCGTGAGAATCGCCTGGATGCCGCTGCCGGGATGTTTATTCCATTTTTGGAAGACCGTCTTAAAGAGGTATCGGAGGAGGTGGCGAGCCGTGGCTTCGAAACCGTTGTGAAGCAGTGGTCCAAGGGGCCGAGGTTTCCGATGCCCGTTGGCGTGAACACGGCGGAGCACTTCATCCACCACGAGGATGTCCTGCGTGCACAACCGGGGTGGGATGGTCCGCGTGAACTCAACGAGTCCGAGGAGAAGGAACTCTACGGATCGCTCAAGGTAATGAGCAAGGGGCTCCTGCATGACAAGAAAATGCCCGTGGTTGTGGAGCCGACGGGTTTCCCGCGTTTTGTTGCAGTGGACAAACACGGTGTGGCTGAAAAGGGCGACGATGTCCTGCGGGTAAGTGGCCCGGTAGGGGAGATCTTCATGTGGGCCTTCGGGCGCAAGGTCTACCGCGGCCTCGTCACCTCACGGTAACAGCACGTGGCGTAGACATCACGCATGCGTGCCGGTGTCGGCGACTGAATCTTAAGTACGAGCCCGGCTTCATGTTTGTCAAAGAAGTCAAGGTAAGGCGTTGACAAACATGGACACGGGTTCGCCTTGGGCTTGTACTTGTTGTTTGAACTCGTGCTGTCGCCGATTAATTCACTGCGTGTCGGCCGATTCGCGTGTCCGTACTGTTTTGGCGAGACAGTGGCGTGGGGGATGGCGTAGGGGAGGACTAGCTCTGATCTTTCCCACGCGATAGGGCCAGTGGGGCTGGGGAAGGGGAGAAAATACGCGGTTATGACCCCCTCCTCGGCGTTGCCTGTGTGGAAAATGTGACGAAAGGGGTTATTGTTACTTACATGACTGTGCGTAACTCCTCTGCAAGCCGTAGAAAGAAGGCAGCAACCGGCCCGTCCACTCGTAGACCGGCCGGTGAATCCCGCACGCACCCACGCTCCTCGGCCTTTCGCGCCGCGGACACCGCTGGGGAGCGTACCGGGAGTGCCACACGTGCGACGGCCAAGGGAGTAGGCACAATGTTCGGCGCTGTGGCGCGTGGATCGGGGGCGCTGTGGCGCTCTTTGACGAGCTCCAAACCGAATCCTGAAGAATTTGACGATGATGATGGTTTTTGGAATGAGGAGGACGACTTCGACATCGAAGCCGAGAACGTGACCGACGAGACGAATCATGAGGAGCCGGAGGAAAAGCTGATTCGCCATCGGCGCCGGCGGGAACACACTCCTTCTTCCGTACCCGAAACGGCACAGCGTCCCGCGGTGGAGGTGCACCGCGGGCATGATGAACCATCGGCTAACACCGATGGAGTTGCACTCGTCCTCATCGGCCTTGCTGTCATTCTCGCCGCTGCCGTGTGGTTTAACATTGCGGGACCAGTTGGGCAGTGGATCTCCATGGGCGTGGGTTCTGTCATCGGCTCCGCGTCCTGGATACTTCCCGTCTGCCTCGTCATTTTGGCGTGGATCCTGTTCACGGGGAAGTCCGTGGAGCCCGCGCGACGCAAGGACATTGCTCTCGGCGGTACTATTATCGTTGCCTGTGTCCTAGCCATGCTGCACATCTTTGCTGGCATGCCGGCAGATTGGGCAGGTCGCATCGAGGCGGGCGGTGCCATTGGCCTCGTCATCGGCCAACCGCTTGCCGTTGGCTTTTCCCGCTACATCGCCATTCCGCTCCTCATCCTCGCGGTGATCTATGGTGCTGTCGTGGCAACGGGGACTACTGTCAAAGACTTCGTCACTGAACTTATTACCTACCTGGGGTTTAGGTCCTTCGAGGAGGAAGATGCTGGCGAGGATCTCTACAGCAATGCATCTGCTGACATCGACGCTATTGCCGAAGACCGTCCTCGTACTCAGCAGCACACGCCTGCATCGGAACGTCCGCGCACGGGGCGTGGGCAGCGACGCCTTCGTCGCTGGTCCGCTGATTCCGCCACTCCACGCGGTGGCAACACCGGTAGCGCCACCGGTGGCTTTTCCGCTGGTGCTGCGCGGGCTGTAGGGACCGCAGCAGGTGCTGCAGCAGGAGCAGCGGGTGCAGCCTACAGTGCCGAACGCGGTGCGCGTGAGGGCGCACGTGGTCTCGTGCAACGGGGCATGGATGCAGCAGCCCGTCTTGGTGGCAGGGCAGTGTCTGATGCGACGCGGCCGGAAACCGCAGCTATGCCGGCGGTGCAGCCCACTCGTGAACTCCACAACAATAACGAGACGCGTGTGCTGGAATTCGATTCCGCGAACAACGAAGCCACTGAGCCCGGTGGAAGTCGTGGGACCGATTCCGCAGTGGCGCCACAGCCTTCAAGGGCGGCAAAGCAGGCGCCCCGTGCAGCTGCAGCTACGACGCCAGCACCCGCCCCCGCGCCACGGGCCCAGGAGCAGGTCGCTGAAACCACCGCGCACGACGGCGAGGGCGAAGACGATACTCCCGCCATGGATACGGTGAGCTCGCACTCGAACTATCAGGTTCCTTCCACGGAACTGCTTCTTCCCGGGCAGCCACCGAAGGAACACTCGGCAGCCAACGATCGCATTATCGAGGCGATCGACGAGGTGTTCCGTGAGTTCAAGGTCGGCGCGCAGGTGACCGGCTTCTCCCGTGGCCCGACAGTGACCCGCTACGAGGTGGAGCTCGCTCCCGGCGTCAAGGTCTCCAAGATCACGAACCTGCAGGCGGATTTGGCCTATGCTGTGGCGACGGACAATGTCCGTCTCCTGGCACCAATTCCCGGCAAGTCTGCTGTGGGCATTGAGGTGCCCAATAGTGACCGTGAGATGGTTCGTCTTTCCGATGTCCTCAACGCCCCCAAGGTGCACAGCAGCGATGATCCTCTGCTCATCGGCTTGGGCAAGGACATCGAGGGCAACTTCGTGAGCCACTCCATCCAGAAGATGCCACACTTGCTCGTCGCCGGTTCCACCGGCTCCGGTAAGTCTGCGTTCGTGAACTCGATGCTGGTCTCCATTTTGACCAGGGCAACCCCGGATCAGGTGCGCCTTATCCTTGTGGATCCGAAGATGGTGGAGCTTACGCCATACGAGGGTATCCCACATCTCATCACGCCGATTATTACCCAGCCCAAGAAGGCATCGGCTGCGCTGCAGTGGCTTGTGGAGGAGATGGAGCAGCGGTACCTGGACATGAAGGCCGCACGCGTGCGCCACATCAAGGATTACAACAAGAAGGTCCTCAGTGGCGAAATCCAGGCTCCCGCAGGTTCCGAGAGGGAGTACCGCCCGTACCCGTCCATCGTCTGTGTTGTGGACGAGCTGGCTGACCTCATGATGACTGCGCCGAAGGAAATTGAGGATTCCATCGTGCGTATCACCCAAAAAGCGCGTGCCGCTGGTATCCACCTGGTGCTCGCTACGCAGCGTCCCTCTGTTGACGTGGTTACCGGTCTGATTAAGACCAACGTGCCGTCCCGTTTGGCTTTTGCCACGAGCTCCTTGACTGACTCGCGCGTCATCCTTGACCAGAGCGGTGCAGAAAAGCTCATCGGTATGGGCGACGGGCTGTTTATCCCACAGGGTGCTGGCCGACCGCGCCGTATCCAGGGTGCCTTCGTTACCGACGAGGAGATCCAGGCTGTTGTTGATGCTGCTAAGACTCAGGCAGAGCCCGAATACGCGGAAGGCGTAACGGAGGAGAAGGAGCCGGAGAAGAAGGCCATCGATGAGGAAATTGGCAAGGATATGGATGACCTCATTGAGGCCATCAACCTCGTCGTAACCTCTCAGCTTGGTTCCACCTCGATGCTGCAGCGCAAGATGCGCATCGGATTCGCTAAGGCGGGCCGTCTCATGGATCTCATGGAGTCCCGCGAAATTGTTGGACCGTCGGTGGGCAGCAAGGCCCGCGACGTGTTGGTCAAGCCTGAGGAGCTCGACACAGTTATCTGGTTGGTCAAGGGTGCAGACCCGGCGACCGCACCGAAGGAAGTGGCAGAAGGCGATGTCGTCGAAGGCGAGGTCGTGGACGGTGGCCAGGACGACAGCTCCACCACGAAAGTGGAAGTTGCCCACCCGACGAAGGGAACCTTCTAGAAAATAGCTCTCCATCGGGGTGGAAGCGATGGAGGAAAAGATACAACCGGCTAGCACGTCTAGCCGGCTTTCTTTTTGTGGGAAAGCAACCGTGGGGGAGCGTTAGCGCACGAGGGGAAGTTCGGCTAAAGTCGTAACAGATGTGACGAGGGGAGTAACCCGCAACGGCGTGAACGTCATCACGGTGCACCACACTCCAGTGGCGCATCCGGGCGCGCCGGCCACATATGTGGTGGGTAAGACCTCAAGGTTTAAGAATGTATTAGCCGGAGGTCTAAACAAATTTCATGGAAGTAAACCTAGTTACGTGGATTATCACGATCGTGGTGCTGTTGGGATTCATCGCGTTCGATTTCTATTCCCATGTAAAGAGCCCACACGAGCCGACGATGAAGGAAGCCGGCGGCTGGATGGCGTTCTACATGAGCCTTGCCGGCCTGTTCACCATTTTCCTGTGGTTTAACTGGACGCACGAACACGCGCTGGAGTTCTTTAACGGCTACGTTACTGAGCTGTCGCTTTCTATCGACAACCTCTTCATCTTCGCCCTCATCATTGGTTCCTTTAAGATTCCCCGTGCGTACCAGCAAAAGGTGCTGCTCATCGGTATTGCGCTGGCACTGGCGATGCGTCTGATCTTCATTCTCCTCGGTGCAGCTGCAATTAACGCATGGAGCTGGGTGTTTTACATCTTCGGTGCCTTCCTGCTCTACACGGCGATCAAGCTCGTCGTGGACGAGGTTAAGGGTGAAGACGACACCGATATCGATGACATGTTCGTGGTGAAGACCGCCCGCAAGGTCATCCCCGTCTCCTCCCACTTCGACCGCGACAAGCTGTTCACGGTAGAAAACGGCAAGAAGATGGTGACCCCCCTTATGCTGGCGCTCATCTCCATCGGCTTCATTGACCTGATGTTTGCGTTCGACTCCATCCCGGCTATTTTCGGCCTCACCCAGGAGCCCTACATCGTCTTCGCCGCGAATGCTTTCGCTCTCATGGGGTTGCGGCAGATGTTCTTCCTTCTCGACGGCCTGTTGGAGCGGTTGGTCTACCTGCCTTACGGTCTGGCTACCATCCTGGCATTCATCGGTGTCAAGCTTGTGCTCCATGCACTGCACGAGAACAACCTTCCGTTCATCAACGGTGGCGAAGGCATCCCCGTGCCGGAGATCGGCAACATTACCTCCCTGTTCGTCATCGTCGGCGTGCTGGCCGTTACCGCCATCGCATCCGTCATTAAGACCAAACGCGATGAGGTGCAGGGCGCGGTCGCACCGGACTGGAACCCCGCCTCTCATACCCCTGATGATGAAGGTAGGGTTGCCAGCCAGCAGCAGTCCACGACGGGCAAGCCTGCCTCCAGCGACTAGCCCACGTCAGATAGACAGTCTCCGGTACAACCCTTAACTTCGGCCGCGCCTGGGATGTAGACAAATGTGCCCCTGGCTCCGTGTGTGGAGCCAGGGGCACGTCTCTATGTCTTGGGTTTTCCTCACCAGAGTCTGGAGCCGAAGCAACATCCATGGAATACCGGGTCAAGCGATCGGGCAGACGGATGGGAAGGGACGCGGTTAGAAAACGCGCAGAACGGGGTTCCACTCCTTAATAGAGCGGGAGGCGATCATGTCCTTCTTGTGGAAGGGGTCGTTATCCATGACAGACTCCGCATCGGCGACGGTTGCGTCGGCATCGAGTTGGAGGACAATGAGTGCCTCGCCCGGATCGGTGTCAACGAGCGGGCCGGATCCCACGAGGTTTCCCTTTTCCTTCAGCCCTCCGAGGAACTCGCGGTGCTCGGGGCGGACGGCCGAGACGGCATCGGCATCACTAATGTAGGTGTAGAAAACAGCAAAGTACGTCATGGCATAAAGTGTACTGAGTAAGACCAATTAATACGTAGGTCAAAGGTGGTAGTGTGGCTTCTTCCGAGCACACGGTGACTGACTCACCGAAACAGTCAAACGTCAACCTCCCCAACGTGTTGACAACGTTACGCATCATCGCCGTGCCCTTCTTCGGCTGGGCCGTGTTGCGTGGGGGTGGCGAGGACACCACGTGGATGTGGTGGGCACTGGCGATCTTTGTTGCTGCGATGATTACAGACAAGCTCGACGGGGACATCGCTCGCGCCCGCGGTATCGTCACAGACTTCGGTAAGATTGCCGACCCGATCGCCGATAAGGCGCTCATGATTACAGCGTTGGTGACGCTGAACATCATCGGCTCTTTGCCCTGGTGGATCACCATCGTCATTGTCTTCCGTGAGTTGGGAATTACCTTCTGGCGGATGGTGAAGCTGCGCCAGGGAGAGGTCGTGCCAGCCTCTAAGGGCGGAAAGATCAAGACCACCCTGCAAGCCATCGCCGTCGGCCTGTACCTTGCACCTTTGCCCGCCTGGATGGATATTCCTTCCCTCATCGTCATGCTCGCCGCCGTTGTGGTGACTGTGGTGACGGGAATTCAGTACCTAGTAGATGCGCGCCGTTTGAAGGAGAAGTGACACCGTGACTGAGAACTGTCCTGCTGCCCACGAACTCGTAAAAATCCTTACTGAGTCCCGACAGACCGTCGCCTTTGCTGAATCATTGACCGCTGGTCTCGCAGCGGCGACGCTGGCAGAGGTTCCCGGGGCCTCCGCGTGCTTGCGCGGTGGTGTGGTCAGCTACGCCACCGACGTGAAAAGAGACCTGTTGGGAGTAGATGCCGAGGTGCTGGACACTGTTGGCCCGGTCTCCCGCGAATGCGCCGAGCAGATGGCCGCCACCGTGCGCGTGCTCCTCGATGCCGACTGGGGCGTGAGCCTGACCGGCGTGGCAGGCCCCACCAAGCAGGATGGACACGAGGTAGGGGAGGTGTGGATCGGACTGTGCGATCCACATGGCTATGCCGTTGCTCTGCGCGCCTATCCCAAGCACCACCACCGGTGGATTCTCGTACCAGGGGAAAAGACCCCCGTAGCTGTCGTCGATGGAGACCGGAACGAAATTCGTCGGGCATCCGTGGAGGCAGCTCTAGAGGAGCTCCTCACGCTGGTGAAGCTCATGAATGGAGCAAAGGGGGAAGATTAACGATAGGGGATGGAACAAAATCCGGACCCGACCCGTTGAAGTAAGTGATGGTAACAACAATTTCCCCCGTGAAGACAGATCTAGCAACGACGACGCACAACCCCACGCCCCACGGCTCCACCATGCCGGTCCACCGGCGTGCGCCAGAGATGCTCCTGCGTGAGGCTCTTGGTACGGCTCTGCGTACGTTCAGGGCAGACAACCAGCTCACCTTGCGCCAGCTCGCCGATCTGGCCCGGGTTTCTCCCGGTTACCTGTCGGAACTCGAGCGCGGGCGAAAGGAAGTTTCCTCCGAGCTGTTGGCCTCCGTCTGCCGTGCATTGGGAGTCTCTGTTGCCGATGTTCTCATCGAGGCTGCAGGAACGATGGCGCTTGTCGACGCCACCGCGGAGCTCGAGCACGTGTAAGGGAGCTAGTGCCCCTTTTCGCTCGTATCTGCTGCCACGTAAAGGGCAACAGGCTAAACTAGACAACCGACAATATCAACCGTTAAAACCCCACATTGTTTGAGCGTGCGCTCATCCGTGGATAACGAAAGGCTGGAAACTCACCAATGGCTAACCCCTTTGTGAAAGCGTGGAAATACTTCATGGCGCTCTTCGATTCCAAGATCGAGGAGAATGCTGACCCGAAGGTACAGATTCAGCAGGCTATTGAGGATGCGCAGCGCCAGCACCAGGAGCTGTCCCAGCAGGCAGCCGCTGTTATTGGTAACCAGCATCAGCTGGAGATGAAGCTTAACCGGAACCTGAGCAACATTGAGAAGCTCCAGGGCAATACCCGCCAGGCGTTGCAGCTCGCCGATAAGGCACGTGCAGCTGGCGATGAGCAGAAGGCTGTTGAATACGAAAACACCGCCGAAGCTTTCGCAGCCCAGCTTGTTACCGCTGAGCAGGAGGTCGAGGACCTCAAGGCGATGCACGACCAAGCCCTGCAGCAGGCTGCCCAGGCTAAGCAAGCAGTGGAGCGCAACTCCATGCAGCTGCAGCAGAAGGTCAACGAGCGCACCAAGCTTCTCTCCCAGCTGGAACAGGCCAAGATGCAGGAGAAGGTGTCCGAGTCCATCCAGTCGATGAACTCCCTTACCGCTTCTGGTTCTACCCCGAACCTCGACCAGGTTCGTGAGAAGATCGAGCGTCGCTACGCTAACGCACTGGGTAAGGCCGAGCTTGCTGAGAACTCCGTGCAGAACCGCATGGCGGAGGTCGAGTCGGCCGGATACCAGCTTGCCGGCCACAGCAGGTTGGAGGAAATCCGCGCGCAGATGAAGGGAGAGCTGGAGTCCGGCTCCGGCAGCTCGAGCGCTTCCCAGCTGACGCAGGGCAAGAAGGACACGCAGGAGAACTAAAAGCCCGAGCGGTTCCTTTTAGAACCGATCGGATCCCTTTAGATTCGGTTACCGGTTTTGCCGGATGACAAACAAACGCGAGACACGGTGGAATGTCTCGCGTTTTGTCATTGGGGGAGTGCGACGCTGCGCTGCTGAGTTGGGAATAACAAAAAGAGCGAGGCATCTGCCTCGCTCTTTATCGTCTCTGTTCAGATGATGTCCTTCTTCTTCAGCCAGTTGCCAAAACCGAGAATTGCCAACACCGGGGTGATGATAGACAGCTGCACCTTGTCTGGGTGGGCGTTGCAACCGTTGTCATCGGTGACGATCCCGTTGGTTGTTAAACCAAAGAAGAAATCGATGAGGCTGGAATCCGTGAGGAAGGACTTCCGGTGTCCGTTATCACGCACCGCAGGTGTCTCAGTGCAGTCAATGATGCGTGCTTCATTGACATTTGTCGTCTTTGCCGGTTCCGTTGTAGCCATAGCGGGAGCCGGGGCGATGACCGCACCCGAGCCGAGTGCGACACCAACCAGCAGTGCTCCCAGCCGTGTGCGAATCTCTTTCATACTTGTAATTTTGGTGAAGAACCTGCCGATTGTCAAAGAAATGCTGTGAATTAGCCGTGTCTTTGTCTGTACGCTGTGAATTTCCATGGCGCACTACCCCAATCGGGGTGGATGTAGCTGGCTTTCGTCGGCGGTGAAGGTCGTATTTTTGTGTTCCGGTGTCGAATTCCATTGAAACGACGAGGTAGTACGCGGTGTTGCTAACGCGAGTGGCTGAGAAGGGTCCTTACCCCTGGCAAACATTTTGCGCAGTGATACTAATCACCAACGCCGCGAGCAACGAGTGCATCGCCGACAGCTTGTGAACGCCGAATGGCAGAGACAATGAATGGAATTCCAAAAGCGAGGAGCGAATGGTCGGCACCGCGGGCCTTCCGTGCTTGGAGGACCTGCACGGCGCTCATCGCGATGAGCGGAATGAGACGAATAGTAAGCGAAATTGCGAGAGCGACGAGCTCGGGGTTGACACCAAACCGTGACAGGGGAGCAAGCCAGCGCTCCAGGCCGTCGAGAAGCTCCTCGATGGTGGTGGTCAGGGTGAGGAGCGTGGCGGCCGCAATCGCGGCGGTGAAGATGAGAACCATGGTGAGAGCGGCGGGGAAGCCGCGCTGCCACCACGTGAAGACACCGAAGAACAAGATGATGGGCAGCGGTGTGAGGATCTGGCCGATGGCCACCATCACGGGAATCCTCGCGACACCGTACGCAATGAGCGGGAGGATAAGCCACGCCAGGGCGTGCCAGGGCGTCGGGGCAAAAAGTGCCGAGGCGATAATAAACGCGAGGAGGATGACCATCTTCCACCCGGCTGACATCCGGTGAACGGGGGAGTCGCCGGGAACGTAGAGGGCGAGTGGGATAAACCTAGTTACCGTCATCAGTCATCTCCGAAACGTAGGAAGGTAATACCTCGTCGGGCGTGCCGTCGGCGCGAATAACACCGCCGGCAATGTAGAGGACACGGTCAAATCCCTCAAGGAGGTCGAGATCGTGCGTGGCGACGATGATCTGCTGGTCGAGGCGGCCCAATTCCTTCTTGATCCGTACCCGGTTGCGGAGATCCAAAAGCGTCGTCGGCTCGTCGAGGAGGATGACGGACGGCTCCATAATGAGAATGGAGGCAAGAGCCAGGAGCTGCTTTTGCCCGCCGGAGAGCGTGTACGGAGAATCGTCCACGTGGTTTGCTAGCCCGTAGCGCTCCAGCATGGCGAGGGAACGTGCCTCGCGCTCCTTCGCGGACAGGTTGAATCGCTTGAGGGAAAAACCAATGTCTTCTTTAACCGTCGGCATGATGATCTGGTTCTCGGCGTCGGAGAACATGAAGCCAACCTTTTTACGCACCTGTTTGCCGTGGTCGGCGACGGACAATCCGTCCACGGTGACGGTGCCCGCCGTGGGGGTGCCCAGCCCGTTGATAAGGCGTAGGAACGTGGACTTGCCGGAACCGTTCGCGCCCACGATTCCCACACGGTTTTCGGTCAGGCTACAGGTGATGGGGCGAAGGACGACGCGTTTTTCGTAGCGGACTTCCACGTCTGAAAAGTCAATGGTGGGCACGGTGCGTTCCGATTCTTCTTTCGTTATATTGCGACGGATGACAGGTGAAAAGCCCCCAACTATGCCGCGACTGGCAACTGGGGGCTTTCCCTCACAGGCGCTGCTGGAGAATTCTAGGCGGTAATAATCTTCTGCGGACGAAGGCCGGGGAAGGCCATGTGCACGGCTACGGCGATGGCGATCCAGAACACGACCTCGATGAGGTCGGTGGGGATGAACACCAGCTGCGAGGTGAATGCCGTGCCCCAGTCGAGTCCTGCGCGGAAGACGAGGCCGACGATGCCGGCACCGTACTCGACGAGGAGTCCGATGACGCCGGCGACAGCCAGGTAGCCGATGAGGGCACCGCGCTGACGGGGAGCCTTGTAAGCGATGTAGCCGGCGATAGCGGTGGCGATGACGTAGCCTACGAGGTAGCCGATCGTCGGTCCAACGATGGCGGTGAGCAGCGTCTTGCCGGAAATAACCGGGAGGACGAGACCGACAACCAGCCACAGGATAACCGAGAGGGTGCCTCGCTTGGGTCCGAGAACCATACCGGCGAGAATAACGGCCGTATTTTGCAAAACGATCGGTACGCCGAGGACGCCAACCGGGACGCTGACGAAGGCAAGTACTGAGATAAGAGCAGCGAAGACGGCAATATAGCCGAGGTCGCGTACATCAAAAGAAGAGTTATTGTTCACAGTTCAATTACTTTAGCAAT
>ERZ1031292.260-NODE-260-length-17539-cov-27.153226_pt1 | contig 17539 bp, 13 predicted proteins | sample MGYA00518215_ERZ1031292 | MGnify/ENA primary metagenome ERZ1031292 (study PRJEB33718, sample SAMN03159822) | human skin metagenome | collected 2014-02-25 | study: EMG produced TPA metagenomics assembly of the PRJNA266117 data set (Human skin bacterial metagenome... | reverse complement strand
GTCCCCGTCGTCACCATCGGCACCCCCTCCCGCCCCGCGCACGTCCTCGGCCTTGTCGCCGCCGGTCGCCAGGTCATTGGCGGAAAAGAGCTACACGTGGGCCCGGCCATGATCGCCTCCCTGCAGCGCGAGATTGCCGATCCTGGCGTACCTGTCCTATCCATCCACTCCGATACCGACGAGGTCGTCGCCTTCTCCGAGGCGCGCGCGCTGCGTTCACGTCTCGCCCACGCCACTCCCGTCGACCTGCACGGGGTGGATCACATGATCACGGACAGAAATCTGCCGAAAACCCTCGCGCAAACGATAACCACGTGGTTAGGCTAGATCTATGAAAACAGCTCTCGTAACAGGTGGATCATCAGGAATCGGCGCGGCCACGGCACGCGCGCTGGCCAAGGACGGCTGGCACGTCATCGTCGCGGCGCGTCGGAAGGATAGGCTGCAGGCGGTGGCCGAGGAGATTGGTGGGGAGGCGATCGCCCTCGATGTGACGGATGAGGATTCGGTTGCCCGCCTCGTTGAACAGATCGACAGTCTTGACCTGCTGGTCAACAACGCCGGCGGCGCCAAGGGCCTCGACTCGGTTGAGGAGGCCAACATTGATGACTGGAAATGGATGTACGAGACTAACGTCCTCGGTACGGTTCGGGTCACCAAGGCTCTGCTCCCCAAGCTTGTCGACGGTGCCCAGATCGTCAATGTCGGCTCCATCGCCGGCATCACCCCCTACGTGGGTGGCGCGGGCTACAACGCCGCCAAGTTCGGTGTTGCCGCGTTGACCCGTGTCCTCCGCTTGGAGACGCTCGACCGCCCGCTGCGCGTCTGTGAGATCAACCCCGGTCGCGTGAAGACGGACTTCTCTCTCATCCGTTTCAAGGGCGACAAGGAGCGTGCCGACGCCGTCTACGCCGGCCACCAGAACCTCGTCGCCGAAGACATCGCCGAGGCTATCCGCTGGGTCGCCTCCCTGCCCGCCCACGTCAACATCGACCGGCTGGTGATCAAGCCCGCTGACCAGGGCTAGCCGGTGGAGGCTTTTATCCTCATCACCGCCTCGGCGATCATGCTCCCCCGGGCCGGACACGATGCAGATCATTCGCATCGGCTCCGCCTCGAGAAAGCTGGGCGCGGTGTGTGGGCTCGGCACCACCATCGGCAACCTCATCTGGGGCGTCGCCTCCCTCCTCGGGCTGTCGGCCCTGGTGAAAACCTATCCCGTGGTCATGGACGTGCTGGCGCTTGCCGGCTCCGCCTACCTCCTGTACATGGTGTTCACCCTCGTCCGGGGATTGGTCGCCCAGCGCGGCATCAACCACACAACGCCGGCAACACGCGGCCCCGATTCACCCTCGACGGCCCTGCGCGCAGGTCTTTTCACCAACCTCTCCAACCCAAAGGCCCTCATCTTCTACGGCGCGCTGTTCAGCCAGTTCATCACCCCGGACATGAGCCTCGGCTTCGCCATCTTCATGCCCGCCTTCATGCTCGGCTTCGGCCTCATCTTCTACTGCGGACTCGGCTACCTCGCGGGGGTCGCGGGAGAAAAAATCGCCCGCTACATGTGGGTCGTGGATGTGCTGGCAGCGGTCATCTTCGCCGTCGTCGCCATTGGCATGATCGGCAACGTGCTGGGCATCTTTTCCTAACCCTCATGCCCCCTTCGCGCCACATTGTTGGCATGATGGGGGCATGACCTTTGAAGTGGAAATCAGAGACGACTCCATCAAACTCGGCCAGTTCCTGAAGCTGGCGAACCTTGCCGAAACCGGTGGCGAGGCGAAAAACCTCATCGCCGAGGGGCAGATCCGCGTCAACGGCGAGGTAGACACGCGCCGAGGGAAAGTCCTGCGCGAGGGCGACGTCGTAACCGCCCCGGCCGGTGAGGCCGTGCTCGTCACCAACGTCGCAGACGATGACGATGCCGATTTTGACCCTTCGAAGTGGGAGAACCTCTAATGCCCGTACTGACCATGCCGGAGGGCGTCCCCAGCGGCCTGACCCTCTACACCACCGACAAGGACGCAACCGCAGCTTTCTTCTCCCAGGTCATGGGATACGGCCTCGACGAGCGGGAGGAGGGCACCTTCCTCACCCTCGAGTCCATCCCGATCGCCACCCTCGTTCCCGCCGATTTCGACGTGTGGTCTGTGGGCTTCACCGTGGACAACGCACAGGACGCCCACGAGCAGATCGAGCGCGAGGGCGGCACGGTGCTTTCCGATTCGCAGTGCCTGGACCCGGCGGGCGTGCCGTTTTCCGTGGTCACGGGCGAGCACTTTTTCGCTGTCGGCGAGCCGGGCACCCCGGTCTGGTTCGAATACGCCGGCCCCACCCCGGAGATTGACTTCTTTGCCGCGCTTTTCGGCTGGGTCATCGACGGTCCGAACGAAGCCATCCGCGTCGCCTACAAAGAAGGCGGCGCCATCGGCTGGTTCTGGGAGATCCCCTCGGAGCCGGCGAACAACTGGGTCGTCTACTTCGGTGTGGAGAACCTGCAGGATACGCTTGCCAAGGTCGACGCGGACCTCGTCCTCCAGGAGCCGCAGGAATCCTTCCTCGGCCCCACGGCGGTCGTGCGCACCCCTGCAGGCCTGACCGTCTGCCTCGCGCAGGTTCCCTACGCGGATATCGAGGAGGAAAATATCCGCGAGTCCGACGACGTGTTCGGCGGCGACGAAAGCTAGTCGACGAACCCCTCTCCCGGCCGCCACGTCTTCGTCACTGCAATGTTCGTGGCGGCGTTGTTGGTCTCCACGTCGGCGACGCGGACATAGTCCATGACGACCTGCTCGCGGCTCAGGTGCGCAATGCAGTAGCCGTGGGCGTCGAAGTCGAGGTGCTTGACCCACGGGTTCGCGCCGGTGAGCACGTCTTCGACGAGGAGACTCGTGGAGTTGTTCTCAGGGTGGTAGCTGCCGAGGTAGCTGGTGAGGATCTCGTCGACGTTCGGTGCGGAGATGGAGGTGCACACCATCTCGGCGCCGATCTCCTTGTCGTTCCAGATGACGGAGTTTGCCCACTCGGAGTGGATGTCGCCGGTGACGACGAAGGTGTTGGCGGACGTGTGGGAGAGGAGTTCGAGCAGCCGGTCGCGGTCGGCGGCGTAGCCGTCCCACTGATCGGAGTTGACGGCCATGCCGGTGGTGCGCTGGTCGACGAAGTTCAGCGCGGCGTTGGCGGCGGGGTCGCCTTCGACGGTGAGGATCTTCATGGGGCTGAGCATGACGGAGTTGCCGAGCACGTTCCACGCGGCGGTGGAGGTCTCCAGCACGTTCTTGAGCCAGTTGAACTGTTCGCTGCCGAGCATCGTGCGCTCGGGGTTGGCGAAGTTGGCAGCGTCGGTCTCGGCGTCGCGGTAGCTGCGCAGGTCCATCATGGTCAGTTCCATGAGGTCGCCGTATTGGAAGCTGCGGTAGATGTGCCGTTCGGGGCTGTCCATGGTGACGCGGACGGGCAGCCATTCGAAGTAGGCCTGTTGTGCGTTGTCGCGCCGGGTGGTCCACTTGCCTTCAGCAGGGTCGTCGGTGTGGTTTTCCGCGCCGGCGCTCCACGAGTTGTTGGCTGTCTCGTGGTCGTCCCAGGTCACAACCCACGGTGTGGAGGCGTGGGCGGCCTGCAGGAAGGGGTCGGTGCGGTAGGTGCCGTAGCGGATGCGGTAGTCCTCGAGCGTGGTGATTTCCCATTGCGGGTGGTGGACGCGGCTGATCCCGGACTTGCCGGCGTATTCGCCGGTGGCGTATTCGTAGATGTAGTCGCCGAGGAAGACGACGAGGTCGAGCTCCCCGTTGTAGCCGCGTTGCGCCATGTCGCGGTAGGCGGAGAAGTAGCCGCATTCCCAGTTCGCGCAGGAGGCGGTGGCGAAGGTGATCTCCTCGGGGGAGGAGTCGTAGGCGGGGGCGGTTTTGGTGCGGCCAATCGGGGACGTTGCCCCGCGGTGGTCGCCGTCGAGGACGATGAAGCGGTAGTAGTAAATCGTCTCGGGGCGCAGCCCCTTCACGTCGATGTGGACGGTGTGGTCGTGCTCGGCGGTGGCGATGGCGGTGCCGGTGCCGATGGTGTCGGTGAAGGCGGTGTCCGTGGCGATGTCCCAGCGTACGGTCACGTCGGGGCCGAGGCCGGAGCCGGGGAGGCTGTCGCGGTCGGGGGTGACGCGGGTCCACAGGATGATGGAGTCGGGCAGCGGGTCGCCGCTGGCGACGGAGTGGAGGAAGGGCAGTCCGGCGCGCGAGGCTTGGTTGTAGAGGTCTAGCGGGGCGATGGACTGTTCGGAGGGGCCGTGTTGTGCGACGGCGGTGGAGGCAACGGCGGTGCCTGCGGTGATAAGCGCGGAGTACGCCATGAAGCGGCGGCGCGACAGAGTATTTTCGCTCGACATATTTTTTGACCCTAGGACCTCCCGCGCGCGTCTCCCCGCTCGTTGGCCAAAAATTCACCTGGGTTTCATGTAGCGGGGGGAGCGCCTGGTGTTTTATACGGCGTTTAACGGGGGTAGTGGAACGTAAAGTTCACTGGCTGGTCACACGGGGGTCATGGTCTGGCCATGTACTGTTCCTAGGCTGTATGCGAACTGTGAAACGTATTAAAAAAGGTGTGCTGTGTCTATTTTTCGTCTGGTTTCTGCATCGGTCGCCGCCGTCTCTTTGGCGTTGACCGGCACGTATGTCCTCGCGCAGCCGGAGGGTTCCGAGCCCACGCCTGCCACCCACGTCGGCACCGGCCCGCAGACCTCGGTGGTTCTCCAGCCGGGCGCGAACGGCTCCGAGGTGATCATCAACTGGCAGACTGTGGGGTCGGCCCCCGAAAAGGTCAAGGTCACTGGCCCCACCACCATGCTTGTCGACGCTTCCATCCCGGCCAATGCGCAGATCCTCACCCAGCCCCGCACCGCCACGGTGACCGGGCTGGAGCCCGGCACGCAGTACACGTACCAGGTCGGATCCGACGAGACGGGCTGGAGCGACGAGTACTCGTTCACCACCGACGACGGCGATGGGAACTGGAACTTCCTCGTCTTCGGTGACCCGCAGATCGGCACCAACCTGGAGCTGGAGAGGACGCAGAAAAACTGGCTGGCCACCGTCGATTCCGCGACCGCCGATGTGCCCGATGCTTCCCTTCTTGTTTCCGTCGGCGATCAGGTCGAGGGGTGGGGATCTCCGCTGGACCAGCACCGCCTGCTTCTCGAGGCGCCGCAGGTGACCGGGCTGCCCCTGTCCACCATCCCCGGTAACCACGAGACGTACTCCGGCGCGATGGAGTTTTACAAGTCCTTCTTCAGCCACCCGAACCAGGAAGAGGACATCCAGGACTACTACTACGAGAAGAACAACGTCCTGTTTATCGGCCTCGATACGAACAACACGAACTGGCCGCGCCACGAGGACTTCCTCCGCGAGACGATCGGTGCGCACGGCGATGCCAACGACTGGATCGTCGTCATGCTGCACCACGCGCCGTTCTCTCAGGGTTCGCACGTGAGCGACAACGATGTCACGGGTGTCCGCACGGTCCTGGCCCCCGTGTTCTCCGAGCTTGGCGTCGATGCCGTCCTCTCCGGCCACGATCACATCTACACGCGCTCCCACCTCATGGAGGGCGATAAGCCGGTGCTTTCTGCTACCCCTCCGCGCCGCGGTGACCGCCTTGAGCCCACCGATAACCAGGTCCTCTACATCACCTCCACCTCGACAGGTGCGGGCAAGTACTACGATTACCATGACAAAAACGGTGCCTCCGTTCCGAACGCCCGCATGGAGCACGTCGACGTTTTCAACCACCCGGCCTACGACTGGACCGCCTACTGGCGTCAGGACTACGACCCGGATTACCTGAAGGTGCAGGTCACCCCGCAGGAGCTGACGTTCACCACGTACGATGCGGATCAGCCCTACGTCATCGACAAGGTGACCATCGTCAACAACGATGCCCCCAAGCCGGACAAGACCACCTCCACCCCGGCCACGACGAGCACCAACACCAAGACCAGCACGAACACGAAGACATCGACGACCACCAACACGTCGACAAGCACGACAACCCGCACCGAAGAACCGCAGGCCGTGGGATCCTCCGAGGGTGCCGCGATCGCCTCCATCGTCATCAGCGCCCTCGGCATCATCGGTGCCCTGCTCGGCGCTGCCATCAACCAGTATCTAGGAAGGTAAAACAGTATGTCATTGCGCACGATTGCGGCCGCGGGCCTGACCCTCAGTCTCCTTGTCACCACCCCGGCGTACGCTGAGACGACAGACCTCTTCCTCGGCGTTGGATCCGACGAAACCAGCGCCAACCTGAACTGGTACATGCCTTCCAAGCAGCAGCAAAAGGTGCAGGTCAAAGACGCTGCGGGAAAGGTGACCACCGTCGACCCCAGCGAAGTTACCCTGACGAGTACGAACGCCGAATACGCCGCTAAGGCGACGCTCACGGGGCTCGCGCCCGGTTACTCCTACCGCGTGGGTTCCGACGAGGACGGGTGGACACCGTGGTACGACCTCACCGTGCGCCCCCAAACCGACAGCTGGAACTTCCTCTTCTACGGCGACCCCCAGATCGGCGCGGGCAACCTCGCCACGGACGCCGAGGGCTGGAAGAAAACGCTCGCCACCTCCACCGCCGCGCACCCCGACACGGCCTTCCTCGTCACCGCGGGTGACCAGGTCAACTACGCCCTCGCCCAGGACCAATACGAGGCCTTCTTCGCCCCCGACCAGCTGCGCACCTACCGCCTGGCGGTACAAAACGGCAACCACGACAACGACATTGTCGCCTTTGCCCGCCACTTCAACCTGCCCAACGCCAGCGGCTACAACTACTACTACGAATACAACAATGCGCTGATCGTTGCGCTGGATTCCAACAGTATCGATTACAACGGGATGGCGAACTTCCTGCGCACGGCCGTGGCCAAGGCCGGCGGTGGCAAGGACTGGATCATCGTCACCTTCCACCACCCGCCCTACGCCCACAGCTGGCACGCCTTCGAGGCGAAGCCGAAGGAACTCGCCCAAAACCTCGGCCCCGTCCTCAGCGACCTCGGCGTGGACCTCGTCCTCAACGGCCACGAGCACATGCACACCCGCTCCCACCTGATGAGCGGTACGACGGCGCGCCCCACCGATTCCACCAATCTCACCCCGCGCGGCAACGAGGTCCTGTACTACACGGCCAACAGCTCCTCCGGCTCCAAGTTCTACGACTTCGCCTCCTCCGGCACCGCTCGCCACCCGGGCATGACCTTCGAGCAGTCCGTTGCCGAGGGCCTCGTCCGCCCCGAGGTTGCCTACTGGAACCAGGACGGCACGCCGGATTACACCAACGTCGAGGTCACGCCCACGAAGCTCAGGCTGACCACCTACAACGTTGACGACGGCTCCGTCGTCGACACGGTCACCCTGAACAAGACCGTGCTTCCGCCACTGCCGGAAAACCCGGGTTCGATGACCGAGCTTCCCGAGGACCCGGCCCCCACGCCTCCGGTGGACCACGAGACCAAGGTGGAAACGGAAACCGTCGTGAAGACGGAAACCAAGGTCGAGACGGAAAACGAAACGGTCATCAAGACGGAGACCATCACCCCCGACGCCGAGCAGACACCTCTGCAGCTGGCGGCGATCATCACCCCGATCATCTCGATCCTCGCCATCCTCGGGTCGGTGGCGTGGACGCAGCGCGACCAGATTATTCTCCTGTTAGGTCTGTAAAATTCACCTGCTAGAAAGCGTGGAATTCTACGCTTGGTTCGTCCCCATTTTCTACCCCAAAAAGGCTGTACACCATGCGTTTTCTCGCACTAGCCACCGCCGTTGCAACGACCGCGGCACTCGTCACCGCCCCGGCTTACGCCGCCGATAAGGGCATCGATGACGTGTTCCTCGGCATCGGCACCACGAACACTTCCGCTAACATTTCCTGGACCTCCACCACACCCGCGACCGACCAGGTCGTTGAGGTGAAGGACGGCGAGACCGTCGCCGCGAAGACCGATACCACCGCCTTTAACGGCATGTACGGTGTCGATGCCGAGCTGACCGGCCTCACCCCGGGCAAGGCCTACTCCTACCGGGTCGGCTCCGACACCGCCGGCTGGTCCGACTGGTACACGTTCACCCCCGAGGCGGAGAGCACCAACTGGAACTTACTCTTCTACGGCGATCCACAGATCGGCGCTTCCAAGGGGAAGAAGGACGATCCGGCCCTGTGGAAGCACACGGTGGACACGACGGTGAAGAATAACCCCGGCACCGATTTCCTCCTCACCGCCGGCGACCAGGTCAACGCCGACCGCTCCGCCACCGAGGAGCAAAAGGAGGCGGAGTACGACGCCTTCTTTGCCCCCGCTGCGATGCGCCAGCTGCGCACCGCGGTGCAGGACGGCAACCACGACAAGCGCTCCCTCGACGCCTTCCACACCCACTACAACCTCCCCAACGCGGAGGATCAGAACTACTACTTCACCTACAACAACGCCCTCGTCATCTCCCTCGATACGAACATTGAGGACACGGCGCTGCACACCGAGTTCATCAAGAAGGCCATCGCCGCTCACCCCAACACGGACTGGGTCATCGCCACCTTCCACCAGCCCCCGTACGCCCAGAGCTACCACGCCTACGAGGACAAGACCACGTGGCTGCGCGACGAGCTCACCCCCGTCCTCTCCGAAAACGGTGTTGATCTCGTGCTGTCCGGCCACGAGCACATCTACGGCCGCTCCCACCTGATGAAGGGAAACACCCCGGTCAAGCAGGATAAGCAGGCGGCTCCCGGCGACACGTTCACCCCCGCCGACGGTGAGGTCCTCTACATCACCGCCAACTCCGCCACCGGTTCCAAGTTCTACGATTTCTCCACCGCGATCGATGAGCAGCACCCGAATCTCACGTTCGAGGATTCCGTGGCCAAGAACATGCTCGGCCACGGCACCGCCTACTGGAACCAGGATTACACGCCGGACTACACCGACGTGCAGGTGACCCCCACCTCCCTCAAGGTCATCACCCGCAACGTCGATGACAATTCGGTTGTCGATGAGGTCACGCTCAACAAGGCCTCCACGGGGCTTTCCGACGCCCAGCTCGCCGCGGCCATCGTCGTCCCGCTCCTCGCCGTTCTCGCTGGATTGGGTGCACTCATCGCTCAGTTCATCGAGCCGATCCGTGCGCAACTGCGCGCCTGGGGTCTCCCGGTCTAGGTCGCTACCAGATCGTCACTCGCTCCTCCGGGGCGAACCCGTCTTCCACGTCGAACGCCTCGTAGAACTCGTCGATGTTCTTGGGGATGACGCTGCAGCGGAACTCGGAGGGGGAGTGCGGGTCAATGGCCAGGAGCTGCGCCGCCATCTGCGGGCGCGTCTTCTGGCGCCAGGACATCGCCCATGAGCGGAAGAAGCTCTTCAGGTCGATGTCCTCATTGTTGTCGGCGGCCCACTTCTTGTACGCCACGAGCGCAATGCCGAGGCCACCGAGGTCGCCGATGTTCTCGCCGAGGGTGAGCTCACCGTTGACGCCCGGGGTCTCCGTGCCCTCCAAAGCGATCGGCACGAGCCCCTGGAACTGGCCAACGAGCTTGGCCGTCAGCTCCTCAAACGCGGCGCGGTCCTCGTCGGTCCACCACACGTTGAGGTTGCCGTGGCCGTCGTAACGCGAGCCCTGGTCGTCGAAGCCATGACCGATCTCGTGACCGATGACCGCACCAATTCCCCCAAAATTCTCAGCCGGGGTGTGAGAAGGGGAGTAGAACGGCGCCTGCAAAATCGCGCCGGGGAAGGTGATGTCGTTGACGGTCGGGTTGTAGCAGGCGTTGACGGTCTGCGGCGTCATGACCCACTCGCCGCGATCGTACGGCTTGCCCAGCTTGGACAGGTGGTAGTTGTGGGAGTTGAGGGCGAGCGCGCGGGCGTTGCCCAGCACGTCGTCTTCCTGCAAAGAAACATCGTATTCACGCCACGTGTCGGGGTAGCCGATCTTCGCCGTAAACTGCTCCAGCTTGGTCAAAGCTTTCTCCCGCGTAGCCGACGTCATCCATGGCAGGCCCGAGATGCGCTCCCGGTAGGCGGCGAGCAGGTAGTCGACGAGTTCGAGCATGTCCTTCTTGCTGGACTCCGGGAAGTATCGGGCGGCGTACAGTTTGCCCAGTTCGAAGCCGAGCCCCGATTCGACGAACCCGAGGGCGCGCTGCCACCTGTCGCGCTGCTTCTCCGAGCCGGCGAGGACGCGACCGTAGAAGTCGAAGTTTGCAGCCGACAGCTCGTCGGAAAGCATTCCAGCGCACGAGGAGATGATGTGCCAGACGGCCCACGCGTGCCACTTCGCCTCCGGAAGCTCCGAAAAAGCTTCTTCGAGGTGGGTGAGGTAGCTCGGCTGGCAGGCGATGACCGTCTGGTCCTCAAGCCCCATGGTGCGTAGCATCTGCTGCACGTTGGTGCCCAACGACGACAGCTCCACCGGGTTGAACGTCTTCACCGCATCGCGGCAGGCAACATTGTCCCAGTGCCCGCGGGCGAGGTAGTGCTCAACCTCAAGCACATCGGTGGCCGGCTCGCTGCGCCCCGCCAACCCCAGCATCCGCTCCACGTGCTTCTCGTACGCGGACAGCGTCGCAGCGTGTTCCGGCGCGTGGTAGTACGCCTCGTCGGGAAGCCCGAGTCCCGCCTGGACGATGTAGGCGACGGCCATGTCACTGTCGGCCGACTTCTCCACGAAAAACGACGCGGGTGCCGTGATCCCGATTGTGTCCAGCTCGCCGAGAGCCTCCGGCAGCGGCTTGTCCAAGAGGTCGAACGGCAGGTTACCAACCGATCCGCGGTGGTCCATAAACGAGCGGTAGGCGGTGCCCACCAGCCCGTCGTCGCCCTCCGCGAGCTCCTTACACTGCTTCAGAGAGTCGAGCCGCAGCTCCTGGAACGTGCCCCACGACGCGTACTCGGCGGGGATGTCCGTCTCGCGGTACCAATCCCCGTTGACAATCTCGAATAAGTCCTTCACGTGATTTTCTCCTACAATCGGGTGGCGTGCAATACAAGTTACAACCTACCGTAGGTGTCCTCGGCATCGTGGCGGCATTGGTGTACCTCTTCGCCCCCGCGTTACTCCCGAAACTTTTCGACGAACCGTACCGCGAACCCGTCACCATCGGCGATGATATCGCCCTGCCCGACAGCCCCTCGTGCGAACTCGACTTCGGCACGGGCCTGCTCACCGGGTACAAGTGCGGCCCCGACTTCGTCCGCTCCGAGGAAATCGGAGAGGTTAAAGACCCGAAGCTCGCCGCCCGCCGCATGTGGGAAGCAGAAATGTTGCTCCCCACCGAGGCGGAACCCGTCACGGAAGGTAACGTAACCATGCTTCGCGACGGCGACACCGCCGTCCTCCTCGCCCCCACCGGCGACAAAGACGGCGTCTACACCGTCGCCATCGCCTCCGGCATTCTTATCGACCCCACCCTCAACGCCCTCCAGGCGGTGAACGTATAAATGAAACTCCTCTTCAGAATCGGTCTCGTGCTCTCGGTTGGTGGCATCCTCATCAACCTCGCCAACCTCATCGTCGCGCCGGGCGCCGGCCTCATTTCGCTCGTGTTTTGCTGCGGGTGGATGGCGTTGTTCACGTGGTTGATCGCCACCTCCCGGCTGTGGCCGGTGGGGCTGGAGAAAAAATGGGTTGCCGCAGCCCTCGCCTGGGGCGGGGGTACATCCCTGTTGCTGGTGATGGCCGGCAGTGGCGGCTACATGGAGGCCACGCGCCTGGCCGGCAGTGAGCTGACCATGGCCTCCTTCGCCGGCGCGCTTCCCGAGGAGGTGGCCAAGGGCCTCGGCGCGTTCTTCATCATCTATCTCTGCCCGCGCGTCACCCGCCCCTACCATGCCCTCGCTATCGGACTCCTCGTCGGTCTCGGCTTCGAGTCGGTGGAAAACTTCGGCTACGGCACCGTCGGTGCCCTCTACCACCCGTCCTCGGACATGCTCGGCATGCTCGAAATGTGGGGCATGCGCACGGTCGCCGGCCCCGGCCTCCACATGGTCTTCACCGGGATCCTCGCCTATGGCCTCGGCCTGTGGCTCTTCTCCTCCCACACCTGGCGCGTCGCCGTCGCTTCCTGGGGCTTGTCGACGCTCTTCCACTTCTGGTGGAACCTTCAACCCTCCTCCGAGCCCGTCCAAATCGCCTCTATCATCGCCTGCGCAGTTGTCATGTACGCCGTCTTCATCGCGGTAGTAGTCCATGCGGTGCGCGCCGCGCGTGCCGACACCTCCCTCTTCGACACGCCCACCCTCCTGTTACACGTGTGACTCATGTGACTAATGTGGTAACATTCGCCCCATGAAGCGAGTTATTGCACTGGTCACCGTTTTAGCAACTGCTGTACCAACGGCGGGGGCGGTTCCTCTCCTCTCCTCCGGCATCGACATCGCCGGCCACCAGCACCCGGCCGGCTCCGCCATCGACTGGCACCAGGTAGCCAACTCCTCCCAGGATTTTGCGTTTATTAAGGCGACGGAGGGCGTGGGCTTCACCAATACCCACTTCCCGGCTGATGTTAAAGATGCCCGTGGGGCAGGATTGCACGTCGGCGCCTACCACTACGCCCGCCCCGGCACCGACGCCAAGGCCCAGGCCGCGTACTTCGCCGAGACGATCAAGCAGGCCGACGCCACCCTCCCCCCGGTTCTCGACCTCGAGGAGACCGACGGCCTCGGTGTAACGGCTCTGCAGAATTGGACGCGCGACTTCCTTTCTGAAACGCAGCGCCTGACGGGCAAGACACCGATGATTTACACCTACCGCTATTTCTGGGCAGAGCAGATGGGCAATACGAAGGAGTTCTCGCAGTATCCACTGTGGTTGGCTGCGTGGCAAAACACTCCCCCGGCTGAGGTTCCTGGTGGCTGGAGTTACATGACGTTCTGGCAGCGCTCGGCTCACGGTCGGGTCTCTGGCATCCTCAGCGAGGTTGATCTCAACCTTTTCAACGGCACTCGCGACCAGTTGGACGCCTTCGCCGCCGGCCACGCGCTCGGCATCGGGAATCTCCTCCAGCCCACGGACAACTTCGGTGGTCCGGACTTCGGCGGCCCCTCCCAGCCCCTCGCGCACGCCATCCTCGGCATTGCGGAGGGCAATGTCCTTGCTTCTGCTGAGCTTGTCGACGCCGCCACGAAGGCTGGTATCGACCTTCCTAAGGCCTTCAGCTTGGCTCGTGTCCTGGTCGAGCTGGGTGCACAGAACAAGCTCCCCGTCGAGGACTTGAAGACGATGGCCGCCAGCGGCAAGTACTCCCTCGGCGATCTCCTCATCCTTTTGGATAATTCTTCCCGGTAGGGAACCAAGTGGCGTGTGTGTCACGTCTAATGGGTATGACACCACACGAGTTCCTTGCCACGCGCTCCTCGGGGATAGCTATCCTCGAGGGGTTTAGTGGGCTGCGTAAGCACGAAATTGAGGAACTCGCGCTTGCCGCAGACTGCCTCCCCAAAGACATCCGCCCCCTTGTTACCTGCGCCAACGCCTGGGCTAAAGCCCCGGCCGAGCAGCGTAAGAAGGCGGCGGATTTTTCGTTGACGCGTTTGAGTATCATTTCGCGCGCCTGCAATTCCCTCAATGCCACCAACCGGGAGGAAATGGATACCGTACGCGGGCAGTTGATCGAAGCGTCGACAAGCATGACCTGCGACGAACTCCAGAGCTTTGCGACGACCATAGTCAAGGAACTCAACAAAGACACCTTCAGCACCAACCGGGGGGTGTTTGTGTCCAAGAAAGCCGACGCCCAGGGCAACAAGCAACTCATCCTCCGCGACAGCGAGGATGTCATCAACCGCATCAACGCACGCCTGGCCGAGCTCGCCCCCAAAACCATGGACCTGTGCCGCGGCAAGGGCAAAGCCTTCGCCGATCTCGCTTTCTCCGAAGGCGGCGAGCTCAAGCCGACCGAGTACAAGCCGGCGCTCATCCTTGTTCTCGACGACATGTTCTACGCCGGCGAGGAGGCCAAGGTTCAGACCACGACCGGCGAAACGTATGACCTGGACGAGCTCGCCGAACTAGCGCTTGCCGACACCGGCTGGCTCACCATCGTCGACAAGGAAGCCCACGTCATCGGCAACTACGAAATCGAGCGCCGCCGCTTCGCCAACAAAAACCAGCGCGCCGCCAACGAAATCATGCAGATCATCTGCCCCTGGCCCGGCTGCCACGAACTCGTCAGAGACGGCGCAGCCCACCACACGTGGCCCTTTTGCCTCGGCGGAAAAACCGACTCCGACACGCTCACCGGCTGTTGCCACTCCCACAACGCGCAAAACGATGACCGAAGAGATAGGCCCCTCAACGGGCACTTAGAGCGCGACGCTGAGGGGCGAGTTGGCTGGCGGCCACCCGGAGGTGGCCCGCTTGTCTACAACAACCAGCCGGAAAATAAATGGTGCGGCTACAACCTTGTACGAAAGGTCCTACAAATGAGGGCTACTCGTCGGTCGCCATCGGACCCGGATACCACAGACCCGACCGGGTAATCACTTCCGTATCAACCGCGGCGGGCTTCGGCTCCTCACCGCGCGAATTGGTGCGCAACGAGTACTCTTCGATGGAGCCCCAGTCCCGCTGCCAATCGTCCTTCAGGTACCCGGGGATTTCGCGACCCTTGTTGGCGGCCTCCGCAATCCCCATCACGCCACCGCCGTTGTAATCCTGGAACGGCGACAGCGTCACCTTGCCCGGGTGGTCCGGCGAAATGCGGTATTCCGGCACTTCCGCCACACCCGCGTAGTGGTCGAAGGACCGCTGGCACGGGAACTGGAGTGCGACGGCCCAGTCCAAAAGCCCCGGCTTCTCGGAGCCGATGACGTCGTTGAGGGGCGCGAGGGTGGGGACGCGCGGTGGGGTGAAAGCCACCCACTCCTCCCCGCTGAGGTTTGTGTCCACTGCTGTGATTCGCACGGCGTCGGCCTCGGCAGGCAGGCTGTCGAGCGGCACCCTCAGGTTCCTCCACTGGGGGGCGGGTCCGATATCCATCGGTTCCACGCTTCCTAGCTTTTCGACGCTCCCCCCGTTGCGCTTTCCGTATTCCACCAGGAGTTTCTGCCCCGGCTGTTTCACCCCATTGATATCATGGTGCGCAATTTTACCAGCCGCGGAGATGACGAGCAGCGGGTTCTCCGTCTCCGGCAGCTCGTACCACTGCGTCTGCACCCTCGACCCGAACTGGGCCCCATACCGGTGCGAGCCGACGACGGGGACCTTGGTGTAGTCGATGCCGAACGGCAGCCGGATATTGGATCCGTTGGCGCCTTGTTCTTCTCGGGCGCCCTGCGTGCTGGTGCTGGATCCGGCGGAGTCGCCGCTGGCGGTGTCTGCTTCTGCATCACTGGCACCAGCCACGGTTCCGGCTGATCGTGCTGAGGTGTCGACACCGCCACCGACGATGGTTTCGGGGATGTTGTTGGGGCCGAAGCCGACACCGTCGCCGTCGTCAAGCGATTCGGCGAGGGTTCCTTCGATGGGGGTGAGGAACGCGTCGTTGGTGTCGGTTTCGAGCAGCGCGTCCTGTGCGAGGTTGCAGCTGTTTCCGGTCAGTGCGCGCAGGTTGCCGAGCCCGACGGAGTACGCCGGGTATTGCGACACGAACCCTTTGCCCAGGCTGAGGCAGCTGAACACGACGACGAGGGCGCTGAGCACGGCTATCGGCGCGGCGAAGAGTCCATCGAATTTTGCTAGTCGACGATCCTTTCTGGCACCGTCTCCTCGCACCTCCCGCACTTCGTCGAGGAACCCGCTGATGACTCCCGCCAACAAAACAAGCAGCGCGATGACGAGCATGACGGTGGAGGACTCGATCCCCTTGAACTGAATCGACTTGTCGAACCACGGCACGCCAAACGACGAGATGTACCACCACGCGTTCTGCCCAGCGAGGCAGAAGGCGAGCAGGAACAGGAACCCGCCGATGACAAGCAGCCGGTTCCGCACGGAGCGCAGCGCGATTTGCGAGCAGACGATCGCCGCCAGGGCAGCAAGAGCGGCACCAAGCCCGGCGAACACACCGAAGTGGTGGGACCACTTGGTGGGCGTGAAGCAGAACGCGAATAAGGTGAGCGCGAACATCATGACGAGCCGGAAGGTCGGTGCCTTGGCCGCGCCGACGACCCCGCCGTGGCGCAGGGTGGAGGCAATCACAAGAGCAACAGCCGCGAACATGAGTAGTACCGCGAACCTACGGGTAAACGACCCGTCCACGTTGTTGCCCATGAGCGTCTCATAGCGCACCCACTCGAGGTACCACGGCAGCGACGGCCCCTTCGCGGAGCGGACGTGCACGGCCTCGGTGACGGTGCGCAGCGTCTGGTCGCCGAACACCGCCATGAGGATGGCGAAGCCGGCGGGCAAGAACGGCACGAGTTGTGCGATGACTCCGAGGTCCCTGCGACGGTGCAGCATGCGGATGAATGCCGGAATCCCGGCGAGCAGCGCGCCGACGGCCATGAGCCCGGTCGGGCCGGCGCCGAGCGCAATTGTCGCAACAATAACAGCCGAGGCGCCGTAGAGGAGCCTGTTCGTCGCAAAGCATTTCTCCACGAGCACCCACGTAAGCAGCGAGAGTGCGGCGATGATCGGCTCGGGGCGGATGCCGTTGTTGTACGGCAGCCAGAAGGAGAGGAAGACGAAGGCGGCGGTCCAGTGCGCAACTCTTCTATCTGCTATCTTCTGCCCCAACCGGGGGAGGACCTCACGCGACAACAGCAGCCACGTCAGCACCGCTGCCATCAGCTGGGGGAGGCGGACCCAGATCGACGACGTGGACACATACGTCATCAAGCCCAGCAGGTCGTAGTAGGGCGCGCCGAAGGGTGATTCGGGGACACCGAACCAGCGGTAGTAGTTGGCCATGTAGTCGGCGGCGTGCGATTGCCGGGCCATGGTGAGGATGAATCCGTCGTCGGAAGTGTTGGCGCCGATGAAGTACCAGAACAGGAGGATGGCGCCGACGATGCCGTCGAGGGGGGTGATGGTTTTCCACCGGGGTGTGTATTCGGGCTGGTGGTTGCCCGCGAGTTGGTCGAATTTCCAGAGGCTGAACAGTGACAGGAGGAGGCAGGCGATGCCACCCCACATGGCGAGGTATTTGATCAGGCTTGGCGAGGAGGTGAAGCGGGAGTTGATGGTGATGTCGGCGCTAAGGCCAGGTACGTTCGCCTCCCGGTTGAGTTCTGTGTATAGTCCTGTGACTTGCGGTCTGGTGTCTTCGTCAGTCGAGCCCTCGTGGCTGCCGAGGGTGATGGTCGTCCCCTCGGCGTCGCTGACTAGCTTCAGCTCGTCTGTGGGCTGTAGCTTGTCGACGTCCTCCCGGCTCAGTGCGAAGATCACCTTGTCCTTCACCACGGCGTCGAGGCCGTTTTCGCCTAGGCGGATGAAGAGGCCGCGCTGCGTGGCGTCCTTGGAGTCCTGGGGGAGGGTTCCAAGGAGCAGGTTTTGACCGTCGTGAAGCTCATCAAACGCATCAACGGGGATGGTTGCTTCGAGCTTCTCCGGCGCGTAGCTCA
>ERZ1031292.259-NODE-259-length-17611-cov-6.464115_pt1 | contig 17611 bp, 12 predicted proteins | sample MGYA00518215_ERZ1031292 | MGnify/ENA primary metagenome ERZ1031292 (study PRJEB33718, sample SAMN03159822) | human skin metagenome | collected 2014-02-25 | study: EMG produced TPA metagenomics assembly of the PRJNA266117 data set (Human skin bacterial metagenome... | reverse complement strand
AATTTGGCGTCGGTGATTTTGCAAATGGCTGAAAATCGGCTGGGCGCTATCGAAGATTTTCCATTCATTGATCCGCCTGATGCCGCCCAAGTTCGTGACGGTGTGCGGTTGCTCGAAGAGCTTGGTGCGTTGCGTCATCGGCCAGCTAAATCTGGCGGTGACGAGCTGACCGCGGTCGGACGCAAACTCGCTGCGCTGCCAGTAGACCCCAGACTGGCGAGGATGCTCGTCGAAGCAGACCGACGTGACTGCTTGCGCGAAGTCATCGTGATCGCTGCTGGTCTCGCGATCCAAGATGTTCGAGAGCGGCCCGTCGAACAGCGGGAGCAAGCTGACCAGCTGCATCGTCGTTTTGGAAATGACGAGGCCACTTCGGCAGCTGCAGTTCACCACATCGCCAATCCGGTAGGGGCCCCGCTACGGCACACCGCGCATACGTCAAAGACATTGCGGGCGCAGATGACTAGTGGCACCAAACAGGTCGAAGCGCCAGATCCCGGCGGCGACATCATGGCATTGCTACGACTTTGGCAATATCTGTCCGATAAACGTGCTGAATTGAGCGGCAATCAATTCCGCAAAATGTGTCGCAATGAATTTTTGAATTATCAACGAGTCCGAGAATGGCAAGATCTCGTGACGCAATTGCGTGATGTCTGCAAAGAACAAGGCATGCATCGCAATTCGACGCGCGCTGCTGACGCTGCGATTTTGACCTCAGTATTGGCTGGATTGTTGAGTCGAATTGGTATCCAAGTCAGCCAAGCGCCAAAGAAGCTCAACCCACGCGGGGCTGGTAAGCCGAAACCGCGCGGCCCGAAAGAATTCTTGGGCGCTCGACAGGCCAAATTTGCGATCAATCCGGGCTCGCTGCTCGCCAAGCGGCCGCCCGAGATGGTGATGGCCGTCGAGTTGGTAGAGACCAACCGGTTGTGGGCTCGACAGGTGGCCGGCATCAAATCCGAGTGGATCGAGCAGGTAGGGGGACATCTGCTCAAGCGCGGCTATTCTGAGCCGCACTGGTCAAGCGATTCAGCTTCCGTAGTTGCCTATGAGAAGGCCACGCTCTATGGCGTACCGATCATCGCAGACAAGATCGTCGATTATGCGCGGATCGATGCCGAGGCGGCTCGCCGAATCTTCATTCAGGCTGCCCTGGTGGAAGGCAACTGGCGGCCCAGGCCAGGCAAGCTGCAGCACGATTTCTTGGCGCATAACGCCGAACAACGCGAACGGGCCGAACAGTTAGCTGACCGCGTGCGACGGCAGGGTGTCGTCGTCGACGATCGGGATATCGCGCGATTCTATGACGCCAAACTGCCGCCTTCGGTGGTCTCTGGAGACACCTTTGACGCGTGGTGGCGCACCGTTGACGACAAATCTGTGCTCGAGTTTTCCGCTGAGGATCTGCTCGATGCAGACTCGCAAGTGGCCGCCGACGATTTCCCAGGTCATTGGCCGGTCGGTGACTTGGAACTACCGGTCAGCTATGTATTCGAACCTGGCAGCGCTGATGACGGGGTCACCGTACACATCGAACTAGCCCAGCTATCGGGGCTGTCGCCGGAACCTTTCAGTTGGCAGGTGCCAGGGCTTCGTCATGAGCTAGCCACCGAATTGATTCGTGGCTTACCCAAGGCGGTGCGCACCCAGCTGGTGCCCGCCCCAGATCGGGCCCGTCAAGCACTCGATTGGCTGGCCGCCCACGACGAAGCGCCGCGTCATGGCAGCAGCGAATCATTTCCACTGGCATTAGCGCGAGCTTTGACGCAGCTGACCGGTGTCGTCATTGATCCCAAAGATTGGGACCTCCAGGCGTTACCTGCGCATCTGCAGCTGACTTTCCAGGTCACCGGAAATCGTGACGAACGATGGCGCAGCGCCGACCTGGGCCAGCTGCAGGCAAGGCTGTCTGACCGGGTAGCAGCGACCTTGACCAAAGCCACCAAGAAATCCGCGAAGCAGACCACGACTAGTTGGACATTTGGCACGATCCAGGCACGGACCAAAGTCCGCGGCGCCGGTGGGGTAGTGGCTGATGGCTATCCAGCGGTGCAAGATGCCGGTGACGCAGTCCGGCTGATCATGGCTGACACGCCAACAAAGCAAGCGCGCACCCACGCCAGTGGAGTGCGTCGCCTATTGACCCTGGTCAACCCAGACCCGAGTCGCTGGGTCGTCTCTCACCTGAGCAATGTCCAAAAGCTTGCACTGCCAAATGGGCCATATCCTGACGTGCCAAGCCTGCTGAAGGATGCGCAGCTCAAAGCCGTCGAACAGGTCGCGGCTAAGCATGCCGATCTGACGCAAGTTCGTGACGAGGCGAGCTTTGAGCGGCTGGCTTTGCTCGTGAGACAAGACCAAGCTGATCAGATGCGTTCCGTCGTCGCTACCGCAGCGGAGATCCAAACTCTCGCTGCTCAAGTCAGTGCTGTGCTGACGGTCAGCTATCCGCCGGCAGCAGCTGACGTCCAAGACAGCTTGGACAATCTGGTCTTTGCGGGTTATCTGTCCTTCACCCGAGATCCTTGGTTGAGTCAGATTCCACGTTATCTGCGTGCGATGTTGCAGCGGCTGCAAGATGCCAGTGAAGACCCGGCGCGGGATGACCGACTAGCCGAACCGCTGATCGAGCTCCAAGCAGAACTCGATGAACTGACCTCGTCGCTGCCGCCTGGCCCGATGCCGGTCGAAGTCGACGATCTGGTCTTCCAACTTGAAGAGCTACGCGTACAAACTTTCGCGCAGACGCTAGGCACGCACGACACAGTGTCTGCCAAACGCATTCGTAAGCGCATTGAACAGCTGCGCTCTTGAGTTGACTTCGTGCTGTCTCAGTGCTGGGGCGCTGATGTTCATTGAGTGCAGATAAAGCAGGAGGCCCGCCAATTGGCGGGCCTCCTTTCATGACCTAGCTCACGGCCACAGGATCGACGAGCGAGCGAAGTCCTGTCGAACACCGGAGCCGTAGACATATTCTCCGGTGGCCGGCACGCCTAGCTTCTCGTGCCCACCTTGCTGCAGGTAGCGCTCTAAGATGCCGCCGTGCACGGCGCGTGCGCCGTAGGTTGGCGACCAGTAGATGCGGCCACCCTCGAAGGTCTGCACCACGACATTGTTGCCGAGCGCAACCTCGTTACCGGTCGGGGCTCCGAGATAGCCGTTGATGCCGCCGAGGCGTTCCCATTCGGTCTTGTTGCCGCGATAGACGAACCATGCGCCAGCGCCTGGCGCCCAGTAGGCGTCACCATCCTCGAAGTGCTGGACGACGCGGCCGCCGCCGAGCGGGATCTCCTCGGAGGTGGGCAGACCAAACTCTCCGCTCGCGCCGCCAGCGTTCTGCCAAGCAGCTGAAATGGCGCCGGTGATGACGCGCAATCCAGAGCTCGGATGCCACACCAAGGAGCCATACTCGAACTGCTGAGAGGAGCTTCCGTCAGCCAGAGGCTGCTCAGATTCCGTTGGCATGCCCAACCAGGGGTTGGCCTTCACGACGGTATTGAAAGCGTCACGAGTGAGTGTGATGCCCGTCTGCTCGGACCAATAGACCCGAGCGTTCTGGTAATCACGATAGGAACCATTGGATGCAGGCATCAGCTCGCCTGTCGGCTCACCGATCTCGGGATGCTGGGCTGCGTACTCTTCGATCACATAGCTAGGCGTCGGATCGGTCGTCTCAACGTCTGCCGCGATAACGCGGAAGGTGCGCGTAGCGGTCTGACCGTTGACAGCCAGCGACAAAGTGATCTGTTCGCCGGCGGCTGGCAAGAAGGCCATGGTCCTGGTAGACGGATCAAAAGCTGCCTCGGCATCTGCCGGGGCATCCGCCTCAGCGCCGATGAAGATGCCCTCGCCACTCCAGTAGGCAGACACCGGCCAACGAACCGGAATCACCGACGGTGTCTCGTTGGTCAATGCCTGAGTGAAGCTGGCGTCCACCTGGATGGTCTCGCCGCGTTTGACGACGTCGGGGGCCTCGATCTTGAGCGAGCCAGCGTCGACCCACGGGCGGGTCTGCACCTTCATCCAGTCGGCTGCCTTAGTGCCCTTAGGTGCGTTCTGGTCGATGTGCAACATCGTCCAGCCACGGAAACCGCCCCAGTCAGCCGAAGATTCAGCCTTCTTACCAGAGTTGCCGTTAGTGATGTGCAGCACCCCGTCCTTCTGGCTGACGTGGAAAGCGCCCACGCCAGCTCCGGCTAGCGCGATCGGTTTTCCTGAAGTCGCGCTGAAATCCGCCAGCCACTTTTCGATCAACTCGGCTTCGAAGGCGCTGTTCAGACCAGAACTTCCGTTCGGCATGAAATCGCGCGTCGGGTGATGGAAAGCCACCAGCACACCATTGACTGAATCATCTTGGGCAGCGCGATCAAGCTCACTGCGCAGATGGGTGAAATTGCCGAAGTTATGGCCAAGCGCGTACGGCGACGAATCGAGGGTGATGACGCGGGTGGTGCCGATAGTCTTCACGGTCTTTTCCGGGCCGAAGTGTTTGACGAAGGTGTCAATCTTGCTGCCCATGATTTCGTGGTTGCCGGGGACGTACGTCCACGGAATGCCATGCCGAGAGACTTCCTCATCCAAGATGCGCGCCGCCAATGCGAAGTCTTCATCCTTGCCTTCGTCGGTGAAGTCACCGACGATGTAGAGCGCATTGGGCTTAGCAGCGACGATCTCACGCAGGCTGCGACGAGCACCTTCGACGTAGCTGCTGTTCGGGTTACGGCCGACGAACTGAGCGTCCGACATGATGGCGATATTGGTAGTCGCCTTGAACGGAGCATCGCCCACCTGCTGAGTGACGGCCTGGTCCGTGCGCTTGATGAAAGCTGGGGCCTCAGCCTCGGGCGCTACGACGACCTTAATCGAATCAATCAGGATCGTGTTCTTGTACTGTCGATCCGACTTGTCTTCGTAGACCATGAAGTTCACCAAGTTGAACGGACCAGCAGTCCCAGCCGGTACTGGAATGTGCAGTTCCTGCCATTCCGTGGTGAGCTCGGTGCGCTGGAAGTACCTGCGGCCCGAGGCATTTGAGCCCTGCACTGCCATGTAGGTCTGCAAGGCCGCAGGAGTTGCGACCTTGACGGTGACGACCAGCTCAATTGGTGTGCCTTCGATCTTGCGAATGGCATTGGTGTCCGCATTTGGCGCGATATTGGCGGTACGGGTCTGAGTCGCCTGGGTGAAGTCGAAGGTCATCGCGACGGCATCGCTACCGTCGATACCCTCGCCGGGCCGTTTTTCGATCGACTGAGTGCCGCGTGCACCGTAGGTACGGAAATTCTCGATACCCTCACTGAAGTCGGTGATCGTGACAGTTTCTTGACCGATCAAATAGCTGAATTCAGCGCTCTTACCCAGAGCGGTGACCTTCGCCAGGCCGCCAGCCTTATCTACTGCGGCGACCAGCTCGAAGGTGCGGGCTGCGCCCGGATTGATGGTGAGACCCTCAGCGTCAGTCACCTGAACATCGGACGAATCAAGGGGAGCCACGAAACCGGCGGTGTCATGACCGAAGACGTTGATGCTGCGTCGTTCGTCTTTGGCTGCCATCTGCAAAGAGGTGGGAGTCACGGTGAGGTAGCTCAGCGGCTCCAACACGTTGATCTGCTGGCGCTGCTCGACGTCACCGGACTTAGCGATCAAATCCGCCGAGCCGGTCTGCACAGCGGTAATGACACCTTCAGCGTTCACCGTGAAGATCGCCGGGTCAGAGCTGGACCAGCTGATCTCGGCTTCGACCGGCCGACCACCGCGGTCATGTGGCTTAGCGACGAAGCCACGGTGGGCGCCAGGAAAGACACGCGTCGAGTTGGTCTTGACGCCGACGACATCAATGTTGATACCAGACAGCACCCCATCGCTTGCGCGGCTGGTCACGCCGATGCCGTTACCGTTGCGACGCTGGTCGCCGTCGGAAGGCACATTTTGGACGCTAGTGTCTGCCTCGCCCGGTTCGCGGGCGACGAGGGTCGTCGAACCGCCGCCGTCCAGGTTGATCGCCTGGGTGGCGCCGAGTTCCTTCATCAGTCGACCAAGCTCGTAGAGGCTCATGCCACGGCTACCACCGGCGTTGCGGCCGTCAACGGTGACCATGTACATCGTCTTGCCATCGTTGCCGAAGCCGATAGCGGTGCGCGGGTGCCAGTTGGTGACGAAAGCATCCTTTTCGCCAATCGGTTCGGCCAACGGGTTGCCGTCGCGGACCAGGATGTCCCAGTTACCGCCAATGGCGGTGGCGATACGGTCGACGTCGTCAGTCACGCCGATGGAAATCTCGATCTTGTCGCCGACCTTTAGTTCGTCGAGCTTTGCGATAGCGGCCTCACCGCGGGCAAGCAGGACGCGGTCACCTTCAGGAATATTGATGGTCTCGCCGAGCTTTTCGTCGACATTAGTGACGACACCATTGCTGATGCGCACCGCGCGACGCGGCGGATTGTGCGGGCCGAGGCGGGTAGCCAGGTTGTAGCTGCCCCAGTGGCTGTCGTAGACACCAATCAGGTTGTCGCGAACTTCGGTCAGGTTGAGGCCCTGCAGCGGCAGCTCGCTGGCGCCGTCATTGATGACGGCCTTGCCATCGAGGACCAGATTCGCGATCGAACCGACGCCATCCTTGCTGATGACGGCGGACTGGAAGTCGGGTTCGAAAGCGCCGGTCTTGACGACCTCACCGTCTTGTACACCAGTGCCGAAGACAGCACCGGAGCTACCGATGTCAAAGAAGCCGCCGTTGATGGCAGCATCGACGTCGCCGAGCTTTGCCATTTCGGTCAAAGTGGCGACGCTGGCGGTCTTGCCGCCGTCTAGATAGTGGGGGTCAGTCTTGGCCAAGTCGACCGTCAGCACATTGATGCTGTTGCGGCCACGGCCGTCCATGCGCTCATAGAACGAGTGCTCAATGCCCTCGGCGATAGCGCGGCTTTCAGATTGAATGATCAGATGTTGGCCACCGTCGGTGGGGCCAAGCAGTTCTGCCTGCGAAGGCAAGGGGGTGCCGATCAGCAAAATTGCTGACAGCAATGCAGCGAACGCGACGGTCCAACGTCGACGATCAAGCAGTGCGGACAATTCCAATTCCTCTCTACGCACTGGGGGTATGACGCCCCGAGGCTAGACAGCCGCGATTAAAACGCCTTGTCAGCTCGAGAATCAGGAGGTTAACGAGTCGTGACCGGACAGTGACCCACATGGCTGGTCCAGCGGGCCCGACTACTTCTAAGCGCCCACCAGATTGTCATGCAATCAGAGGGCAACTGAACTTTTGAACATCTGTCCCGACCGTTGACCACCAGCAATAGGCTGATGGTTAATCGCTGCACATCGAGCACTGAAATAGGAGAAGTGAGATGGATTACTCGGAGAAGGCACGCCAATTCGCCGCCGACACCCAAGCCAAGCTGCTGGAGTTCTTTGATGAACTGAAGGAGCGTTACGAAGAGTCTGAGCTGGACGAGAAGTTCGACCAGTTCACTGATTCGGTCGAGAAGACCTTCAAGGACGTCAAGAGCAATATCCAGGCGCAGGCCAACAAGGAGAAGGTCCAGGAGACCGCCGAGAACGTCCGCGATCAAGCGGCCGATTGGGCCAAGAAGGCTGGCGAGAAGATCAACGAAGCCGGCGCTGCGATCAAGGATGCCGTCAGCGGCAACAAGGAAGACAAGGACGCCTGATCGGCTGAATTGACCTTGAACTAAGGGCTGCGTCGTCTGATTGGGCGGCGCAGCCCTTATATGTTGCCAACAAGAATCTGCCGTCCCTGAGCATTTAGGCAGTTAACTGGCAGCAGTTTTCTATCGCTGCACTGACGATGGTGCAGGATTGAATCCATGCCACAAACGACAGCTGAACTCATAGAACTGCTAGATCTGAAACAGCGGGACGCTACGACGTTCATCGGCAGAGCACCGAAGACGATCATGCAGCGAACCTATGGTGGGCAGGTCCTGTCGCAGGCGCTGATGGCTGCGTATGGGACGATCAACAATGGCCGGATCGCGCACTCGGCGCACGCATATTTTTTGCGTCCTGGTGCAGCCAACGAGGAGATCACCTATTACGTCGAGGTCACTCGTGACGGTGGCACCTTCTCCTCACGCCGGATCAGCGCCGAGCAAGACGGACGTTTTCTATTCGCCATGTCGACGAACTTCCATGATTTAGAAGACAGCGATCTAAACCATGCCGATCCGCTGCCCGCAGTCACTAAGCAGCCCGAAGCAGCTTTGCCGTTCGCTGACGAAATGGATCGTCGATTCGGGGCTTCGCCGCTTTGGCGCGAATGGGACGCGCTTGAGACCCGTTACGCGGGCGATACGTCCGCTGAGGGTGGTCTGATCAATCCGCTGCACGCCGCCGCGATGCAAGTCTGGGTCAAGACGACTGGTCAGCTACCTGACGATCCGCGGCTGCACCAAGCTGTGTTGGCCTATCTATCCGATCTGACCTTGCTGTCGGTCAGCACGCTGCCCCATCCAGTGCAGATGATCTCCAATCAGCTGCAGGTGTCGTCTATTGATCACGCGATTTGGTTCCATCGACCGTGCCGGGCAGATGAATGGTTGCTCTACGACATGGTCTCTCCGTCAGCCTCGCACGCGCTTGGGTTCTCGACTGGCCGACTCTTCCAAGGCGACCAGCTGATCGCATCTTGTGCGCAAGAAGGCTTGGTCCGAAAAGTCGACAACCGCGCGCCATTGACCTAACCGCCATCTCAATTTGGGGGCTACGACACTTCGCTTTTATTGGCGAAGGGACGTGGATCCCAAACATCGCGGCTCGATCGCAGAATCGAAGAAGCCTCCCGTAAATAGGAGGCTTCTTCGTCGGGGGAGTTGAGATAGTAAGTATTTACATTGCGTCGATAATCCGCCGAGTTAAACGGCGACCGCACTCTTTTCGCGTAGCGCGCTTAACGCGGCCCGCTCGATCTGACGGACTCGCTCTGCGGTGATCCCCCATACCGCTCCGATATCGGACAGTTTGGCCTGCCGTCCGTCGAGGAGCCCGTAACGACGCCGTACCACGTCCGCGGAACGTTCGTCGAGATCGTCCAGCAGCCCATCTAGCCGGTCGCGATCTTCTTGGTTCAACACCAGCTCGTCGGGGCCTGGCGCAGTTTCACGGGCAATCAGATCGCCTAGCGAGGTGTCGCCGTCCTCTTCGACCGGAGCGTCCAAGCTGATGTGCTCGCGTGAGTAGCGAATCAGGTCGACGACTTTGCTCTCTTCGACGCCCAACTCTGCGGCGATCTCGGCGACCTCAGGCTCACGGCCGAGTTCACGTTCGAGATTTCGACGCACCGAAGAAACCTGGTTGACTTGTTCCGCGACGTGCACTGGCAGTCGTACGATGCGGCCCTGCTGGGCGATACCGCGGCTGATGGCTTGACGAATCCACCAAGTCGCATAGGTGGAGAACTTAAAGCCCTTGGTGTAGTCAAACTTCTCGACCGCACGGATCAGACCCGTATTTCCTTCTTGCACTAAATCAAGCAGCGGCATTTGAGCGCGGCCGTATTTACGTGCGACAGAGACGACCAGCCGTAAATTCGCGCGGGTGAAGTGTTGCATCGCGTCTTGGCCTTGTTCAGCGATGACGCGCAATTCGTCCTCAGTGTGACGCTTTTTGGTCTTGACCTCGCCACGTAGGATGGCCTCTGCGTACAAGCCTGCCTCGATCAGCCGAGCAAGCTCGACTTCTTCTTCGGCGCTCAGCAGCGGCGTTTGTGCGATAGCTTCCAGGTAAAGCCCGACGGAATCCTTGCCGTCGATGCCTTCGGTGCTTCGTACTCGTGCCTTTGCGTCCATATGTGCCAACCTTTCGACAACCCGAAGATTTAAACGCATCCCGGGCAGAAAAGATTCCTGGCAACTATCATTTGCGACCTAGCTCCGGTGAATTGGTTTCAAGCGGGACCAGAGTAGTATTGGCCGGAGTTGCCAACTGTCACCTGGGTGCAATACGTCGAAGGCGTAGGACCCAGGCGTTTCGGGGGAATTTGGTTGCTACTGCCAGAATGGACGAGATCCGGCTTGTGCCGGGACGGGTTTTGGGAAAGGTTTTCTTCGTGACGCCACGTACCTCTGCGATCGCTACCGAGCCCGAAGTCGACCCGACGGCAAGCGAACCGGCGACCAAGCCTGCCAAGTCGACTTCCCGAAGCTCCAAGGCGACCCAAGGCTCCAAGGCGAGCAGTACGACAAAGGCCGAAAGTTCGGCAGCACCCACGACGCGAACGACGCGCAGATCTGCCGCTGCCAAGAGCGCTGACGAAGCGGAAACCAAGACAGCTAAGCGGACTGCGACGAAGCGGTCGACGTCCAAAGCTCAAGCTGACCAGCCGGCCGAAACAGCCAAGAAGACGACTGCTCGTAAGTCGATCAAGGGCGAGGATCAAGCAGCGCCGGTAAAGACCACGCGCAAGACGAAGGCCACTGAAGAAGCTACGCAGACCTCTGACGAGGGGGCGCAGCCAGCTGAAACAAAGCCGACTCGCCGCGCCTCGAAGAGCGCTGCTGGAAACAAGACTACGCAATCCAAGACCAGCTCGACTGCTCAGAGCAGCTCGACTACTAAGACCAGCGCAGCCAAGAGCACTGCTACTAAGAGTTCCGCTGATAAAGATGCTGCCCCTAAGCGGACTTCTCGCGCCAAGCAAGCAGCCACAGCAACCGAACAGCCAGCAACCGAGCAGCCTGCACCGCGCTCACGCAAGGCCGCGAAGCCCGCTGAACCGCAGCCGGCAGCAGCCGAGGAAGACGTCGCAGCTGACGAGGGCGAGGAGCTGGAAGACGAAGCCGCTGAGCTCGAAGAGCCGAGCACCGATCAGCTTGACGAAGATGTCGACCTTGACGACGAGGATGTCGCCGATGAAGACGACGACATCGAACATGACAGCGCGCAGGACGAACCAGAAGACGAAGCTGACGAAAAGTCAGTCGAGGTGCGCGTCGAACGTGATGGTGATGACGTGGTGCTCACCGTAGGTGGCAAGAAGCGCAGCCTGGATGACGTGGACGAATCCCAATTCGATTCCAATGAAGCGGCTAAAGAAGAAGCCGAGCTGAACGCCCAAGAGGGTTTTAGCCTGTCGGATAATGACGACGCCGACGAGCCGGAGCAGCAGGTCGTCTCCGCTGGCGCGACTGCTGATCCCGTCAAGGATTATCTAAAGCAGATCGGTAAGGTCGCGCTGCTGAACGCCGAGCAAGAGGTCGATCTGGCTAAGCGCGTCGAGGCTGGCCTATTCGCTGAAGAACAGCTAGGCGAAGGCAATGTGAAGAATGCCGATCTCGACGACTATGAGTGGATCATTGAGGACGGCCGACGCGCAAAGAACCACCTGCTGGAGGCCAACCTGCGCTTGGTCGTCTCGTTGGCGAAGCGCTACACCGGCCGCGGCATGTTGTTCTTGGACCTGATCCAAGAAGGCAATCTTGGTCTGATCCGTGCGGTCGAGAAATTCGACTATGCCAAGGGCTACAAGTTTTCGACCTATGCGACCTGGTGGATCAAGCAGGCCATCACTCGCGCGATGGCTGATCAAGCCCGCACGATCCGCATCCCAGTGCACATGGTCGAAGTCATCAACAAGCTCGCCCGAGTACAGCGTCAGATGCTGCAAGATCTGGGCCGCGAACCAACTCCTGAAGAGTTGGCCGTCGAGCTCGACATGACCGCTGAGAAGGTCATTGAGGTGCAAAAGTACGGCCGCGAACCGATCTCGCTGCACACTCCGCTCGGCGAAGACGGCGACTCTGAATTCGGTGATCTGATTGAGGATTCCGAGGCGGTCGTGCCCGCCGACGCCGTCAACTTCACGCTCCTGCAAGAGCAATTGCATGACGTTCTCGACACCTTGTCAGAACGCGAAGCTGGCGTCGTGTCCATGCGCTTTGGCCTGACCGACGGCCAACCCAAGACGCTTGACGAGATCGGCAAGGTCTATGGCGTCACGCGGGAACGGATCCGTCAGATCGAATCCAAGACGATGAGCAAGCTGCGTCACCCGAGCCGTTCGCAGATTCTGCGCGACTACCTGGAGTGATTCCTGCGCATAAAAATACGGCGGCCGTCCGATGGGACGACCGCCGTTTGTTTTCTCGGCGTCAATTAGTTCAGCGTTGAATCTTCGCGGTCTCGTCGTGAATCTTCAATGCGACCTGCTGAATCTTGTCGTGATGTGCGCGGGCGTGGTGGGCGCAGAAGAATAGCTCACCGCCGGACGGCATCGTCATCTTGACATATGCCTGTGCGCCGCAGCGGTCGCAGCGGTCTGCTGCCGTCAAGCCATTTTCAATCACAGAAGTCGTCATCTGCTCACCTTTCGCGTGTTCACCTATTGCAACGTGCGCGCTCGCGGATTTGTTCCAACATAGCCCAGCGCCATGTCATTTCCAGTGATTACGCCACTAGCCGATCACGGGGGGATCTGGACTCCGCCTAGGGGCAACACCCGGCGCGGGCTCGGCCTTCTTGTCGGGGCCGACGGGTAGCATCGCTGACGTGCCACGCCAAGCTAAGAATCAAGAGGCTGCTGGACGGGACTATGAGGCTAAGAATCTGCTGGTCCTAGAAGGTCTCGAAGCAGTACGCAAACGTCCCGCGATGTACATCGGTTCGACCGATACGCGCGGGTTGATGCACTGCCTTTGGGAGATCATCGACAATGCCGTCGACGAGGCGTTGGCTGGTTTCGGCGATGAGATTGACGTCGAATTGCGCGCGGATGGGTCGATTTTCGTCGCGGACCAGGGGCGCGGCATTCCCGTCGATATCGAACCCCGCACCGGCTTGACTGGCGTCGAAGTCGTCTACACCAAGCTCCACGCCGGTGGAAAGTTCGGCGCTGGTTCTTATAACGCCACCGGCGGTCTGCACGGTGTTGGCGCGTCCGTCGTCAACGCGTTGAGCTCACGCTTGGATGTCGAAGTCGACCGTGGCGGTGCGACCTATCAAATGAGTTTCCGGCGCGGCGTGCCAGGGGTCTTCGACGGCGACGGCCCGGACGCCAAATTCAGCCCTGGCAGCGAACTGCGCAAGATCGGCAAGGTCGCTAAGACCAAGACCGGCACCCGGGTGCGCTATTGGCCAGATCGGCAAATCTTTTTGGCTGACGCGGAGCTCTCGATTGAGCAATTGCTTGATCGCGCTCGGCAGACCAGCTTCTTGGTGCCGGGATTGCAGCTCACCGTCAAAGACCAACGTGACGCACCGCTTGAAGAGACCTTCAAGCACGACGGCGGCATCGCTGAATTTGTTGATTTCCTCTCCGCTGGCACACCAGTGACGGACATCTTGCGGCTGCAAGGCCACGAAAACTTCGTCGAAACTGTGCCGATGTTGGACGCTGACGGCGCCATGACGCCCACCGACGTCGAACGCGATCTGGACATCGATATCGCGGTGCGCTGGAGCGATTCTTATGACACCGTCGAGCGATCATTCGTCAACATCGTCGCGACCCCCAAAGGCGGCACGCATGTTCAAGGCTTCGAGCGTGGGCTGCTGCGCGCCTTCTTGGCGGGTCTGGAAGGTACCCGGTTACTCAAAGCCGGCGAAGAGATCGTCAAAGAGGACGTCCTGGAAGGCATGACGGCGGTGGTCACCGTCCGGCTGCCGGAGCCGCAATTCGAAGGTCAAACCAAGGAAGTGCTCGGCACCCCACCAGTGACGCGGCTGGTAGCGAAGGTCGTCGAAGCGGAGATGACGCGCTTCTTGAACTCCTCTAAACCCTCGGAGCGTCCACAAGCGCGGCTGGTGATGGAGAAGGTAGTCGCGGCGTCCCGGACGCGGGTCGCGGCCCGCAATCACAAGGAAGTGCAACGCCGCAAAAATGCCCTAGAAAACTCCACCTTGCCACCGAAACTCAAGGATTGCCGCAGCAATGACGTCGACAAGTGCGAGCTGTTCATCGTCGAGGGTGACTCGGCGCTCGGCACCGCTAACTTGGCGCGAAACTCGGAGTTCCAAGCCCTGCTGCCGATCCGCGGCAAGATCCTGAACGTACAGAAGGCCTCAGTGGCCGACATGCTCAAGAATGCCGAATGCGCCTCGATCATCCAGGTCGTCGGCGCTGGCTCAGGGAAGACCTTCGACCTGGACGCTGCCCGCTACGGCAAGATCATTTTCATGGCAGACGCTGACTCCGACGGCGCCCACATCCGCTGCCTGCTGGCGACGCTGTTCTTCCGCTATATGCGTCCGCTGGTCGAGGCTGGGCGGGTCTACTCGGCTGTGCCACCGCTGCACCGCTTCGAACTGACCAATCCCAAGCGCGGCATGGAGAAATACATCTACACCTATTCCGACCCGGAATATCAGCGCAAGGTCGCCGAGCTGACCCGCAAGGGCGTCAATTTCAAAGAACCGCAGCGCTACAAGGGTCTAGGTGAGATGGACGCCGACCAGTTGGCGGACACGACCATGAACCCCAAACACCGCATGCTGCGTCGCTTGACCGTCGATGACGCAGAACTAGCTGAAAAGACCTTCGAAATGCTGATGGGCACCGAAGTCGGCCCGCGCAAGGAATTCTTGGTCGACGGCGCCTATCAGCTCGACGAGCAACGCATCGACGCCTGATCGGAGTTCGACATCGCCAACGAGTGGGCTGAATGGAGTTCGCCGTTGATACCTGACAGCAAGCTTTGCCGACTGTTGGTCCGCGCTACTAGCTCGGCCATGGGGCATTCTCGGAATCATCATGCTGCTGCTCGCTGGGCTGGCCGCTATGCTGCCGGTACGCGAAACGCACGCCAAAAAAACTCCGCAAGATAGGAGATGATCCCGCCATGATTTCCGCAACAGAGCTATCGAAGACTCGGGAGATCTTGGCGCTGCTTGAGCCCGCGGAGATGGTCGCGACCAAATATGTGCTTGAAAAGCCGGCTGACGTCCCCTATCAGCCGGCTGATTGGTTGGAAGACGCGGCCTGGTTCGAGGCTCGGTTAGCCGAACATGCCGGACGGTGGGGCAGTGACGACCCGAAGGTCAATGCCGCCATCACCGCCTTCACCATCTCGCATACTCTGCTGGGCTCAGCGATCTTCCCATATCTGGTCAGCGGCCAAGCTTTTCGCGTCAGTCCAGACCGAACCTGGTTGGCGCCCAATGGTTACGTCGGTGGCATGGAAGTGCAGGGCGTGCACAGTCTGGCTGCTGCTCTCGACGACATCGCGCATTGGGCCAACAGATATGTCGCGACGATGAGCAAGGTCAGCGGCTATTCGAGCCATCACTTACGCATGCTCATCGGGGACGGCATCGGCATGTCTTGCAATGCTGCTCTTCGTTTGGGGCTGACGACCCAGGAGCGCGCTCGCGAAGTAACGATTGAAGCATGCGAGATTTTCGCCGGCTATGGCTTTTGTAAGCCGCCGAAATTCGTTCAGATTGTTGGTGATCAAATGCTGCCACTGGACGATGATGAGCCGATCGCACCGGACGGGCGGATGTTCGTACTGCGCGCGTCTTGCTGCCAAATTTATCGCGGAGTCGATCATGGCAAATGCGTGCTCTGCCCGCGGCAAAAGGCTGACGTCATCCAGCAGCGACTGCTCGCTCACCTCGCAGAGCTAGAAAAGTGATTCCCCACCCAACTATCGGTCAGTGCGTCGCGGTGGTTTGGGTGTAGAGCTTAAGCCGGATGCGTCCGTCGACTAATGCATATGTACTAGTCATCAGCGCGGAGAACGTGTCTGCACCGCGCGCCGCGGTGGCCCGATAAATCAGGCTCGCGCAATCGCAGTCATGTTGGATCAGCCGGGCGTCGGAAATTTCGTAGTGATCCCAAGCCAGGGAGTGGTCTAGGGTACGCGCAATCGTAGGTTGATCCATGACGGTGCCGTTGACGAGCACCATCAAGGCGTCCTCGGTCATCAAATCACCGTAGAAAGTGCCGCCGCGCTGCGCGCACAGCGCCTCCCAGCCGGCGCGTTCAAGATTCAGCAGCTCCTCGAGGTTCATCACCGACTCCTACCTATGGCTTACGACTTGGCTGCGGCCTCGAGTTCTTCGCGTTGGCCCTGCACGCGGTCTTCGACGCGGCTGAATAGCCAGCTCAAGACCCCGCCGACGACCAGCGCCAGCACAGCCAAAGCCACGGCCACTCCCATCGACAGGCCCATCTCAGCCAAGCCGGTGTCGCTAAATGACGGGAACACTTGGGTCGGGAAGATCGCCAGTGAGGAACCGATAACCATGCCCAAGATGAAGTGATACATGCCGGCGTAGTGGACATTGAAAGCCCAGTCAGCAGCCTTGGAAAATAGCAGTACGCAAGCGACCAAGCCGACAAACAGCGGTATGCAGACAGCCATGTCAAGGGCCGCGATGCCGGCGGCCATCTTGTCATAAAGACCGAAGTAGATGAGGAAGTTCGAGGGGCTCATGCCAGGCACGATGACGCCTAGGCCGATCAGCGCACCCGAGCCGAACCACACCGGAATCGACGTCGGCACGGCCACCAACTGATTGGAGCCGAGCATCATCAAAGCGAAGATCGCGACCGTCGAAACGCCCAAGATCACCCAGTGCTTGGTCGACCGGCCCTGCTTAGCTGCTTGTTTGAACAGTGAAGGCAGCGTGCCGATCACAAAGCCAATGAATAGACAGATGAAGATCGCCGCGTATTTGCCGAAGGCAGCTTCCACGACGATCGAGAAAAAAATGACGCCGATGACGCCGCCGATGCCGACCGGAATGAAATAGAGCAGATTCTTGACGAACTTACGGGTCGGGTGAGCCAAGAATCGGATCATCGGATCGTAGATCTTCAAGATCACAGCTAGCACACCGCCCGATAGACCAGGCAGGATGAATCCGATACCGACGACGATGCCCTTGATAAGTCGGGTGAACCAGTTCCCGACGGACTCTGGCTGATCGACAGGATCAAAGTGTGGTTGCACGGTCACCTCGCTGGGGTCTGACAGCAATTCGCTGCCGTCGTTCGACATCTGGTTGCTTGCGTTCTGGCTCACCAGCAATCCTCCACGTCAATCTTTTTCTCAGTGATCCCTGTTCGGGCCCGAGCCATCTTAGTAACTTAGTCGCCCTCAGCAGATCTGACGCAGCCGTCCGCTGTCGACGTCATAGATGAATCCACCGATGGTCGCAGCCATTGTCAGGTGGTCTTGACGCAGGGTAGCTACGTCTCGGCGCAGGTGCGTCTCTTGGTCGGGATCGGCGCCGAAAAATATGCCAGACGCGTCGGCGCCGGTCGATTCCTTGATGCGTCGGATGAGGTCTGCGTCATCTCCGGATGCCATGGCGCATTTGGTGTGTTGGACCACCATGATTCGGTCGCAGCCCAGCAATTGAACAGCTAGCCGGCAACCGGCCAGCGAGGATTCGTTCAGGTGGCCGCCAGGAGTGCGCAGGATTTTGGCGTCACCGATGTCTAAGCCGAGCATCCGCAGCGGTTCAATTCGAGAGTCCATGCACAGTAGGACCGCGACCCCAGCGCGGGCTACACCGGTCAAATCGCTGCTGCAAAAACCCGCGCTGAACTCTGCATTGGCCGCCAGCAGGTCATCGAATCCACTCAATTCGTCACCTGTCTCTTATACACATCTCCGAGCCCACGAGACTCCTGAGCATCTCG
>ERZ1031292.258-NODE-258-length-17613-cov-29.149846_pt1 | contig 17613 bp, 17 predicted proteins | sample MGYA00518215_ERZ1031292 | MGnify/ENA primary metagenome ERZ1031292 (study PRJEB33718, sample SAMN03159822) | human skin metagenome | collected 2014-02-25 | study: EMG produced TPA metagenomics assembly of the PRJNA266117 data set (Human skin bacterial metagenome... | reverse complement strand
TGGACTGGGCGATCTCCGGGGCGTAGGCGAGAGTGGAGATGCGGGCCTCGATGATCTCAACGCCGGCGAGTGCTGCGCGGGCGGCCACCTCGTTGGCGATCTCGCCGGAGATCTGGTCGGTGGAGTTGGATAGCTGCGTGTACGTGTAGTTGGTGGTGACGTGGCGCAGTGCGGACTCGGACTGGGAGTGGATGAATTCTTCTACCTCCTCCACGGCGAAGCTGGCTTTGGCGGTGTCGGCGACCTGCCACACGACGATGGCGCCGATGTTGAGCGGGTTGCCGTTGGCATCATTGACCTTGAGCTCTGCGGTCTCGAAGTTGCGCACACGCACGGACACGTTCTTGGTGGTGCACAGCGGTGGGACGAGGCTGAGGCCGGTGCGCCGATTGGTGCCGACGTAGCGGCCGAGGAACTGGTTGACCTGCGTGTGGCCGGGGGACATGATGCGGAACATGGAGATGAGCAGGACAGCGATGATGACGAACGGGATAAAGAGTGCAGGCAGGGTGAAGAGCGGCACGACGAGCAGCGCGATGATGACAACGAGGTTGATGATTGCTGCTGCGGGGCCTGCGACCCATGAGGGGTGTTCGGTGATTGAGACTTTGGTGCCGTCGTGGCCGACGGGTTTTTCGGAGACGGTGGGTGCGGCGGTTTCCATAGCGGGTCCTTCCGGTGCGGAATGTGATATCAATTTTTGAATGTGATATCACATTAACTCGGTTTTGCCGATCACGCAAGTGCACCTAGAACTGGAAACCTTCAGCAGGTGGGGTACTCTATGGTGCTATGACTGACGTGAAGAATGATTTGCCCGAACAGGTGCGCATCCGCCACGAGAAGCGCGAGCGCCTGCTAGCTAGTGGCCGGGATCCGTACCCGGTCGAGGTTCCCCGCACGATTTCCATCGAGGACCTTGTTTCGAAGTACCACGTGGTCAAGGAGGACGCGCCCGCCGTGGAGGGGGCGACGAACCTCGAGGTGGGTGAGGAGACGGATATCGTTGTTTCCGTCGCCGGTCGTGTGATCTTCTTCCGTAATACGGGCAAGCTGTGCTTTGCCAAGCTGCAGGCGGGCTCCGGTGCGTCCGTGCAGGCGATGATTTCGCTGGCAGAGGTCGGCGAGGAGTCGCTGAAGAATTGGAAGGCCGATGTCGATCTCGGCGATATTATTTCTGTTACCGGTCGGGTTATTTCCTCCAAGCGCGGCGAGCTGTCCGTCATGGCTACGGATTGGCAGATGGCCTCGAAGGCGCTGCGCCCGCTGCCGGTGGCGCACAAGGAGATGAGTGAGGATCAGCGGATCCGTCACCGCTACACGGATCTCATCATGCGTGAGGAGGCCCGTAAGAACGCGCTGACGCGTATTAAGGTCATGCGCGCGCTGCGGAACTTCCTGGAGTTGGAGGGCTTCCTGGAGGTGGAGACCCCGATGCTGCAGACGCTGCACGGTGGTGCCGCTGCCCGCCCGTTCGTCACCCACTCCAACGCCATGGACATGGACCTCTACCTGCGCATCGCGCCGGAGTTGTTCCTTAAGCGGTGCGTCGTCGGCGGCATTGAGCGGGTCTTTGAGGTCAACCGTAACTTCCGTAACGAGGGTGTGGATTCCTCGCACTCCCCGGAGTTCGCGATGCTCGAGACATACCAGGCGTGGGGCGATTACAACACCGGCGCTGACCTTATTAAGCGCCTCATTCAGTCCGTCGCCACGGAGGTGTTCGGTTCCACCACCGTCACGCTTGTCGACGGCACCGAGTACGACTTCGGCGGCGAGTGGAAGACGCTGGAGATGTATCCCTCCTTGAACGAGGCGCTGGCCCGCAAGTTCCCCGGCCAGCCGGAGGTCACCATCGATTCTTCTGTAGAAGAGCTGGAGGCCATCGCCGACCACATTGGCCTGGAGAAGGGCAAGGGCTGGGGTCACGGCAAGTTTGTCGAGGAGATCTGGGAGTTCCTCTGCGAAGATCAGCTGTACGGCCCGGTGTTCGTCCGCGACTTCCCGGTGGAGACCTCGCCGCTGACTCGCCAGCACCGGTCCAAGCCCGGCGTGACCGAGAAGTGGGACCTCTACGTCCGCGGCTTTGAGCTGGCCACCGGCTACTCGGAGCTGGTCGATCCGGTGATCCAGCGCGAGCGCTTTGAGGATCAGGCGCGTCTTGCCGCCGGAGGCGACGACGAGGCGATGGAGCTTGATGAGGACTTCCTGTTCGCGATGGAGCAGGCCATGCCTCCGACATCGGGCAACGGCATGGGCATCGATCGTCTCCTCATGGCCCTTACTGGCCTGGGCATTCGCGAGACCGTCCTGTTCCCGATCGTGAAGCCGGAATAAGTACGTCAAGCAAACTTTGGCCCGACAAGCCATAATGAGGGCATGGCACCTCTTCTTACCCAGCTTCCCTCGGCAGGGTGGGTGAGTGTCGGGCCGTGGGTAGGAGCGTCACGGGACCTGACCCAACCACCGCAGTACCGCCACGGTGTGACCACCTACGTTGTGGTGCGCCATGGCTGCGTGCTTGTCGAGGATTCCAGCGGGTTCAGCGCTGACGTGTCGCAGGGCATGATTGCCGGGGTACCCAGCGGGCTCACAGTGCGGATTCAGCCGTACGGGGATTCCGCGCGGGGTGCCCAGCTGCTGCTGGCCAACACCGCGCTCACCTCCTCGTGGCTCAACCCACCGCTTCATGCGGGGTTCCTCACCACCGCCGATGAGGGGGTACCAGCGGGCAGCGAGGTCGCGTCCATCGGCGACGCGGGGATTGCCATCGCTTCCAGTGAGGCTGGAATCATCTTCGGTGGTGAGCCCCTCACCACGCCTTTTATTCTTTGGGACGGCATTCTCGCGGCCAGCGACGAGGAACTTCGTCGCTTCTGCCGCACCGCCCCCGTACGGCCCCTCAAACCCCGACTAAACCGCCCGTGGAGGAAACATGAGCATTAACAATCTTGGCGAGACCATCCGCAAGCGTCGCCGCAAGCTCGGAATCAACCAGCTGGACCTCGCCGAGAGGTCGGGCGTGTCCGACCGCTTTATCCGCGACCTCGAACACGGCAAGATGTCCCTGCGCCTAGATAAGCTCATCGATCTGCTGGAGGCGCTCGATCTCGACCTCACCCTGACGGAGGTCAAGCGACATCCAGGGCAGCACTAATCTGCTCGAATGCGCTGGCCACATCGGTGCGCCACACCACGTCGGCCTTCTTGTCCCCGCGCCCCGGCCCGCCGTTGATCACGGCGACGGGCTTGCCCTGCGCCCGCGCGTCGAGGACGAACGTGTAGCCACTCATGACGGCAAGTGAGCTCCCCACAACGAGGAGCGAGGATGACTTGTCCAGGAGTTCCCGCGCCCGGGCCTTGCGGTTAGCCGGGACGGGTTCGCCGAAGTAGACAACATCGGGCTTGAGCTTCGTGGAGCCACAATTTTCGCACTCGGCGAGGTGGAACGCGGCGACGTCCTCGTCCCTAAGCGCCACGTCTCCGTCGGGGTTGACCATAGATGTGTCCACGTGGATGGACTCCACATATCCGGGGTTGGCTGACGCCAACCGCTTATCAAATCGCGTGCGCTTCTCCCGGTGACCGCACGTGAGGCAGCACACCGTGCCCAAGTCGCCGTGCAGCGGGATGACGGTGCGCGAACCGGCCTGCATGTGCAGGCCGTCGACGTTTTGGGTGATGAGCCCCGAGACGAAGCCGCGCGCCTCAAGCGCGGCGATGGCGCGGTGAACCGAGTTGGGGCGCGCCTCATCCATGTGCCGCCAGCCGATGAAACTGCGGGCCCAGTAGCGTCGCAAAGCCTCAGGGTCGTGCTGAAACTCCTGGTAAGTCATGGGGCGGTGGAGGGTGAGCGAACCGTTGGGGCCGCGATAATCGGGAATCCCCGAGTCGGTGGAGACCCCGGCCCCGGTGAGAACGAGGCAGCCGGTGGCCCGCAGCTGGCGGAGGATGAACGCGAGCGCCTGCGCAGGTGGGGTGGGGGTCACCGTCTCGTGGACGACGCGGGCGATGGATTTGAGGGCGGAGTCGTGTGCGAGTTGGACGGCGGGGTCGTCGAAGTGTTGGGTGCTCACGCAGCCCATTGTATGGAAGAGTAGGGCTATGAGCTTTGTTCTTGATTGTGATCCCGGCATCGACGATGCCTTCGCGCTGATTTATATGCAGCGGACCGGGCAGCTAGACGCCGTCACCACCACGGGTGGGAACGTCGGCACGGCACAAACGGCCACGAACGCCCGCTGGCTTCTCGACGCCCTAGGTGGGCCCACGGTCCCCGTCGCGCCGGGGGAACCCGCCCCCATCGCACGGGAGCTCATCACCACTCCGGAAACCCACGGTGAGTACGGCCTCGGCTACGTTCACCCGACACCGGGCACGCTGCACCCGGGGCCGTGGGAGGACCTGTGGGGGTCGAAGCTTATCGTCACAGGTCCCCTGACTAACCTCGCCCGGTTCCGCGAGCGCTGCCCCGAACGGTACGCGGCCATTGAGGAGCTGACCATCATGGGCGGGGCCATCGATTACCCGGGAAATACAACCGATCACGCCGAGTGGAACATCTGGGTGGACCCCGAGGCCGCCGAGGACGTGTTTGGCCACCTCCCTCCCCACGCCCGGGTGACGCTGTGCCCGCTGAACGTGACCGAGGGGTTCCGCATCGACCCGGCGCGGCTCACGCCCATCGCGGAGGCACTGGGCGGGGAGGTCGGTGCCGCGCTTCCGGAGATCATGCGGTTCTACTGGGAGTTCCACGAGTCCCATGGCATCGGCTACACGGCGCAGATCCATGATCTGCTCACCTGCCTGATCGCGTGCGACGCCGTGGACTACGCGGTAGAGGAGGTGGCACTGACGGTGGACACGGGCGCAGACCGTGGCGCGGTGACGCAGGTGGCACACCCGGAGGCGGGCCGCCTGCCCGTGCGGGTGCTGACCGGCGTGGACTACGAGGAAGCACATAGGGTATTCTTCGATTCGATTGCCCCGAGGTGACATAGGGGCCCCTTCGCATTACTCACGCGCATTGGAGGCCGTATGTCTACAACCAAAAACACCATCCTCATCTGGGCCGGGGCCCTCGTCATCGCGGCGACGTGGCTCTTCCTCGTCCTCACCCGCCCGACCGATTGGGAATCCATCGGCGGGTCGACGGAGGCGATCGTGACGCTCGTGGGCTACGTCGGCGGGGCCGTCCTCCTCATCGCCGGCATCCTTCCGCGCCTTACCGCCCGCGAACTCGGGCTCATTCCCGTGGCGCTGGTTATCAACATGATTGTCGGCCAGATCGTGGGGTCCACCGGCCTGCCGCTGTACCTGGATTCGGTGGGGACGATGCTCGTGGCGGCGCTGGCCGGTCCCGCCGCCGGCCTGGCCACGGGCGCGTTGACGAGCGTCGTGTGGGGTGTCTTTAACCCGATGGCGCTGCCCTTTGCCGCCGGGTCCGGGCTGACAGGCTTGCTTGCTGGCCTCGCCATCCACAAGTTCAAGAGCTTCGAGCACCCGTGGCGCATCATCCCGGCCGGTGCCGTCATGGGCATCATCGTGGGCATGCTGTCCGCGCCTGTGGCGGCCTTCGTCTACGGAGGTACCGCCGGTGTGGGCACGGGTGCGGTGGTGTCCGCTTTCCGGGCGATGGGAAATTCGCTGCTGGAGTCGGTGACGTTGCAGTCGATGATCAGTGACCCGCTGGATAAAATCGTCGTGTTGTTCGTCGTGTGGGGGATCGTGAAGGCGCTGCCGGCATCGATTGTGAAGCCCGCGCGGTGAATCCGCTCTCGGTAGCGTCGCTGGCCGCGACGGCGTGGATCGTCGTCCTCGGCACAAATCGGTGGTGGCTTTCCGTTCTTGTTGCCATCGTGGCGGCATCGGTGGGCCGTGCGTGGGGGAAGACGCTCCTGGTGACGCTCCCGATGGCCCTCTCCCTCCTCGTCATTCACGCCCCGCACGGTCAGACGCCGATCGCCCCGCTTGTGACCGTCGAGGGTGTGGTGGCAACCGGCGCCCTGACCGCCCGCTTTGCCGCGTGCGTGGCCAGCGTGTTCGCGGTGGCCCGCTACGTGCGGGTGGAAGAGATGGTGAAGGCGATCCAGCAGGCGGGTTCGCCGCGGCTTGCCTACCTTGTCGGTTCCGCCTTCGCGGTGTTGCCGGAGGGGAAGCGCGCACTGGCGGAGGTCCGTGAAGCCGCCGAACTGGGCGGAATGAAAGCACCGAAACGGACGGTGGTGACGGCGGTTATCACGCTCCTCCTCGTGCGGGCGACGGAGCGCACGACGGCGCTCACCCACCTGGCGATAGACCGGCCGGGGCCGCGCACCATGTACGCCCCGGTGCCGCCCCGTGCGTGTTGGACGCTTCCGCTGCCGGCGGTGGCGCTTATCGCCGTGGTGGTGAAGGGAGCGGTCGGATGATCGATTATGTCTGGTACGACGGGGATATTCCGCGCCCGCCGTATCCCACAGTTGGTGCCCGCCCGGTGCTCAGTGGCCTGCGCGCTACCGTGGCCGAGGAGATTGCCCTCCCGATGGAGCAGCGCGGTGAGACGCGAGCAGACATGCGGGAGCGCGTCGACACGCTGACACACGCGTTGGGAATCGAGCACCTTAAGGAAAGGGACCCACGGCACCTGTCGGGCGGTGAGACGCGCCTTGTCGCCGTCGCCAGCCTGCTCGCCTCCGGGGAAAAAGAAATCGGTTTGATCACACCGATGGCGGGGCTTGCGGAGCAGGCCGTGGAGCGGTTGCAGGCAGCGTGCGAAGCGACCTCACAGACCGTACACTGGCTGGACTTCTCGGACCGCCCGCGGACGCTGCCGCAGCGAGTGGAACCATCCGGCGCGCGGGTCGAGCGGGAAGGGATCCCGCTCACTGCCGGTGGCGTGACGCGCCTGGTCGGCCCCAACGGTGCCGGGAAATCCACCACGCTGCGCAGGCTTGCCCGCGCCCTTCGCGCCCCGCTGTCCATGCAGTTCCCGGAGGCGCAGCTCATCCTCGCGCGGAAGAGTGTTGAGGGGCCGCATCCCCTCGATTTGTCGCTGGGGGAGCAGCGCGTCGTGTCCGTAAAAGCGGTGACGGGCGCGCCCTACATGCTCATCGACGAACCGGATGCAGGCATCGGCCCCGTCCATTGGGAAGAGATCCACGCGCTTCTCGCCGGTGCGCTCGCGCGTGGTATCGCGGTCGTTTTGGCCTGCCACGATGAACGTTTTGCCACAGATGTTGAGACGTACGCATGTGTCGAAACGATCACAATTTTGCGCCAGCCCTAGCGTGCGGGTAAGAGAAGCGCTAAGATGATGCCCGACCGGACAAAACCGGAAATAAGCAAAAACTTACCGCAAGGAGAGCTCGTGGGAAAGCAAGTTACGAACAAGGTAGTACTCGTTGGTGCAGGCGATGTGGGATTGGCCTACGCCTACGCACTGGTTAACCAGGGGACCGTCGATCACCTGGCAATGATCGACATCGACGAGAAGCGCCTCAAAGGCAACGTCATGGACTTGAACCACGGCGCCGTGTGGGCCGGTGGCTCCACGACGGTTACCGTCGGCTCCTACGAGGACTGCGCCGACGCTGACCTGCTCGTCATCTGTGCTGGTGCCGCCCAGAAGCCCGGCGAGACTCGCCTGCAGCTTGTGGATAAGAACCTCAAGATTTTGAAGTCCATCATCGAGCCCGCCATGGCCAACGACTTCGACGGCATTATCCTCGTTGCCTCCAACCCGGTGGACATTCTCTCCTACGGTGCATGGAAGTTCTCCGGCCTGCCGGCAAAGCGCGTCTTCGGCTCCGGCACGATCCTTGATACCGCCCGCTACCGCTGGATGCTGGGCGAGATGCACCACGTTTCCCCGTCCTCCATCCACGCTTACATCGCCGGTGAGCACGGCGATTCTGAACTTCCCGTGGTATCCACCGCCAACATCGCCGGTGTTCCACTTCGTGCCTATGCTGATCGCCAGGAAGGCTACGCCGAGAAGATTGAGAAGGTCTTCCACGAGACCCGCGACGCCGCCTATGACATCATCGATGCCAAGGGTTCTACCTCGTACGGCATTGGCATGGGCCTTGCCCGCCTGACCAAGGCCATTTTCAAGAACCAGTACGTCGCACTCCCGGTTTCTGCCCTGCTCAAGGGTGAGTACGGCCAGAGCGATATCTACCTCGGCACCCCCGCCATCATCAACCGCGGTGGCGTCAACCGTGTCATCGAGCTCGACCTCGATGAGCACGAGAAGGAGCTCTTTGACAAGTCCGCAACGCAGCTCCGCGAAATCATGGACGAAGAGTTTAAGTAGTTCGACTTCGTCAAGTTTGACTACGTCAAGTTTGACTACGTCAAACTGTTAAATGGCCAGCGCCTTTTAGGCACTGGCCTTTTCGCGTTAACGTGGAAATATGCAGTTTGCTTCTCGACGTCCCTCCCCACTGTCTGGTGCCAAACCCACCCGAGTCGATCTTGCGGGCTTCCGAAGGAAACCCGTCGACGATCTCCTCCCCGTCGAGGGGGAAACGGAGCGGCTCGCACTCCTTATCGTCGGGGTGAACCCCAGCCCGTGGACTGCCGCCGTCAACGCGCCGTTTGCCCATCCAGGGAACCGATTCTGGCCGTCGCTTTACCGCGCGGGGCTTACTCCCTACGAGGTGGATGCCTCACGGGGCTTAAAAGACGAGGACGTTCACATGCTGGAGGAGCGTCGCATCGGCATCACCAACTTCGTTTCTGGCTTGGCAACGTCGAAGGCCTCGGAGCTCACCGCCGAACAACTACGTGAGGGCGCGCAGGGGGTGCTCCGACTCGTCGAAAAGCTACAACCCGAAAAGGTGGCCATTGTCGGCATCACCGCCCACCGGCAGGCCTTCCGCAAGCCAAAGGCGAAGCTAGGAAGGCAGGAAGGGGAGTTTATCCCCGAGGGATGGCCCGCCACCGTGGAGTTGTGGGTGGTGCCGCAACCGAGTGGCCTCAACGCGCACGAGACGATCGATTCGTTGGCCGAGAAGTGGCAGGGTGTGATGGAATAAAATAAGGCTATGAGTGCGTCCCAAAAAACTAGCGCGAGCAATGCGCCCGCGCGTGTGGACACTGTGCCCGCGCGTGTGGCTAAGGTGCTGACGCGGTTTGCCTGGTTTCTCATGGCTATACCGCTGGTCATTGGGGTTTGCTATGGCTTTATCTGGGCGGGAATCCCATTCAACCACGGGTACAGTTTTCTCATCTATACCCCGGGAATGATTGAGGGCCGGGTGGGAATCGCCCGCGCGGACGACGGCGCGACGGAACTGCTATACCAGCCGTGCGGTACCGATGCCCACAAACTCGTGGCCACGAACTTCGAAGGGCCGACCACAGGGGTGGAAGCGAAGCAGCCCCTCGGCTCAAACGCTCAGGTGTGGGTGCGAACGGGCGAAACAAACGAGCCCTTTACCGCGCGGCTATTTCCGCCCACTCTGCCACCGGGGTGGTCTCTCGAATCCAACACATACCCGCCAAGCGGCAGTAACGGACCATCGCAACCATTGGCCGCTTACACCTACACCGATGGTGAGGGCAGGAGTCTGACCGGCATGCCGGTGCGGGTGACGGCACAATCGAAAATTGAGCACCTGGGGCCCGACGAGGTGCTCGTCAATGAGTACAAGCCCCTGGTCATGACACGGGAGGACTTCTTTAACTGCAAAGTCGTCACCCCAGAGCTTCCCGAGCCCCTTGTCTCCATCTACGGCGGGTTGTGGCTCCTTTCCGGCGTGTACCCGCACTAAAAGCCTGCATGAGCGTTAACGCTCACCGGGTGTGACATAACTGACTTTTCAAATCAGCTTGTGAGGTGTAGGGTCAATTTCTGAAACAAATAACAACACGTCAGGGTTGTTACTTAAACGGTAAAACGTATTGAGGCAAGACCTGAGGTTTAACAAAACGCACACCTTTTTCGTGTGCGCGGTTTGTTAAACCTCGGGTCTTTTTTCATGCGTCCACATTAATTAGTCACGATCGAAGGAGAATGTAAGTGGCTACAACAATGAAGAACGCGGCGGCGGATATCCTCGCTGGCGTGGGCGGTGCGGACAATATCCTCGCCGTCACGCACTGCGCGACGCGCCTGCGCTTCGAACTTAACGACGCCTCCATCGTCGATAAGGATCGTTTGGAAAAGAACGAAAAAGTCCTCGGTGCTGTCCCCCAAAGTGGTGACCGATACCAGGTCATCGTCGGTGGCGACGTTCCGAACGTGTACAACGCGCTCACCGCCCTACCGGAGATGCAGAACCGCTCCACCAGCGGGAACAGCGGAAAGAGTGGGGAGCGTTCCAACGACGACGTCAAGGCTGAGGCCCGCGCCAAGAGCAAGGGCCGCTTCCCCTGGTTGGATAACTTCTTCGAATTCCTCTCGGACTCGTTCCGCCCGATCATCGGCATTCTCCTCGGCGCGTCGCTCGTCATTGCGTTCACCGCCGTGATGGAGGCCTTCGGTGTGGTCGATACCCGCTCCGAGGACAAGGCCCCGGTGTGGTTCTTCCTTGATGCCATGTGGCGTTCCGTCTTCTACTTCCTGCCGGTCATGGTGGCTTACAACGCAGGTAAGCGTCTGAAGATCGACCCGTGGGTCTCTGCGGCGATCATGCTCGCACTCATGACACCTGAGTTCATGGGCCTGCAGGACAACCCCGCTGCCACATGCGTGACCAATGACGCCCTGGGTACGGAGACCTGCTCCATTCCGATCCTGGGGATGAAGCTGCTGCTTAATAACTACGGCGGCAACGTGTTCGTGCCGCTCATGATGGCTGCCGTCGCGGCACTTGTATACCGCTTCTTCCAGAAGGTCATTCCTTCCTCGGTACACATCGTGTTCCTGCCGTTCCTGACCCTCGTGATTGTCATGCCGATCACCGCATTCCTCATCGGTCCGTTTGGCATCTGGTTGGGCAACATCATCGGTACGGGCCTGGCGTGGCTGAATGGCAACGCCCCGTTCGTGTTCGCCATCCTCATCCCGATGCTGTACCCGTTCCTCGTTCCGCTGGGCCTGCACTGGCCACTCAACGCTCTCATGCTCATCAACATCGATACCCTGGGCTACGACTTCATTCAGGGCCCGATGGGTGCCTGGAACTTCGCCTGCTTCGGCGCCACTGCCGGTGTGCTCGCCCTGTCTATGCGTGACCACGACAAGGTCATGACGCAGACCGCAGGCTCCGCCCTTGCTGCCGGCCTCATGGGTGGTATTTCCGAGCCGTCCCTTTACGGCATCCACCTGCGTTTCAAGCGGATCTACCCGCGCATGCTCGTGGGCTGCTTCGCCGGTGGCCTCACCATCGCCATCCTGAGCCTTGCCACTAACGGCGTGACCACGAACGCGTTCGTGTTCACCTCGCTGCTCACCATCCCGGTGTTCAAGCCGATGGGTGTGTATGCCATCGCTGTCGCTGTCGCCTTCTTCACGGCTTTCGCCGCCATTTACTTCACCGACTACCTCAACAAAGAGGAGCGTGAGGAGCTCCGCAAGCGCCTCGAGGTCGATTACGAGGGTGGCGAGACGTACGCGGACACCGATACTGCCCCCGCCGCAGTTCCCGCAGCCGTCGGCGCGGGTGCTGGTGCAACCGCCGTTTCCTCTGCCGGTACGTCCGCTGAGGCGTCCGCTTCTGCATCTTCCGGAGCGCCCGCTTCTGCATCTTCCGGAGCGCCAGCGGAGGAAGATGTGACCGTCGTCGCTCCGGTTTCGGGCACTGTTATTTCGCAAAAGGATCTGAAGGATCCGGCGTTTGCGGCAGGCGCGCTGGGCACAGCGGTGGGGGTAGTCCCCACGGACGGAACCGTAGCTGCTCCGGTTTCGGGCAAGATCATCTCGGTGGCCAAGACCGGGCACGCCTACGGCATTAAAACAGACGATGGCGTGGAAATTCTCGTCCACATCGGCATCGATACGGTGAAGATGCAGGGTGAGGGATTTACCCCCCAAGTGGAAAAGAGGGATCGCGTCAATGTTGGCGACACTCTTGCCACCGTCGATTTCGATGCCGTCACCAAGGCTGGTTTCGACACCACTGTCATCGTTACGGTTGTAAACTCGAAGTCACTAGAAAGTGTGACGGAGACCTCATCCGACGCAGTTCAGGCCGGTGAACCTGTACTCTCAGTAAGGATGTAGGTACGACTCCATGTGGGAAGGTGTGAGCCAGTGAAAATACTGCGTGTGTTTAACAACAACGTCGTGCTGGCCAAGTCTTCCTCGGGAGAAGTGATCGCTACCGGTCGCGGGATTGGCTTCCAGGCGCATCGGGGCGACACCGTCCCACAGGAAAAAGTCCAACGAGTCTTTGTCCCCACGGACGGTCGCGACCCCGATCACCTCGCAGAGATGTTGGCCTTTATTCCGGCGCGGCACATCGCCGTCGTGTCGGAGGCCCTCGAGGAAGTCGATCCAGTCGGCCAGTTGAAAGACAAGATCACCCTGATCACGGCACTCGCCGACCACCTTGGATTTGCGATCCAGCGCGCGAAAGACCATGAGCCGATGGTCTACCCGCTCAAAAGCGAAGTGGAGAATCTGTACCCGGACGAGTACCGGCTCGCACAGGCCGTCATCGCGGCTGTGAATCGGAAGATCGAGGTGGAGCTGCCGGATTCAGAGTCTGTTGCAATTGCCCTTCACCTGGTCAACGCTGGTTTCGCTAGTGGTGACCTTTCCTACACGTACCAAATGACCGGTGTCATTCAGCAGATGCTGGAAGTGATCAGTTCGCACTACGGTGTCCCGCTGGATTCGTCTACGATGAGCGTTGCCCGGTTCATTACGCACCTGCGGTACCTGTTCGTGCGGTTGGCCCGTGGTGACCAGCTTGTCGACGAGAAATCGCAGCTAGCGGACCATATATTTACCCTCTATCCGGATGCTGCCGGATGCGTGGAGCAGATTGTTTCCATCATCGAGCTCCGGTTCGACACAGAACTGACAAAGGAAGAAATCGCGTACCTCACCCTGCACGTTGCGCGGCTGGGTACGACGGAAAGGATTCGACATGAATGATCGCGTAGTACTTCACGGTATCGGCGTTTCGTCCGGCACCGCCCATGGCCTTGCCGTGCGCATTACCCCTGCTGCAGGTGTGGATACCAACGAACCGGCGTGCACCGATGTAGAGGCTGACGGCCAGCGCGTCCGCGACGCTTTTAGCCAGGTAGCCGAGGGCCTTGCTGCCCGCGCCGAGAAGGCGCCGGAGGCCTCCAAGGCGATTCTTACCGCCACCGCCGGGCTTGCGCGTGACAAGGCGCTCGTCAAGGGCGTCGATAAGCAGCTGAAGAAGGGCATGGGTGTGACCGCCGCAGTGCACGAGGCCGTCGAGGTCTACGCCGGCAAGCTCCGCAAGATCGGTGGCTACATGGCTGAGCGCGTCACCGACCTCTACGACATCCGCGACCGCACGATCGCTCGCCTGCGTGGCCTGCCGGAGCCGGGCGTTCCCGAGCTCTCCGAGCCCGCCGTCCTCGTCGCGCATGATCTCGCACCTGCTGAGACCGCGACGCTCAACCCCGAGACCGTCCTGGGTATTGTCACCGCCGCTGGTGGCCCCACCTCCCACACGGCGATCCTCGCGGCACAGCTGGGCATCCCGGCCGCTGTCCAGGTCGTTGGCGTGGAAGAGCACCTCGAGGAGGACACGCACATCGCGCTCGACGGTGGTGTCGGCGAGGTCATCGTCAACCCGACGGAGACGGACACCCAGGAGCTGGAGGAGCGCTCCCGTCGTCGCGCCCGCGCACTGGCCGGTTCCTCCGGCGAGGGCTCCACGCGAGACGGCCACAAGGTGAAGCTGCTGGCTAACATCGGCACCGCCGACGATGCCCGCAAGGCCGCCACCTTCGACCTCGAGGGTTCCGGACTGTTCCGCACCGAATTCCTCTTCCTCGACCGCGACTCCGCTCCGACAGTAGAGGAGCAGGTGGAGACCTACACGCAGGTCCTCGAGGCCTTCGGCGACCGCCGTGTCGTCGTCCGCACGATCGATGCCGGCGCCGATAAGCCGCTGAGCTTCGCTAACCTCGGCGAGGAGGAGAACCCCGCACTTGGTCGCCGTGGCATCCGGCTCACGCAGGCTAAGGAAGAGCTTCTCGACGACCAGTTGGAAGCACTTGCCCTCGCTCACCGTAAGACCAATGCTGAGCTGTGGGTGATGGCTCCGATGGTGGCCACCGTCGATGAGGCCAAGTGGTTCGCCTCCAAGGCGCGCGGCTACGGCCTGCCCAAGGTGGGCATCATGGTGGAAACCCCGGCTGCGGCTATCCGCTCCCGCCAGGTCCTGTCCATCGTGGACTTCGCCTCCATCGGCACCAATGACCTGTCGCAGTACACGATGGCCGCCGACCGCATGCAGGGCGAGCTCGCCCACCTGCTCACCCCGTGGCAGCCGGCCGTGCTCTCCATGATCAAGGAGACCTGCAACGGCGGTAGCAAGACGGGCAAGTACATCGGTGTCTGCGGTGAGGCCGCCGGTGACCCGCTGCTCGCCCTCGTGCTTGTGGGCCTCGGCGTGTCCAGCCTCTCCATGGCGCCGAAGAAGGTCAACGCCGTGCGCGCCGCACTGCGCCTGCACGACATGTCCACCTGCCAGCAGATGGCCGCCTACGCCCTGGATTCCTGGACGGCAGAGGACGCCCGCGAGGCCGCCCTCAACGTTGCCGACCCGGTTATGAAGGACCTGCTCTAGGGCCTATAAGGCCTCTAAGACACTGTGGCCAGCAACGCCTGAGTGCTGAGTAAGCCCCTTTCGCCCAGCGGCGAAAGGGGCTTTATTATGCAAACTTTTCCGATTAGTGGGTTGATTGATACGGTTACGGATTAAACACTAAGGAAACGGTTGAGGTGTCAGACCCAATGACACTTGTTGGTTGCCAAAAATTAGGCGCGGAAGGAAAAACATGTCGTTTTCTACACGCGCATTCGCGTCTACAACCGCACTTTCTCTTGCTCTCGTCGGTGGCACCGCCGTCGCCCCTGCAGCGGGTGCCACGGAATGGACGGACAGTTTTCAAAGCTGTATGAATGTTACTGATAATCTTGTGAAAGGTGGCGAGAAGGTTGACGGATTTCTTGACACGAAGCTCGCCGATAAGGGCTGGAAAGCGTACAAGCTGGCCACGGACAACAACGGCTCGTCAGCTACCGGTGGTTCCTTCAGCCTGTGTATGGAACAAGCTTTAGCTTCAAAAGACCCAGAGAAGCAAGGTCCTGCTATCGGTATCCTCCTTGCCATCTTTGCGGGCGCGCTCGGCCTCGCTGGTGTCCTTGCAAGCCTTCTTGATCAGCAGGGAATCATCAACCTTCCTCAATAATTAAATACCCTGCAAGAACCGGCAAATTGATGGCTTGGGAGAAAAGCTCCCAGGCCTGTTGTTGTTTATGCTGTAGAGATAGTTGCATTTAGGTTGTAAACAAATCAAAGGGGCGTAAATGTAAACTGGTAAAGGCCTGCAAAGCAGCTGTTAGGTTTGGTAAAGTGAGAAAAACGGCGCGGAAAGGCCGCGCTATACCTCTACGTTTCTGTAAGGAGAAACCCATGAAGCTTCGAGCGATTGCTTCCGCAACTGTCCTCTCTGTAGCCCTTGCTGGTGGTTCTGTTGTTGCCCCGACGGCAGGAGCTGAAACTCCATCCTGGGGAGAGCAAGCCGGACAAACCTCTTCAGCGTTTCTGACGTGCGGATCAGTTTTGAAGGCAGTAGCTGAAAAAGGAGGTAGGAGCGACGAATGGATCGAGGCAAACTGGGATTCTATTAAGGAGGATATGGGATCTAAAGGTTCTTCCGCCCCCGGTGATTTCTCCACTTTGTGTTTCGAGTCGGGTCTGGCGAGTGACGATCCTGAGCTAGCAGCAGCATCCTGGTCTCTTCTGATTTTCCTCATTCTCTTGGGTGTCGGTGCTGTCTCCACGGTCGTAGCTCCGAGGTAAATGAAAGAGTAAAGGTTTCTTTTCCGCACACGATACGAGGGGAGAATTAAGTTTCGCCCGGTAGGTCTACCGGGCCGTTTTTCGTTCCTTGACTCCGAAGTCCGCAGATAGGGGCGATGGCTGCTACATTTTCAGGTATCGAAGCAAAAGCCCGCCGTGGTCCTGGTGGGTATTGCATGATGAAAGGCAAAGGAAAAATGAAAACTCGTGGAATCGCCGCAGCAGTGGCTACGAGCCTCGCACTAGCCGGTGGAGTTGTAGCAGCACCCGGTGCGGTGGCAGAGGAAAAAAGCTCGGAAAACGCAAAGGTCTTTGAGGCGTTCCAACAGTGCATGACGCAGGTGGACAGAGAAAAGGAAAAACTCGGCCACGACTTCACCGAAGAAGAGTGGGCTGGATTCAAGGGAGACACCAAGGGGTCCTCCGCGCCGGGTGATTCCTTCAGCTACTGTGTGGAAAGCGGGCTATCCTCTGACAACGTTGACCGGATCGCACAATCCTGGATCATTGTTGTGGGAATCAGCGTTGCCGTGACTGCGGTGCTCGGCATGTTTGGCAGCTTCCGTCTCGTCTCCTTCGAAAGCCCCTTCAGGTAATCGTAGAGGGGGCGAACTTTTTCTGAACACGCCGCGAGGGTCGCAATGTGGGGTAGAGTGGCGCGGAGCTCAGCCTGGAATGACGCGTTGCCGTGGGCGCCAGCGAGCTGCCGGAACCGGAGCAAAGATGCACGGGCCTCCTCTGCACTGGTGAACGTGCCAACGCGTTCCCCGTCGTGCCAAACGTGAAAGGTGTCGATGGCATCGTCGAGAGGGAGGATGGCATCGGGGACAGCATTGTAGCCGCGGTCGTGCCCGGCGATGCTTGTCCATCTAGGAAAGGGGAGTCCGAGCTGCTTTTGGGCAAAGTATCGCTGAGCGATGCCGAGGCGGCTGACCTCACCGGGAGTGGCAACGAGTTCCACGACGATGGAGTAACCATCAGCGACGAAGTCGCACACCGTGCGCTTAACAGTCGCCGTGTTAGTAAGCGTGTTTTCCAGATAGGCGTTAAACCGGTTTTCGCGGCATCTTTCGAGGATGCCAGCGAAGACGAAACCGACTGGTTCATTGGATAGCACATCCATCCGCATCTCATCGGCGTCCACAATCTCGTCGAGACGGGGGTGGAGCAGCCGGATCTCGTCGGAATCGACCACCACGCCCGGGCGGGTGCGCTGCAGTCTGCTCACCATGTGGCTCTTGCCAGCGGCAGATTGGGCGGACACGTAGGTTAGAACCGGTTCGTCCGCTGGTACTTGGTCAGCGGAGACAAGGTCCCACGCGGTATCAAGCATCGTGCGCTTTTGCTCATCGGTAGTGGCAAAGTCCTGTGGAGAAAGTGCGGTCATTACTCGCTCATCTCCTTTTCCAGTTCGGCCGAAAGGATGTGGGCCGCAGACTGAATTTCTTTCGGATCGTCGCAGTTAAGGTCGAGGTAAAAGCGTCGAAAAGCAAGTGCCTTCTGACGTAGAAACAGCGCGGTGGCGTGGTTGGTCTCAACGGCGGCGCGGCGCAGAAGGCGGGTGGAAAGTGTGGTCGCAGCATCATGGACCGCGTCGAAAAGCATGATGTAGCTATGCGGAAGGGAACTCATGGAACCGAGACTAGACGAGGCAGTCACGCGGAAC